>Ga0247818_10003054_pt1 | contig 10808 bp, 6 predicted proteins | sample 13C_Glucose_Day1_FD_192424 | JGI IMG/M metagenome (GOLD analysis project Ga0247818, IMG submission 192424) | Soil microbial communities from agricultural site in Penn Yan, New York, United States - 13C_Glucose_Day1 | ecosystem: Environmental > Terrestrial > Soil > Agricultural land | place: USA...
CGGAGGAACGATCCCAGCGTCGACGGTGCATAGGGTCGGTCGAAAACGGTTCCCATCGCCCCGTGCCGCAGGATCGCCAGGTCGGCGATGCTGTCGGCGCCGGCGACCATCCCACCGACCAGGGACCCGACCTTACGGCCTGCATTGGATCCTTTGTCGGTCGGCACGCTCAGGTGCTCGTCGGCGAGGGTGAGCAGGCCGCTGGCCTGCGCCAACGCCATCACCGGGACCAGTCCCGCAGTCGATATCAGATTGGGGTCGTCGAACCTCGCCGCCGCGACGGGTCGGGTGTGAGATAGGTGGTCGGGTAGCCCCGACGCCTCACGGCGCCGATGCCCTCAGAACCGGACGTGCGACTTTCACCGCATCCGACTCAAGCAAGCCCCAAGGGCGTCTGTCCCCTGATTCCGCTGGACCCACTGCCCTGTCGCTCAAGTTGTCGGCGGTGGGCATGCGTGCGGCGTGTGGCCGATCGCCGCCATGGACGTTACCCAAGACGAGGGCAGTAGCGCGTAGCGCTCTCGTCATGGCCTTGATCCAAGGTTCCCACTCTTGTGGCCTTTTGGAGTGTGGCCGGCGTGCAGAAGGAATGTCCCGCACACGGGGCAGAGCCCGCGCTGCTGGAGCAGCAGCGCGGCTGTGAGACACCGACTTGCGCGTATGCCTTTCGTCGGCGACGTACCCAATCCTCGTCCACACAGGAAGTCGAATCCTGCGTCGACGTAGACGATTCGTGTCTTGCCTTCGTTGAATTCGAGGCCCCCTGGGCGCCAACCACTCACCCAACCGGCGCCGGGCCTGTTCGGCTTGGCCCTTGGTGTGACACATCATGACGAAGTCGCCGGCTTATGCCGACCACCGGATTATGCCGACCGTCGCGTGACCATGCCGGTCAGCGGGGTGGAGTCGACGGTGTGGTCGGCATAATCCAGGTTGTTTTCGGAGTCGTTCCTGTCGGAGTGAGTTGAGGGGACTCGCGAGACAGGAGATAATTATGAGTTTGGACAACGCAGCCCCGATTGCCGCGGTGGATGCGACTATTGCCGATTTTCGTTTATGGCTCGAACGGGAGCGGGGCTTGTCCGCGGCGTCAAACCGGTGTTACGGCAAGCAAGCGAGGAAGTTCCTGTCCTGGCTACCGGATCCCATCGATACATCTGTGCAGCAGTTGGATTCGATGCAGGTGACCTCGTTCATGGTGGCGTATTGCCGCGATCGGAACCCGTCGTCGGCGAAGGCGACCGTGACGGCAGTGCGGGCGTTTCTGCGGTACCTGCATGCGACCGGACGAGTGCGGGTGTCGTTGGTGGATGCGGTGCCAGCGGTGGCGGGCTGGCGGTTGGCGTCACTGCCACGAGGTCTGGACGCCGCGGTGACCGCACTGCTCGACAGCTGTGATCGGGACACCATTGTCGGCCGTCGTGACCACCCCACTCCCGTTGTTGCGGGCGCGGTTGGGATTACGCGGTGAGGAGGTCGCAGACCTGCGAGTCGACGATGTCGATTGGCGCAGCGGCGAGATCGCCATACGCGGTAAGGGCAATCGCTTGGATCGACTCCCGACGCCGAACCATGTCGGCGAGGCTGTGGTGCGTATCTGACGGCCGGACGACCCATATGCGACGAGCGGACGGTGTTCGGCACGGTCCGCAGACCCTACGCCGCCTGTCGACGACGGCGATCCGCGCAATCATGGGCCGGTCGTGTCGCCGTGCCGGGGCGACGCGGGGCGGGGCAAGACAAACTGCTCCGGCCGCGGCAGGCCGCCCCCGAACACGACTGGGCCGAAATCCACCACGACATTGCGCTCGCCGACAACGAAGCAACGCCACGTCACTTCAGGGCAGGCAATACCTTGTTGACGAGGAGCTCGATGCCTTCCCAGCCAAACTCCGGCGGGAGGCCGCCCGACTGCGGGTTCACGATGAGGGAACACCCGTCGGACTCGAGGCTCCTGGCGTGCTCGATGCACTCGTCGGGAGTCAGGACAAGGTGGACTCCAGCAGCTCTCACCGCGTCGAGCGACAAGGCATTGGGGTCGGACGAACTATACGGGCTTGTCACGCTGGTCGCTTCACTGGTGAACTGCGAATACATTCGCAGGTCGTTGTAGAAGTACCGGCCGATCTCGTGCCAGGTCTTCTCCGGATCCTCCGACACCTGCACGTGCTGAGCGCTGGGGACGAAAGTCTTGCCGGGCTCCTTACCCAAACGCTTGCATTCATCTCGATAGATCTGCACCCACTCTCTATTAAGCTCACGGTCTCCACCACCGGCGAAAAATCCATCTCCGATACGTGCGGCGCGACGCGCAGCCGGGACGGAGTTTCCACCGAAGAGCAGAGGGGGCCCACCCGGCTGCACCGGCTTCGGCCCCACCGCGACCGTCTCACCATTGTGTTCGAACGGCTCGTTCGTGAATGCCTTCCGGATCACGGCGGTGGCTGCCTCCATGCGCGGCACGCGTTCCCGCTGCGTGGTTCCGAACATCGTGTACTCGGACGGACGGTAGCCGAGAAGCATGCTGAGCTCGAGCCGACCGTTGCTGATGTTGTCGAGCACCAGCGCATCCTCGGCAATGCGGATCGGGTCCAGCAGCGGCGCGAGGACCATCGGACGGAGACGGATGTTCTTGGTTCGCACCGCGATTGCGGCACCCCAGAGCATTGGGGACGGTATGTATCCGTTGTTGATGTTGTGGTGCTCGGGGAGGATGATGTGCGATGCGCCGTGCTCGTCCAGGTATGCAGTCTGATCGAGTGCCTCGCTATAGCTCTCCGACCCCGGCTTCGTTGAATGCATTGAATTGATGACGACTACATCTACCATGGGACCTCCGTTTGCGTAGACGGGAAACGTGAAGCACGTGAAGGGCTTACTGAACCGACTTTGTGGTTGGCATCCACATTAGTGCCCAACATAATCATTATAAAAAATCATGTGGAACGTCGATTCATCGACTTGTCTCACCTATTTTGGACGCGTGATCCAGAAGACTTACCTGATGTGGCGGGCACACCGCTAGTAACGCAAACCCCACTAACCGAACGGTATTGAGGTTAAGCGCTTGCTTCTGTGGTCTCCGCGACAGGTGCGGACTCGTAGACCGCATCCAAGCGTGTGGCCCTCCACAGGACAAAGGCGATCACGCAAGAGATACCGAAGAGCAACGAGGCGGCAAGGTACATTGTCTGCGAGCTGACCAGGGTAATCGCGTAACCAGCCACGATCGGGGCGACAATCGACCCGAACCGGCTAAGTCCGTACATGGTGCCCAGCCCCCTGGCTCGTACCTGAACCGGATACAGCTGCGGTGCCGCCGAAATATACGAGGTCATCGCTCCGTACGCCGCGAGCCCGAGTACCCCTGCGGCTATCATCGCGCCCGCGCCCTGCATGCTCAGTGCGAAGTAGATCTGGGACACGAAGGCAACCGCCAGGAAGATCCACCCGAGGTGACTCGCTGCCAGACGAATGCCGATGACACCGAAAACGATTCCGCCGGCCAGACCGCCGACGCTGATGAGGGTGCCCACCGTCGTGCCGGTATCGGCGCTGCCGGTGGCATCGGCGATCAACTGAGGCGTCCACGAGGCCACGAAGAAGTATGCGGCCGTCAGGAACGAATAGCCGAACCATAGTAGGAGGGAGCGCTTCCGGAACGTCTTGCCCAGGAGGGAGACATTCGGAGCTTGGCCGGGAACCTCCGCGTTCGCCTGTGTTTCTGCATATAGATCGTTTTGGCTCAGGCCCAACTGATTCACGATCCTGCCAATCTTGATCTTCGATTCAGGCGTTCCCTGTGCCTCGAGGAAGGACAGCGACTCGGGCACCAGAAGCGCAGTGTAAACCAGGATCACGGCAGTCAAAACAGCGCCGGCCCAGAAAAATGCCTGCCACGCCCCACCGGCGGCGTTCACCACCGACAGTCCGATGACTCCGCCACCTATCGTTCCGATCGGAAACCCGATCATGACGAAACCCGTCGCGAGGTTCTTCTTCGCCGGGGGGGCGTACTCCTGCGCGATCAGGGTAGCCAGCGTCGCAATCGTGCCTACCGCAACACCCGTCAGGAGTCGGGTGCCGAACATCATTTCGACATTCGGCGCAAGAGCGGTTGCCACCATGGCCACCATGTTGAGTGCGACACTTGCGAGGAGGATTGGACGCCGTCCCCAACGATCGGCCAGCGGAGCGACGAAAACCGCACCGATGCCGATGCCCACGAGACCTGCGCTGATCAGCCAGCCCTTCACCTCAGTCGAAGCGAATCCGTCAGGGAGGTGTGGCAGCGCGAAGCTGATTACCGAGAGATCGTACCCATCGGCCAGGCTGCAGAGCATCGCACCGAACACCACGAGATACTGACGTAAGGTCATACTGCTTTTCGAGGATGAAGATACAGCACCCATATTCATGCCTTTCTACGCAAACGGTTGCCGACCGCACCATTGATCAACAGTTGGAATGTGCGGCGCCGGCATATTAGTTAACGATTACTCGCATCCAGTTACTGCAGAGAGTGTTTCGACAATCAGCACCTTTCAGGACTGTGATGATCAAATCGTGCGTGCCAGTTTCGTACCTTCCGTTCGGAGGGTCGATCTTTGGCTCGGTCCCAGACACCCTCATTAACTACTGCAACTAAGACTCACGCTCCGACAAGCGCAGCAACCCGTGGTGCGATCTGGCCGATCCCCCGAACCTGATAATTCCGGTCTTTTGACGAACTTGATCTGACCAGCGGTCACAACAGAAGCGTGCGCAGTCCTTCCCGGTTCAGCGACTACGGCCATCCCAAGCGGGACGTAATCTGGAAACACGGACAAGAGAATCTTCTCGGGCGAGTACGAATTCGCCGAAGCCACCACCATTCTGGTAACCGTGCTGCTCGTTCATCGACCAGGTCGCGACTTGTTCGGTCCAATTTCGTATTGCGCCTACCGGTCCGCTGGTCCTAGAGTCGGGACCAGCGGACTGCCTTCATCGTTGCTACCGGACCGCCACGCCACAGACGGTGCCGGTTCGGCTTTTCCGGGTCGATCGTCGATAAACGTCGGTCGCTTCGTGTGACTTCGCAATCGAGGTAGGCGAGATTTCTCAGATTTTTTTCCACGAGTCGAGCAGCGCCGGTGCGGACTCGACCAGGGTGATCGGGTCGACCTGCACGTGTGTCACGGCTACGGCGACATCCCGGCCCACGCGGGCCAGTGGCGAAGGCTCCCGGAAGCCCTTCGTTCCCGCCCACACACGTGCGAAATCGACAATCGGGCCCGCGATCTGATGGGCCCACGTCGAGGCCTGGCGTACCCGACTCGCGAGCTCCGGGGCCAGCGATCCTTCTCGGTCGGCGTAATCCTGTGCCTGCCGGAAGGCGGTGAGGATATATCCGCGCGCAGCCTGATAGGTGGCCTCGTGCGTGGCGAACTCGGACAGAAAGACCGGATACTGGTCGACAGGCCCGGGGTATCCCAGTCGCTGTTTCCCCTCGGTGAGCTTGGCGACCTCGTGCAGAGCGCGGCGCATGAGCCCGAGGGCCATCGATGCGTGGCCGGCGACGGTGAAGTTGTACATGCTGCCCATCCGGTACATCCCGTCCGGCTGGTGTGGCTCGGCGCCCGGCGAGACGTCGGCGACCATGTCCTCGGAGACGATGACTCCGTCCGCGGAGTAGTCCTGGCTGTCGGTACCCACCAGGCCCGAGACGGTCCAGTTTCCCTCGAGGGCCACCTGGTCCTTCGGCATGATCGCAAACCGCATCTCGGGGCTTCCGTCCGGATTGTGCAGGAGCGTGCCGTCCGCGTCGTGGACCATGACACCGCCGCCGATGTAGTCCGCGTGCTTCGCCCCGCTTCCGAAGTTCCAGTGCCCGGTGACCTGGAGACCACCGTCGACGAGCGTCGCCCGCCCGGGAGGACCGAACGCACCGCAGACGATCTTCCGGTCACCGCTGCCGAAGAGCTGCTCAGCCCCGGAAGGAGGAAGCAGACCCGCGTGCAGCCCCCCTCCCCAGGTGTAGGCCTGCAGGATCCAGCCGACCGATGTATCTGCCGCGGCAATCGTCTCGCAGACCTCGATGCACTCCGCGATCCGCAGACCACCACCACCGAGGCGCTTCGGAATCAGCATCCAGGGAAGTCCGGACTCGCGGAGCGCATGGGCGACCTTATCGGTGACGGTCCGCGTCCGCTCGGCTTCCTCGGCCTCGCTGTCGATGAGCGGGACCAGGGCCCGAGCGCGCTCCAGGTAGTCCGAAGCATCCAGGTCGGGGTCGACTGTCATTGCACCACTTGTCATTTCAACACCTGCCATCTGAACCGGAGACGGGATCCGTGTAAAGCTGCACGCCCGATCCGAAGATTGTTGTTCCCACCGGAAATCCCGACCAATGAATATCATGATCAGGATTCTGGGGTGTAGCCTAGGTCACTGACCGGAGGCTGTAAAGAGACCTAGGGACACTCGCTCGCGGGCGGAACAGTCGGTTGACCACCCATCGCGCGGCGTGGTCATCGCGTCCCATCTCGCGGCCTTCGATACTGGCCGCGGACCCGGCCCGTCTAGGTCGCCGGCGGGCGCAACAGCTTCCGCAGCCGCTTCTGCTGAAGAATGCCTTCAACCAGACAGCGCGGATCGCCGGTGCGTTCGGTCTCGTAGATCATCGGCAGCACGCGCGCGAGCGCATCCGTACAGCGGCACGGACCTCTTGAAGCTTCTCGCCGGTGGGCGGAAGGTGGGATGACCGCCGGGTTGACCGGCAGGCGCTACGCAAGTGCTGTGATGCATCACCGGCGGGTGGGGCAGCCGGGCGCGGCGAGGCTGGGTGAAGAATCACATCGCCTCTGATCGCCACACTTGATTAGCCATTCTATACACCCCTCGTCACGATCGACCGACTCGCGGCAGCTGTTCATTTCTGCGCTTGTTATCGACCTATCGGGTATTACAATGATTGCCGCCGCTCGTCTATCACCCAAGCCGCGACCTGCGCCCGCGAGGTAAAACCGAGCTTGGTGAGTATGTGCTCGACATGTCCCTGAGCGGTGCGCGGTGAGATCACCAGGCGGGCGGCAATTGCCTTGTTGGTTAGGCCCTCGGCGACCAGTTCCGCTACCTGCTGTTCACGTTTTGTCAAGAGGACGGGACCTGGGGAGGCCGGCTTGGGAGGGTGCTCGCGGAGCGCGTAGGAGACCGCGGACTCGAGATCCAACGCCCGGCCCCGCTTCCGCGCCTCCTCGAAGACGCGGTCGGTGAGCACCCGACGGGCGGCCCGCTCACACTCTGTGTTATACGCCAACAGGTTCGCAACAAGCACAGAAGGACTTCCGGGTACGAGCCCGAGCGCTTCCGCGGCACCCATCAACGTGCCGGCACGGGTAGGCTCACTGCTTCCCGCCATCCAGGCGAACGCTTCCAAGCAATTTGCGCACCCGATGGGATCGTCGACGAGTCGAGCAAGTTGTAACCCCTGTTCAAGCAGGTCGATTGCCCGACTCTGCGCACCCAGGTGCCATTGCGCAACCGCCATCGCCCACAAGGCGTACGACCGGTAAACGGAGTCGCCGTGAGTCTTCGTAATCGCGAGGACTTCCCCGTAGCATTCGATAGCCCGGTGGGATTCGGTGTCCAGGCGCTCATACGCCAACCCCAGCATCGTCAACGACTCAAGTCGTAACGCCAGATTGTTTTGCGCGTGCCGAAACACCGACAGTGCCCGCTCCAGACCTGACACCGCGCGCGGGAACTCACCGTTGAACAACGCGACGATTCCGTCGGCGTGGTCCACGATGGCGTGCACTACCGGGTCGTTGGTCTGGTCGGCGCGGATGCGCGTCTGTTCGACAAGCTCAGCACCGCGCTGATGGTCACCCTGCTGTGCGGTGATGAGGCAGTCGACGCACAGCGCTCTGATGGTGGTGATCGTCGTAGGTTCCCCCTGCGATGAGAGGAATTTGTCGAGCCAGGCTCTGGCCTCGCTGAGCAGGCCGCGCGACCCCCAGAGTTGCCTCAGGGGGGTGGCGATCTGTAAACCGGCTTCGGCATCGTTCTCGGCGAGGCAGAAGTCCATCGCATCCCGCAGATTCGGCTGCTCACTGGCGAATCGTGCGATCCACTCGAGCTGCCGGGGGCTGATGAACTCATCCTCGGCGGTGAGAGTGAGTTGGCGATACCAATCTCGATGCCGTCGACGCAGGTCATGGTAGTCGCCGTGGTGCTGTGCTTTCTCCCGGCCGTAGGCGCGGAGGGTCTCGAGCAGTCTGAAGCGGACCGCGGCGCCGTGCTCTTCGCGGATCAGGATTGACTTGTCGACAAGGGATGCCACTGAGTCGAGCAGGGTCTCGGGCTGCGCATCTTCCCCGCACACGTATTCTGCCGCATCCAGACCGAAGCTGCCGGAGAAGACCGACAGTCGTGCCCACGTCAGTTGTTCGAGCGGAGTGCAGAGGTCGTAGCTCCAGTCGACGCACAACCGGAGCGTCTGCTGCCGCGACGGCGCACTGCGGCTTCCACGGGTCAACAGCGTGTAGCGGTCGGAGAGCCTCTGCAGGATTTGTTCGGGGGACATCGCATGCAACCGCGCCGCCGCCAGTTCGATGGGCAGCGGCAACCCGTCCAGCCGGTGACAGATCCGAGACACCGCGGACTTGTTGGCATCTGTTAACGCGAATGTCGATACCGCGGTGGTGGCGCGTTCGGTGAACAGGGACACCGCGTCGTAGCGGGGCAGACCCTGCAGTGACGGCTCGCGGTCGGGGTCGGGAACGGTGAGCGGGGGGACGCGCAGCGTTGCCTCCCCTGCTATTGCAAGGGGTTCACGGCTTGTCGCGAGGATTCGTATCTTCGGGTTCTGTTGCAGCAGTGCGGTGGCGAGGTCGGCCACGGCGCCGACCACTTGCTCGCAGTTGTCCAGTATCAGCAAGATGTCTCGCGTGGACAGGAAGTCCAGCAGAATCTCGCGGAGTGGGAGGTCAGTCTGATCTTGCAAGCCGAGTGTCGCGGCCACCACGTCGATCAAGCGAGATGCGGTGCGGACATCGTCGAGTTCGACGAGCCACGCACCGTCGGCGAAGTCTCGTTGGATGCTTGTTGCAACTCTGAGTGCAAGACGTGTTTTCCCGACCCCACCGATCCCGACAAGCGTCAGCAGTCGGGATGAGGCGAGCAGGCTCCTCGTTTCAGCGATTTCGTGCCTGCGACCGACGAAGCTGGACAGTTCCAGGGGGAGGTTCCCCTTCTCTCGGCGGGAACCGCTGTTCGGAACCCCCTGATGTGATTGCGGTTCTGGGTCCACCGTGGCTCCCCCGCGGTGCGCCATGTCGTCTGTGGGGATTCCGCGGCGAGTTTGTAAATCGCGCAGAAGGTCGAGCACCGCCTGAGCAGAAGACTGTCGGTCCTCAGGGCGACCTGCCATTGCCTGTTCGATCACGGCGGCCAGATCGTCTGCAACACCGTGAGCCCGCAGGTCGGGGACGGGTTCGGTGGTGATGCGGACGAAGTGAGCGACCACTCGTTCGCCGCTGCGGCGTTCGAAGGCGGCGTGACCGGTGACCGCGCAGAATAACGTGGCGCCGAGTCCGTAGATGTCGGAGGCGGGGCTCGGCGATGCGCCGCCGAGAACCTCGGGCGCGGTGTATGCAGGTGAACCGGTGACGATACCCGTACCAGTCTCGAACCCGCCGGAGATGTGCGCGATCCCGAAGTCCGAGAGCGCCGGCTCACCGTAATCGGTGAGAAGAATGTTCGCGGGCTTGACGTCGCGGTGAAGGATGCCCTCAACGTGTGCAGCCTGCAGCGCGCCGGCCAGCTTTACCCCGAGCCGCAGCACTGCGTCCACAGGCAACGGACCATGCCGTCGAATTCGTTCGTCCAGGGAACCTTGCGCGTAGTAGGGCATGACGATGAATGGTTGTCCGCTGTCGGTGACCCCGACCTGGAGCACGGTGACGATGTTGGGGTAGCCGGTGAGACGGCCCATTGCACGTTGTTCGCGGAAGAAGCGCTCCCGATTCTCCTCCGCCAACTCGTTGGTGAGCACCTTCACGGCGACGTTCCGGTCAAGCGAGGTCTGCGCGCACCGGTACACGACACCGAAGCCGCCACGCCCGATCTCCCGGGCGTCATCGAATCCGGCAGCACTCAGCTCCGATGTGATCGACGGGGGCGGGGGCACATCGCGGTGGGTTTCGAATGGATCGGTATCGGACATCGTCTATATCGATTCATCTACTCCGCGATACGCTCAACGAAATTCGCACGGTTAGCCTCTCGACGACGTGCTTCCCAGGATATCGCTGGCTCTGGACGGGGCGGGCTACGTTCGAGCCGAAGTGCCGCCTCGCCGAAACCGCAGGACCCTCGAAATGAGCCGCAGCGAGTCCGAGGCCCGCCGACGAGTACGCCAGCATCGACTTCCACGCCGCCCGCGACCGGAAGTCGATGCTGGCGGCGCCGTCCACTACTTGCGTGACTACCCCTGGATGGCCGCCGCCGATCCAGAGGAGCCGCCGCCGCTTCCGCATGTACTGGCAGCAAACGCTGGGAGTGGACGGATCGCCCGGCGCATGGGTCGGCACAATCTCGGTTGGGCTCAGCGTTGCGGCTCCTGGGATAGTGGTCGACGGGGCCGGTCGGCGACCTCGCGGATGATCGGCGCGGACCTCACCCAGTGTGGACGGGTGCACGGGGGTGAGCAACGATTGATCCGTACTCGTTGCGTGGTGTATCGACGCAGACCCGCCGCGCTCCGCCGCCGTCGCTCCCGAGGTCGCCTGAACGAAGGACTCGTTCGCGTTCGGTCCTCTGTTCGT
>Ga0247818_10003055_pt1 | contig 10806 bp, 12 predicted proteins | sample 13C_Glucose_Day1_FD_192424 | JGI IMG/M metagenome (GOLD analysis project Ga0247818, IMG submission 192424) | Soil microbial communities from agricultural site in Penn Yan, New York, United States - 13C_Glucose_Day1 | ecosystem: Environmental > Terrestrial > Soil > Agricultural land | place...
GTCCAGGGGATGCGCGGCCTCGGTGACGGCGGTCACGGGCGGTAGGGGAAGGCGTGGAGGTGGACGGCGACGTTCTCGCGGCCCTCGGTGTCGCCGGCGGCCTCGGCGGCGCGGGCGGCCTGGTCGTACTTGCGCAGGACGGCCTCCAGTTCGTCGCCGAGGGCGGTGAGTTCGCCGGCGGTGAGGCGGGGCAGCCACTCGGAGCCGATCGAGGCGGCGCGCCAGGCGTCGGACCAGGTGTGCCGCTCGTCGAGGAAGCGGGAGTGCATCTCCGCGCGCTGCTCGCCGACCGTACGGCCGAAGGCGGCGCTCGCCGCGGCGAGTTCGGGGGCGTCCTTGAGGTCCTCCTCGTGGATGCCGAAGCCGTAGGAGCTGGGCTGCCACCAGCGCTCGCGCCCGTCGGTGGACTGGGCCTCGGCCTCCTCGATGAGGCCGCCGTCGGCGAGCTTGCGCAGGTGGTAGCTGACCAGGGAGACGGCCTCGTCGACCTGGTCGGCGAGTTGCGAGGCGGTGGCGGTGCGGGCGACGAAGAGGGCCCGGTAGAGGCGCATCCGCAGCGGGTGGGAGATGGCCTTGAGGGTGCCGAGGTCGGTGATCCGGCGGGTCTCGGAGGAGGTCATGTCCACGACCCTAGATACGAAAGGAAACTTGCACAAGATATGTTGCGCAAATAATCCTGTGCGTCTCGGAGGGCCGGCGGCAAAGAGAAAGGGCCCCCGAGGGGGCCCTTCCCTTCACACGTTCCGAAGCGGAACGACGTCTCAGCGGACCACGTGGCCCGCCTCCCGCAGCGCTCCCTTGACCTCGCCGATCCGCAGGTCGCCGAAGTGGAACACGGACGCGGCGAGCACCGCGTCCGCGCCGGCCTCGACGGCCGGCGGGAAGTCCGCGAGCTTGCCGGCGCCGCCGGACGCGATCACCGGGACGGTCACGTGCCGGCGCACGGCCGCGATCATCTCGGTGTCGTAGCCGTCCTTGGTGCCGTCCGCGTCCATCGAGTTGAGCAGGATCTCCCCCGCGCCCAGCTCGGCGGCGCGGTGGGCCCACTCGACGGCGTCGATGCCGGTGCCCTTGCGGCCGCCGTGCGTCGTCACCTCGAAGGAGCCCGAGGCGGTGCGGCGGGCGTCGACCGACAGCACGAGGACCTGGCGGCCGAAGCGCTCGGCGATCTCCCGGATCAGCTCGGGGCGGGCGATGGCGGCGGTGTTGACGCCCACCTTGTCCGCGCCGGCCCGCAGCAGCTTGTCGACGTCCTCCGCCGAGCGGACGCCGCCGCCGACGGTGAGCGGGATGAAGACCTGCTCGGCGGTGCGGCGCACCACGTCGTAGGTCGTCTCCCGGTTGCCGGAGGAGGCGGTGATGTCGAGGAAGGTCAGCTCGTCGGCGCCCTCGGCGTCGTACAGCCGGGCCATCTCGACGGGGTCGCCGGCGTCCCGCAGGTTCTGGAAGTTGACGCCCTTGACGACCCGGCCGTTGTCCACGTCCAGGCAGGGGATCACTCGTACGGCGAGGCTCATGCCGCATCACTCCTGTACGCCTCGACCTCGACCTCGACCACCAGGCGGGGGTCGACGAAGCCGGAGACGATGATCATCGAGGCGGTCGGGCGGACCGCGTCGAACAGCTCCTTGTGGGCGCGGCCCACCTCGTCCACGTCCCGCGCGTGGGTGAGGTACATGCGGGTGCGGACGACGTGCTCGGCGCCGAGGCCCAGCTCCTTCAGGGCCGCGAGGGCGACGGCGAAGGAGTTGACGGTCTGCTCGTACGGACCGCCGTCGGCGATCTGGCCGTCGACCACCGAGGTGCAGCCGGAGACGAGGACGGTGCCGTTGGGCAGCTCGACCGCGCGGGAGTAGCCGAACTGCTCCTCCCAGGGGGCGCCGGTCACGACCTTGCGCACGGAGTCGGTCATACGGCGGCCACCGCCTCCAGCGCCTCTTCCAGGGTGAACGCCTTGGCGTAGAGCGCCTTGCCGACGATCGCGCCCTCGACGCCCAGGTGCGTGAGCCCGGCCAGGACGCGCAGGTCGTCCAGGGAGGAGACGCCGCCGGAGGCGACGACGGGCCGGTCGGTGGCCGCGCAGACGTTCTTCAGCAGCTCGACGTTGGGCCCGGTCAGGGTGCCGTCGCGGCCGATGTCGGTGACGACGTAGCGGGCGCAGCCCTCGGAGTCGAGGCGGGCCAGCGCCTCGTAGAGGTCACCGCCCTCGCTGGTCCAGCCGCGGCCCTTGAGGGTGGTGCCGCGCACGTCGAGGCCGACGGCGATCTTGTCGCCGTGCTCGGCGATGACCTTGGCGACCCACTCGGGGGTCTCCAGGGCGGCGGTGCCGAGGTTGACCCGGGTGCAGCCGGTGGCGAGGGCGGCGGCGAGCGAGGCGTCGTCGCGGATGCCGCCGGAGAGCTCGACCTTGATGTCCATGGCCTCGGTGATCTGCCGGACCAGGTCGCGGTTGTCGCCGGTGCCGAAGGCGGCGTCGAGGTCGACGAGGTGGAGCCACTCGGCGCCGGAGCGCTGCCAGGAGAGGGCCGCCTCCAGCGGGGAGCCGTAGGAGGTCTCGGAGCCGGACTCGCCGTGGACGAGCCGGACGGCCTGGCCGTCGCGGACGTCGACGGCGGGGAGGAGTTCGAGAGTGCTCACAGGGTTCCGATCCAGTTGGTGAGGAGCTGGGCTCCGGCGTCGCCGGACTTCTCGGGGTGGAACTGGGTGGCCCACAGGGCGCCGTTCTCCACGGCGGCCACGAAGGGCTCGCCGTGGGTGGCCCAGGTGACCTTGGGGGCGCGGATGTTCTTGTTGCCGACCTCCAGCGTCCACTCGCGCACCGCGTAGGAGTGCACGAAGTAGAAGCGGGCGTCGGCGTCGAGGCCGGCGAAGAGCTCGGTGTCCTCGGGCGCGTCCACGGTGTTCCAGCCCATGTGGGGCACGACCGGGGCCTTCAGCGGCTCGACCGCGCCGGGCCACTCGTCGAGGCCCTCGCTCTCGACGCCGTGCTCGATGCCGCGCTCGAAGAGGATCTGCATGCCCACGCAGATGCCCATGACGGGGCGGCCGCCGGAGAGCCGGCGGCCGATGATCCAGTCGCCGCGGGCCTCCTTGAGGCCCTGCATGCAGGCGGAGAAGGCGCCGACGCCGGGGACGAGGAGTCCGTCCGCGTTCATCGCCTTCTCGTAGTCGCGGGTGATCTCGACGTCGGCGCCGACCCGGGCGAGCGCGCGCTCGGCGGAGCGGACGTTGCCGAAGCCGTAGTCGAAGACGACGACCTTCTTGCCCGTGCCCGCCGTCATGCCCACACGTCCAGCCGCATGACGCCGGCGGCGAGGCACATCACCGCGCCGACCGACAGCAGCACGATGAGGCCCTTGGGCATCTGCTGCTTGACGAAGGAGTAGATGCCGCCGAGCAGGAACAGGCCGACGACGATCAGGATGGTGGAGAGACCGGTCACGGTTACAGCGCGCCCTTCGTGGAGGGGAGGATCCCGGCGGCGCGGACGTCGCGCTCGGAGGCGTAGCGCAGGGCGCGGGCGAGCGCCTTGAACTGGCACTCCACGATGTGGTGGGCGTTGCGCCCGTACGGCACGTGGACGTGCAGCGCGATCTGCGCCTGGGCCACGAAGGACTCCAGGATGTGCCGCGTCATGGTGGTGTCGTAGGAGCCGATCATGGGCGCCATGTTCTCGGGCTCGGTGTGCACCAGGTAGGGGCGGCCGGAGAGGTCGACGGTGACCTGGGCGAGGGACTCGTCCAGCGGGACCGTGCAGTTGCCGAAGCGGTAGATGCCGACCTTGTCGCCGAGGGCCTGCTTGAAGGCGGCGCCCAGCGCGAGGGCGGTGTCCTCGATGGTGTGGTGCGAGTCGATGTGGAGGTCGCCGTCGGTCTTCACGGTCAGGTCGAACAGACCGTGCCGGCCCAGCTGGTCCAGCATGTGGTCGTAGAAGCCGACCCCGGTCGACACGTCGACCTTCCCGGTGCCGTCGAGGTCGATCTCGACGACGACGGACGTCTCCTTGGTGGTGCGCTCCACGCGGCCTACGCGGCTCATGCGTTCTGCTCCTTCTTCAGCTCACGAACCGCGTCGAGGAACGCGTCGTTCTCTTCGGGGGTGCCGGCGGTGACCCGCAGCCAGCCGGGCACGCCGTTGTCCCGGACCAGGACGCCCCGGTCGAGGATCCTCCGCCAGGCGGCGTGGGAGCCCTCGGCTCCGTCGAAGCGGCCGAACTGGACGAAGTTGGCGTCGGACTCGGTGACCTCGTAGCCGATCGCGCGCAGCTCGGCGACCAGCCGGTCGCGCTCGGCCTTGAGCTGTTCGACGTACCCGAGGAGGGTGTCGGTGTGCTCCAGGGCGGCGAGGGCGGTGGCCTGGGTGACGGCGGAGAGGTGGTACGGCAGGCGGACCAGCTGCACGGCGTCGACCACGGCCGGGTGGGCGGCGAGGTAGCCGAGGCGGAGTCCGGCGGCGCCGAACGCCTTGGACATGGTCCGGGAGACCACCAGGTGCGGCCGGCCCTCCAGGAGGGGCAGCAGCGAGTCCCGGTGGCTGAACTCGACGTACGCCTCGTCCACCACGACCAGCGAGGGCTTCGCGGCCTGGGCGGCCGTGTACAGCCGCTCCACGACGTCGGCCTCGACGGCCGTGCCGGTGGGGTTGTTGGGCGAGGTGACGAAGACGACGTCGGGCCGGTGCGCGGCGATGGCCGCCTCGGCGGCCGCCACGTCGATGGTGAAGTCCTCGTTGCGCGGGCCGGAGATCCAGCCGGTGCCGGTGCCGCGGGCGATCAGGGCGTGCATCGAGTACGAGGGCTCGAAGCCGATCGCGGTGCGGCCCGGACCGCCGAAGGTCTGGAGCAGCTGCTGGAGGACCTCGTTGGAGCCGTTGGCGGCCCACACGTTCGCCACGCCGACCGGGTGGCCGCCGGTGCGGGTGAGGTAGCGGGCCAGTTCGGTGCGGAGCTCCACCGCGTCCCGGTCGGGGTAGCGGTTGAGGCCGCCCGCGGCCTCGGCGACCCGCTCCGCGATCCGGGCCACCAGGGGCTCGGGCAGCGGGTAGGGGTTCTCGTTGGTGTTCAGCTGGACGGGCACGTCGAGCTGGGGGGCGCCGTAGGGCGACTGGCCCTTCAGCTCCTCACGGATCGGCAGGTCGTCGATCCCGATGGTGTCGTTCTGGTCGCTCACTTGCTCTCCGGCACCTTCCAGCCGAACCTGGCCTTGATCGCGGCGCCGTGGGCCGGGAGGTCCTCGGCCTCGGCGAGGGTGACCACGTGGTGGGCCACGTCGGCGAGCGCGTCGCGCGTGTAGTCCACGATGTGCACCCCGCGCAGGAAGGACTGCACGGAGAGGCCCGAGGAGTGGCAGGCGCAGCCGCCGGTGGGCAGGACGTGGTTGGAGCCGGCGCAGTAGTCGCCGAGGGAGACCGGCGCCCAGGGGCCGACGAAGACCGCGCCCGCGTTGCGGACCCGGTCGGCGAGGGCGGCGGCGTCGGCGGTCTGGATCTCCAGGTGCTCGGCGCCGTAGGCGTTGACGACCCGCAGGCCGTCCTCCAGGTCGGTGACGAGGACGATCGCGGACTGGCGGCCGGCGAGGGCCGGGGCGATCCGGTCGTCGACGTGCCGGGCGACGGCGACCTGGGCCTTCAGCTCGGCCTCGACGGCGGCGGCCAGCTCGTCGGAGTCGGTGACGAGGACGGAGGCGGCCATCGGGTCGTGCTCGGCCTGGCTGATGAGGTCGGCGGCGACGTGCACCGGGTCGGCGGTGGCGTCGGCGAGGACCGCGATCTCGGTGGGGCCGGCCTCGGCGTCGATGCCGATGCGGCCCTTGAGGAGGCGCTTGGCGGCGGCGACGTAGATGTTGCCGGGGCCGGTGACCAGGTCGACGGGGGCGCAGCCGGGCCGTCCGTCGGCGGTTCCGTACGCGAACATGGCGATCGCCTGGGCGCCGCCGGCGGCGTAGACCTCGTCGACGCCGAGGAGGGCGCAGGCGGCGAGGATCGTGGGGTGCGGCAGGCCGCCGAACTCCTTCTGCGGCGGGGAGGAGACGGCGATGCCCTCGACGCCGGCCTCCTGGGCCGGGACGACGTTCATGACGACGGACGAGGGGTAGACGGCGCGGCCGCCCGGCACGTACAGGCCGACGCGGTCGACGGGGATCCACTTCTCGGTGACGGTGCCGCCGGGCACGACCTGGGTGGTGTGGGTGGTGCGGCGCTGCTCGCGGTGGACCAGGCGGGCGCGCCGGATGGACTCCTCCAGGGCCGCGCGGACGGCCGGGTCCAGCTCCTCCAGGGCGCGGGCGATCGCCTCGGCGGGGACGCGCAGGTCCTCCACCCGGACGCCGTCGAATTTCTCCCCGTACTCGATCACCGCGGCCGCGCCATGATGCCGTACGTCCTCGCAGATCGGCCGCACCTTCTCCAGGGCGGCTTCCACGTCGAACTCGGCACGGGGCAGCAGGTCGCGCAGGGCGGAACCCTCGGGGAGGGTCTCACCGCGCAGATCGATTCGAGAGATCACGGGTCAATTCTCGCAGACGGCCTTCCGGCCCCGGACGTCCGTATCACTGGCTGATACGTGGCTTGCTCCATGTTGATACACGCCCCTGTGGCGTCTCCTCGCCACTCCTGACCGTTAGCGTTCAGCCCGTCACAGTGCGGGAAGAACGACTGTACGAATCCACGACTCCCGGGAAGCGGAGTGGTGGGAGCGCATCGGGGAGAGCGAGGGGGCGGCAGTGACCGAGCCGCACGAGAACGGAATGCCGGACGGTCTCACGGGCCCGGAGCGGGCCATGTGGCAGGCGTTCCGGATCGGCAGGACCTGCGATCTGACGGAAGGGGTGGCGGAGCGGGACGACCCGTTCGGGGAGGTCCCGTGGGGGCCGGAGCGGAGCGTGCGCGCCGACGTGGTGCGGCGCTGCTGCTCGACGGGCCGCCGGCCCGGTCGGGCCGGGTGGCCGCGCTGAAGCTGCGCGGGGTGCGGATCACGGGCGTGCTGGGCCTGGCCGGCGGGACCGTGGCGCCCTACGTGGAGCTGCACGACTGCCGCTTCGACGACGAGGTGGTGCTGCCCGAGGCCCGCTTCGGCACGCTGCGGATGGTCGGCTGCGCGCTGCCCCGCCTGGAGGCGGCCCGGCTGCACACGGAGGGCGACCTGCACCTGCCGCGCTGCCGGGTGCGGCGCGGCATCCGGCTGACCGACGCGCAGATCGGCACGGACCTGCTGATCAACCAGATCAGCGTGTGGCCGGACGCGCGCGGCCGGGCGATCACCGCGGACGGCATGGTGGTGGCGCAGGACCTCCAGGCCGAGCTGATCGAGACGCACGGCGAGTTCAGCCTGCGCGGGGCGAAGGTCGGGGTCTCGCTCAGCCTGCGGGGCAGCGTGCTGCGCGGAGACCGGGGCCGCCGCGCGCTGAACGCCCCGCAGCTGACGGTGGAGCGGACGCTGTACCTCAACGCGGCCTGGGTGTACGAGGGCGGCGGCCAGTCCACGGCGACCCCGCCCTACGGCGTGACACCGGTGCGGGACGCCCGCCGCAAACCGGTCGAGTTCCACGGCGGGGTGCGGCTGGACGACGGCCGCTTCGGGGACGCGGTGGACCTGAACCACGCCCGCTTCCTGCTGAGCGGGGCGCGCCGGGAGGAGCTGTCGCTGCGCCGGATCGTCACCCCGGAGCTGCGGTTCAACGGCGAGCGGCCCGAGGAGGGCCGGGTGGTGCTGAACGGCGCGAAGGTGGTGACGCTGATCGACCTGTCGACCAGCTGGCCGGACCCGGGCGGGCTGGCGATGAGCGGCTTCGTCTACGAGAACCTGGTGCCGTACGGCCACTTCCCGCTGGCCCGGCGGCTCGCCTGGGTGGCGGCGGCGACGCCGGAGTACGCCCCGGAGCCGTACGAGCGGCTGGCGGCCGTGCTCCGCACCAGCGGGGAGGACGAGGACGCCCGGGAGGTGCTGCTCGCCAAGCAGCGGCGCAGACGCGAGACGCTGCCGCTCGCCGGGAAGCTGTGGGGGTACGTCCAGGACTGGACGGTGGCGTACGGCTACCGGCCGGGCCGGGCGGCGCTGTGGATGGCGGTGCTGTGGGCGGCGGGCACGCTGGCCTTCTCGCGGTACGAGCCGGTCCCGATCAAGGAGGGCGAGGGCCCGGCGTGGAACGGCACGCTCTACGCCCTGGACCTGCTGCTGCCGGTGATCACGCTCGGACAGGACGGCTACTGGCGCCTGGAGGGCGGCTGGCAGTGGGCGGCCGCGGTCCTGATCCTGCTCGGCTGGATCCTCGCCACCACGGTCGCGGCGGGCGCCACCCGGCTGCTGCGGAGGGGGTGATCCGTCCGCCCGGGCGCGCACGGCGACGGCACGGGGCGCCGGGCGGTCCCGGGCGGGCCCCACGACGACCCGGGGCGCCAGGCGCTGCCGCGCCGGCCCCAGGGGCGTCTCGGGGCCCCGGACCTGCCCGTCCCCGACGCCCGGACGAGCACCGGACGGATCGCGGGTCGCCCCGGGCGGACTCGCCCGGGCCCCGGTCGCCCGCCGGGCGCGGTCGGTCGCCCGCCGGGCGGGCTCGGCCGGCCGCCGGGGTGTCCTCGGGCGGGTCGCGTGACGGCCGGGGGGAGACCGGGTGAGATCCGGGTGAAGGGAGGCCGGCACGGCGGGCCCGGAGGGTCCCCCGGTGGGAAGATACGTCCTGCCATGTCCTTCCTCCGCGCCCTGGTCCGCACCGCCCGCACGGCCCGGCACGCCCCGCGCCTCGCCGCGGGTCTGACGCCGGACGACGACGTGCTGCTCGACGCCCCGGACGGGCGGCTCGCGCCCGCCCTGGTCGCCGCCGCGCTCGGCGACCCGGAGCCCGCCGCGAAGCTCCTCGCCACCACGCGGGACGCCGGGGAGTGGGAGGACCGGGACCGCTACGTGGGCCGGCTCGCCACCTTCGCGTACAGCCGGGGCGAGTGGCTGGACCGCTGGCTGGAGGCCGCGCCGCGCGACCCCGACGCCCTGCTGCTGGCCGCGCAGCTCGCGGTCCGCCGGGCCTGGGAGTCGCCGGCCCGGGCGGAGCGGCTGCGCGAGCTGGACCCGCTGCTGCGGCCGCTCACCGAGGACGCCGGGCGCGACCCGGTGCCGTGGCGGCTGGCGCTCGACCACGCGCGCGGGGCGCACGCGGGCCACGCGGTCTTCGAGGGGCTGTGGGAGCAGGCGCTGCTCCGCTCCCCGCACCACTACGGCTGTCACGTCGCCGCGCTGAAGTACCTGTCCGCGCAGTGGTACGGCTCGCAGCGGGCGGCCTTCGACTTCGCGGAGCAGGCGGCCGACGACGCGGCGCCCGGCTCGCTGGTGCGGGCCCTGCCGGTGCGCGCCGCCTACGAGGGACTGCGTCCGCTGCCGGGCGCGGGGCGGGACCGGCCGGCCGGACTCGCGGCGGGCGGCGCGCGGATCGACCGGGCGGCGGACCGGGGCCTGGCCCTGTCGGCGGCCTTCGCGGCGGGCGACCCTTGGCCGGCCGAGGCGCGGAACCTGCTGGCGTACGTGCTGGTGGAGCGGGGGCGGTGGGAGGAGGCGCTGGCCGAGTTCGGCCGGACGGGGCCGCACGCCACCTCCTTCCCGTGGGCCGTGGGCGGGCACGATCCGCTCCGTCGGTTCCTGGCCACCCGGGACCGGACCCGGACCGAGCTGGCGCGCCGGAGTCCGCTGTGGGGGCGGGCTGGGGCAATCCCCGGACGGAGCGGTCCGCGCGGCCATTAGGCTGGCCGCTGTGACCACCGCTCGCCTGCCCCTCTTCCCGCTCAACGCGGTGCTGTTCCCGGGCCTCGTGCTGCCTCTCAACGTCTTCGAGGAGCGGTATCGCGCCATGATGCGCGCGCTGCTCGACATCGACGACTCCGAGCCGCGACGGTTCGCCGTGGTCGCGAACCGGGACGGGCACGAGGTCGCGCCGACCGCGCCCGGGATGCCGGACCCGACGGCCCTGCCCGAGAAGGGCCCGGCCGCGGGCTTCGGACCGGACCCGCTCAAGAGCTTCCACCCGGTGGCGTGCGTCGCGGACGCGGCGAGCATCCGGCAGCGGGGGGACGGCTCGTACGAGGTGATGGTCACCGGCACCACGCGGGTGCGGCTGCTCTCCGTGGACGCGGGCGGCCCGTTCCTGACGGCCGAGACCGAGGAGCTGCCGGAGAAGCCGGGCGACGAGGCGGAGGCGCTGGCCGAGGGCGTGCTGCGGGCCTTCCGCGCCTACCAGAAGCGGCTGGCGGGGGCGCGGGAGCGGTCGCTGACGACCACGGAGCTGCCCGACGACCCCTCGGTGGTGTCGTATCTGGTCGCCGCCGCGGCCCAGGTGGACATCCCCACGAAGCAGCGGCTCCTGGAGGCCCCGGACACGACGGCCCGGCTGCGCGAGGAGCTGGCGCTGCTGCGCGCGGAGACGGCGGTGCTGCGGCACCTGCCGTCGCTGCCGGCGGTGGAGCTGACCCAGGCGCCCACCTACCCGAACTGACGGACCGAGGGAACCGAGAGGCCCCGTGGCGAAGAAGAAGCAGAAGAACACGACAGGGGCGCGCGAAGCGCATTCGGATAAGGGTGGTGGTGGGCGACGGGCGGGCGGGACCCCGGCGACGGTGGCCCTGGCGGCGGCCGGCACGGCGTACACCCTGCACGCCTACGAGCACGACCCGGCGACCCCGTCGTACGGCGAGGAGGCGGCGGAGGCGCTGGGCGTCACGCCCGACCGGGTCTTCAAGACGCTGGTGGCGGACGTCGACGGGGAGCTGACGGTGGCGGTGGTGCCGGTCGCCGGCCAGCTGGACCTGAAGGCGCTGGCGGCGGCCGTG
>Ga0247818_10003058_pt1 | contig 10804 bp, 9 predicted proteins | sample 13C_Glucose_Day1_FD_192424 | JGI IMG/M metagenome (GOLD analysis project Ga0247818, IMG submission 192424) | Soil microbial communities from agricultural site in Penn Yan, New York, United States - 13C_Glucose_Day1 | ecosystem: Environmental > Terrestrial > Soil > Agricultural land | place: USA...
GGCTGCCCCTGGGAGCGGCCGGCCCGAATAAAGAGAAACGACATGCTACGTAAGACCCTTCTGCCCCTGCTGCTGCTGGCGCCCCTGGCCCAGGCCGTTGCCGCCGAGCGTGCGACGCTGATGTCGGTGTACGCCCAGGTGGTCGAGCACAACAGCGACATGGCCGCCGCCCGCGAGAACTACCTGGCCCGCCGCGAGGCCGTGCCCCTGGCCCGCGCCCGCCTGCTGCCGCAGGTGGCCCTGGATGCCGAGGCCGGCGACGTGCGCAGCGACCGCCGCCAGGTCGAGCAACGCAGCGGCAGCCTGTACCGCCTGAGCCTCGACCAGCCGTTGTTCGACCTCAGCCGCTGGTTCGACTACAAGGCCGCGCAGTCCGAGAACGAACAGGCCGAACTGGACTTCTCGGCATTCCAGCAGCAGCTGATCCTCGACACCGCCAGCAGCTACTTCGACACCCTGCTGGCCGAGGACAATTTGGCCACCGCCAAGGCCGAACTGCGCGCCTTCGACCGCCAGCTGCAACAGACCCGGCTGAGCTACGACGCCGGCCTGTCCGACCAGAACGACATGCTCTCGGCCCAGGCCAGCTTCGACCGCGCCAGCGCCAACCTGATCGACAGCCAGCGCCGCAGCGAGGACGCCTACCAGGCACTGATGCGCCTGACCGGCCAGGCCCAGCCGGCATTGGCCGGGATCCGTCACAGCCTGCCGGTGCAGGCGCCGGTGCCCGAGCGCGCCGAGGCCTGGGTCGAACAGGCCATGGCGCAGAACCTGCGCCTGCGCGCCAGCCAGGCCGCCGTCAGCCAGGCCGGCCAGACCCTGCGCAGCAGCAAGGCCGATCACCTGCCGACCTTCAACCTGGCCATGGGCTACGCCGAGGGCGACAGCGACCTGATGGACTCCAGCGCGCACTTCGGCCAGCGCCCCGGCAACCAGCGCGACAGCTCGGTGATGGTGCAGATGAAGCTGCCGCTGTTCAGCGGCGGCGGCACCAGCGCGCGGGTGCGCCAGGCTACCCATGAGCTGGCACGCACCGAGTACGGCCGCACCAGCCTCGAACGCGAGGTGCTGGAAGGGTCGCGCAACGCCTTCCGCGCGGTGGTCAGCGATGTCGAGCAGGTACGGGCGCGGCGCCAGAGCATCATCTCCAGCCAGGGCTCGTTGCGGGCCACCGAGGCGGGGTATGAGGTGGGCAGCCGCAACATCGTCGATATCCTCGATGCCCAGCGCGACCTGTACAACGCGGTGCGTGACTACAACGTCTCGCGCTATGCGTACATCGTCGACAGCCTGCGGCTCAAGCAACAGGCCGGCAGCCTGAGCCCGGAAGACCTGCGCGAATTGGCGGGGTACCTGAAGCTGGATTACGAGCCGGAGCGGGATTTCCTGCCGAGTGATCTGCGCGGGTAAGGTATTGGCAACACCGGCCCTATCGCGGGGCAAGCCCGCTCCCACGCCTGAATGCGTTGTTTGCAAGGGCGTGGGAGCGGGCTTGCCCCGCGATAGGGCCATCGGATCAACAGCGGCGGTTCATACCAAGCTCCATGTCATCGATCAACGCCTTGGCCATGGCGCTCAACATGCGCGCTGCGCTGCCCGCCATCAGGTCGCCTTCCATCTCGGCCTCGCAGGTGAGGTGGCGAATGCAGCCAAGCAGCACCGACAACTCGCTGAAGGCATCCGCGAAGGTAACGCCCGGCTCGACCTTGAACAGGTCCATGCAACGGGTCCGGCCCGCGGTACGTGCGTGGGTCATGGCTGCACCTCTGGCTTGTGTTCGAGCAAGGCACAGGCCAACTGGCCGAGGTAGTCGCTGGCGGCGAACAGACGGTCCTGGGCTTCGCCAGGGTCGGTCTTGAAGTAGATATCGAGGACATCGGAAATAGCCGTGGCCACTTCGACGGCGGCGGTCATGGCTTCTTCGCGGGTGAGGGTCGGGCGGATTGCGATGAAGGGGGCTAGACGCGGTGGGTCTGGGACGATCTTTTTCATGATGAAACTCCAGTGCGTGACAGGAGCGGCCATCTCGATCTTTCTCACGGACAAAGGTGGCAGCCGTACGCGGGGTGAGAAACCGGTGCACTGAAGCCGGCCAGACCGAAGTCTGCCCGCGCATGGCTGCCATGAAGCAATAGCCTTGGCAGTGCAGGTCGGGTTCTCACACCCGGTCACCTGATATGGCGACCCAGTGAAGTTATCCGTGGGGTATTTCCCCGACAACGCAGCAGCTTCCGGCAAGCGCGTAGGATAGTTCCCAAGCTTTGCTGGCTGAAGCATTTGGTTTCAGGTTCGGAAAGATCCGACATGAGATTCTGGGGGATCTGGGGTGTTCGCCGAGAGAGATTCTGCGCCTGGGAGATCGAGCGCCGCCCGCGCGGCGCATCGCGGATGAATCCGCTCCTACATTTGTTGCAACGTGACCATGCCTGATAGGCCATGGTTGTTAGCCTCGTGTGCATGACGCGGTTTTCCGGTGGGCGCTTCTGCCGCCCCACCTGTCTCAAGCCCTGCGCCAAGGCGGGCAACCATGGCCTGACAGGTTCGGTACGTTGCAACAAATGTAGGAGCGGATTCATCCGCGATGCGCCGCGCGGGCGGCGCTCGGTCTCGTAGGCGCTGCACCACTACCGGCGAACACCTCGAATAGCGTGCGAGCAAGCCATCACCCCGGCCGATACTCCCGACACCGCTCCCGCAGTATCTGCGCCAGCAACCGCACTTCAGGACTGTGCCGATATTCCTCGGGATACCCCATGTACATCGGCACCTCCCGCTCCCGCTGATGCTGCAGGTTGACCCGCACCAACCGCCCTTGCGCCAACCCCTGCTGCACCCGGTGCTCCGGCAGCCAGGCAAAGCCCATCCCCCGTTCGACGAAGCTCTCGGCCGCCGCCAGGCTGCTCACCGTCCAGCGCTGCGAGGTCCCCAGCCAGCCGCTGTTCTGCGAATTGCGCGTGCCGGAATCGCGGATCACCACCTGCCGGTGGTTCTTCATGTCGTCCAGGCTCAACTCGCCCTGCGCCTCGCTGAGCGGGTGGCTGGCCCCCACCACGCAGATCAACGAGACATTCAGCAAGAACTCCTGCAGATACCCCGAGGGCAGGCTGCTGGCGATGCCCAGCTCGACCTTGCCGTCCTCGAGCAACTCGCGAGCCCCGGACAACGCCGTCTCGTACAGGCGGATACGGTGATCCTTGTACTCCAGGGCGAACTCCTGCAATGCCTGTTGCAGCAATTCGATGGGGAACAGCACATCCACCGCCAGCGCCTGCTCGGTGAACAACCCGGGCTGGTACTGGTTAGCCAGGTGCTCGAGCTTCTGCGCCGCGCCCAGCAGGTGCTTGGCCTGGGGCAACAGCGCCTTGCCCAGCGAGGTGAGCACGGCCTTGCGCCCTTCGATGATGAACAGCTCCTGGCCCAGGAGCATTTCCATGCGGTTGACCGAATGGCTGATCGCCGACTGCGACTTGTACATGTGCTCGCCGGCCTGCTGGAAACCGCCGCACTCGACCGTGCAGACGAACGCGCGCCACTGATCGAGACTGATCTTGGAAAACACCACTACCTCCTTGTGTGCCCGGAAACCGGGCGACGAATCCTTTGTCCTGCGGCGTTGTACCACAGCTGCCGCCAACACATGAAGACCGTGCCGCGATGCGCGCACTTTTTGTCACTATTCGCCCAGGCACGCTTCGTGCGACAACAACGTCCCGCACAGTGCCTGGCACTAATGGATGAATTTTGGACAAGGAGTGTCCCCCCATGCAGATATGCACAAGCGATACGGCATAAAACAATAGCCGGAACAACACGGCAAAATAAAAGGCGATAACGCCATAAAATTTTCATATTAAGACAATTGAAAATTTTAATTGCCATATTGTTCGACATTCCCCTTTCCAAGCCTTTTATGAAAGCCGCGTGACAGCACGGGGCCTGCGTCTGCGCGCGTTAAAAAAAGAATAACTTAATAGCCAAAAAAACCATGAACAGGCGTCATCAATCCCATCTGAATTATTCGCTTTTTTTGGCAAAAGCTTCAGCCGCAATAATTAAATGGCCAGCAGGGACTGGCACCGGAACAACAAGACCGGTTGTGTATTTTGGGATTTTTTCAACAGTGAAAAATAATTGGGCATACACATGAAAATCGGCATTGATGATATTGGGCTGTCTGTACCGCAACACTTTTTCGCACTGGAAGAACTTGCCGAACGGCACGGTATCGACCCGCAGAAATACCTGGTCGGCATCGGCCAGGAGTTCATGGCCGTACCGGCCCCGGACGAAGACATCGTGACCCTGGCGGCCAACGCCGCCCTGCCGCTGCTCGATGACGCCAGCCGCGCCTCGATCGCCACGGTGATCCTCGCCACCGAGAGCGGCATCGACCAGTCCAAGGCCGCCGGCCTGTTCGTCCACAGCCTGCTCGGCCTGCGCGCCGACTGCCGCGTGGTGGAGTTCAAGCAGGCCTGCTACGGCGCCACCGCCGGCTTGCAGATGGCCCGTGCGCTGGTCGCCCAGCGTCCTCACGAAAAGGTGCTGGTAATCGCCACCGACATCGCCCGCTACGAGCAGAACTCCGAGGGCGAATGCACCCAGGGCGCCGGCGCCGTGGCCATGATCGTGGCCGAGAACCCGCGCCTGCTGGAGCTGCACCCGCACCAGGGCCGCTACAGCCTGGACGTCTCGGACTTCTGGCGGCCGAACCTGCGCAGCACCGCGCTGGTCGACGGCAAGCTGTCGATCGAGGTCTACCTGGAGTCGCTGCGCAACGCCTGGCAGAGCTACCGCGCCGACGGCGGCCTGGGCCTGGAGGACATGAGCTTCCTGTGCTTCCACCAGCCGTTCACCAAGATGGCGAAGAAGGCCTTCTCGGTGTTCGAGGCGATCGAACCCGAAGCAGCCAAGGCCCTGGGCGAGCAGGCCTACGCCACCAGCCAGCTGTACGGCAAGGCCATCGGCAACTGCTACACCGCCTCGCTGTACATCGCCCTGCTGTCGCTGCTGGACAACAGCGACGAGGACCTGACCGGGCGCAACATCGGCCTGTTCAGCTACGGTTCGGGCAGCGTCGGCGAGTTCTTCAGCGCCACCGTGGTGCCGGGCTACCAGGCCCATTCGCGGCGCAAGGCGCATGCGCGCATGCTGGCCAGCCGCACCCGCCTGGGCCATGAGCAGTACAGCAGCTGGTTCTACGGCGACAACCACCCGGCCGTGGCCGACTACAGCACGCCGTACGTCACCGGCGGCGCCTTCCGCTACGGCGGTTGCGAGGGCTATCGCCGTCAGTACGAGAGCACCGCCCTGTCCCTGAAGATGGCGAGCTGACGACCATGAGCGACGTGCTGCTGAGCTGGCCGCAACCTGCGGTCGCCTGCCTGACCCTGAACCGTCCGCACGCCGGCAACGCCCTCGACGAGGCCCTGCTCGGGGCCTTGCACGAGCAGTTGCAGGCCCTCGCCGAGCACCCCGGGCTGCGCGCCCTGGTGCTCGACGGCGCCGGCGAGCACCTGTGCACCGGGGCGGACCTGGAGTGGATGCGCCGCAGCCGCGAGTTCGACCATGCGCGCAACCTGGAGGACGCCAGCCTGCTGGCCAACGTCCTGCAGCGCCTGGACGACTTCCCGGTGCCGGTGCTGATGCTGGCCCGCGGCGCGGTGTTCGGCGGGGCCTTGGGCCTCTTGTGCTGCGCCGACCATGTGCTGGCCGCCGAGGATGCGCGGTTCTGCTTCAGCGAGGCGCGCCTGGGCCTGGCCCCGGCCTTGATCAGCCCCTACGTGGTGCGCGCCATGGGCGTGCGCCAGGCACGGCGCTACATGCTCTCGGCCGAGGTGTTCGGCACCGAGGACGCGCTGCGCCTGCAGCTGGTCCACCGCCTGGTGCCCGCCGCCGAGCTGGAGCAGGCCCGCGACCGCTGGCTGGCCACCCTGCTGCAGACCGGCCCCCAGGCCAGTCGCGAGATCAAGCAGATGCTGGCGCGCCTGGCAGGCCGCGACCACCTGCTCGACGAGCAGGGGTGCAACCTGCAGCTGATCGCCCGCCTGCGCACCTCCAGCGAGGGCCAGCACGGTCTTGCCGCCTTCTTCGAACGCAGCCGCCCCGACTGGGCGCAATGAACCCTGGGTGCGCGGACCACGAAGCCCGCGCCGTTCCGGCGTCGCCGACGACGCCGACCTATGAGAAAAGGATTTTGCCATGTGTGGTTTCATCGGTGTCTACCAGTCCAAACGCAACAGCATCAGCGACCAGTCGATCCTCGACGCCCTGGCCGCCATCAACCACCGCGGCCCGGACGAGCACAGCCTGTGGCGTGACCCGGGCGAGCGCGCCGTGCTTGGCCATACCCGCCTGAGCATCATCGGCCTGGACAACGGCATGCAGCCGATCGTCGCCGACGAAGGCGACCTGGCGGTGATCGTCAACGGCGAGTTCTACGACCACGAGCGCATCCGCGCCGAGCTGCAGGCCGAAGGCGCGATCTTCAAGACCGCCTCGGACAGCGAGATCGCCCTGCACCTGTACCGCCGCTCCGGCATGGCCGGGCTCAAGGAGCTGCGCGGCGAGTTCGCCATGGTCCTGTTCGACCGCCGTCGCCGCCTGATGCTGGCGGTGCGCGACCGCCTGGGCATCAAGCCGCTGTTCTACACCCAGCATGAAGGCAACTGGTACTTCGCCTCCGAGATCAAGGCCCTGCTGGCCGCCGGCGTCAACCCGACCTGGGACGAGAACGCCTATGCCAGCCGCGCCTTCTACCTGCGCGACCACACCTTGTTCGAAGGCGTGCGCAGCGTGCAGCCGGGCTGCTGGGTGATGGTCGACCACGGCGGTCTGCACAGCGGCCGTTACTGGGACATGGAATTCGCCCGCCGCGACACCCCGGCGCCGAGCGACGAGGCCGGCATGATCGAGGCCGTGCGCGCCTCCATCGAAGAAGCCGTGCGCCTGCGCCTGCGCGCCGACGTGCCAATGGGCGTGTACCTGAGCGGCGGCATCGACTCCTCGGCGATGCTGGGCATGGCCACCGCCCTCAAGGGCGAGCCGCTGGATGCCTTCAACCTGTCGTTCACCGACATGGACGACTACGACGAGAACCGTTTCGCGCGCATGGCCGCCGAGCACAATGGCGCGCGCTTCCACACCATCGAGATCACCCAGGACGACCTGGCGGATAACTTCGAGCAGGCGGTGTGGCACAACGAGACGCCGTTCTTCAACGCCCACGGCGTGGCCAAGTACATCCTCAGCAAGGAAGTGCGCAAGGCCGGCCTGAAGGTGGTGCTGACCGGCGAAGGCGCCGACGAAGTGTTCGCCGGCTACCCGCACTTCCGCCGCGACATGTTGCTGTACAACAACGAACAACAAGACCCGAAAGTCATCGACCTGCTGCGCCAGCGCATCCAGGCCAACGAGCAGGGCTACACCAACGCGCACATGCCCCACGACATCCACTGGATGGTCGACCAGCTCAAGCACGGCGTGTCGTGGCTGGACAACCAGGCCGGCTGGTTCAAGGCCCTGGAGAGCCTGTACCGCGGCGACTTCCGCGACCACTTCACCGGCGTCGACCCGTACCGCCAGTTCTTCGACCGCCTCGACCACAGCAAGCTCGCCGACCGCGACCCGGTGCACAACTCCATGTACCTGTGGGCCAAGTCGTACCTGCCGAACTTCGTCCTCACCACCCTGGGCGACCGCATGGAGATGGCCAACAGCATCGAAGGCCGCGTGCCGCTGCTCGACCACCACGTGGTCGAACTGGCCTGCCAGCTGCCGGTGTGGATGAAGGTGCGCGGCGCCACCGAGAAGTACGTGTTCCGCGAAGCCATGCGCCCTTACCTGCCCAAGGCCCTGTACGAGCGCAAGAAGCACTACTTCCGCGCGCCGCCGGCCACCCTGCAGCAGCAAGGCCGCCTGTGGCAGCTGGTGCAGGACACCCTGCACAGCCGTGACCTGGACGCGCTGCCGTTCTTCGACGCGGCCAAGGTACGCAGCCTGCTCAAGCAACTGCCGACCCTCAGCGCCCAGGAACAAGGCCTGCTCGACCCGATGCTGATGGAGCTGACCAGCCTGTGCCTGCTGCAGCGCCGCTACCGCATGAGCGGCCAGAGCTGGAACACCTTGAGCGAGGTGGCCGCATGAAGATCGCGATCATCGGCGCCGGCCTCAATGGCCTGGCCTGCGCCCTGATTCTCAAGCGCTTCGGCCTCGAGGCCACGGTGTACGAGCGGGCCCATGGCCCGCGCGACTCGGGCACCGGTATCTATGTCTGGCCCCAGGGCGTGCAGGTGCTGCGCTTCCTGTTCAACGACACCGGCTTCATCGGCCGCGGCAAGGCCATCGAGTTCCTCGACACCCATGGCCGCGACGGTCGCCTGATCCACAGCCAGCCGGTACGCCCGGACGGCCTGGGGATCCCGGCGCCGGCGGTGATGTTCCCACGCCCCGAGCTGTTCGGCCTGCTGCGCGAACGCCTGGCGCCGGGGCAGATCCGCTACCAGATGGGTTGCGAGAAGGTGGAGAAGGTCGGCGAACAGGCGCGGGTCACCTTCAGCAACGGCGAGCAGGAAGACTTCGACCTGGTGATCGGCAGCGATGGCGTCGGTTCCACCGTGCGCCAGTGCCTGGAGCCGGGCCTGACGCCCTATGACACGGGCCTGGTGGCCAGCCGCGGCATGGTCGAGTTCGACTCGCCGCTGCTGCTGCCCGACCGTTGCCAGATCTTCGCCTCGGAGTTCTCGCGGGTGGTCACCTACCCGCTGGCGGCCGACCGCCCGTACCGCTACTGGTTCGCCGCCTACCAGCACCGCAACCAGCCGCTGCTCGACCGCGACGGCCTGGTGCGGCTGTTCGCCGACCTGCCGCCGGATGTGGTGCGGATGATGGAAGCCACCGAGCACGAGCAGATCCTCACCCACAAGATGATGGCGCTGACCGGCGCCGGCTGCTGGCAGAACGGCCGCGTGGTGATGCTCGGCGACAGCATCCACGCCATGCTGCCGACCCTCGGCTACGGCCTGACCCTGGGCCTGGAGAACGCCTTCATGCTCGCCCAGGCCCTGGTCGGCTGCTGCGACGAGCGCCTCGACAGCGCTCTGCAGCGCTACGAGATCCGCGCCGCCGAGCGTTCGCGGGTGATGCTGGAAGTGATGCGCGACATGACCGACCTGTACTACTTCGAGGAAGACAGCGCCATGACCTCGTCGCGGATCCGGCCGATCGTCGAGCGCTTCCACGACCTGGCCCTGACCACGGTGTTCTGAGGAGGCCGCCATGACTGATGCATATCGTCAGCGCCTGCAAGCCTTTGTCCAGGCGCAGATCACGCCGAACATCGATGCCTGGGAAGAGCTCGGCGCCTACCCCGCCGCGCTCAACCGCGAGGCCGGCGCCGCCGGCCTGCTGGGCCTGGGCCACGACCATCGGCAATTGCCCGACGACCCACGGGCGGTGGCCGTGCTCATCGAGGAACTGACCCGCAGCGGCGCCCAGGGCATCACCATGGGCCTGGGCTCGCACTTCGTCAGCCTCAAGGCGGTGCAGGCCACCGGCCATCCGATCGTCCACGACCTGGTGCCGGCGGTGCTCGACGGCCGTCAGAGCATCGCCCTGGCGATCACCGAGCGCCAGGCCGGCTCCGACCTGCGTGCCCTGGAGTGCCGCGCCACACGCCAGGCCGACGGCTACCGGTTGAACGGGCACAAGGCGTTCATCTGCAACGCCACCCGCGCCGACTGGCTGCTGATGGTCGGCCACTGCGAGGACGGCCTGGCGCTGTTCCTGGTGGAGGGTTCGGCCGCCGGTATTTGCCATACGCCGCGCCGCGCCCTGGGCTGGCGCTGCCTGCCGCTGGCCGACCTGGAGCTGGAGAACGTGCCGGCCATCCGCCTGACCGAGAAAGGCGGTGTCGGCCGCCTGCTGCAGGCCAGCCTGCAGCAGGAGCGGCTGAACCTGGCGGTGATGGCCATCACCAGTGCCGACATGGCCCTGCAGGCCGCCATCGATTGGTGCAAGAGCCGCCAGGTCGGCGGCAAGGCGTTGTTCGACAAGTCGGTGATCCGCCAGCGCCTGGCCGAGCACTACGCGCAGCTGACGGTCAGCCGCCAGTTCGTCGACACCTGCGTGGCCCGCCAGGCCGAAGGCACCCTGGACGCGCACCAGGTCGCCATCGCCAAGAACAGCGCCGTGCAGACCCTGGAAACCCTGGCCCGCGACGCCGTGCAACTGCATGGCGCCCACGGCTGCGTCGAGCCCTCGCTGGTCGAACGCATCCACCGCGACGCCCGCCTGCTGGCCATCGGCGGCGGCACCCATGAAATCATGCTGGAAATCATTGCCCGGCACCTGTGAAGGATCACACCATGAGCACCATCAGCGACCACGCCGCCGCGCACTCGCGCGCGCTGCTCGAACACGCCTACCAGCGCTACTGCGGGCTGGAGATGCTGGAGCAGTCCCCCGGCCAGTGCACCTGCCGGCTGACCGTTACCGATGCCATCGACAACCTGAGCCAGACCCTGCACGGCGGGGTGATCTACTCGATGCTCGACGTCACCAGCATGCTCGCCACCCTGCCCTTGCTGGGGCCGGACGAGTATGCCCTGACCAACAGCTTCAACACCCTGCTGCTGTCGGCCACGCCGCGCGACACCGAGGTGTTGTTCCACGCCAAGGTGATCCGCGACGGTCGCAACCTGATGTTCACCCAGGCCGAGGCCTGGCGGGTCAACGCCGACGGCAGCCAGACCCGTATCGCCAGCGCGCAGTTGAGCAAGTTCAGGCTCAAGCGGGAGTGGTGACGGCG
>Ga0247818_10003060_pt1 | contig 10801 bp, 6 predicted proteins | sample 13C_Glucose_Day1_FD_192424 | JGI IMG/M metagenome (GOLD analysis project Ga0247818, IMG submission 192424) | Soil microbial communities from agricultural site in Penn Yan, New York, United States - 13C_Glucose_Day1 | ecosystem: Environmental > Terrestrial > Soil > Agricultural land | place: USA...
TACGAGGGGCAAGTGACGGAAACTCGAACTGAATGCTTCTTGACTTATATAAGTGACAACGCAATCATTGTTGGTGTGCACGCGCTCGACATCCTCGGAGACCCGGTCCGCCGGCGGATCGTCGAGCTTCTCGCGGACGGCGAGCGCAGCGCGGGCGACATCGGCGAGGTCGTCACGCGTGAGTTCGGCATCTCACAGCCCGCTGTCTCACAGCACCTGCGGGTGCTGCGAGAGGCGGGCTTCGCCACCGTGCGCCCCGACGGCACCCGCCGTCTCTACGCCGTCGATCCGGCTCCGCTCCAGGCCGCCGACGAATGGTTCGATCCGTTCCGCCGGTTCTGGCAGCCGCACCTCGACGCTCTCGCCACCGAACTCGCCCGCGGACGGCGCGCCGAGCGGCTGGCAGCGGAAGAGCGCCAGAAGAACCCCGCGACGGATGCCGAGGCATCCGTCACCCCGAAAGACGATGCCGTCGACACCGACGACAACCCCGAAACGACAGAGGAGGACCTGTAATGGTCGATGTCAATGCTCAGGTACAGGCCGTCGAACGAGGAGTCGAGTCGACGGAGCGCGACGGTGAGGCTGTGCGCGTGCAGCGACTCGCGCAGGAGTACCGCGCGACGATCGACGACACATGGAACGCCGTCACGACGGAGCGCGTCGGGCGCTGGTTCCTGCCCATCAGCGGCGACCTCCGCGTCGGCGGCCGATACCAGCTCGAGGGGAATGCCGGCGGCGAGGTGCTGGAATGCAACCCACCCGCGGACGGCGCTGCGAGCTACCGCGCGACCTGGGAGTTCGGCGGCAACGTGACCTGGATCACGGTGCGGCTCCGCGCCGCGGGCGATCAGAGCACGCGCCTCGAGCTCGAGCATGTCGCGCGGATCGCCGACGTCCCCGATGGCATGTGGGAGCAATTCGGTCCGTCAGCGACCGGGATCGGCTGGGACTCGGGCCTGCTCGGCCTCGCTCTGCACCTCGGGAGCGCGGTCGACGGTCCCACCCCCGAGGAGGGGGCAGCGTGGATGATGTCCGATGAGGGCAAGGCGTTCACCCGCGCCTCGGCCAAGGAATGGGAGAGCGCGCACGTCGCGGACGGAGCAGATCAAGAAGTCGCCGCACGGGCAGCCGCGGCAACGGCCGCCATGTACATGGGCGAGGCCCCGCACGAGATGGGCGACGGCACTTCGCCGGAGTGATCTGCGCGAGCCGGTGACGGTCACCGGGCGACCCTCCCCTCCACGTCCTGCGGCCCCAGGCGGCGCCAAGAACGCGGGGCTATAGTCGAGGCAGCGGGGGCTGTGCCGCTCTCGGCGACAGCGAAGGGATGAGTTGGAATGAGCTTGTCGGACGGCATCACTTCCCGGGCCATCGAGACGTCTCGACTCGTCGTGAACATCCTCGAGCGGGACGGCGACAACCTCGCGACACCTCCCGAGCGCACTGTCGTGTTCATCCACGGCAACGGCTCGTCATCGCTGTTCTGGCTCGAGCTGATGCACGACCTTCCGGGCGACCTTCGCCTGATCGCGATCGACCTGCGCGGCTTCGGCGACACCGAGCATGCGCCGATCGATGCCACGCGAGGCGTGCGCGATTTCAGCGACGATGTGTTCGAGACGCTGCAGGCACTGAGCATCCCCACGGCGCACTTCGTCGGATGGGCGATGGGCGCCGGCGTCGTCATGCAATACGCGCTCGAGCATCCTGTTCTGAGCCTCACCCTTCAGTCCCCGATCTCGCCGTACGGATTCGGCGGCACCCGTCGTGACGGCACGCGACTGACCGACGACGACGCGGGCACGGGCGGTGGCGCGGCGAATCCGGACTTCGTCGCGCGGCTCATCGACCACGACACGAGCGACGAGGCTCCAACCTCGCCGCGCAATGTCTTCCGGGCCGGGTACGTCGCCGCCGGCTACAAGACCGAACACGAAGACGTCTGGGTGGATTCGATCCTCTCGACCTCCACCGCCACCGGCAACTACCCCGGAGACTCGGTGCCGAGCGACAACTGGCCGGGCTTTGCGGCCGGCACGGTCGGTGCGCTCAACGCGCTCGCGCCCAAGCACTTCGACGTCTCGGGGATCGCCGCCCTGGCGACCAAGCCCCCCATCCTCTGGATCCGCGGGACAGTCGACGCAATCGTCTCGGACGCATCGTTCTACGACTACAACCATCTCGGCGCGCTCGGCATCGTCCCCGACTGGCCGGGAGCGGAGGTCGCGCCCGCTCAGGAGATGGTGTCGCAGACACGCGATGTGCTCGGCGCGTATGCGGAGCGCGGCGGTCTGGTGACCGAGGTCGCACTCGATGGGGTCGGCCACACTCCCCATCTCGAGCGCCCTGCCGAGTTCCGTCACGCCCTCCTCGTCGTGATCGGCTATGTCGGCATGGCCGCCGACCCCGCGCCGCCGACCGAGGCGATCATCCTGCGCTCCGCAGACTGACGCTGACCCCGGCCGTCGGGGGAGACGTGAACAGTGCCCCGGCATCCGTAGACTCATCCGCATGAGTGCATCCGGTGGCAACAAGGCGATCATCGCGGCGTTCCTCGCCAACATGGGAATCGCGGTCGCGAAGTTCATCGCGTACCTCGTCTCAGGGTCGGCATCAATGCTCGCTGAGGCCATCCACTCGCTCGCCGACTCCGGCAACCAACTCCTCCTGCTCCTGGGCGGACGGCTGGCACGGCGCAAGGCCGATGCCGAGCATCCGTTCGGCTATGGCCGAGAGCGCTACGTCTACGCGTTCGTGGTGTCGATAGTCCTGTTCTCGGTCGGTGGCCTCTTCTCGATCTCCGAGGGAATCGACAAGCTCCGCCACCCGCACGAGCTCGAGAACGTCTGGGTGCCGCTCACGGTGCTCTTCATCTCGATCCTCCTCGAGTCGTTCTCGCTGCGCACCGCGGTGAGGGAGAGCAACCTCGTGCGCGCGAAGGGCCAGTCGTGGGTGTCGTTCGTGCGTCACTCGAAGGCGCCCGAGCTTCCAGTCGTGCTGCTCGAAGACATCGCGGCGCTCATCGGTCTGTTCTTCGCCCTGTTCGGCGTCGGCCTTACGGCTATCACCGGAAACGCCTTGTTCGACGCGATCGGAACGCTCATGATCGGGGCGCTCCTCGTCGTCGTCGCGATCGTGCTCGGGATCGAGACGAAGAGCCTGCTGGTCGGAGAGGGCGCGACCGTCGGCGACGAGGAGCGCATCGTCAAGGCGATCAAGGACGGACCCGAAGTCGCCACGCTCATCCACATCAAGACGCTCTACCTCGGCCCCGACGAGCTGCTCGTCGCGGCCAAGCTGGGCTTCGGCGCGGATCGGCACCTGGGCGACGTCGCCGCCGACATCGATCGGATGGAGACGCGCGTGCGCGCCGCGGTGCCGGCCGCGCGGGTCATCTACTTCGAGCCCGACATCGTGCACCGCGACGGCCCCCAGCCGACGACGGAGGCGATCGTGGTCAAGGGCAGCGACTGACCGGATCCCGGTCGGACTCCGCGCTGCGCACGTCGCTCAGCGCCGTGGATCGAAGAATGCGCGGAGAAGGACGGATGCCTCGTCCTCGCGCACTCCCCCGATGACCTCGGCGCGATACGGCAGACGCCGATCACGCACGACGTCGTACATCGACCCCGCGGCCCCTGCCTTGTCGTCCCACGCGCCGAACACCAGGCGAGAGACACGCGCCTGCAGCAGTGCGCCCGCGCACATGAGGCACGGCTCGAGCGTCACGACGAGAGTGCACTCCGTGAGATTCCACGACCCGATGGATGCCGCAGCCGCCCGGAGCGCCACCACCTCGGCATGCGCTGTCGGGTCGCCTGTGGCCTCGCGGAGGTTGCGTCCCTCGCCGAGGATGACGCCTGCGGCATCGGTCACCACCGCGCCGACAGGCACGTCGCCGTGGTCCCCCGCTTCGGCCGCGAGCGCGAGCGCCCGCTCCATGGCGGCGAGGTCTGCGGAGGCTGCGAGCACATCTTGAGACTACGGCCGGGCCGATGGGGTCGTCATGCGGAGCGGCTCAATCGACCATGACCAACGACGCCATCGCCTCCTCGCCGACAACGTGGCGCTGGCCGCCCGCTGGGAACTGGCTCCCGCCCGCTGGGAACTGGCTCAGGGCGGAGACCCTACGACGCACTAACCTGAGCGTATGCGCCTCCACGTCGCCGAACACCCGCTCATCACGCACAAGCTCACGGTGCTCCGCGACGAGAGAACTCCCTCGCCCGTGTTCCGGCAGCTGACCGAAGAGCTCGTCACGCTGCTCGCATATGAGGCGACGCGCAACGTGCGCGTCTCGCCCATTGAGATCCAGACTCCGGTCACCCGCACGACCGGCGTCAAGATCGGCGAGCCCCGGCCGCTCGTCGTGCCGATCCTGCGGGCAGGGCTCGGGATGCTCGAGGGCATGGTGAAGCTCATTCCGACCGCCGAGGTGGGTTTCCTCGGAATGGTCCGCAACGAAGAGACGCTCGAGCCGTCGACGTATGCCGAGCGCCTTCCTGACGACCTCAGCGACCGCCAGTGCTTCGTGCTCGACCCCATGCTCGCGACGGGCGGCTCGCTCGGCGCTGCGATCGAGTTCCTCTTCAAGCGAGGCGCGCAGGACGTCACGGCGATCTGCCTGCTCGGGGCACCCGAAGGCGTTGCGGCGATCGAGAAGCAGGTCGGCGACCGCGATGTGACGCTCGTGCTCGGGGCCCTCGATGAGCGCCTCAACGAGAAGGGCTACATCGTTCCGGGGCTCGGCGACGCCGGGGACCGGCTCTACGGCACCGTCTGACCCAGCCCCGGTCGAGCCGACGAGTGCGGTCGATGCGCGAGCGTCGAGCGTGTCTCCACGGAGGTGGCGTCGAGCCCGAGGAGTTCCCGGATATCTGCCGCTGCCCCTGGTTAAACAAGTGGTGCGGCACCCGCCCCTCGCCGAACGGATACCGCACCTACGCCTTGTGGCGCTAAGACAGGTTAAGCGGCCATGGTGAATGTCCCGAGGGGGTTGACATCACCCGATCTCTCGTCCTCAAAATCGGCGCCTGAGACTCACTCGGGGCCGGGGCCTCGTTGACGAGGCGCGCGAACCCGCTGAGCCTCGCGACTCCCTCCGGCGTCCGAGGGAAGTCGTCCAGCAGCCCGGGCGCGTAGACCATGTAGGCCGTGTGCTTCGCACGCGAGATCGCGACGTTGAGGCGATTGCGCAGCAGCAGGAACTCGAGCCCACGCGGGGCATCACGCCCCGATGACGCCGCGAGCGACACGATCGCGACGACCGCCTCCTGACCCTGGAAGCGGTCGACCGTTCCGACGCGCACCTCCGCGAACCCCACGGCGGCGAGCGCTCGCTCGACTTCGACCTGCTGCGCGTTGTACGGCGTGACCACGATGATGTCGCCCTGCTCGAGAGGGCGCGGGTCGAGGAGCGTCGCCGAGCCGTCGTCGTCGGTGGCGGCATCCGTCCACGGGCGCGAGAGCAGGTCGCGCACCAGTTCGACGACGATCGCCGCTTCTTCGGGCGACTGGGTGGCGTTGCCGCGGTGGCGCACGGGAAGGGCATGGACTCCGGGCTCGATACCGTCGAGCGATCGGAGCGCCGCCGAGGGATGCGACACGAGCTCGCCCCGATAGGACAGGCGCGAGACGGGACCGGCGACCGCGGGATGCATGCGCCACGTGCGGCCGAGGAAGTAGCCGTACTCGGGCGGAACGACATCCGCGCCGTCCATGACCCAACCGAGGGCCGAGGTGTCGACCGGCTCGGGATGCGTCCCCTGGCTGACCTGGGGAAGCTGCTGCGGGTCGCCCAGCAGCAGCAGCCGCGGCGCGGCGAGCGAGACGGCGATCGTCGACGCGAGCGAGAACTGGCCCGCCTCATCGATCACGAGAAGATCGAGACTGCCGCGGGGCACACGCCCTTCATGGCTGAAGTCCCACGCCGTGCCGCCGAGCACGAAACCGCCGCTCTGCTCGGCGACGAAGGACGCGACGCCGTTCTTCGGGATGACGGTGAACGACACGTCGGTGGTCGATGCGTCCTTCGGCGCCTTGGCGACCTGCTGGGGCGCAACACCGGCGGCGACGACGCGATCGAGCATGTTCTCCACGACCGCATGCGACTGCGCGACGACACCCACGCGATAGCCGTGGTCGCGGACCAGGCGCGCGATGACATGCGAACCGACGTAGGTTTTGCCGGTGCCGGGAGGACCCTGCACGGCGAGATAGCTGCGGTCCAGATCGAGGAGGCTGCGTACGATCGCGTCGACGTCGTCGCCGGTCGACGGGGCGAGCCCACCGGAGGAACCGCGCGTGCGCGGCGGACGGCGACGCAGGATGTCGGATGCCGGGTCTTCAGGCAGGCGCGGCAAGGCAGCGAGCACGGTGTCGGCCCAGGCGTCGATCGCCGACTGCTGGTTGCCGGCACGCGGCGGCGGGGACGGCGTCAGCGCGAGGGGAAGTTCGGACCACGTCACGCCGTCCACAGCGGTCTCTGTGATGAGCGCTCCGTCGTCGAGGACCTCGAGCACCGTGACCGATCGGGCCGCGTGGATCCACCGCGCGTGCGGCTGGTACGGGAACGGCGCCGGCAGCTCATAGAGCGCGAACGGATTCGACCCTTCGCTCAGCCGTGTGCCGGGGGCGAGCTCACCACGCAGCTCGATGACCCGTCGCTCGCCGCCGCGGCCGCCCTCGGAGAAGTGCCAATCCTCGACGACGCGGCAGCGGACGGGGTCGATCACGACGACGTCGCGCGCTTCGTCCCAGACCGAGACAGGCTCGCGCAGGCGGAGGAAGTGCGTTGCCCAGAAGCTCTTGGCTTCACGCGGGTAGTAGTCGATCGCGGCGGAACCGAGCCGGAGTGCCCGCGCCTCGGACGAGTCGTGCGGGTGGTCAGTCGCATGCGCCGCGAGCGCAAGCGCACGAGGCGACGGCTCGTAGGCGTACTCATCGGGCTCGCGGTCGACGGCAGGACGCAGGTCTGCCTCGCGCGCCCGGTCGACCAGCCAGTCCCGAAGACGCCGTGTCGAGACGCAGTCGTAGCGGTTGTAGTCGGCGAGATCCGCGAAGATCTCGTGCGCGGCATCCGTCGCCCCGTCGTCCTGCAGCGCGCGAGCCTGCACGTAGCGCACGATCGAGTCGTCGCCCTTCTGGACGTCGCTCGTGCGGACCTCGGCGCCCATGTAGAGCGGCTCGAGCTTCTTGATGGAGTACGACCGCGAGCCGACACGCAGCGCGCGCCGCACGATCGGGTACAGATCGACGAACGCGCCATCGCGCAGCAGGCGATCCACCTCGGCCTCGCGCGTGCCGTGGCGAGCCGCCATCGACAGCAGGTGCGTCGGCTCATAGGGCGCGTAGTGGTAGATGTGCATGCCCGGATGCTGCGCTCGGCGCAGCATCACGAGGTCGATGAAGGTCTCGAGTGCTGCGCTCTCTTCCGCGAAAGAGTGCGCCCACAGCTGCGTGTAGCGCTCATCGAGGTCGACGAACCCGAAGAGATAGTCGATCCCCCACTGCACGGGCTCACCGGCGGGCGGGGATTCGCTGTAGAGCGGATCGCCCTCGAAGTCGAAGAACAGGTCGCCGAGGTCGGGCCGAGGCAGTGCACCGAGCGCCTTCGGATGGACGACTTGGTACGTCGGAACCGGGACATCTGCGGGCGGCGCGGCGAGAAGAGTGGCCGTGGGCGCGGAGGACGACCCCTCGACACGCTCGGGGACCGAAGCACGCTCGGGGACCGAAGCACGCTCGGGGACCGAAGCACGCTCGGGGACAGAACCGACGGCGGGGACGGTGAGGAGGTCAGCGACCACGAGCGGTGCGGGGGCAGGGACTCCGATGCCCGCGGGGCTGGCGAGCTGAAGCCGCGCCTGGGTGCGCAGCGACGCGAACGCCTCGGGGTTCATCCGCGCAGGCGGGGTGGACGCCTCGGCGAGCGCGTCGATCGTCGTGACACCGGCCGCACGGAGGCGGTCTCGCTGCACCGGCCGCATGCCGGCCACCAGGAGAAGATCGCGGCCGGCGATGACCTCGAGCTCGCAGGTCGCGCACCGCCCGCACGCGATGACGTCGAGCTCGCCTCGCGCGTCGCCCCACGCGATCTCTGGTCCCTCCGGCCCGAGGTCGACCCTCCGGTCGGCGATGAGAGCGTGGAGCCGGTCACGCCGGAGCTCGAACACCGGGAGCAGGTCGTCGACCTCGTGCACACTCACCGATCCGTCGCCGAGCAGCAGCTCGACCCGATCCGCCCGCGGGATGCCGAGCCGATCGAGCTGGACGACGTAGGCGGCGAGCTGCATGAGCGCGGTGACCCGCGCACGCCGAGCGAGCTTGGTGTCCTGCACGATCCAGGGACGCGGGAGTCCGGGCTCGACGGCCGGCTCGCGCACGAGGAAGTCCGCGAAGCCGACGAAGTCGTCGGTGGCGAATGCGGCCTGATAGACCACGTCGACGTCTTCCGACGCGAGCGCCTCGTTCGTCGATGCGACGGCGCGCGCGAGGGCCTCGGCATCCCCCGATCGCGTCTCGGGGATCTCGACGACCCGATCGCCGAGCGCGGCGCGGTACTGCGCGAGCACGCGGCGCTCGTGCTCGCCGCCCAGCCGACCCGCGCGCTCGAGCGTGGCATCGTCCGGCTCGACGACCGCGGGCACCCTCTCGAGGCGCGCATCGATCCCCCGCAGCCACGCGAACTCGCATTCCGCCGCAGCCTTGAGGTCGCTGGCGCTCCAGACGATCCGGCCTTCGTCCTTGATGTACCGCATATGCCCCTTCCGCTCCTCGACCATAGCCGCGACCGCCGACACCGCCTTCGGGCGCCGACCCGCATCGCGCAAGACGCCGCCTGTGGGCGCGTCCTGCCAGACTGGGACCATGAGCCTCCCGTTCGAGAGCGCGTACCGCCACGGCTTCGCGCGGGTCGCCGCGTGCACGATCCCGGTCGCCATCGCAGACCCCGTCGCCAACGCGGATTCGGTGCTCGCCGCGGCGCGCGAGTGCGATGCCGACGCGGTCGCCGTCGCCGTCTTCCCCGAACTGTGCCTCACGGGGTATGCCATCGAAGACCTCGTGATGCAGGATGCCGTGCTCGATGCCGTCGAGGCGTCCATCGAGCGGCTGGTCGAGGCATCCGTCGACCTCCTCCCGGTCCTGGTCGTGGGGGCTCCCCTCCGCCGCGGCAGCCGCCTCTACAACTGCGCCGTCGTCATCCATCGGGGCGAACTGCTCGGCGTCGCGCCGAAGTCGTATCTGCCGACCTACCGCGAGTTCTACGAGCGCCGCTGGTACGCGCCGGGCGACGACCAGTCGGGGCAGGACATCCGGGTCGGCGCTCTCGAGGCGCCGTTCGGTCCCGACCTCCTCTTCGAGGCGCTCGATGTGCCGGGCCTGATCGTGCACGCCGAGGTCTGCGAGGACGTCTGGGTGCCGATCCCGCCGTCGTCCTCGGCTGCACTGGCGGGCGCGACGGTGCTCGTGAATCTCTCGGGCAGCCCCATCACAATCGCACGCGCGGACGATCGCAAGACCCTGTGCCAGTCGCAGTCGTTGCGATGCCTCGCGGCCTACGCGTACGCCGCTGCGGGCGCGGGCGAGTCTACGAACGACGTGTCGTGGGACGGCCAGACCATGATCTACGAAGGCGGTCAGCTGCTCGCCGAGACCGAGCGGTTCCCCGAGGGTCCGCGCCGCAGTATCGCCGATGTCGACCTCGATCGACTCCGGCAGGACCGCATCCGCCAGGGGACGTTCGACGACAACAGGCGCGCGCACGACCCGTACTTCCGGGTGGTCCACTTCGAGCTCGAGCCTCCCGCGCGCGACATCGGCCTGCGACGCCCGCTCGACCGCTACCCGTTCGTGCCGGACGACCCCGCCCGGCTGGCGCAGGACTGCTACGAAGCCTTCAACATCCAGGTATCGGGGCTCGTGCAGCGGATGACCGCGATCGGCCGCCCCAAGCCTGTCATCGGCGTGAGCGGCGGACTCGATTCGACGCACGCCCTCCTCGTGGTCGCGCGGGCGATGGACCGCATGGGCCGGCCGCGCAGCGACATCCTGGCGTACACGATGCCGGGGTTTGCGACGAGCGAGCACACCAAGTCGAACGCGATCGCACTGGCCGAGACGATCGGCGCCTCGATAGAGACGATAGACATCCGCCCTCTCGCCCTCGAGATGCTCGAGCGGCTGAACCACCCGTTCGCCGATGGCGAGCCGGTCCACGACATCACATTCGAGAATGTGCAGGCGGGCCTGCGCACCGACTATCTCTTCCGGCTCGCCAACCACCACGGCGGCATGGTCATCGGCACCTCCGACCTGTCGGAACTGGCACTCGGCTGGGCCACGTACGGTGTCGGCGACCACATGAGCCACTACGCCGTGAACACCGGCATCCCGAAGACCCTCATCCAGCACGTCATCCGCTGGGTGATCGGGCACGCGCCGGAGGAAGGCGGGTCCACCGATCTCACCCCTCGGGCGCGCGAGGTGCTGCAGTCCGTCCTCGACACCGAGATCAGTCCCGAGCTGGTGCCTGCGGGCCAGGACGGCCGCATGCAGTCGACCGAGGACCGGATCGGCCCCTACGCGCTCCACGACTTCGCGCTCTACGGGATCCTGCGCTTCGGCATGCGCCCGTCCAAGATCGCCTTCGTCGCGGAGCGCGCCTGGCGGGATCCGGATGCCGGAGCCTGGCCCCCCGGCTTCCCCGAGGAGGATCGCTACGCGTACGACCTGCCGACGATCGCGAAGTGGCTGCGGGTCTTCCTGCAGCGCTACTTCGCGTTCGCGCAGTTCAAGC
>Ga0247818_10003066_pt1 | contig 10786 bp, 5 predicted proteins | sample 13C_Glucose_Day1_FD_192424 | JGI IMG/M metagenome (GOLD analysis project Ga0247818, IMG submission 192424) | Soil microbial communities from agricultural site in Penn Yan, New York, United States - 13C_Glucose_Day1 | ecosystem: Environmental > Terrestrial > Soil > Agricultural land | place: USA...
GGCGAAGACGGCCGGCACTGGGCGACCTGGGAAGATCCGTTCAAGAAACCGGCTTATCTGTTTGCCCTGGTGGCCGGTGATTTGTGGTGCGTCGAAGACAGCTTCACCACCATGAGCGAGCGCACCGTGGCCCTGCGCATCTATGTCGAGCCGGAAAACATCGACAAGTGCCAGCACGCCATGAACAGCCTGAAAAAATCCATGCGCTGGGACGAAGAGGTTTACGGTCGCGAGTACGATCTGGACATTTTCATGATCGTCGCGGTGAATGACTTCAACATGGGCGCCATGGAGAACAAGGGGCTCAACATCTTCAACTCCAGCGCCGTGCTGGCCAAGGCCGAGACCGCCACCGACGCCGCGCACCAGCGGGTCGAGGCCATCGTGGCCCACGAATACTTCCACAACTGGTCAGGCAACCGCGTAACCTGCCGCGACTGGTTCCAGTTGTCGCTCAAGGAAGGCTTCACCGTGTTCCGCGATTCCGGCTTCTCCGCCGACATGAACTCGGCGACGGTCAAGCGCATCCAGGACGTCGCCTACCTGCGTACCCACCAGTTCGCCGAAGACGCAGGTCCCATGGCCCACGCGGTGCGTCCGGACAGCTTCATCGAGATCTCCAACTTCTACACCCTGACCGTGTACGAAAAGGGCTCGGAAGTGGTCGGCATGATCCACACCCTGCTGGGCGCCGAAGGCTTCCGTAAGGGCAGTGACCTGTATTTCGAACGCCATGACGGCCAGGCCGTGACCTGCGATGACTTCATCAAGGCCATGGAAGATGCCAACGGCGTCGACCTGACCCAGTTCAAGCGCTGGTACAGCCAGGCTGGCACACCTCGTTTGGCGGTGAGCGAGTCCTACGACGCCGCGGCGAAAACCTACAGCCTGACCTTCCGCCAGAGCTGCCCGCCAACGCCGGACAAGGTGGAAAAACTGCCGTTCGTGATTCCGGTCGAACTCGGCCTGCTGGATAGCCAGGGCGGTGAAATGGCTCTGCGCCTTGCCGGTGAGGCGGCGGCGCAAGGCACTTCCCGCGTCATCTCGGTAACCGAAGCCGAGCAGACGTTCACTTTCGTCGACATCGCCGAACAGCCGCTGCCTTCGCTGCTGCGGGGCTTCTCGGCACCGGTGAAACTGAGCTTCCCGTATAACCGTGACCAACTGATGTTCCTGATGCAGCACGACAGCGACGGCTTCAATCGCTGGGATGCCGGTCAACAATTGTCGGTGCAGGTACTGCAGGAACTGATCGCCCAACAGCAGAAGGGCGAAGCGCTGGTGCTGGATCAGCGTCTGGTTGCGGCCTTGCGGACCGTTCTGTCGGATGAGTCGCTGGACCAGGCGATGGTCGCCGAAATGCTGTCGCTGCCAAGCGAAGCCTATCTCACCGAAATCAGTGAAGTCGCTGATGTCGAAGCCATCCACATCGCCCGCGAGTTTGCCCGCAAACAACTGGCCGATGCGTTGTTCGAAGGGCTGTGGCTGCGTTACCAGGCCAACCGCGACCTGTCCAAGCAGACTCCGTACGTGGCCGAAGCCGAGCATTTCGCCCGTCGCGCATTGCAGAACATTGCGCTGTCGTACCTGATGCTCAGCGGCAAGCCTGAAGTGCTGGCAGCGACGCTGGAACAGTTCGAGGCGTGCGACAACATGACCGAACGCCTGACCGCGCTCGCCGTGCTGGTCAACTCGCCGTTCGAAGAGCAGAAAGCCAAGGCCCTGGCCAGCTTCGCCGAGCACTTCAAGGACAACCCGCTGGTCATGGATCAGTGGTTCAGCGTCCAGGCCGGTAGTGTGCTGCCCGGTGGCCTGGATCGGGTCAAGGCATTGATGCAGCACCCGGCGTTCAACATCAAGAACCCGAACAAGGTACGGGCGCTGATCGGCGCATTCGCCGGGCAGAACCTGATCAACTTCCATGCGGCGGATGGTTCCGGGTATCGCTTCCTGGCGGACCTGGTGATCGAGTTGAACGGCTTCAATCCGCAGATTGCTTCGCGGCAGTTGGCGCCTTTGACGCGGTGGCGCAAATACGATGATGCTCGCCAGGCACTGATGAAGGGTGAGCTGGAGCGGATTCGGGCTTCGGGTCAGCTGTCCAGTGATGTGTTTGAAGTGGTCAGCAAAAGCCTGGCTTGAGGTTGGTGTTGTTCCCGCAGGGTTCACTCGGACCCTGCGAGGGCATATCTCCCACAGGTGTACACCGATCAACCTGTAGGAGCCGGCTTGCTGGCGATGGCGGCCAGACAGCCGACCTGTTTTTATTGACTGTGTACAGATCCGTTATGTAGGTAACGGATATGTACACGAACCCAAAACCTAAATCCTGAAGACAGCAATCACCCCACCTGATACCCAATCATTCAGAAATCCCCCATCCCCCTGCGGTTAACAAAACATAACGTGCCGTCGATTGTCAGCCCTTCAAAAACACCGATAGGATAAGCCAGCTTCCGAAGGGGCTCTGGATTGCGGGTTTCAAGACTATGTGAAACAGGTCAACCCGCGAATACCCCTTACGGCGCCCTGAAAGGTTGAATGACCTAACAATAATAATGGGGGAAGGTCTATGAGTGAGCCTGTCATGGGTGTGGGTACCTGCCGCCCGCCGGCATTGCGCAAGTTCGCGTTGCTGGCTACAGCGCTCTCGCTGTTGGGCTGTGCCGTGTGGTCGGCACCGGTGCTGGCCGCTGACGCGCCGGCATCCGACGTTGTTTATTCCGTTGAATCGGCCAAGGCCAGCAAAAGCCTGGTGCTCGATGTCGCGCACGCCGGCAAGCGCCTGGTGGCGGTCGGGGATCGCGGGCACATTCTGTATTCCGATGACCAGGGCGCGACCTGGACACAGGCCAAGGTGCCAACCCGGCAGCTGCTGACCTCGGTGTTCTTTGTCGATGACAAGCACGGCTGGGCCGTCGGGCATGATGCGCAGATCCTCGCCAGCGAGGACGGCGGTATCACCTGGACCAAGCAATTCGAAGACCTGAAACGCGAATCGCCACTGCTCGACGTCTGGTTCCAGGACGCCAGCAGCGGCTTTGCCGTGGGCGCCTATGGGGCGTTGATGGCCACCACCGACGGCGGGAAAAACTGGGAAGACGTCAGCGATCGCCTGGACAACGAAGACCAGTTCCACCTCAACGCCATCACTTCGGTGAAGGATGCCGGCCTGTTCATCGTGGGCGAGCAGGGCAGCATGTTCCGCTCGGCCGATTGGGGCCAGACCTGGGAAAAGCTCGAAGGCCCGTATGAGGGTTCGCTGTTCGGTGTGATCGGCACCGCGCAACCCAATACGCTGTTGGCGTATGGTCTGCGCGGCAACCTCTACCGCTCCACGGATTTCGGCAGCAACTGGGAAAAAGTCGAACTCAAGGCTGAACGCGGTAATCTGGAATTCGGCCTGTCCGGCGCTACATTGCTTGACGATGGGTCGATCGTGATCGTTGGCAACGGCGGTTCCGTGATCAGTAGCAGCGACAACGGCGAAACCTTCAGCGTCTTTAACCGTCGGGATCGTATCTCGCTCTCGTCGGTGGTCGCCGCAGGCAATGGCAATCTGATTCTGGTTGGACAGGGCGGCGTTCGCGCCACTTCGCCGAACGGCGCAGAGCTGGGCAAATGAGCCGGGTTAATAATAAGAAGGCGCAGCGATGACTTCCTTAAGCACACATCATCAGGACAAGGCGACGTTCCTCGAGCGCCTGATCTTCAACAACCGCCCGGCAGTGATTACGATCTGCTTGCTGGTGAGTATTTTCCTGTTCTGGCAGGCGACGCTGATCCGGCCGTCCACCAGCTTCGAAAAAATGATCCCGCTCGAGCATCCCTTCATCCAAAAGATGATGGAGCACCGTAACGATCTGGCGAACCTGGGCAACACCGTGCGCATTTCGGTGGAAGCCACCGATGGCGACATCTTCTCCAAGGAATACATGGAGACCCTGCGCCAGATCAACGACGAGGTGTTCTATATCTCCGGTGTCGATCGCTCCGGCCTCAAGTCGCTGTGGAGCCCGAGCATTCGCTGGACGGAAGTGACCGAAGAGGGCTTCGCGGGCGGTGAAGTGATTCCGCAGAGCTACAACGGCTCCCAGCAAAGCCTCGACTTGCTGCGCAACAACGTGCTCAAGTCAGGGCAGGTCGGGCGGCTGGTGGCCAACGACTTCAAGTCGAGTATCGTCGACATCCCGCTGCTGGAGTCCTACCCGGACCCGCAGGACCAGGGCAAGTTGCTGGCGCTGGACTATCGCAAGTTCTCCCACGAGCTCGAAGACAAGATCCGCAACAAGTTCGAAGCACAGAACCCGAACGTGAAGATCCACATCGTCGGTTTCGCCAAGAAAGTCGGTGACTTGATCGACGGCCTGGTGATGGTCGTGATGTTCTTCGGCATCGCCTTCGTCATCACCCTGATTCTCCTGCTGTGGTTCACCAACTGCCTGCGCAGTACCGTCGCCGTGTTGAGCACAACGCTGGTGGCCGTGATCTGGCAGCTGGGCTTGATGCACTTCTTCGGCTTCGGGCTGGATCCGTACTCGATGCTGGTGCCGTTCCTGATCTTCGCCATCGGTATTTCCCACGGCGTGCAGAAGATCAACGGTATCGCCCTGCAATCGAGCGAAGCGGAAAACGCCCTGACGGCCGCGCGACGCACATTCCGCCAGCTGTTCCTGCCGGGGATGATCGCGATTCTCGCCGATGCCGTGGGCTTCATCACGCTGCTGATCATCGATATTGGTGTCATCCGTGAGCTGGCCATCGGCGCTTCCATCGGTGTGGCGGTAATCGTATTCACCAACCTGATCCTGTTGCCGGTGGCGATTTCCTATGTCGGCATCAGCAAGCGTGCGGTCGAGCGCAGCAAGAAAGACGCGGTGCGTGAACATCCGTTCTGGCGCCTGCTGGCGAACTTTGCCAGCGCGAAAGTGGCCCCGGTTTCCATTCTGCTGGCACTGATCGCCTTTGGCGGCGGCCTCTGGTACAGCCAGAACCTGAAAATCGGTGACCTCGACCAGGGCGCGCCGGAACTGCGCCCGGACTCGCGTTACAACAAGGACAACAACTTCATCATCAGCAACTACTCCACCAGTTCCGATGTGTTGGTGGTGATGGTCAAGACCAAGGCCGAAGGCTGCTCGCGCTACGAAGCCATGGCGCCAATCGACGAGCTGATGTGGAAGATGCAGAACACCGAGGGCGTGCAGTCGGCGATTTCCCTGGTCACCGTGTCCAAGCAGATGATCAAGGGCATGAACGAGGGCAACCTGAAATGGGAAACCCTGTCGCGTAACCCGGACGTGCTGAACAACTCCATCGCCCGTGCCGATGGCCTGTACAACAACAGCTGTTCATTGGCGCCGGTACTGGTGTTCCTCAACGATCACAAGGCCGAAACCCTGGATCGTGCGGTGCATGCGGTGCAGGAGTTCGCCAAGGCGAACAATACCGAGAACCTGGAGTTCATCCTGGCGGCCGGTAACGCGGGAATCGAGGCAGCCACCAACGAAGTGATCAAGAAGTCCGAACTGACCATCTTGATCCTGGTGTACATCTGCGTCGCGGTCATGTGCATGATCACCTTCCGCTCCTGGGCGGCGACCCTGTGCATCGTGCTGCCACTGGTGCTGACCTCGGTACTCGGCAACGCGCTGATGGCCTTCATGGGCATCGGCGTGAAAGTCGCGACCCTGCCGGTCGTGGCGCTCGGGGTGGGGATTGGCGTGGACTACGGCATCTACATCTACAGCCGACTGGAAAGCTTCCTGCGTGCTGGCCTGCCGTTGCAGGAGGCGTACTACCAGACGCTGAAATCCACCGGCAAGGCGGTACTGTTTACCGGTTTGTGCCTGGCGATCGGCGTGTGCACCTGGATCTTCTCGGCCATCAAGTTCCAGGCCGACATGGGCCTGATGCTGACCTTCATGTTGCTGTGGAACATGTTCGGCGCCCTGTGGCTGCTGCCGGCGCTGGCGCGGTTCCTGATCAAGCCGGAGAAACTGGCGGGGCAGAAGGGCAATTCGTTGTTTGCTCACTGATCCACGCTGAAATGAAAAAGCCGCAACCCTGGTTGCGGCTTTTTTGCATCTCAAATTCACAACCAACCCTTGTAGGAGCTGGCTTGCCAGCTCCTACAAGGGATCGTGTTTTATGAAGGATCGCTGCCAAGCACCACATTCAACGCACTGCGCGCATCATCCAGCTGCACCAGCGTGGCATGGCGCGCACCCAGCGCATCGCGATTTTCGATGGCCGTGAGAATCGCCTTGTGCCGTGGCAGGGCCAGCTCATGCAGGTTCGGCCGCTGGTTGGAATGCTTCAACGCCTCGGCAATCGCTACCGAGAGCATGTTGCACAGGTTCGCCAGCAAGTCGTTGTGGGTCGCATCGGCAATACGGCTGTGGAAATCCAGGTCCGGTTGCAGCAAGGCTTCCGGCGTCGGCGCAGCTTCCATGCGTTGGTAGGCTTCACCGATGGCGGCGATATCCGCGTCGGTGGCGAACTGCGCGGCGAGTGCGGCGGCGGCCGGTTCGATGATGCTGCGCACACTGGTCAGCAGGTCAAAGAACTGGTTTTGCGGGCTGCTTTGCATCAGCCAATGCAGGACGTCCGGGTCAAGCATGTGCCATTCCTTGCGCGGCTTGACCACCGTGCCGACCCGTGGACGGGAATACACCAGGCCCTTGGCGACCAGCACACGGGTGGCTTCGCGCAAGACGGGCCGGCTTACCGCGTATTCCTCGCACAGCAAGGCTTCGGCAGGCAGCTTGTCATCGGGCTGGAAGCGTCCGGAAACGATCTGCATGCCCAGTTCCTGGACGATGCGCGAGTGCATGCTTTTGCGGTCGGAGGGTTTGCGGTAATCCATGGGGAACGGCGCGGTCCTGGGCGGTGGAGATGCGGGCATGATAACAGGCACGGCACATTCCTGAGGCGGGCATGGAGCAAATGTGGGAGCGAGCCTGCTCGCGAAGGCGGTTTATCATTCAACACTTATATTGACTGACACTACGCTTTCGCGAGCAGGGTCGCTCCCACAGGGTTTTGTGTAATCAGTGAGAATGACGCGGCACTTCGGCCCCACGGCAGCCGACCAGGAAGTCGAAGTCGCACCCTTGATCCGCCTGCAGCACATGGTCGATGTACAGCTGGCGATAGCCGCCCACCAGCAATTGCTGCGGTGGTTGCAGGTCCGCCATGCGGGCCGCCAGTTCGGCATCCGGGATGTCCAGGTGCAACCGGCCGCTGGCGCAGTCCAGCTCAATCCAGTCGCCTTCCTTCACCGCCGCCAAAGGCCCACCGGCCGCCGCTTCCGGTGCCACGTGCAGCACCACGGTGCCATACGCCGTACCGCTCATGCGCGCATCGGAAATGCGCACCATGTCGGTCACGCCCTGGGCCAGCAGCTTGGCCGGCAAGCCCATGTTGCCAACTTCGGCCATGCCCGGATAACCCTTGGGTCCGCAGTTCTTCATGACCAGGATCGAGTTGGCGTCCACGTCGAGTTCCGGATCGTTGATCCGCGCCTTGTACATGTCGAAGTTTTCGAACACCACCGCACGTCCACGGTGTTGCATCAGCTCTGCGCTGGCGGCGGAGGGCTTGAGCACCGCACCCAGCGGCGCCAGGTTGCCGCGCAACACGCAGATCCCGCCATCGGCGCGGATCGGGTTGTCGAGGGTACGGATCACTTCGTCTTCGCCATAGATCGGCGCATCCTTGGTGTTCTCGCCGATGGATTTGCCGTTGACGGTCAAGGCGTTCGGGTTCGGGATCAGATTGGCTTCGCCGAGGCGGCGTAATACCGCTGGCAGACCGCCGGCGTAGTAGAACTCTTCCATCAGGAAACGACCGGACGGTTGCAGGTCGACGATGGTCGGCATGCCGCGACCGATGCGCGTCCAGTCGTCCAGGTCCAACTCCACGCCGATGCGGCCGGCGATGGCCTTGAGGTGAATCACGGCGTTGGTCGAACCGCCGATGGCGGCGTTGACCCGGATCGCGTTCTCAAAGGCTTCCTTGGTCAGGATCTTTGACAGCTTCAGGTCTTCACGAACCATTTCCACCGCACGCATGCCGGACATGTGTGCCAATACATAGCGACGCGCGTCAACGGCGGGAATCGCCGCGTTGTGGGGCAGGGAGGTGCCCAGTGCTTCGGCCATGCAAGCCATGGTCGAGGCGGTGCCCATGGTGTTGCAGGTACCGGCCGAGCGGGACATGCCGCCCTCGGCCGCGAGGAAGTCATCGATAGTGATAGTGCCGGCCTTGACCTGTTCGCTGAGCTGCCAGACCACGGTGCCCGAGCCAATGTCCTTGCCCTTGTGCTTGCCGTTGAGCATCGGCCCGCCAGTGACGACGATCGCTGGCACGTCGCAACTGGCCGCGCCCATCAGCAATGCCGGGGTGGTCTTGTCACAACCGGTCAGCAGCACCACGCCATCGATGGGGTTGCCGCGAATCGCTTCTTCGACGTCCATGCTCGCCAGGTTGCGGGTCAGCATGGCGGTTGGGCGCAGGTTGGATTCACCGTTGGAGAACACCGGAAATTCCACCGGGAAGCCCCCGGCCTCGATCACGCCGCGCTTGACGTGTTCCGCAATCTGGCGGAAATGCGCGTTGCACGGGGTCAGTTCCGACCAGGTATTGCAAATGCCGATGATCGGCTTGCCATGGAACTGGTGGTCGGCGATGCCCTGATTCTTCATCCAGCTGCGGTACATGAAGCCGTTTTTATCGGCGGTGCCAAACCATTGGGCGGAGCGCAGGGTGGGTTTCTTATCAGACATGATCGCTTCTCTTATTGTATGACTATATTGTTCGAGCTGAAGCGTAACATAAGCGCAAATTCGTCTCTTTGGAAGTGTTGTTGGTTAAATAGTATTACTATATAGTCGTTTTCAGCGGAGGGATGGCCCTGACGGTTTGCCGTGAGAGGCGTCCCCCGAGGTTCTATAAAAACAACAATCGGAGACCGATCTCATGAGCCAGGAACTGCGGCTGATACGTCGCATCACGCTGAAACTGATTCCCTTCCTGATCCTGCTGTACCTGATCGCCTATGTGGATCGCTCCGCGGTAGGGTTCGCCAAATTGCACATGGGCGCCGACATCGGTCTGGGTGACGCGGCGTACGGGCTGGGCGCGGGGCTGTTCTTCATTGGCTATTTCCTCCTGGAAATCCCCAGCAACCTGATGCTTGACCGTTTTGGTGCGCGGCGCTGGTTCGCGCGGATCATGGTCACCTGGGGCGCCATCACCATCGGCATGGCCTTCGTCCAGGGGCCGAACAGCTTTTACCTGATGCGCTTTCTGCTCGGTGCAGCGGAAGCCGGATTCTTTCCAGGCGTTCTCTACTACATCACCCAGTGGTTCCCGGTGCGCCATCGCGGCAAGATCCTGGGCCTGTTCATCCTCTCCCAACCTATCGCGATGATGATCACCGGGCCCGTGTCCGGCGGTCTGCTGGGCATGGAAGGCATTCTTGGCCTGCATGGCTGGCAGTGGCTGTTCATCGTCATCGGCACCCCGGCGATCCTGCTGACCTGGCCGGTGCTGCGCTGGTTGCCGGATGGTCCGCAACAGGTGAAATGGATGGATCAGGCGGAAAAGGACTGGCTCAGTGGCGAGCTGAAAAAGGACCTGGAACTGTACGGCCAGACCCGTCACGGCAACCCGCTGCACGCCCTCAAGGACAAACGCGTATTGCTGCTGGCGCTGTTCTACCTGCCGGTGACACTGAGCATCTATGGCCTGGGCCTATGGCTGCCGACCCTGATCAAGCAGTTTGGCGGCACCGACCTGGTGACCGGGTTTGTCTCATCGGTGCCGTACATCTTCGGGATTATTGGTCTGCTGATCATCCCGCGCAGCTCCGATCGATTGAATGATCGTTACGGCCATCTGGCGGTGCTGTACGTGTTGGGTGCCATCGGCTTGTTCTTCAGCGCGTGGCTCTCGGTGCCGGTGTTGCAATTGGCGGCGTTGTGCCTGGTGGCGTTCTCGCTGTTTTCCTGCACGGCGATTTTCTGGACCTTGCCCGGTCGCTTTTTTGCCGGCGCGAGTGCGGCGGCGGGGATTGCATTGATCAACTCGGTGGGCAACCTGGGCGGCTACATCGGTCCGTTCGTGATTGGCGCACTCAAGGAATACACCGGCAACCTGGCGTCGGGGCTGTATTTCCTGTCCTGCGTGATGCTGTTCGGCCTGGTGTTGACCGGTGTGGTGTATCGCCTGTTGGAGCGCAAGCATGTGTTGCCGGCGGATGAGTTTGCCGCCAGTGCCCGTGGCGCGACCCGCACCTGACCCAGACATTTGGCAATCACCATCACCCCTGTGGGAGCGGGCTTGCTCGCGAATGCGCAGTGTCAGTCACCTGTGACGTTGTATGTGACGACCTCTTCGCGAGCAAGCCCGCTCCCACAGTTGGATCTGTAGCGTTTTCGATAATGGAGAAAATTCATGCGTTTGGTTCAGTTCGAATTGAGTAACGGCGAACGCCGCGTAGGCGTGGTCGAGGAAGGATTGGTCCGTGAAGTCCAAGACGCCCGCACGGTGCGCGACCTGGCGCTGGCGGCCATCGAGGCGGGGGTCAATCTTGAGCAGCAGGTGCGCAGCCTCGGGTTGGGCATCAGCCATGACTACGCCGAGCTGCTGGCGCAGCTGCGCATCCTGCCACCGCTGGATCACCCGGACCCGGCGCACATGCTGGTCAGTGGCACCGGCCTGACCCACCTGGGCAGCGCGTCGGCCCGGGACAAGATGCACCAGCAGGCCGGTGCCACTG
>Ga0247818_10003068_pt1 | contig 10784 bp, 5 predicted proteins | sample 13C_Glucose_Day1_FD_192424 | JGI IMG/M metagenome (GOLD analysis project Ga0247818, IMG submission 192424) | Soil microbial communities from agricultural site in Penn Yan, New York, United States - 13C_Glucose_Day1 | ecosystem: Environmental > Terrestrial > Soil > Agricultural land | place: USA...
GACGAGCGGCATCCCCTGGCCGACCTGCTGCAGCGCATCATCGATGTCGCGTCCCGTCACCGCGGCGAGGATACGGCGCGCGTCCGCCGCGGCGATCGCGGCGCGCACCTCGGTGAGGTCGAGCGCCGGCACCTGGTCCTGCGCGGGCCAAGCATGAGTCAGCATCGGGTGGGGCCGGCCCGGCCTTCTGGGCGCCGCACCCTCCCCGTCGTCGTCGGCCCACCGGCGCCCATACTGGTCCGGGATGCTGCCCCACCCCCAGTACGGCAACGGAGTCGTGGGGCGGATGCCGAGCACCTCCAGTGGATCCACCTTCTCGTCCCCGACAACACATCGATGCGTCCACCCGTCGCCGAGGTCGAACGTGAACTGGAACTCAGCACCGGGCCTCAGCATCCGCGCCACTTTCGCGGTGGTGAAGTCGATCGGCACGACGACCGGCCCGAACGCGGATGCCGCCATCTCCGCACCGGTCTCCTCGTCGGTGATCACCCGCCCATCGGCGATGGTGAACACCGACAGATGCGACCGATCCCACCGAGCGAACGCGCCATTGATTGCGTCCGCGAGACCCAGAAACGTATGCGACGGCCCCACCGCGAATACGCGCCCCGGCCACGGCCACAGGTCCTCGCCACGCCCACCCAACAGCTCCACCGTCACCGACAACCATGTACGCGCCATCCCTCGAGGATGGCACCGGAGGAGACCAGGAAGAAGCGCTCAAACACCACGCAGGCGGCAAGGAGCGACTCTCAGCGAGCGGGTGAGAGTCGTCCTGAATCGAATCGCAGGTCGCGCGGCCGTTCGAGCGCCGCATGCACCACCGTCGTTCCCGACTCAAGTCGTTGCTCTTTGTCGCCGAGTCGTGCGACTCCCGTCACGCCAGGTGGCAGCTGCACCGTGAGAACGACCTCGCCATCGACCTGCTCCCATCGGGTCGATATCTCGCCTCGAACCGTCTGGAGACGCCCTTCCACCCATTCCAGGCGCGGGTCGATGCGAGGCGCGATCACGACGTCACCGTACGCCACGGACTCGTCGGTCTGAGCGATGCCGGCGACGCTGCTGTAGATCCACTCGCCGACGGAGCCGAGCGAGTAGTGGTTGAACGAGTTCATCTCCGCGGTCTGGAACCCCTTGTCGGGGCTCCACCCGTCCCACCGCTCCCAGATCGTGGTGGCGCCGTTGTCGATCGAGAAGCCCCACGATGGGAATTCCCGCTGGAACAGCAGATCGTAGGCGAGGTCGGCGCGGCCGAAGCGGCTGAGGGTCGGGCACAGCAGCGCCACTCCGTGGAACCCCGTCGTGAGACGGATGCCGCGTTCCCGCAGTTTCTCGACGAGCCGGTCGAAGAGCGCCGGGCGCTGAGACTCGGGCGCGAGGTCCCAGGCGAGGGTCATCAGGTATCCGGTCTGCGAGTCACCGTGCACCCTGCCGCTCGCGTCGATGAAGCTCTCGACGAAGGCTGTGCGGACAGCTGCCGCTCGAGCCGCGAGTCGCTCCTGGGCGTCGGCGTCGCCGATCACGGTGGCGATACGGGCCGCGATCTCGGTGCTGTGGGCGTGGTAGGCGGTCGCGACGACGTCCTTCGGCGTGTGCTCGTCGACCGACAGCCAGTCGCCGTAGTCGTTGCCGCGACCCTCTCGCCAGATGCCATCGGGGTTGCGGTGCGTCACGTAGTCCAGCCAGCGCTGTATCGGGCCGAAATAGCGGCGCAGGATGTCGGGATCGCCGTAGGTGCGGTACAGCGTCCACGGGACGAGCACGATCGCATCGCCCCATCCGGGTGCGCCGTAGTCGAACAGCGTGGTCCCGGGCGAGCGGGGGATGACGTCGGGCACCGAGCCGTTGGGCAGCTGCGCGGCGACCAAGTCGTCCATCCAGCGTCCGAGCAGCGCCTGGACATCCGCATTCAGCGCCGCCGTCGGCGCGAAGACCTGCACGTCCGCTGTCCAGCCGAGGCGCTCATCGCGCTGCGGGCAGTCGGTCGGCACAGAGACGAAGTTGCCCTTTTGCCCCCATCGAATGTTCTCGATGAGGCGGTTGACGAACGGTGACGACGTGCGCACATCGCCGGTCCATTCGACATCGGACGAGAGCACGACAGCCCGCGCGGCTTCTCCGTCCACGTCGGCGCCGCGGATCTCCGCGTACCGGAATCCATGGAAGGTGAACAGGGGCTCCGTCGGCGCGCTGGCGCGGACGATGTCGGTCGCCTCCGCGGATCGGAGGTTCTCGGTGTATAGCTCGCCGTTCTCGAGCATCTCGCCATGGCGCACCCAGAGCGGAGCATCCGTGCTCGGCGGAATCCGCAGCCGGCCGACCAGGTTCTGGCCGAAGTCCAGGATGGTCCGCTCCTCGTTGTGATCGACCGACACCGGTGCGAACTCACCCACGGCGCGCACCGGCTCGTCCCGCTGCCCGACGAGGGGGCCGGGCGACTCATCGAGCACCACTGCCGCACGCCAGCCGGTGTCGTCGAAACCGGGCTCGGTCCAGCCCGGCGTTGCGAAGCGCTCATCGATGTGCTCGCCCATGAGGAGGTCCGCCCACCGGCGCTGTCCCTCACTCTCGCGCCACGCCTCGTCGGTGCCGATCATCGTTCTCGTTCCGTCGGCATGCTCGATGACGAGGCGGGAAAAGAACTGCGCACACGTGCCGTAGTGGTGGGCGTGGTGACGGTGATCGAATCCAAGAAATCCCGACCACCACCCTTCGGCGACTTCTGCCGCGACGACGTTCCGGCCCACGCGCAGCGACTCGGTGACATCGAAGGTGCGGTACTGGATCCGGGTGCGATAGTCGGTCCACCCCGGCAGCAGCTCGTCGTCGCCGACGCGCTCGCCGTTGAGGTACGGCACCGCGAGCCCGCGCGCCGTCAGGGTCAGACGCGCCCGCAACGGAGTCGATGCCACATCGAAGACGCGACGCAGTTGCAACGGCGGCTCGAGGTTCATCGTGCGGAGGGACGGACGCACGGGATCGTCGCTGTCGCGATCGGTCGCATCGACCGCCCCGCGGGGTTCGGGATTGCGACCGATCCACATCGTGCCCCGCCAGTCGCGGGGGCCCGTCTCGAAGCAGGATGATGCGTGATCCTCGTCATCCCGGTCGTCCCGCACTTGGACAGTCCAGATATACGAGCGCTCCGGCTCGAGCGATGATCCATTGAATGTCATCGACAGGGGTGCCCCGTCGCGCCATCCGCTGTCCCACACGGTCTCCCCCTCGGCCGCGGTGCGGGTGGCGGTGCGCACGGTGATGCGTACCGCCACCGGCAACTGTCCGTCGCGGTCACCGCGCAGCGCCCACGAGAATACCGGTCGGGGAGAGTCGATCTCGCGTGGCTCCACGCGGGCGTTGACTCTCAGTCGATATGGCTCGATCATCCGCAGGTCACATGCCCTCCGTCTTGTGCGACGGCGCGCGTGGCGCCGTCGACGGCCATCACCGTCAGCGTGCTGCCGTCCGTGATCGCGCGGTCGCCGGACGCGAATCCGTGGTCGACGGCCTGACCGTGAGCCACGTCATGGAGGACGTGCTCCCCATACGGAGTCGAGAACCGGACGTCGAGGGATCCCGCGCTGTCGTTGAGGACGGAGTTGATCAGTCGGGCTGACAGGCCCCAGCACTGGGCGCTCGCCTTCGTCGGACCGCTGATCTGCGCGGTCGAGTCCGCAGCGAAGATGACCGGCTCGAACTGCTCGGAGTCCTTCGCAGTCGTGATGCCGCCGCCCCACTGCACCCAGCCCCGCGTGCCGGTGCCGTCGGAGTCGTTCGCTGCGATCGAGAGGGACGCCGCCGACTCCGGAGTCACTCCGATCGGAGCGAGCAGCGACCAGGGAACGGCCGCCTCATACGTGGTGGCGCCCGTGGCATCGTCGCGGGCGACGGCGACCTGGGCGTTCGTGAGGAATCCTCCGACTGTCCCCGACGCGTACCGGTAGAGCTGGGCTCCTTGGGGCGTGAGGGCGAATCCGAACTCGATCCGGGGCTGGATCTCGGGCCGCAGCGCCGTCTCTCCCGGCCAGTTCGGAGCCACCGCGAACTGCAGCCCATCGGCCTGCCAAGTGGCGTTCCCTGCGAATGGCTGCGCGTGCCGGTCGTCGTGGACACGCGTGGAGAGGAACAGGTGCTCGGCATCCCACGTGAACCACGCGGTGGCGTCGAGGCTGCCGGCATCCGCTCCCGGGGCACTCAGCCTCTGCGAAGGCACCCCGGCCAGATCGTCGAGGACGCCGTCCACAGCGACCGTACGCTGCGCGAGACGCGGGATGCTGCGCCACGGATCCACCGCGATCAACCCTTGGGTGGAGGCAGACGTCCCCCCGGCGAGGGAGACGGTCGCCTGATACGGGATCTCTCCGGCGCCTGCCGGCGCGGGAGACGACAGCAGCGAGATCGTTGCTCCGGGCGCAACCTCGATGCTCTCGGCCACTGCCTCCGTGTCGCCGTCGAACGTCCATTTCGCACCGGTGATCTGTTGGGCAGTGCTGGTCGCGTTCGTGTAGGTGACGCGCAGCTTGTCGTCGACGCCGTCGATGACATGCGCGGCCGTGAACGCCGCCGTGCGGGGTCGCAGCTCGGCCACAGACGGCGATGAAGCCTCGCCGTCGACCTTCGCGACGATGGTGAGGTCGCTCGCGCTGTGCACGAGATCGGCCCCCGCCGAGATGGTGAACGGCACCTCGACGCGGCCTCCGGCAGGCACGGACACCGTGGGCGAGCCGCCCCCGACCTGCCATCCGCCTTCCGCGGCGGCCTCGATCTGCGCAGAGACCTCGCGGTCGTTGAAGTTGTACACCTCGACCGTCAGGGAAGTGGGAGCCGTCGCGACCAGCCCGTAGCCGTGCGTCTGCGAGTTCTTGGACGTGTCCGCGTCGAAGACCTGCTGGATCACGACGCGTTCGGCAGCCGAGAAGTCGTCGGCGACGACCTGGGCGGCATCGGAGGCGGCCTCAGGAGCGTCGACCACGCCGCCGATGCCTGCGGCGGTCACATACACAGGATCGGGTCCCAGCTCGATCCGGGCGATGGACCCGCTGACCGCGGCATCCGTCTCCCGTCCCATCAGGTCGGTCACCGTCGCGGCACCGCCGTCGATCCCGACGTCCACCGTCGTGTGCTCGGGCGACCACAGGACTGCCGCCTGCGCCCGACCGGTGTCGAAGACATATGCCTCCACCGTCGCAGGCAGGTCGCCGATGCGTCCCCGGTAGCGGCCGTCGCCCAGGGTGTCGGTCATCACGGACTGCGCGGCCAGCGCGGCCATCGGCTCGTCGGGACTGCGGTACATGCTCCAGTACGACGCGCCCTCGCGGTACGGTGCGGCGATGAAGAAGAACTGCTTCGTGCTCCCCTGAGCGAGTGACTGTGCAGCCGAGCTGACGATATAGCGCGCCTGCAGCTGCTCGTGCACCGCGCTCGGCAGCTGGGTGGCGTCGGCGGTGTTCAGCGCGATGCCGGACTCGCTGACCCAACGCCCCTTGGTTGACCCGCCGAACGGCTCCGCAGCGACGAGCTGCGATGCGAAGTCGGGATGCTGGTTGACCGTCGCCGATGTATTCACCGTGGTGTGGGTGTGGTAGGCGAAGGCGTCCAGGTAGTCCAGGATGCCGTTTCGGAACTGCCACTGGGCATAGTGCGGGTCAACGCCCGCGAGTCCGCCGCCGATCAGCTGCGCGTCCGTGCCCGAATCGAGGAAGCCGAGAGCCGCGGCCTTCATGACCGACGCATAGCGGTCGGCGCCTTCGGACTCGAGCGTGAACTTACGGTTCTGCTCGTTCCACAGCTGCCAGGCATCCACGAGCCCGTCGTAGTGCTCGCCCGCTGACAGCGCGAAGTCGTACATGTCTCGCAGATCCTGTGGCAGCTCACGGGTCGAGGTGCGCGTCCACGCGGGACCGTCGTGGAAGGAGGACATCGTCTTCAGCCCGGCGGCGTCGGCGGCTTTGAGCCATGCCTGCGGCTGCGTCTCGCCGGTGAAGTCGATGGCGCCCGGGGACGGGTTGATCACGTCGTTCCACCGCTGACGGTCGCGGATCCAGTCGACGCCGGTCAGCTGGAGAACCCTCGCGAACTTCTCGGCGTCGCCGGTCGCGATCAGCTTGGACCCGTATACATCCACGGCGAACGGGCTGTCTTCGACCGCTGCGCGATCGGCGAGGGCGGGGAGCACTGTGAACGCCCCCGTCGTGACGGTTTCCCGGCCGGCGAATCTGGCCTCGACGCGGTATGCGCCGGTGCGCAGGTCGCGTCCGAGGTCGATGACCGCCATGTTCGATCCGACCGAAGCGACGGATTCACCGGTCGCCACCTCCTCACCCCAGTAGTCGGTGATCTTCCAGCTGACCGGGATCGGCCCGGGTGCGGCCGCGTTGAGCGTGGCATGGACCGTGACATCCTCGCCGGCTTCGAAGACGCCGAACCGACCAGGTGCGCTGACCGCGGTGAGAGACATGGGAACCGGGGTGAGGGTGAACGAGTCGAGGAACAGCGTGTAGTTCGTGTTGGGCGACTTGCGGCGATCGACGACCTGGAATTCGATGGTGTTCTCACCGGCAGGCAGCGTCACGGCGCCCAGGCGGTACTTTCTCAACTCGCTGCTGACCACGGCGAGCTGGGTTGCGCTCGTCGTCGTTCGCCACTCGCCGTCGTTCACGCGGAATCGGTAGGGAGAGGCCCAGTCCACGTTGACCGGGATCGTGGTTGCCGTCAGCTCATAGATCGCCGCCTCCGGGGAAACCACCGAATAGCGCGCCACATAGCCGCCGGCGGGAGCCGCGGTGGCGGTGTAGAGACGGAGGGATGCCCCGCCGCTGGCGCCCGCCTGAGCGGTCGCGCCCGGCAGCATGTTCGATTGTGTCGGGGCTTCGCCCTCGACGGTGATCACGTCAGGCGCTGAGGCTGACGCCGGCACGCCGCCGAGGACACCGAGTGTCAGTGCGATAGCGGTGGCCGAGCCGATGAGCAAGCGAGTCCGGAGGGATGGCACGCAGAATCTCCTTTGATGCGAGCGAATGGAGGGGAAAGAGCTCGTCAGCCCTTGATGGCGCCGGCAGAGCCGGCGCCCGTCAGGAACTGCTTCTGGAAGGTCAGGAAGACTATGAGCGGGATGACGACGGCGATGAGCATGCCTGCCATGAGCACGGCGAGATCGGCCTGCGGAGCGATGGTGCTCAGTCCGACCGACAACGGCTGCTTGGAGGGTGTCGGCAGCGCGAGCAGCGGCCAGAGGAAGTCCTTCCACGACGCGACGAATGCCAGGAGCGCCACGACGCCGATGATCGGCGTGGACATAGGCAGGACAATCGACCAGAGAATGCGCACCGGCCCGGCACCGTCCACCTTCGCCGCCTCGAACAACTCGCGCGGAATCGTCTCGAAGTACTGCTTCATGATCAGCACGTTGAAGGCGCTCACCCCGTTCGGCAGCCACACGGCCCAGAAGGTGTCGAGCAGCCCCAGGTCGATCACGGTCAGATACAGGGGAATGAGCGAGATCACACCGGGGATGAAGAGCGTCGCCATGATGCAGGCGTTGAGGATCGGCCCGTATCGGGGTCGGAGGACCGCGAGGACGTATCCGAGCGTGACCGCCGCGATCACCGCGACGATGACCTCACCGGTCGTGATCATGAGCGAGTTGACCGTGAATTGACCGATCCGGATCTGCGTCCAGGCATCCACGAGATTGTGCCATTGGACGCCCGACGGCCAGAACGCGAACGGCTGCGCGAGCGTGTCCTGCGTGGCCGAGATCGCCGACTTGGCAAGCCACAGCAGCGGACCTGCGGAGATCACGAACAGCAGTCCGATGGTGACTGCGATGACCACGCGGAAGGTGAATCGCGTGCTGCGTCGCGAGAGGTCCGAGTCGGAGACGTTCGAGCGCTCGAGCGATCGAGTTCCGACGCGCTTGCGCCACGCGTCGCCCATCCCGGCGGTGCGGGTCCGGGTCGTTCCGTCGACGGTCATCGCTTGCTCCACTTCCTGGACAGCCAGAGGTACAGGCCGGCGAAGACGCTGAGCGCCACCGCGAGCATCAGGCTGAGGGCCGCGGCCTGCCCGAAGTTGCCGTAGATGAACGCGTACCGATAGATCAGCATCAGCAGAGTCAGCGTGCTGTTGTTGGGGCCGCCTCCGGTGAGGAGGAAGGGCTCGGTGAAGATCTGGAAGGTGCCGATCAGCTGCAGCAGAAGCAGCAGCAGGATCGTGCCGCGCATCTGCGGCAGTGTGATGTGCCAGAAGCGACGCAGAATCGATGCGCCGTCGATCTCGGCCGCTTCGTACAGCTGCGTGTCGATCGCCAGCAGCGTCGCGAGGTAGATGATCGCCGAGGATCCGAAGGCGCCCCACGTCGCGACGAGGACGATCGAGAGCATCGCGGTGGCGGGTGACTGCAGCCAGGGCAGGGGGCCGATTCCCACGAATCCGAGGGCGGTGTTGAACAGGCCCCGTTCGCTCGGGTCGAAGAAGATCTTCCACAGGAGGATCGAGACGACGGGCGGGATGATGACGGGGAGGAAGACGAGCGCGCTCGAGATGTGCCGGGTGCGGCGCATCTCCGCGATCAGGACCGCGAAGAGGATCGGGATGGGGAACCCGAGGACGAGAGCGAGGCCGGCGTATAGAGCCGTGTTGGCGAGCGCCTGTCCGAGCAGCGGGTCGGCCAGGACGTGCTCGAAGTTCTCGATGCCGACCCAGCTGGTGGTGAGGAGGTTGGTCTTCTGGAACGCGATGACGAGACCGCGGAGGATCGGCCACCAGGAGAAGATCGCGAAGAGGATGATCGCGGGTGCCGCGATGAGGAAGGGGACCACCCCGCCGCGGTATGTTCTGCGGCGGTTCCGCGAGGGCGCGAGCACCTCTTCGACGGCGACAGCGGCCGGGATGACCGGTGGTGACGTGACCGATGACATGAGTGATCCTTGGTGCCTGATCGTGGAGGAGTGGTGCGCGGGGGTCGATGGTTCGGGCCACCGACCCCCGCGCTGCTGGCGGGCTACTTGGCCTGTGCGCCGTCGACGATCGCCGCGGCGGTCTGCTGCGCCTGGGCGAGCAGTGCGTCGATGTCGGCGTTCTGGTCGGTCAGCACGGCCTGCAGGGCCGCGTCGAGGATGCCGTACACCTGCTGGGCCTCGACGGGAGGCTCGGTGACCACTGCGAAGTCATCGGACCGGGCCGCGGAGTAGTAGGTCTCGAGGTTCTCGAGCGGCACATTGATGCTCGGCTCGATCGCGGCGAGATACTCGGCGTACGCCTCGGCGCTCACGAGCGGGAGACCCACGCGCGGGACCGTGCCACCGTCAGCAGCCTGGCTGGCCGCCTCTTCCGCCGCGAACTCCATGTCGGCGAAGCGGTTCAGGTAGAAGAACTCGGTCCACTTGACGGCTGCTGCGGCCTCCGCGTCGGTGGCGTCGGCTCGGACGATGGCGACGGACCCGCCGCCGAGCGACCCGAGGCCGTCGTCGTCCTGTGGCAGCGGGAAGAGTCCGAAGTCCTCGGGCGCCATGGCGAAGTTACGCACGATGGGGTTGTACCACTCGGATGCGCCGACCATCATGCCGTACTGGCCGCTCGCGAAGGCGGGGCCGGCTGCATCGAAGTCGAGCAGGAAGTTGGCGCCGAGGGCGTCCTCCTCCCAGCGCAGGTCGGACAGGAACTGCAGCGCGTCGGCGGTGGCCTCGTTGTCGATCGTCGACGCGGTCACGCCGTCTTCGGTCTCCTGGATGAGTCCGCCGAATGCAGCGCTGAGCGCCGTGAGCGTCCAGCCGCCCTGGTTCTTGCTGGTGAGCTGCGCGAGGCCTGCGGCATCGGTCTTGTCGGTGATCACCGTGGCGGCTTCGGCGACCTCATCCCACGACTCCAGCGCGACATCGGGGTCGAGGCCGGCCTGCTCGAACACCGCGCGGTTGACGAGCAGAGCCAGCGTGAACGCTGAGATCGGGATGCCGTAGTAGTCGCCGTCGGTGCTCTGCACGTTCGCGGTGACCGTCTCGTTGAGCGTCTTCAGCACGTCGCTGGTCTCGTAGTAGGCGGAGAGATCCTTGATCTGCTCGCGCGAGATCAGCGCCTGGATGTCGGTGACGGGAACACCCATGACGGTCGGCAAGGTGCCGCCGGCGAGCTGCGCCGCGAAGGTGGTCGGGTCGTACTTGACCTCGCTGCCCTCGATGGTGATGTCAGGGTTGGCGTCTTCGAAGGCCTCGACCTTGTCGTTGAAGATCGCCAGAGCGGCTTCGTCGGTCGCGGCGGGCATCCCGCCGACGATCAGCGTGACCGGTCCTGCCTCTTCGACGGGCGCCTCGCTGGCCTGACCGCTGCAGGCGGTGAGAGCGAGGGCCGAGACGGCGATCGAGGCGACAACCCCGATCGCTGCACGGCGACGCATGGGACGTGACATGGGCGTACTCCTTTGTAGTGGCTCGTGAACTGTGACTGCTGTGATCGCAACCCGATCGGCGGGACGTTTCCTGCGGCCGGGACTTGGTTGCGAGTCACCATAACCTGAATTGGATCGGTTCAACAAGTCGACATTCAAACTTTCTCCGAACGTGTGTTGATCGGCGCTCAATCCCAGAATACTGGGGAACTTAAACGAACAATTGCCGTTTTCGTCATATGTGGATCAGTCCAAGCGGTGGGCGATTTGCCTGTAGAGTGATCATCACCGGCCCGACGGGTGCGGCAGAAAGGACTGCTGATGAAGCGCGTTGCCATCACCGATGTCGCAGCTGCGGCCGGAGTGTCGCGGTCCACGGTGTCGAACTACCTCAATC
>Ga0247818_10003071_pt1 | contig 10781 bp, 7 predicted proteins | sample 13C_Glucose_Day1_FD_192424 | JGI IMG/M metagenome (GOLD analysis project Ga0247818, IMG submission 192424) | Soil microbial communities from agricultural site in Penn Yan, New York, United States - 13C_Glucose_Day1 | ecosystem: Environmental > Terrestrial > Soil > Agricultural land | place: USA...
GCCGGTGCCCGTGAAGTGTTCCTGATCGAAGAGCCAATGGCCGCTGCGATCGGTGCCGGCCTGCCGGTTGAGGAAGCTCGCGGTTCGATGGTCGTGGATATCGGTGGTGGTACCACTGAAATCGCGCTGATCTCCCTGAACGGTGTGGTTTACGCCGAATCCGTACGGGTTGGCGGCGACCGCTTCGACGAAGCGATCATCACCTATGTGCGTCGCAACTACGGCAGCCTGATCGGCGAATCCACCGCCGAGCGCATCAAGCAGGAAATCGGTACTGCCTACCCGGGCGGCGAAGTTCGTGAAGTCGACGTTCGTGGCCGTAACCTGGCTGAAGGCGTTCCACGCGCATTCACCCTGAACTCCAACGAAGTGCTGGAAGCTCTGCAAGAGTCCCTGGCCACTATCGTTCAAGCCGTGAAAAGCGCCCTGGAGCAATCGCCGCCGGAACTGGCTTCCGACATCGCCGAGCGTGGCCTGGTGCTGACCGGTGGTGGCGCCTTGCTGCGTGACCTCGACAAGTTGCTGGCCCAGGAAACCGGTCTGCCGGTGATCGTCGCCGAAGACCCACTGACCTGCGTTGCTCGCGGTGGTGGCCGTGCATTGGAAATGATGGATAAACACACCATGGATCTGCTCTCCAGCGAATAAGTCGCCGGATTGCCTCTATGCTGTTGAGCGCGCAGGCGGCACTTTGCAGTGCTGCCTGTTGGCGTTTATCTTCTGTCACTCTGCATCCAGGCCGGTTTGATGCCGTATGAATAAAGAAAATATTTGCCTGGGAGGAGCGGCTTATTAAACCGCTTTTCACCAAGGGTCCCTCACTGGGCGTGCGCTTGTTGGTGCTGGTCGTGCTGTCGGTCGCGCTGATGGTGTTCGATGCCCGCTTCACACTGCTCAAGCCAGTGCGTAGCCAAATGTCGCTGGTATTGATGCAGTCTTACTGGATCACCGACCTGCCGCAGAGGCTATGGCAAGGTGTGGCCAGCCAGTTTGGCAGCCGGACCGAACTCGTCGCCGAAAACGAAAAACTCAAGACCGAAAACTTGCTGTTGCAGGGGCGCATGCAGAAGCTTGCCGCCCTGACCGAGCAGAACGTTCGGCTGCGCGAGTTGCTCAACTCATCCGCGCTGGTCAACGAGAAGGTCGAAGTGGCCGAGTTGATCGGCATGGATCCCAACCCGTTCACCCATCGCATCATCATCAACAAGGGTGAGCGCGACGGCGTGATCCTCGGTCAGCCGGTGCTCGATGCCCGTGGCCTGATGGGGCAGGTGGTCGAGTTGATGCCGTATACCTCCCGTGTCCTGTTGCTGACCGATACCACCCACAGCATTCCGGTACAGGTAAACCGCAACGGTCTGCGCGCTATTGCCAGCGGCACCGGTAACCCGGAACGCCTGGAGTTGCGCCACGTGGCGGACACCGCTGACATCAAGGAAGGCGATCTGCTGGTCAGCTCGGGCCTGGGTCAACGTTTCCCGGCAGGTTACCCGGTCGCGACCGTCAAGGAAGTGATTCATGATTCCGGCCAGCCATTTGCCATCGTCCGAGCCGTACCGACCGCTGCTTTGAACCGCAGCCGTTACCTGCTGCTGGTGTTCAGCGACACCCGTACCCCGGAAGAGCGTGCCAACGACGCCGCCCAGGCCCAGGAAAGTCTGGACGCGCAGGGCGGTGGTCCGGTCATTCCGGCGACCGTGCCGAAACTGGTCAGTCCGGCCGCTGCGGCTACGCCAGCCGCTCCGGCCGCTGCACCTGCTGCCACAGCTCCGGCCGCTGCACCTGCTGCTACAGCCCCGGCAGTCACCCCGGCTAAACCGGCTGCCGCCGCTCCGGCGAAGCCACCCGCTGTCGTGAAGCCAGCTGTCAAACCGCCAGTCTCCGCGCCGGCCACTCCAGGGGGAAGAGAATAATGGCTGGTGTCAAAGCATCCCGTAACGGCTGGATAGTCTGGCTGACGTTCGCCGTCGGCCTGTTGCTCAGCGTTTCGCCGTTGCCACAATTCATGGAAGTCCTGCGCCCGCTGTGGCTGGCCTTGCTGCTGGCGTTCTGGGCACTGGCCCTGCCGCAGAAAGTCGGCATGGCGACCGCGTGGTGCCTGGGCCTGGCTGAAGACGTGCTGTACGGCACGCTGCTGGGGCAGAACGCATTGATCCTGACCCTTATCACTTACCTGGTGCTGGCGCTGCAGCAACGACTGCGCATGTTCCCGATGTGGCAACAGAGCCTGGTGATCCTGGTGATTTTCGGCCTCGCGCAGCTGGTTCAGCTATGGCTGAGCGCCTTGACCGGCAACCGTCAGCCAACCCTGGCGCTGGTGCTGCCGGCATTGGTCAGCGCATTGCTGTGGCCCTGGATCAGTTTCGGTTTGCGCGGATTAAGTCGACGCTACAAAATCAATTGATTCGGTCAGGCATTGGCCCGCACCGGTGACGCCGCCAAAAAGGAACAGTATTGGTGAGCAGGGCACTAAACAGGGAGATGTCTCGATGAAACAGCTGTACCTCGCCTCTGGCTCGCCGCGTCGGCGTGAACTGCTCACGCAGATCGGCGTGCCGTTCGCCGCTGTCAGTGCGGACATCGATGAAACCCCCTTGCATCAAGAATCCCCACCGGCCTATGTCGAGCGTCTGGCGCGCGGCAAGGCCAGGGCCGGATACGATGCTGTGGTGTCTGAAAATCCGTTTTGTGTGCTCGGCGCCGATACCGCCGTGGTGCTCGACGGAAAAATTCTCGGCAAACCGCTGGATGAAGCCGACGCATGCGCCATGCTGATGATGCTGTCCGGTGGTGAGCATCAGGTCTTGACCGCGATTGCCGTACTCGATGGCGAGCGTTGCGAATCCCGGGTGATCACCAGTCAGGTGCGTTTTCGTGACATCAGTCGCGATGAAGCGGCGGCCTACTGGGCCAGCGGCGAGCCACGTGACAAGGCTGGAGGCTACGGTATTCAAGGCCTGGGTGCAGTGTTCGTCGCCGGGCTTGCAGGAAGTTATTCGGCGGTGGTCGGATTGCCGCTGTGCGAAACCTTCGAGTTGCTCGGCCATTTCGGCATACCCTGTTGGCAAACCCTTTAACGCGCGCTGAGCGTCGTACTGACAAGATGCGGCCATTATCGTGAACATGCCTGAGCGAGACCCTGCCATGAGTGAAGAGATCCTGATCAACATCACGCCGATGGAATCGCGTGTGGCGGTGGTCGAAAACGGTGTGCTGCAAGAGGTCCATGTCGAGCGAACGCAGAAACGCGGAATCGTCGGCAATATCTACAAAGGCAAAGTCGTGCGGGTATTGCCGGGTATGCAGGCGGCTTTTGTCGACATCGGCCTTGATCGGGCCGCGTTCATTCATGCTTCGGAAATTTCCCTGCGTGAAGGCCCGGCAGTCGAGAGCATCAGCGCGCTGGTACACGAAGGCCAGAGTCTGGTGGTGCAAGTCACCAAGGACCCAATTGGCTCCAAGGGCGCGCGCCTGACCACTCAGTTGTCGATCCCGTCGCGTTATCTGGTGTATATGCCGCGCACCGCCCACGTCGGCATTTCCCTGAAGATCGAAGACGAAGCCGAGCGCGAGCGCCTCAAGCAAGTGGTCACCGATTGCGTGGCCAAGGAAGGCATCAAGGAAGCCGGTGGTTTCATCCTGCGCACGGCGGCCGAAGGTGCCGGGGGCGATGAAATTCTCATGGACATCCGCTACCTGCGCCGCCTGTGGGACCAGATCAACGCCCAGATCAAAACCATCAGTGCGCCGAGCGTGATTTACGAAGACCTCGGCCTGGCGCTCCGCACCCTGCGAGACCTGGTGAGCCCGAAGATCGAGAAGATCCGTATCGATTCGCGGGAAACCTTCCAGAAAACCACACAGTTCGTCGCCGAATTGATGCCGGAAATTGCCGATCGTCTGGAGCACTATCCGGGTGAGCGGCCTATTTTCGACCTGTACGGCGTCGAAGACGAAATCCAGAAAGCCCTCGAGCGCAAAGTCCCGCTCAAGTCCGGGGGCTATCTGGTAGTGGATCCGGCGGAGGCAATGACTACCATTGACGTGAACACCGGGGCATTCGTCGGTCATCGCAATCTCGAAGAAACCATCTTCAAGACCAATCTCGAAGCCGCCACCGCTATTGCCCGTCAGCTGCGCCTGCGCAACCTGGGCGGCATCATCATCATCGACTTCATCGACATGGAAGACGAAGAGCATCAGCGGCAGGTGCTGCGCACGCTCGAGAAGCAACTGGAGCGCGATCACGCCAAGACCAACATCATCGGTATCACCGAGTTGGGCCTGGTGCAGATGACCCGCAAGCGCACCCGCGAAAGCCTTGAGCAAGTGCTGTGCGAGCCATGCAGCTGTTGCCAGGGCCGCGGCAAGCTCAAGACCGCCGAAACCATATGCTACGAAATCTTCCGGGAAATCCTGCGGGAGGCTCGCGCCTATGAGGCGGAAGGCTATCGTGTATTGGCGAACCAGAAAGTCGTCGACCGCCTGCTTGATGAAGAGTCGGGCAATGTCGCCGAGCTGGAAGGATTTATCGGGCGCACCATTCGCTTCCAGGTAGAAACCATGTATTCCCAGGAACAATACGACGTGGTGTTGCTCTGAATCCCTACGTTGCAACCGTTCCACAAAGGCTGGCCTCAGCTTTTTGCAAATTTTTTTGCCATGGGAGCCATCCGACATGGACCGTCTGACACGCATTTTGGCCGCACTGATCCGCTGGGGTCTGGGCCTGTGCGCGTTGGTTTTGGTGGTGATGGCGCTCTATGTCAGCCTCGGGCGAGAGCTGACGCCGCTGGTGGCCGAATACCGTGGCGAAATCGAAACCAGAGCCACCCAAGCCTTGGGCATGCCGCTTCAGATTGGCGAACTGGAAGGCAACTGGAGCGGGCTCGCCCCCATCCTTTCCGCTCATGATGTGACGGTCGGCGACGGCGCCAACGCACTGCACCTGGAAAAAGTGCGCGCCGTTCCGGACCTTTGGGGCAGCTTGCTGGCGCGTGAAGTGCGGATCGCTCATCTGGAGCTCAATGGCCTGAAAATCAGCCTCAAGCAAGGTGATGACGGTCGGTGGTCCCTGGAAGGCTTGCCGGTGAAGGACGACCAGCCCCTCGACCCGGAACAGTTGCTCAATCGTATGCAAATGATTCAGCGGTTGTCGGTACTCGATAGCCAGATCACTTTGCAGCCGTGGGGAGAATCGCCGCTGACCCTGAAGTACGTCGGCTTGAACCTGAAAACCGGTCCTTCCCGTCAACGCCTGGATGCCCGCTTGACCCTGCCCGATGGTCAGCCGGTAGCCATGAGCCTGCGTACGCGCATTCGTGCCAGCCATTGGAAAGACGGCGAAGCGCAGGTTTATGTGAGCCTGCCGCAAAGCGACTGGTCGAAATGGTTGCCTGAAACCCTGACCCAGCAATGGAATTTCTCCGAGTTCAAGGCTGGCGGCGAGCTGTGGCTGAACTGGAGCGAGGGTGCCATGCAGAGCGGCGCTGTGCGACTGAACGCGCCGCAACTCAAGGGGGCCTACGCCGAACGCAAACCGATCCAGATCCACAATCTGGCGCTCAACGGCTATTTCCAGCGCAGCAGCGAAGGTGTGTTGGTGACCCTCGACTCCCTGGCCATGAATTTTGGCGAGACCCGCTGGGAAACGCATCTGCAGCTCAAGCAAAGCGCCGCCACCGACAAGTCCTTGGAACTCTGGCACCTGCAAGCGGATCGACTCGACCTCACGCCACTCACGCCGTTGCTCAACGCCTTGGCGCCATTACCAGAGGGGCTGGCCAAGACGGTCGAGCGTCTCAAAGTCATTGGCAGCCTACGTAACGTGCTGATTGATGTTCGTCCCAATGCTACCGACGACAGCAAGTTCAGCTTTGCCGCCAACCTCGATCAGGTGGGCTTCGACGCCTATCACGGCGCCCCGGCGGCACGAAATGTCACGGGCAGCATCAGCGGTGACCTGGGGCACGGGGAATTGCGCATGGACAGCAAGGATTTCATGCTGCACCTGGACCCGATATTCGCTAAACCATGGCAATACATTCAGGCCAATGCACGGTTGACCTGGAAGCTCGACAAAGACAGTTTCACCCTCGTCGCGCCGTATCTGAAGGTGCTGGGCGAAGAAGGCAAGATTGCCGGCGACTTCCTGATCCGTCTGTTTTTCGATCCCGCCCAGGAAGACTACATGGACCTGCGTGTGGGCATGGTGGAGGGCGATGGTCGCTATACCGCCAAGTATCTGCCGGCAGTCCTCAGCCCGGCGCTGGATGGATGGTTGCGCACAGCGATTCTCAAGGGCGCGGTGGATGAAGGTTTCTTCCAGTACCAGGGATCGTTGAATCACGGCGCGGCGGAAACGGCGCGCAGTATCAGTCTGTTTTTCAAAGTGCACGATGCCGAGTTGGCGTTCCAGCCGGGCTGGCCGCACGTCAGCAAGGTCACAGGTGACGTGTTCGTTGAAGACAGCGGAGTGCGGGTGCTGGCCAGCAAGGGCCAACTGCTCGACACCCAGGTCAGCGACGTTTACGTCAACATTCCCCATGTGCCTGACGGGCAGAACGTTCATTTGTTCCTCGATGGCGGTTTTTCGGGTGGATTGGGCGACGGCCTGAAAATCCTCAAGGAAGCGCCGATCGGAACTGCCGACACCTTTGCCGGCTGGGAAGGCGAGGGTGAACTGCAAGGCAAGCTCAAGCTGGATATTCCATTGGCCAAAGGCGAGGAGCCGAAAATTCTCGTCGACTTCAAGACCGCCAAGGCGCGCTTGAAATTGGCCGAGCCGCCACTGGAATTGACCCAGCTCAAAGGTGATTTCCGTTTTGACAGCACCAAGGGTCTGAGCGGGCAAAACATCAGCGCGAGAGCCTTCGACAAACCGGTGACCGCGCAGATTTTTGCCGATGGCCGCGCCGGCAAGCTTAATACCCGTGTCACCGCTTCCGGTCAGGTCGAGGTGAAGAAACTCAGCGAATGGCTGAGTGTGACCCAGCCGCTGCCGGTCAGTGGCGTGATTCCCTATCAACTGCAACTGACCCTCGACGGTGCCGACAGCCAGTTGATGGTCAATTCCAGCCTCAAGGGGGTGGCGGTGGATCTGCCGGCACCGTTCGGGCTGGCGGCCGATGCCGGGCGCGATACGACATTTCGCATGACATTGCAGGGCGAAGAGCGACGCTATTGGGTCAACTACGCCGATCTGGCGAACTTTACCTTTGCTGCCCCTGCCGGCAACTTCGGCGATGGTCGCGGGGAGCTTTTCCTGGGCGGTGGCAATGCGGTTTTACCCGGAACAAAGGGCCTGCGGATACGGGGCGAACTGTCTGAGCTGGATGTTGGCCCGTGGAAGGATCTGCTGGACAAGTACGCCGGCCAGGACCCCACCGGCAGTGCCAAGCAATTGCTCAGCGGCGCGGACATCAAGGTCGGCAAGCTCAGTGGCATCGGCACGACCCTCGATCAGGCATCGGTTCAACTGACACGTAAGCCGGCGTCCTGGGCGCTGCAACTCGACAGTCAGCAGGTCAAGGGCAGCGCGGCTGTTCCCGATGCGAGTGGCGCGCCGATTGTGATCAATCTGCAATACGTGCGCCTGCCGGCACCGGACCCGACCGTGCTGGCCGATGAAAACTCACCGGACCCGCTGGCCTCGGTGGACCCGACGAAAATCCCGGCGATGGACATCACCATCAAGCAGTTGTTACAGGGCCAGGACCTGGTGGGCGCCTGGTCACTGAAGATTCGTCCGACGGCCAAGGGCATCGTCCTGAATGCGCTGGACCTGGGCCTCAAGGGAATCATGCTGGCGGGCAGCGGTGGTTGGGAAGGCAAACCCGGAGCGAGTTCCAGCTGGTACAAGGGCCGGATCAGCGGCAAGAATCTCGCCGATGTGCTCAAGGGCTGGGGCTATGCACCGAGCGTCACCAGCCAGGAGTTCCATATGGATGTCGATGGGCGCTGGCCGGGTTCCCCGGCATGGCTGGCGACCAAGCGCTTCTCCGGTACCCTCGATGCTTCGCTCAACGAAGGTCAATTCGTCGAGGTAGAGGGTAGTGCTTCTGCGTTGCGAGTGTTTGGCCTGCTCAACTTCAACTCGATTGGCCGGCGCTTGCGCCTGGACTTCTCCGACCTGTTCGGCAAGGGCTTGAGCTATGACCGGGTCAAGGGCCTGCTGGTGGCGGACAACGGCGTGTACGTCACCCGTGAGCCAATCCGGATGACCGGTCCTTCGAGCAATATTGAACTCGATGGCACCCTGAACGCAGTGGCCGACCGGATCGACGCGAAACTGCTGGTGACCTTGCCGGTCACCAACAACTTGCCGATCGCCGCATTGATCGTCGGCGCACCGGCCATCGGCGGCGCGCTGTTCCTGATCGACAAGTTGATCGGTGATCGCGTGTCCCGTTTCGCCAGTGTGAAATACACCGTCAAGGGGCCCTGGAAAGAACCGCAGATCACCTTCGACAAACCTTTTTGAGAAACCATTTTCCGGACCTATGGAGTAGCATGGTCATAGTCCATCGCTTACCCCTGTAGGAGCGAGCCCGCTCGCGATGGACGTGAACGATTACGCGTGCTACCTGAAACAGCTCAGTTTCAATTTCATCGTCGGACTGCCACCGCGCAACAAGCTCGCTCCTACAGGTATGTAATGATCTCGATAAGGAACAGGCCATGTCGGTAGCGGTGATACAAATGGTCAGTCAGAGCGATGTGCTGGCCAATCTGGCCCAGGCCCGCCGCCTGCTGGAGCAAGCGGCGCAAGGCGGCGCGAAGCTGGCTGTCCTGCCGGAAAACTTCGCCGCCATGGGCCGGCGCGACATCGCCGACATCGGCCGGGCCGAAGCGCAGGGCGAAGGCCCGATCCTGCCCTGGTTGAAACAGACCGCGCGCGACCTCAAGTTATGGATAGTGGCCGGCACCTTGCCGTTGCCGCCGGTGGATCAACCGACGGCCAAGGTGCATGCCTGCTCGTTACTGGTCGATGATCAGGGCGAAATTGTTGCGCGCTATGACAAGTTGCACCTGTTCGACGTGGATGTGGCGGACAATCGTGGCCGTTATCGCGAATCCGATGACTATGCTTATGGCAGCGGGGTAGTGGTGGCGGACACGCCGGTCGGTCGCGTCGGCCTGACGGTTTGTTATGACCTGCGCTTCCCCGAGTTGTATAGCGAATTGCGTGCCGCCGGGGCGGAGTTGATTACTGCACCGTCGGCGTTTACCGCGGTAACCGGTGCGGCGCATTGGGACGTACTGATCCGTGCTCGGGCCATCGAGACTCAATGTTATGTCCTCGCGGCTGCCCAGGGTGGAACACACCCGGGGCCGCGGGAAACCTTCGGGCATGCCGCCATCATCGACCCTTGGGGGCGAGTGCTGGCGCAACAGGACCAAGGTGAAGCCGTGCTGCTGGCCGAGCGTGACAGCAGCGAACAGGCGTCCATCCGGGCGCGGATGCCGGTGTCCAGTCACCGGCGCTTTTTCTCGCAGGGCGCCCGGCGACCTGCATCAGAACGACGAATTTAAGGCGTAAAGCATATGAGCGAGTTGTTGTCCTCAGTCAGTGAACACCTCCTGGCGCCCGGCGGCGTGACGATCGAGAGCTTGCAAGGCGTGCTCGGCGATCTGGCCGGCCCGGGCATCGATGCCGCCGACCTGTATTTCCAGGGGCAGATATCCGAGTCCTGGGCCCTCGAAGACGGCATCGTCAAGGAAGGCAGCTTCAACCTTGACCAAGGGGTCGGCGTGCGCGCGCAATCGGGTGAGAAAACCGGTTTCGCCTACAGCAATGCCATCACGCTGGAAGCCCTCGGGGCGGCAGCGCGAGCGGCCCGTTCGATCTCACGCGCGGGGCAAAGCGGTACCGTCCAGGCCTTCACCACCCAGGATGTGGCCCAGCTGTACGGTCCGGATAATCCGCTGGAAGTCCTGACCCGCGCTGAAAAAGTCGATTTGCTCAAGCGCGTCGACGCCGCAACCCGCGCCCTGGATCCACGCATCCAGCAGGTTACCGTGAGCATGGCCGGTGTCTGGGAACGGATTCTGGTGGCCTCCACCGACGGCGGCCTGGCGGCGGATGTGCGGCCATTGGTGCGCTTCAACGTCAGTGTGATCGTCGAACAGAACGGCCGCCGCGAACGCGGCGGCCATGGCGGTGGCGGGCGGACCGATTACCGTTATTTCCTCGGCGAAGACCGCGCCATGAGCTACGCCCGCGAAGCGTTGCGCCAGGCCCTGGTCAACCTCGAAGCCATCCCGGCACCGGCGGGTACCTTGCCGGTGGTGCTTGGGTCCGGTTGGTCGGGCGTGCTGCTGCATGAAGCCGTCGGCCATGGTCTGGAAGGCGACTTTAACCGCAAGGGCAGTTCCGCCTATAGCGGGCGCATGGGTGAAATGGTTGCGTCGAAACTCTGCACCATCGTCGATGACGGCACTCTGGCCGGCCGTCGCGGATCATTGAGCGTCGATGATGAAGGCACCCCGACCGAGTGCACCACGCTGATCGAAAACGGCGTACTCAAAGGCTACATGCAGGACAAACTCAACGCGCGCCTGATGGGCGTGGCCCGTACCGGCAACGGTCGGCGTGAATCCTACGCGCATCTACCGATGCCGCGCATGACCAACACCTACATGCTCGGTGGTGAAAGTGACCCGGCGGAAATCATCGCCTCGGTAAAGCGCGGTATTTACTGCGCCAACCTCGGCGGCGGTCAGGTGGACATCACCAGCGGCAAATTCGTGTTCTCCACCAGCGAGGCGTACCTGATCGA
>Ga0247818_10003076_pt1 | contig 10776 bp, 10 predicted proteins | sample 13C_Glucose_Day1_FD_192424 | JGI IMG/M metagenome (GOLD analysis project Ga0247818, IMG submission 192424) | Soil microbial communities from agricultural site in Penn Yan, New York, United States - 13C_Glucose_Day1 | ecosystem: Environmental > Terrestrial > Soil > Agricultural land | place...
GGCCGCGAAGGACCTCCTCGCGACGCGCGGCTTCGACCCGGTCCTCGGCGCGCGCCCGCTCCGCCGTACGGTCCAGCGGGAGATCGAGGACACCCTCGCCGAGAAGATGCTGTACGGCGAGGTCCGCCCCGGCCAGATCATCCTGGTCGACGTCGAGGGCGAGGGCATCGAGGCGACGTTCACGTTCAAGGGTGAGCCGAAGAGCGAGCTGCCCGACCTCCCGCCGATCGAGGAGCCTGCCGGCACCGGCGAGTCCGAGTAGCGGCCCGGAGCGCGGATTCCCTGGGGCCCCAGGGAATCCGGCACACCCCTGACGTTGCAACGTCGGGGGTGTGCATGTTTAACCGGGTCCCCAGGGAAACTGGCGGCCTTCGGGGCCGGTCAGTGCGCGCCATGCAGGTTCAGCACCAGGACCCCGGCGATGATCAGCATCAGGGCGGCGGCCTTGACCAGGTCCATCCGCTCGCCGAGCAGCAGGACGCCGACCAGGGCGATGCCGGCCGTGCCGAGACCGGACCAGACCGCGTAGGTGATCGACACGGGGATGTGCCGGATGACGACGGCGAGCAGCCAGATCGAGGCCGCGTAGCCGCCCAGCACCAGCGCGGTCCACAGCGGGTCGCGGAAGCCGTGCGTGCGCGGCAGCGCGGCCGTCGAGGCCACCTCGACGCCGATCGCCCCCAACAGCAGCACCCATGCGCCGACCATGACTCTCACCTCTCAATATGTAGCACTTGCTACATCGGCTACTGTAGCACTTGCTACACGTCGTCGAAAACCACGAGGGGGACCGATGCCGCGGGAGACCGCCCGCCGGGACCAGGTCGCGCAGGCCGCCACCGACTACGTGCTCGAGCACGGTCTCGTGGGCCTGAGCCTGCGGCCGCTTGCCGCCGAGCTCGGGACCAGCGACAGGATGCTGCTCTACCACTTCGCCAGCAAGGACGACCTGGTCGCCACCGTGCTGCGGACGTCCAACGACCGCTCGGTTGCCGTCATCCGCGCCCTGGGGCCGTCGGCCGACGTGCGCAGCGCGGTTCTCGACCTCTGGGCGGTGGTCAGGTCCGCACCGCTGGACCGCTGCCAGCGGCTGTACGTCGAGGCGGCTGCCCTGGGGCTGTTCGGCCGCGAGCCCTACGCCACCGCGGTGCGCGAGGCCAACGAGGTGTGGGTCTCGGCCGTCGCCGACCACCTCGCGGCGTCCGGGACACCGCGCAGCCGGGCCCGGCGGGTCGTGGCCCTGCTGGACGCGGCGCTGATGGGGTTGCAGCTGGACCTGCCGCTGGACGCCGGCGACCCGGTGCAGGCGCAGGCCGTCGAGGACCTCGCCGATGCGGTCGCCGCGATCGCAGCGGCCGGCTGACTCAGGGCAGCGCGAAGGCGTCGTCGGCGACCTGGGCCACCAGGCCGTCGTCGAGCAGCGAGGCGAGGCACCGCTCGCGCTGGACCGGGGCCGGCCATGCCTGGTCGAGGCGACTTCGGTGCACCGGGCCGTCGCTCTCTCGGAGCACGGCCAGCAGCCGCCCCCGGCACTGGCGGTCGGTGCCGTCGTAGGTCTGGCCGCGTCGCGGCGGGCCGTCGTAGGCGGGGTACCCCTTCGCCCGCCACGCGCACAGCTCGGTGACCGGGCAGTCGGCACATCGCGGCCCGGCGGCGATACAGACCGTCGCGCCCAGCTCCATGGTGGCCACCGCCCAGGTCGCGGCGGTCGGCCCGTCGTCGGGCAGCAGGCCCAGGGCCAGATCCCTCTCGGCCCGGGTGACGGACGTGGACGGGAACTCGACGCCCGAGACCGCACGCGCCAGCACCCGGCGGACGTTCGTGTCGAGCACCACGTGGCGGCGGCGGTAGGCGAACGACGCCACCGCGGCCGCCGTGTAGTCACCGATGCCCGGCAGGGCGAGCAGGGCGTCGTACGACGACGGCACCGTGCCGCCGTGCGCGTCGACGATGGCGGTCGCCGCCGCGTGCAGGCGCAACGCCCGGCGCGGGTACCCGAGCCGTCCCCACGCGCGCACCGCGGCTCCGGCCGGCTCCGCCGCCAGGTCGGCGGGCTCCGGCCAGCGTGACATCCACTCCGCCCACACCGGCAGCACGCGGGCTACCGGGGTCTGCTGGAGCATGAACTCGCTGACCATCACCGCCCACGGCGAGGCCGACGGCTCCCGCCAGGGCAGGTCACGGGCGTGCTCGTCGTACCACGCGAGCAGCGGCGCGAGCAGGGCGGAGGGTGCGGACACGGTGCGCCAACCCTAGATGTGCAGGATGGTCCGCCGCCCGCCGGTGTGGCACCCCGGCACGAGCGCCGTGCGCGGTTAACGTGGCGGCATGACCGCCGTGACCCGCCCTCGGGGGCCGCTCCCGGCCCGCGTGTACTGGACGCGTCGCCTGCTCCTGGTCGCGGTCGCCTTCGCCCTGGTCTTCGGGATCGCCCGCCTCCTGGGCAGCAGCGGCTCGGGGGCTCCCGAGGCCCGACCTGTGGGTGCCGCGGCGTCCAGCAGCACGCCCGACAGCGCCTCGCTGACCCCGCAGGCCACCCCGGACGCCACCTCCCTGAGCACCGGCAGGGGCGCGAAGACGAGGACCCCCTCGCCCAGCCCGCTGGCCAGCCCGACCGGGGCCTGCACCGACAGCGATGTCGTCGCCACCCCCTCGGTCAAGGGGACGGCGTACGCCGGCCACTCGGTCGTGTTCACGATGACGCTGACGACCCTGTCCTCACCCGCCTGCACCTGGGACGTCTCCTCGAAGGTGATGGCGGTGAAGGTGACCTCGGGCAGCGACCGGATCTGGTCGACCCAGGAGTGCTCCGGCGCGGTCCCGAAGCAGTCGGTGGTGGTGCGCAAGGACCACCCCGTCGACGTCTCCGTCGCCTGGAACGGCCAGCGCTCCGACAGCGACTGCACCCGGTCGACGGCGTGGGCCGAGCCCGGCTACTACCACGTGGTCGCGGCGTCGTTCGGGGCCGAGCCCGTCGACGTGCAGTTCGAGCTCAAGTCGCCGGTGCCGCGGACGATCACCGCCACGCCGACGCCGACCAAGGACCCCACGAAGGCCACGGGGAGCAGCAGCCCGTCGGCGTCGCCGACGAAGAAGCCGCGCTGAGGCTCAGACGTAGCGCTCGAGGATGCTGGACTCGGCCAGCCGGGACAGTCCCTCGCGGACGCTGCGAGCCCGCAGCTCCCCGACGCCGTCCACCGCCTGCAGGTCGTCGATGCTCGCGGAGAGCAGCTTCTGCAGCGTGCCGAAGTGGTCGACGAGCCGGTCCACGACCGTGCCCGGCAGCCGCGGCACCTTGGCCAGCAGGCGGTACCCACGCGGGGTGACCGCCCCGTCGAGGTGCTCGCTGGCGCCCAGGCCCAGCGCCCGCGCGACCGCCCCCACGTCGACGAGGTCCGCGGGGCTGAGCGACTCGAGATCGGACAGCACATCGGTCGGGGTGCGCTTGCGGCGGCCGGCCGGCAGGTAGTCGCGGATCACCAGCTCGCGCTCCATGTCCACGCCGGTGACCAGCTCGTCGAGCTGGAGCGAGAGCAGCCGGCCGTCGCTGCCGAGCTCGAGCACGTAGTCCTCGATCTCCCGCGCGATCCGGGTGACCATCTCCAGCCGCTGGGCGACCACCGCGACGTCGCGGGTGGTGACCAGGTCCTCGATCTCCAGGGCCGACAGGGTGCTGGACACCTCGTCGAGGCGGAGCTTGTAGCGCTCCAGCGTCGCCAGCGCCTGGTTGGCGCGGGACAGGATCTGGCCGGAGTCCTCGAGGACGTAGCGGATCTCGCCGACGTAGACCGCGATGATCTGCATCGACTGCGAGACCGAGATGACCGGAAAGCCGGTCTGCCGGGCGACCCGGTCGGCGGTGCGGTGCCGGGTGCCGGTCTCGTCGGAGTGGATGGCCGGGTCCGGCATCAGGTGCACCGCGGCGTGCAGGATCCGCGACGCGTCACGGTCGAGCACCAGCGCGCCGTCCATCTTCGCGAGCTCACGCAGTCCGGTCGCGGTGAACGGGACGTCGAGGAAGAAGCCACCGGTCGAGATCGAGTCGACGACCTTGTCGCTGCCGAGCACGAGGAGCGCGCCGGTGCGACCCCGCAGGATCCGCTCCAGGCCGTCGCGGAGGTTGGTCCCCGGCGCGATACTGGCGAGCGTCGCCCGCAGCCGGAGCACCTCGTCCGTGCGGTCGTTCACTGCCACCCTGCTCCCCGGTCCTGCCGTCTGTCTGCCCGTCTGGCGCACGCCAGTCTAGGCGGAACCGGTGAGTTCCCGGGGCAGGACCGCCGGGTCAGCCCTGCTCAGACGCCACGCAGCGCGGGCCGCCCCGGCTCGGTGCGGTGCACCGCGAACACGGGCGCGGAGTCCTGCACGCCGAGGTCGAGAACCCGCAGCGCGGCGTCGATGTCCGGGACGCCGATGACCTTCATGCCGTCGACCATCCGCACCGTCCCGGACTCGCGCTGCGACTCGGCCGGCACGATCGCGCCGCGGAACCCCAGCCGCGCGGCCTCGGCCAGCCGCTGAGGGATGTCGCGCACCCGGCGCAGCTCGCCGGCCAGGCCCAGCTCACCGATCGCGACCAGGTCGGTCGGGATGTCGCGCTGCTTCCACGCCGACGCCACCGCGATGGCCGAGGCGAGGTCGGCAGCGGGCTCGGCGATCCGGACGCCTCCGACCGTGGAGGCGAACACGTCGTGGCTGTGCAGGCGGATCCGGGCGCGCTGCTGGAGCACGGCCACCAGCATCGCGATCCGTGAGGAGTCCAGCCCGGACGTCGTACGGCGCGGGCGCTCCGCCGTGGCCGGGGTGACGAGGGCCTGCACCTCGGCCAGGATCGGTCGGCGCCCCTCGAGGACCACGCTGACGCAGGTGCCGGGGACCGGCTCGTGGTGGCGGGCGACGAACAGGCCGGTCGGGTCGGTCACCGCGACGATGCCCTCGCCGGAGAGGTCGAAGCAGCCGACCTCGTCGACCGGGCCGAAGCGGTTCTTGACGGCCCGGACCATCCGCAGCCGGGAGGAGCGCTCGCCCTCGAAGTGCAGCACCACGTCGACGAGGTGCTCCAGCACCCGGGGGCCCGCGATGCTGCCGTCCTTGGTGACGTGACCGACCATCACGGTGGCGATGTTCTGGGTCTTGGCCACCCGGACCAGCGCGGCGGCGACCTCCTTGACCTGGGTGACCCCGCCGGGGACGCCGTCGACGTCGGCTGCGCCGATGGTCTGCACGGAGTCGACGACGAGCAGCTGCGGCCGGACCGCCTGCACGTGGCCGAGGACGGCGCCGAGGTCGGTCTCGGCGGCAAGGAACAGCTCGTCGTGGATGCCGCCGGTCCGGTCGGCCCGCAGCCGGACCTGGGAGGCGGACTCCTCGCCGGTGACGTAGAGGGTGCGCAGCCCGGCGCGGGCGCTCTGGGCGGCCACCTCCAGCAGCAGCGTGGACTTGCCGACGCCGGGCTCCCCGGCCAGCAGGACCGCCGCGCCCGGCACGATGCCGCCGCCGAGCACCCGGTCGAGCTCGGGGACGCCGCTGGTGCGGGAGCGGGAGTCCTCGACGGACACCTGGCCGATCGGGACGGCGGGGGCGCTCACCGGCCCGGCGGCGGTCCGGCCCGTGGGGGCGGCCGCCTCGGCGACGCTGCCCCACGCCTGGCACTCGCCGCAGCGGCCGACCCACTTGGCGGTCTCCCAGCCGCACTCGGAGCAGCGGTAGGCGGGCCGCGCGGCGCGGGACTTGGCTGAGCTCATGGCGCGACCGTAGGCGAGCCCGCCGACATTCACCGGTTGACGTGCCGACGCCGGTTCGCCGATCATGCGTGAGATCATTTGATCGTTCCATTCGACGTACACCGGGGGTCCCGTCCGATGTCCCGCCAGGCCCGTCCCGCCGACAACGGCGGCAATGCACCGACATTGGCGACGGTCGCGGACGAGGCAGGCGTCTCCCGCCAGACGGTCTCCAACGCCCTCAACAGCCCCGAGCTGCTGCGCCCGGACACCTTGGCCCGGGTCCAGGCGGCGATCGAGAAGCTCGGCTACTCGCCGAACCGGGCCGCCCGCAACCTGCGCACCCGTGCCTCTCATCTCGTCGGGCTGCGGGTCGACCCGGCGGTCGAGGACAGCGCCAACGCCCTGATGGACCGCTTCGTGCACTCGTTGGTCGAGAGCACGAAGGAGGCGGGCTACCACGTGCTGCTGTTCAGCGCGGACGGTGAGGAGGAGGCCACCAACGGGTACGACGAGCTTCTCCGCTCCGCCGCCGTCGACGCCTTCGTGGTCACCGACACCTACCGCGGCAACCCGCACGCCGCCTGGCTCGCCACCCGCGGGGTGCCGTTCGTGGCGTTCGGCCGGCCCTGGGGGGAGGCCCCCGCCCGGCACCCCTGGGTCGACGTGGACGGCCGCGCCGGGGTGATGCTCGCCGTCGACCACCTCGTCGCGCGGGGCCACCGGCGGATCGCCTGGGTCGGCTGGCAGAAGGGCTCGTTCATCGGCGAGGACCGCCGCGGCGGCTGGGTCGACCGGATGCACGAGCACGGCCTGTCGACCAGCCGGCTGTCCGCGCGGGGCGACGACACCCTGGAGTTCGGGGCCCGGGCCGCCCAGGCGTTGCTCGACGTCACCGACGAGGACCGGCCGACCGGGTTCGCCTGCGCCAGCGACACCCTGGCCATGGGGGTGCTGCGGACCCTCGACGAGCTCGGCCTGCGCGCCGGTCGCGACGCCGCCGTCGTCGGCTTCGACGACTCGATCGCCGCCCAGGTCTGCACGCCGGCGCTCACCTCCGTGCGGCAGCCGCTGGAGGAGGTGGCGGTGGAGGTGGTCCGCTACCTCGGCGAGCTGCTCGCGCACCGACCCATCCCCGAGCCGGGCCGGGTGCTCGCCCCCAGCCTGGTCGTGCGTGCGTCGAGCTGATCGGCCGGCTCAGTACCTCCGCCACCACAGGTTGACCGCGTAGTCCACCTCGGTCCCGTCGTGGCCGGCGAGCACCTCGTTCGCCACCTCCGGGCTGAACTCGATGCGGACGACGGACTCGAGCTCCTCGCGCGTCCCGAACCGCCACACCACGTCGAGCTCGCGCCGCTGCCAGCCGTGCGTGGACCAGAACCGCTCCACCTCGTCCGGGCGCACCGACGGGTACCCGATCCGGAACCACGACCCGAACGTGCTCCGCGACGCGTCGTTGTCGACCACGAAGGCGGTGCCTCCGCGGCGCATCACCCGGTCGAGCTCGCGCAGCCCCGGCTCGCAGCCCGGCCCGAAGAAGTACGCCCAGCGCGCCTGCATGACGTCGACCGTCGCCGGCGCCAGGGGCACCCGTTGGGCGGTGCCGGGCAGCACCGTGACGTTCCCCAGTCCCGACGTACGACGGGCGGCGACCGCGGCGAGGGCGGGGTGCGGCTCGACGCCGTACACGTGCCGGGCCTCGCGGGCCCAGCGAGGGAGGTGGAAGCCGGTGCCGCAGCCGAGGTCGAGGACGTCGCGCCCGGCCCAGCCGGCGTCGTCCAGGACGTCGGCCATCGCGGCCTCGATGTGCCGGTCGGGGTCGACCGAGCGGTTCTCGAGCTCGTAGGTCTCGGGGTGGTGCCAGATGTTGGGGCTCGGGACGGCCCCGTCCAGCGGCTGCACCCTCAGAGACATCCCTAGATGCGGACGGCGCCGTTCGGGGTGAGGAACTGTGCGGCGACCACGCCGGGGGTGCCGTGCGGGGCGACCCACTGCACGTCCACGTCCTCGAGGGGGCCCTCGACCGAGTTGCCCAGCCAGTCGCTGACGCGGTTCGGGTCGCCGGCGATCTCCAGGGCGCCGAGCCGCACCTCGCCGGTCGCACCGGCGGACGGGTGCTGCTCGTCGGGGGACTCCCACTGGATGAAGAACGGCAGCTGCGGGTCGGACTGGAGGCCCTTGACGCCGATCTGGCGCCAGCGCAGCTCGAAGCCGTCGGGACGGTGCCGGTTGCCCTGCACGGACTCGCGACCGAGCCGGGCCTCGACCTTGGCGATGTCCTCGACGGCGACGACCCAGCCCAGCCAGCCGCCGCCGAGCGCCGAGCGGGCGCGCACCGCCTGCCCGAAGGGCGCCTTGTCGGAGGCCGGGTGGTCGAGCACCTCGACGACCTCGACGTAGGTGCCGGCGGTCAGCGGCAGCACCATGTTGCGGGTGCCGAAGCGCGGGTGGATGCCGCCGTCCCGGAACTCCTCGCCGAGCAGCGCGCCGATGCGGGCAGCCGTGCCCTTGAGGCCGTCGGGGCCGGCAGCGTACGAGACGTGGTCCAGGCGCATAGCAAGCATTCTCACCACGGCGGTCCCTTGCGCTGACACCGGGGGTACCGCTGCAGGGCTCTTGTGCGGTGCGGCGCTCGGGTGAACAGTGGGCTCAGCAGGTGCGACGGCGAGGAGGCGGGACGTGGCAGGAAAGCAGGCTTCGGGCTCCGGCGGGAAGGAGGCCGCCCCGGTTGCGGACCGGCCGGACGCGGTCCGCAACGTGGCCCTCGTCGGCCCCGCCGGATCTGGCAAGACGACCCTGGTCGAGACCCTTCTGGTCTCGGCCGGTGTGCTTAACCGGTCGGGCAGCACGACGGAGGGCAGCACCGTCTGCGACTTCGACGAGGCGGAGGTGCGGCAGCAGCGGTCGGTGGGCCTGGCGCTCGCGCCCCTGGTGCACGAGGGGGTGAAGATCAACCTGCTCGACACCCCGGGCTACGCCGACTTCGTCGGCGAGCTGCGGGCGGGGCTGCGGGCGGCGGACTGCGCGATGTTCGTGATCGCCGCCAACGAGGGCGTCGACGAGCCGACCCGGTCCCTGTGGCGCGAGTGTGCCGACGTCGGGATGCCGCGCGTCGTGGTCATCACCAAGCTCGACCATGCCCGCGCCGACTACGACGGGGTGGTGCGGCAGGCCCGGGAGGCGTTCGGCGACACGGTGCTGCCGGTGTACCTCCGCGAGCCGGACGGCACCCTGGTCGGCCTGCTCTCCGGCGACCCCGGGTCCTTGCACGGTCACGAGGACCAGCGCGGCGCGCTCATCGAGGGCGTCATCGAGGAGTCCGAGGACGAGACGCTGATGGAGCGCTTCCTCGGCGGCGAGGAGGTCGACGCGAAGCTGCTCGTGCAGGACCTCGAGCGGGCCGTCGCGCGCGGGTCGTTCCACCCGGTCATCCCTGTCGACTCCGCCTCCGGCGCCGGTGCCGGCGAGCTGCTCGACCTGGTGGTCAGCGGCTTCCCCTCACCGCTCGAGCACGCGATGCCCGAGGTGTTCACCCCTGCCGGCCAGCGCGGCCCCGAGCTGACCTGCGACCCCGCCGGCCCTCTGGTGGCCGAGGTGGTGAAGACGACCAGCGACGCGTACGTCGGACGGGTCAGCCTCGTGCGCGTCTTCTCCGGCACCGTCCGGCCCGACGCCACCGTGCACGTCTCGGGGCACTTCACGGAGTTCTACGGCAGTCACGAGGGCCACGAGGACCACGACGAGGACGAGCGGATCGGCAGCCTGTCGATGCCGCTCGGCAAGACGCAACGACCGGCCGACTTCGCGGTGGCCGGTGACATCTGCGCGATCGGAAGGCTCAGCCGCGCCGAGACCGGCGACACCCTCTCCGACAAGGAGACGCCCCTGGTGCTGAAGCCGTGGAGCATGCCCGAGCCGCTGCTGCCCGTCGCGATCGAGGCCCGGGCGAAGGCCGACGAGGACAAGCTCGGCCAGGGGCTGGCCCGGCTGGCCGCCGAGGACCCGACGCTGCGCATCGAGCACAACGCGGAGACCCACCAGATCGTGCTGTGGACGATGGGCGAGGCGCACGCCGACGTCGTCCTGGACCGGCTCGAGAACCGGCACGGTGTCGGGGTCGAGCAGGTCGACCTGCGGGTGCCGCTGCGCGAGACGTTCGCCGGCTCGGCAACCGGCCTGGGTCGGCACGTCAAGCAGTCCGGCGGGCACGGCCAGTTCGCGGTCTGCACGATCGACGTCGAGCCGCTGCCCGGCGGTAGCGGGTTCGAGTTCGTCGACAAGGTCGTCGGCGGCGCCGTACCCCGCCAGTACATCCCCTCGGTCGAGAAGGGGGTGCGGGCGCAGATGGAGCGCGGTGTCGCCGCGGGCTACCCCGTCGTCGACATCCGGGTCACGCTCCGCGACGGCAAGTCGCACAGCGTCGACTCCTCCGACATGGCGTTCCAGACCGCCGGTGCGCTCGCGCTGCGGGAGGCCGCCGCCGCGACCCGCACCTGTCTGCTCGAGCCCGTCGACGAGGTGGCCGTGCTGGTGCCCGACGACCTGGTCGGCACTGTGATGAGCGACCTGTCCGGCCGGCGTGGCCGGGTGCTGGGCAGCGAGCCCGTCGGCAACGACCGGACCCTGGTGCGTGCCGAGGTGCCGCAGGTGGAGATCACCCGCTACTCGATCGACCTCCGCGCGTCCTCGCACGGCGCCGCGTCGTTCACGCGGTCGTTCGCGCGCTACGAGCCGATGCCGGACAACGTGGCGGCCAAGCACACCGCCAAGGCCGGCTGACCGACTGCGGGGACCCGGCCGCGACCTCAGTGCGGGTCGGCGGGGTGCAGCGCGAGCCGTGACCGCGACGCGAGGTGCGCCTCGCAGTGGTCGACGAGCTCGTCGTAGGCCGCCTTGCCCATCAGCTCGGTGAGCTCCGGTTCGTTGGTGACGTAGAGCGGCTCCGGGGCGACGTGCGCGTCCGGGTTGCCGGTGCAGTACCAGTCCAGGTCGTGGCCGCCTGGGCCCCAGCCGCGGCGGTCGTACTCCCCGATGGTGACCTCGGTGTACTCCGTGC
>Ga0247818_10003081_pt1 | contig 10768 bp, 8 predicted proteins | sample 13C_Glucose_Day1_FD_192424 | JGI IMG/M metagenome (GOLD analysis project Ga0247818, IMG submission 192424) | Soil microbial communities from agricultural site in Penn Yan, New York, United States - 13C_Glucose_Day1 | ecosystem: Environmental > Terrestrial > Soil > Agricultural land | place: USA...
ACCTTTATCAGGGGCAATACCGGCCGTTTGAAAAACGCATCGAAACCGTCAACGTCAAGGGTGAAAAAACCCAACAGGTCACTGTCTATCGCAGCGTGCAGGGCGCCGTCGTCGAGTATCAACCCGAAGCCGGTGTTGCCTACGCCAAACGACGGGGCTGGGAAGGCGAAGAAGTCGCCACCTTGATGAGCTGGAACAAAGTCAGCAAGGCGAAAAACCACGAGCAATGGGTCGATCAGGTTCAACATTCCGCGATCAACGTCAATTGGTACTACGCCGACAACAAGGGCAACATTGGCTACGCCCTTGGCGGTCGGTATCCGGTGCGCGTGCAAGGTCACGACAACCGTTTGCCGGTATCGGGCAGCGGCGATTTCGAGTGGCAGGGCTTCATGCCGTTCGCCACTAATCCTCAGGTCTACAACCCAAAAACCGGCTACATCGCCAACTGGAACAATCGTCCTGCCGAAGGTTTTCCGAATCCGGATCAATGGTGGTACTCCTGGAACACCGCGGACCGTGTCCAGACGCTGTTCACGCGCCTGGACGGCCGTCCGGCCTTTACGCCCTCCCAGGCCTGGGACTTGATGATGGAGGCGGGGTTCGAAGACCCGAATGCACGGTTCTTCGTGCCGCGTCTGGTGAAGGCCGCCGAACACAGTGACCAGGCAACAGTGCGCGATGCCGCTGCCATCCTCGCCGGATGGAATTATCAAGACCTCGATGCCGATGCTGACGGGCGCTACGATTCGGCGGCGACACCCATTTTCCGCACCTGGCTCAAACACATGCTGGCGCTGTCACTGGGCGACGTGCTGCCCAAGGACCAGGTCGGGAAATTCCTTTCAACCGGCCACTTCACACCGGGCGGTGGCACGCCGGGCAGTCAGAATATCGAGGTCGGCACCAAGGTCATGCATCAGGCGATGATCGCCACGGCGGCCGAGAAAGCCAAAGGTTTCGATCTGTTCAAGGGCAAGGATGTCGACGCACTGATGCTCAAGGCGTTGCAGCTGAGTATCGATGAGTTGAGCGCGGAACAAGGGCCGGATGCCAAATCCTGGCACACGGAGATTGCGCACACAATCTACGCGCCGAAGAACTTCCTGGGCATTCCTCAGGCGGGTGAAAAGGAACAGATGAATAATCGTCTGGCAATGAATCGCGGCACCGAAAACAACCTTACGGTGTTTGCCATGGACGGTGTGCAAGGCTTTGAAGTGGTCGCACCCGGGCAATCGGGTTTTATCGCTCCGGACGGTACTCGTTCCAAACACTTCGACGATCAATTGGCTCTCTATGGCGATTTGAAAAACAAACGCACATGGCTGACCGAGGAAGATATCAAGGCGCATACGGTCGAGGAAAAAACCCTGACTTATTGATTGGGGTTCGCCACCCGGCGGCACTGCTCCAGATTCAAGCTCTGGTAGCGGGGCCGCCTCCCTTCGCATTCAAGCACCGTGCCGTTGAAATACACGTCCAGTGTGGATGCCTCCAATAATAAAAAGATCCATAGGGAAGCAAGACATGCATATCGTTCGTTCGACCCAAGTGGTCGCAGGGTTTTCGGCCGTCCTTTTTTTGACGCCAACCATGATTCAGGCCAATGAAGCCGGCTTTATCGAGGACAGCTCGCTGACCCTCAATACCCGCATGTGGTACTCCCACGAGATCGGACACAAGAACACTTTTTATCGCGCCCAGACATCCGAAGGCCCCCGCAAGGTGCGTGATCGCACCGCATGGCTTGAGGGATTCAAGCTCGATTATGTTTCCGGGTTCAGCCAGGGCATGGTCGGTTTCGGCCTGGATCTCTCGACGTTTTCCGCCGTCGCTCTTGAGCGCAGCAAACTGGCGACCGCAGGCGGGAGCAACCGCCTGCTGGTCGACAAGGACGGTGATGTGGTTGATGACTGGAGCAAGGTGGGCGTAGCGGCGCTGAAGGTCAAAGTCGCCGATACGCTCATCAAGGTTGGCAGGCAGCAGCCGGCCAGGACACCGGTCATGGGATATTCTGATACTCGAACATTGCCAGCATCATTTGATGGTGTATCGCTTGAAAGTCATGATATCGAAGGTCTGACGATCAAGTCCGGTTATTTCGATGAGGCTACGCCGCGAACCGGTGCTGGCAGTCAAGACTTGAGCCCCTCGTTCGGATCGCGACTGGTCACCAGCGACTCGATCGCTTACGCCGGTGCCGACTACCTGAGCAAGGACGGCTGGCGCGCCAGTGCCTATGTGTCACGCTTCGATGATATCTGGGACCGCCAGTACCTGGGCCTGGGCAACAAATACACGTGGGGCGGGTTCTCCACTAAAGTGCAGCTCGATGCCTACAACACGCAGTCGAGCGGTAGCGAAGTGGCCGGGAAGATAGATCAGCAAGCTTACGGGCTGACGATCGCGCCCAGTTATCAGAACCACACCTTGCGATTTGGCTTGCAGCAAATCAAGGGCGATGAGTATTTCGACTACGTAGGCGAATCCAACGCCATCACCCTGCCCAACATCTTTCTCTCCAACTACAACGGCCCGAACGAGCGCTCGTATTCCGTTAACTATATCAATGACTTCGCAGCCTACGGCGTGCCCGGTTTCACCACCAGTCTCTGGTACGCCAAAGGCTGGGGTATCGATGGCACTCACTATAACGGCGGGGCCAATGGCATCTATTCGTCTGTACTTAATCAAAGCGACGAAAGCCACGATGAAATCGGCACCCTTGTCACCTACACCGTTCAATCCGGTTATTTCAAAGGGGTGAACGTGCTAAGCGGTTACGCTTGGCATCACGCCAGCCAGTATCAAGCGGAAGGCAACGTGGATGAGTTCCGACTGATCGTCAACGCCCCCATCAAGATCTTTTGATCCGCCATTGTTGCAATAAATACGAATTACAGATCTGCGAACCCAGTCGGTGCCGTTATTGACTGTCATGCCCTCCGTTACACAGCTTGTGAAGTGGGAACGATCAATTTGCCGGGTGTTTTGCACTGGTGAGTCGTAGCGCGCCACCTCGGCCACCAGCTAACGAGGCAATGGCGCAAGCCGGCAACGTGAACATCAACTCGCCCTTAGTTTCGAGCGAGTTATCAAGAGCCGTGACCACACGCGACACAATGTCGGCGATGCTGTCGGTCTCGACAGAGGCCAGGGCGGGCTCAATCGCTCATCAAGTCAGGTTGGCTGATCGTGTCCGAGGCGGCTGACCGTATGTATCTTCACTTGCATTGACGCCCAAAGGGAGAAAGGAGCTGTCTGGCCGATTTGGGATCACAGTTGATAACCAGGACACGGAGAAAGCCGGCGTGCGAAATGTGACGCAACCCGCCGAAGCGGGTTTACCGATGTCCTGACTACTCGCGGCTTGACCTGGGCATACCGTAACCAGCCCTCTGGACGTGACGCATCAGGAAAACTGAGGGTAGCAATGGAGTAAAAAATTCACAGATAAGTGGTATTGAATTAAATATTCCATTGGTTTACTCTCGATCCCACGTTGTACGAAATCAACCGCTGTTAGCACCTAAAAAAACAAACAATCGGGAGCAAACATGAAAGCGAAAGTGTTGTTGGGACTGTTCATGACCGCCGCAGTGGCACTGCCAACCTGGGCAGCTGACTGGACTGTAGGTGCTAACGTTGGCAACGTGCCCTGGGAATTTCAGGACGCCAAAGGTGAATTCGTCGGCTTCGAAGTCGATGTTGTAAAAGAAGTGGCAAAGCGCGCCGGGAAAACCGTCGAGTTCATCAATATTCCTTTCAACGGCCTGTTCAGTGCCGTGCAATCAAATCGTGTCGAGATCGCTATCTCATCGATCACCATCACCCCAAAACGTCTGGAGTCGGTTGCCTTCGCGCAGCCTTACTTTGACAGCGACCAGTCCCTGACCTCGCTGACAACGTCCAAGGTCAAGAGCCTGGCCGACATGAATGGCAAAGTGGTTGGCGTCGATACCGGCTCGACCGGCGACATGTGGATCGGCCAACACAAGGACGAGTACAAGTTCGCCGATGTCTCGCGATACGAGGGACTTTCGCCAGCCATGCTTGACCTGGCTTCCGGGCGCATCGATGGCTACCTCAGCGATATTCCGGCGCTGCTCTACTACATCAAGGACAAGCCGCAATACAGCATCGTCGCGCGTATTCCCACCGGTGAACGTTACTCGCTGATGCACGCCAAAGGCTGGGCAATGACTGATCAGGTCAACGACATCATCAGCAAGATGAAAGAAGACGGCACACTCGGAAAGATCCATAAACAGTGGTTTGGCACCGAAGCCGATAAGGATTCGAGCACCATGAAAGTGACCGCTGTCCTCAAGTAAGCCCTGCCGATGCTGCATGTAAGTGGCGACACCTGTTCGCCACTTGTAATGACCGAGGTATCCCATGGATCTTTTGCAGACATTTTTTAACTGGAACGTGCTCGTCGAGTCGCTTCCGCTGATGATGCGTGGATTGGGCGTGACCATTTTGCTGGGGGTAGTGAGCATCGCCCTGGGCCTGGTGGGTGGGCTTTTGCTGGCGTTGTTGCGGTTGTACTCCTACGCACCTGTCCGAGCGCTCGCACGTATCTACATCGATATCATGCGTTCCATTCCATTGCTGGTTTTGCTCGTCCTCATCTATTACGCGTTGCCTTTTGTCGGCATTCGACTGTCGTCTTTTGCGGCTGCCGCCAGTGCGCTCTCGCTGGTCTCCTGCGCCTACAGTGCAGAGATTTTTCGCTCCGGCATCGAGGCCATTCCCCGTGGCCAGTTCGAAGCTTCGGCTTCTCAAGGCATGAGTTTCTTCAACACCATGCGCGATGTCGTGTTGCCGCAGGCCATCCGCATCGTCATGCCGCCGATGACGAGCAATTGCATCAACGTGATGAAAGACACGGCTCTGGCCTCGGTCGTAGCCATGCCTGACTTGCTCAAGCAGGCGACCCAGGCACAGGCGCTGGCCGCCAACCCGACGCCGCTGGTAGGGGCCGCCTTGCTGTATCTGTTGCTGCTGTTGCCGCTGGTGCAAATGGTCAGCTGGGTTGAGCGTCGTAACGCCTCTGGAGGAAAAACCGCATGAGCACGTTGATCGACATCGAAAAACTCGACAAGTACTACGGTAACTTCAAAGCGTTGAGCGATATCAATCTGCAGGTCGAAGAAGGTGAGGTGGTGGTCATTCTGGGCCCGTCCGGCTCTGGTAAATCGACCTTGATCCGTTGCATCAACCTGCTTGAGAACTACCAGAAAGGGCATATCCGCGTGGCCGGCGAGCGTGTTGAAAACGGTCCGCGACTGGCCGCCATCCGCAGCGAAGTGGGTATGGTGTTTCAGAGTTTCAACCTCTATCCGCACCTCACGGTCCTGGACAATGTTTCGCTGGCGCCGATCCGGGTGCGCGGCCTGAGTCGGCGTGATGCGCATGCACGGGCCAAGGAATTATTGGTGAAGGTCGGCATGGGCGATCATGCACACAAATACCCGAGCCAATTGTCCGGCGGCCAGCAGCAACGTGTTGCCATCGCCCGCACCATGGCCATGGAACCTCGCGCAATTCTGTTCGACGAACCGACGTCGGCGCTGGACCCGGAAATGGTTGGCGAGGTTCTGGACGTCATGCAAAACCTCGCTCGCTCCGGCGTCACGATGGTCGTGGTCACTCACGAGATGGGCTTTGCCCGTCGGGTTGCCGATCGGGTGATCTTCATGGAAAGCGGACGCATTGTTGAGCAGAACATCCCTGAACCCTTTTTTACCGCACCTCAGGAACCTCGCACGAAAGCGTTCCTGCAGGCCATCCTGCACCACTAAATCAGCTGGAGAAAGTAGAGTGAATCCTCTCGATATCGAATACGTTCGCAAGCAATTTCCAGGTCTGGCCGGTGGATACACCTACATGGATAACGCCGGTGGTTCGATGGTACTCGGTGCCGTCGCTAACCGGGTCACTGATTACCTGCTCAACAACAGCGTGCAACTGGGCGCTTCCTACCAGCCTTCCGTAGACGCCGGCGAGCGAGTGATGCAGGCTCGTCACTCCGTCATGCAGTTGATCAACGCCGAGCATCCCGAAGAAGTCATCATGGGCGGCTCGACCACCCACTTGCTGCAAATACTGTGTCGCGCCATCGCACCGTCAATTGTCCAGGGCGATGAAATCATCGTCACCAATTGCGATCACGAGGCGAACATCGGCCCATGGGTCAAGCTTTGCGAAAGCCGTGGCGCGACCTTGCGCGTATGGCAGGTCAACCGCGACAGCTGTGAGCTGGAGCTGGACGACCTGCAGGTTTTGCTCAACAACAAAACCCGTTACGTGGCCATGACGCACACTTCCAATATTCTCGGCTCGGTCAACCCGGTAGCCGAGGTTGCGCGGCGTGTTCATGCAGTGGGCGCCAAATTATGCGTGGATGCCGTCGCTTATGCGCCACACCGTCTGGTTGATGTACAGGCCAGCGGTGCCGATTTCTACGTCTATAGCTTCTACAAAACCTTCGGTCCGCACTTTGCTGTGCTGTGGGGGCGTCGCTACCTGCTGCTGGAGCTGCCGAGCCTTAACCATTTCTTTATTGGCCAGGACGTGGTGCCTTACAAATTGCAGCCGGGCAACGTCAATTATGAGTTGTCCTTTGGCTGCATCGGCATCACTGATTATCTGCTCGATATCAGTACCCGAATCGGCGCAGAAGGCAATGAACGCAAGCGCATGCAAGCTGCTTTCGATGCCTTTGAAGTGCAGGAAGACTTGCTCTGCGAACGTTTGCTGGCATTTTTGCGTCAGCGCGAAGGCGTGCGCATCATTGGCAAGGCGCAAACCCACAATCGAGTGCCAACGATCAGTTTCGTGGTTGAGGGCGTTCAATCCGAGGCTATTGTGCGCCAGGTCGATGAGCACCGTATTGGTATCCGCTTTGGTGACTTCTATGCGCGGCGACTCATTGAGGCGCTTGGCCTTGATCGATTCGGCGGGGTAGTGCGGGTGTCGCTGGCGCATTACAACACCCTGGAAGAAGTCGACCGCCTCATCGCCGCGCTGGATCAAGCAATCAATGCGTTGCGTTGACGGGCGTACACTCTTCTAATTTTATGAGCTTTCATCATGGCCTTACCTGAAACCCTTGCAGAGCTGCGTGACTGTATAGCGTCCCAGCACGAGCAACTGACCGGTCGTCTGCGCGATGCTGCGCGATTCCTGATCGACAACCCGCATGAGATCGCACTCAACACGGTTGCCGAACTGGGTAAGCGCTCAAACATCGCGCCCTCCGCTTATATTCGGCTGGCTCAGGCCCTTGGCTTTGCGGGTTTCAAGGATTTACAGCGCCTGTTCCGTGCACCGCTGCAACAGGCTGCCGACACCCACAGCGAACGTATTCGGCACTATGGCGGTGAAACTTTGCTGGAGGACCCGAGTGACGTCGGCGCGATTCTGCGTGAGTTCAGCCAGGCCAATATCGTTTCTCTGGAACACCTGGCCGAAGGCGGCGAGCAGGCCAATATAGAAGCCGCCATCGCCCATCTGCAAGTCGCGCGTACGACCTTCGTTATCGGCATGCGGCGTGCTTTTCCGGTGGCGGCATATCTGAGCTACGCGTTGAGTCGTGTGGGCCGGCGAACCGTGCAAATCAGTGGTGCCGGCGGCACGTTGCCCGAGCAGGTCAGCGCCATTGCCAATGATGATTTGTTGATAGCCATCAGCTTTCCGCCGTACGCCAGTGACACTGTCGAGGCTTGTCGCCAGGCGCGCCAGGCAGGCGTGACGTTGGTGGCGATCACTGACAGTGTTCTGAGCCCTATCGGGCAGATGGCCGATACGGTGATTGAGGTCAACGACGCCGAACTGCTTGGTTTTCGTTCACTCACCGCTTCGTTCTGTATTGCGCAAACCCTGGCGATGGGGCTTGCCTTCAGCGAGTGGGAATCGGACAGCACCTCCAGTCATGACCGACTGAAGGATATCGACTGCTAAGCCGCTACCTTCGCTACGTACTTATAAAACCCGTCACTTCAGGAGAAGATCCCGATGGTTTCACCTGCACGCGATTTAGTGGGCTACGGTAGACAACGCCCGCAAGGCTCCTGGCCGAATGGCGCACGATTGGCCATCAGCCTGGTGATCAACTACGAAGAAGGCTCCGAGCGCTCGCTCGCCATGGGCGACCCGGACCAGGAATCAATGACCGAATGGGGCAGCTATTCAATACCCGACGGCACCCGCAATCTGGCGATGGAATCGATGTATGAGTACGGTTCTCGCGTCGGGATCTGGCGAATCCTGGATATTCTCGACCAGCAATCGGTTCGCGCGACCTTTCATGCATGCGCAGTGGCCTTCGAGCAGAACCCTGATGTTGCTCGCGCCGCCGTTGCCGGTGGCCATGAGATTTGCAGTCACGGGTATCGCTGGGAGGAAGTGTTTCGCCTGACCGAAGAACAGGAGCGTGAACACATACGCCTGGCAATCGAGTCCTTCGAACGCACCTGTGGCAAGCGCCCCGTTGGCTGGTATTGCCGGTATGGTGCCAGCGTCAATACCCGTCGGCTGGTCGCTGAGGAGGGTGGCTTTCTCTACGACTCCGATGCCTACAACGATGATGTTCCCTACTTTGTCGAGGTCGAGGGTAAGCGCCACCTCGTTGTGCCTTACACCGCTGACGTGAACGACTTCCGCTACTGGAACTCTCCGGGGCTGTCGCAGGCATCGGACTTTCTCGAGTACATGAAAGAAAGCTTTGAGGTGCTTTATGAGGAGTCGGCTGAAGGACCGCGCATGATGTCGATCGGACTGCACCCACGCATGGTGGGCCGTCCCGGCCGGGTCAGGGCGATCAAGCAATTCATCGAGTATGCCAAGCAGCACGGCGGTGTCTGGTTTGCTACGCGCGAAGAAATCGCCCGTGCCTGGCTTGAGCGAGCTTGATGGCGTGGCAATCACACTGTGGCGCCAGCCGTTCGACAGAAGTCGCCATTCAATCCCGGGCAATCTTGTCATTTGCCAAGGCTTAGGGCAGGGTCGATACCACTGACATCTCTGCCAAAGGAGTCACTCCATGTCAAAGCTATATCCCAGTATCGATCCTGAGGGGCTGGTCGAGTACTCAGTGGTCTACACCGACCGCTCGCTCAACCACATGTCGCAGTCGTTTCAAGGCGTGATGAAGAACATTTCCACGACCCTCAAACAGGTCTACAACGCCCAGGCGGTTGCGGTGGTCCCGGGCAGCGGCACGTTCGGCATGGAAGCGGTGGCGCGACAGTTTGCCACCGACCAGCCATGCCTGGTGATACGCAACGGCTGGTTCAGCTATCGCTGGAGCCAGATCCTCGAGATGGGCAACATCCCGGCGGCCACCACGGTGCTCAAAGCCCGACCGGTCGACACCGGTAGCCAGGCTGCCTACGCTCCACCGCCTCTGGACGAAGTGCTGGCAGCCATTGCAGCGCAAAAGCCGCAGATTGTCTTCGCCCCCCACGTTGAAACCTCATCAGGGATCATCCTGCCCGACGACTACCTGCGGGCCGTCGGCGACGCCGTGCATGCGGTGGGTGGCCTGTTCGTGCTGGACTGCATCGCCTCGGGCACGATCTGGGTTGATATGCACAAATGCGCAGTCGACCTGCTGATCAGCGCACCGCAGAAAGGCTGGAGCGCCTCCCCGTGCTGCGCCCTGGTGATGCTCAGTTCCCTGGCCCTCGAGCGCATCGAACAGACCCAAAGCAGCAGCTTCGCCTGTGACCTGAAAAAGTGGCTGCAGATCATGCAGGCCTACGAACAGGGCGGACATGCCTACCACGCGACCATGCCCAGCGATTCCCTCGCGCGATTCAACGAAGTGATGAAAGAGACCCAAGCCTACGGTTTCGACAAGGTCCGCGGCGAACAACAGGCCCTGGGCGATCGGGTGCGTGCAATGTTGACCGGCAAAGGCTTCAAAAGCGTGGCCGCAGCCGGCTTCCAGGCCCCAGGCGTCGTGGTGAGCTACACCGATGACGCCGACATCAAGAGCGGCAAGAAATTTGCCAATCACGGCCTGCAGATCGCCGCCGGAGTGCCGTTGCAATGCGACGAGCCGGCCGACTTCCAGACCTTCCGCATTGGTCTGTTCGGCCTCGAAAAGCTGAACAATATCGAGCGCACGGTCAGCACCCTCGAGCAGGCGCTGGACGAGGTGATGGTTAGCTAAGCGGGTATTCGACACCGTTACCACCGTGGTCCCGGACATGTTCAAAAGCACGGGCGTAGACATGCGCCGCCTGACCGGCCGGGGCCGGGTACTTCTGGAGTAGGGCTGGTATGCAACCTTTTGATACGGTGATTCGCAACGCCCGCGTGGTAACCGCCGCGGACACGTTCACCAGCGATATCGGTATTCGCGACGGGCGCATCGTTTCCCTTGGCCTGGACCTGGCGCAAGGTCTCCAGGAAATCGATGCGGCAGGCCGGCATGTCACCCCGGGTGGCATCGACAGCCACGTGCACCTCGACCAGCCGACTGGCGACGGCTCGGTGATGGCCGATGACTTCTTCAGCGGCACGGTCTCGGCGGCCTGCGGCGGCACCACCACCGTCATCCCGTTCGCCTGCCAGCAGAAGGGCGAAAGCCTGCGCGCTGCCGTCGATGACTACCATCGTCGGGCGGGTAACAAGCCGGTGATCGATTATGCCTTCCACCTGATCGTCACCGACCCCACCCCCCAGGTGCTGCGTGAAGAACTGCCGGCCTTGATTGCCGAGGGCTATACCTCGTTCAAGATCTACATGACCT
>Ga0247818_10003083_pt1 | contig 10767 bp, 9 predicted proteins | sample 13C_Glucose_Day1_FD_192424 | JGI IMG/M metagenome (GOLD analysis project Ga0247818, IMG submission 192424) | Soil microbial communities from agricultural site in Penn Yan, New York, United States - 13C_Glucose_Day1 | ecosystem: Environmental > Terrestrial > Soil > Agricultural land | place: USA...
CTTGGGGCTCCCCCATGATCGGCCGCCATTGACGGGTGGTCGGGGGGAGCCCAGGCTGGGGGCATGGACTCCCTCGACCAGCCGCTCGGCGGCGCCGAGTTCGCCCCCCGGCGGACCTACCTGAACACCTCCGCCTGCGGTCTGCTGCCGCGCCGCACCGTCGAGGCGGTCACCCTCCTCGCCGAGGAGACCGCGGACGGGCGCGCGGACGGCGCGGGCAGCTTCGACGTCGTCGCCGAGGCCCGGGCCGCCTTCGCCCGGCTCGCCTCGGTCGCGCCCGAGCGGGTCGCGGTCGGCAGCTCGGTCGCCGTGCACTGCGGGATGATCGCCCAGTCGATGCCCTCCGGCGCCGAGATCCTCTTCCCCGAGGGCGACTTCTCCTCCGTCCTCACGCCCTTCACGGTCCGCGGCGACCTCAAGACCCGGTTCGTGCCGCTGGAGCGGCTCGCCGACTCCGTCGGTCCGGAGACCGCGCTGGTCGCCTTCTCCGCCGTGCAGTCGGCGGACGGCCGCACCGCCGACCTCGCCGCCGTGCGGGCCGCCGCCGCGGCCCACGGGGCCCGCACCCTGCTCGACGCCACCCAGTCCGCGGGCTGGCTGCCGCTGTCGGCGGGGGAGTGGGACTACACCGTCGCCGGTGCCTACAAGTACCTGCTCTGCCCGCGCGGCGCGTCCTTCCTCACGGTCACCGAGGAGGCCCAGGACAGCCTGCTGCCGATCCACGCGGGCTGGGTCACCGGCGAGGAGCTGTGGGCCAACAGCTACGGCCCGGTGCGCGAACTCGCCCGCTCCGCCCGCCGGTTCGACGAGCCGGCCGCCTTCCTGTCGTACCACGGCGCGGCCCGCTCGCTCGCCCTCCTGGAGGAGATCGGCATCGAGCGGATCGAGGCCCACGACAAGGGGCTCGCCGCCCGCTTCCGGTCCGGGCTGCTCTCCCTCGGGCACGAGCCGGTCATGGACGACTCCACGGTCGTCGCCGTGCCGGGGCTCGGCCACCGGGCGGACGCCCTGCGCGCCGCGGACGTGCTGCTGTCGGACCGCGCCGGGAACCTGCGGGCCTCCTTCCACCTGTACAACACGGCGGCGGACGTCGACCGCGCGCTGGACGTGCTGGCCGGCTGAGGCGTCAGCAGCCCGGCGCCGGGCAGTCGCCCTCCTCGCCCGCCTCGTCCGCCTCCGCGCGCAGGTTCTCCGCCAGGACCCCGAGGAGGCGGGCGAGTTCCGTCCGCTCGGCCGGGTCCAGGCCGGCGAGCGAGCTCTCCTCCAGGTCGGACCAGGCGTCCTCGACGCCGGCCCGCAGCGCCTGCCCCCGCTCCGTCGCCTCGACGAGCACCGCCCGCCGGTCGGCGGGGTCCGGGCGGCGGCGCACCCAGCCGCACTGTTCGAGCCGCTGGAGCATCTTCGTCACCGTCGACGGGTCCAGGCCGAGGAACCGGATCAGCTCCGACTGGCGGGCCGCCCCGCAGTCCCAGAGCCGCATCATCATCAGCTCCTGGCCCGGGTAGAGGCCGAGCGCCCGCAGCCGCCGCCCCATGGCGAAGCGATGGGCCCGGGAGACCCGGGCCAGGGTGTGGCCGACCGGGCCCCCGCGCGCGGCGGACGGCAGCGCGGGGTCGGCACAGGCGGGATCGGCTGCGGTCATCGGGGCTCCTCGGGGCGGCGCTTCACCCTCCAGGTTACCGTGACCCCGAATATTGCTTGGCTGGCCAAGGAATGGGTTACAGTGGCGACCCGACCACATACTTGGCCGACCACATAAATTCTGTGAGGGAACCGCCATGACCACCGCCTTCGACCCCGTCGACCTCGCCGGCACCCGGCTCGCCAACCGCATCGCCATGGCCCCCATGACCCGCAGCCGGGCCCACGGCGCCGACCGCACCCCCACCGACGCCGTCGTCGAGTACTACGCCCAGCGCGCCTCCGCCGGCCTGATCATCACCGAGGGCGTCCAGCCCGTCCCCGAGGGCCAGGGCTACCCCGACACCCCCGGCCTGCACAGCCGCGAGCAGATCGCCGCCTGGCGCAAGGTCACCGACGCCGTCCACGAGCGCGGCGGCCGGATCTTCGCCCAGCTCATGCACTCCGGCCGGATCGGCCACCCCGACCTCCTCGACGACGGACTCCACCCCGTCGGCCCCTCCGCCGTGGCCGCCGCCGGGCAGGTCTACACCCACGAGGGCCCCAAGGACTTCGTCACCCCGCGCGCCCTCACCGGCGACCAGGTGCGCGAGGCGGTCGCCGGCTTCGCCGCCGCCGCCCGCAACGCCGTCGAGGCCGGCTTCGACGGCGTCGAGATCCACGGCGCCAACGGCTACCTGATCCAGCAGTTCCTCGCCTCCGGCTCCAACCACCGCACCGACGAGTGGGGCGGCTCCGTCGAGAACCGCGTCCGCTTCGCCGTCGAGGTCGTCCGCGCCGTCGCCGCCGAGATCGGCCCCGACCGCACCGGCCTGCGAATCTCCCCGGCCAACACCCTCAACGACATCGCCGAGACCGACACCGAGGAGCTCTACACCGCCCTCCTCGCCGCGATCGAGCCCGTCGGCATCGCCTACCTCCACGTCCTGGAGACCGCCCCCGAGCGCCGCCCCCTCGTCCACGAGCTGCGCAAGCGCTTCGCCGGCACCTTCATCCTCAACCCGTCCGGCGAGGGCCCCACCGGCGCCGCGGACCTCGCCCTGATCGAGGACGGCACCACCGACCTCCTCGCCTTCGGCCGGCTCTTCATCGCCAACCCCGACCTGCCCGCCCGGCTGCGCGCCGACGGCCCCTACAACCCGCTCGACGCCGCCACCATGTACGGCGGCGACCACCGCGGCTACGTCGACTACCCGTCGCTCTAGGACCCGCCGGCCCCTTCCCGCCGGCCCCGGACGCGACGGAGGGGCGGAACCCGGTCCACCGGATCCCGCCCCTCCGCCGCGTACCGCCTACCAGGCCGCGGTGACCGCCCGGCGCGCGCCCTCCAGGTCCACCGTCCGGCCCGTCTCGCCGAGCACCGCGCCCAGCGCGGCCAGCGACGACTGCACGGCGTTCGGGGTCGCGTCCGCCCCGTAGTGGTTCACCCGGATCATCTCCTTCGCCAGCGCCCCGCCGCCCGCGATCAGCGGCAGCGACGGGTCGGCGGCGAGCGCCTTCGACACCAGGTCGGAGGCGTCCAGCTCCGCCGGGACCCGCAGCGTCGTCGCCACCGGCGCCGCGTCCCCGGCCTCCCGCACGTACGGCTCCAGACCGCCGCCCAGCGCCAGCGCGCCCGCCCGGGTCGCCGCCGCCGCCGAGGCGTGCCGGCCCATCAGCGCGTCCAGGCCCTCGGCCTCGATCCGCTCCACGCACGCCTCCAGGGCCAGCATCTCCAGCTGCGCCGGGGCGTGCAGGAGCGCCTTGCGGCCGCCGTCGATCCAGCGCTCCTTCCAGTCGAGGAGGGAGAGGTAGGAACGGCGCGGCGCGGCCGGGTTGGCGGCGAACCGCTCCCAGGCCCGCTCGCTCACCGACACCGCCGAGACGCCCGCCGGGCCGCCCATCGCCTTCTGCGCGCCGATGATGCACATGTCGACGCCCCAGGCGTCCGGCAGCACCGGCTCGGCGCCGATCGAGGCGACCGCGTCCAGGTAGAAGAGCGCGCCGTGGGCGCGGACGACCTCGCCGATCTCCGCGACCGGGTTGGTGTTGCCGGTGGCCGCCTCGGCGTGCACCAGCGAGACGAAGTCGATCTCCGGGTGCTCGGCCAGCGCCCGCTCCACCTGCCCGGCGGTGACCGCCGTGTGGAAGGGGACGGCGAGGTCGATCACGGTGGCCCCGCAGTCGCGCAGCCAGTTGCCGAAGGTCTGCCCGTACGGACCGGTGACGACGTTCAGCGCGGTCGAACCGGCCCGCGCCCCGCTGCGGATGCACCCTTCGAGCGGCAGCAGCGCCTCGCCCTGGGTGATCACCACGTCCTGCTCGGTGGAGAGCAGCGCGGCGACCCGCCGCTCGATGGACGCGAAGTGCGCGGCGGTCATCGGGGCCAGGTCCAGCAGCGGGTGTGTCACGGTCACGGTGGTGCCTTCTCGGGTCGGTGGTACGGGCCCGGCCAGCGTACGCCCCCCGCTCCGGCGGGCCCTCGTACAGTGCAGCCATGAGCGATCACGAGGTGGTGCACGTGAAGGGGCGGGTGCTCGTCGGCCCCGAGGACGTGCGGGACGAACTCTGGTGCGTGGACGGGCGGATCACCTTCCGGCGGCCCGCCGGCGAGGCCGTGACGGTGTCGGGGTGGGCGCTGCCCGGCCTGGTCGACGCGCACTGCCACGTCGGCCTGGACCGGCACGGGCCGGTGGACGAGGCCACCGCCGAGAAGCAGGCCCTCACCGACCGGGACGCCGGCACCCTGCTGATCCGGGACGCCGGTTCGCCCTCCGACACCCGCTGGATCGACGACCGCGACGACCTGCCGACGATCATCCGGGCCGGCCGGCACATCGCCCGCACCCGCCGCTACATCCGCAACTACGCCCACGAGATCGAGCCCGCCGACCTGGTGGAGTACGTGGGCCGGGAGGCCCGGCGCGGCGACGGCTGGGTCAAGCTGGTCGGCGACTGGATCGACCGCGAGGTCGGCGACCTCACCCCGTCCTGGCCGCGCCCCGAGGTGGAGGCGGCGATCGCCGAGGCGCACCGGCTGGGCGCCCGGGTCACCGCCCACTGCTTCGCCGAGGACTCGCTGCGCGACCTCGTCGAGGCGGGCATCGACTGTATCGAGCACGCGACGGGCCTGACGGAGGAGACCATCCCGCTCTTCGCGGAGCGCGGAGTGGCCATCGTGCCGACGCTGGTCAACATCGCGACCTTCCCGCACCTCGCGGACGGCGGCGAGGCGAAGTTCCCGCGCTGGTCGGCCCACATGCGCCGGCTGCACGCGCGCCGGTACGACACCGTCCGCGCCGCCTACGACGCCGGGGTGCCGGTCTTCGTCGGCACCGACGCGGGCGGCTCCCTCGCCCACGGCCTGGTCGCCGAGGAGGTCGAGGAGCTGACGAAGGCCGGCATCCCGGCGCTCGACGCCCTCTCGGCCACCACCTGGGGGGCGAGGGCCTGGCTGGGCCGCCCCGCCCTGGAGGAGGGCGCCCCCGCCGACCTGGTGGTCTACGACGAGGACCCGCGCGCGGACGTCCGCGTTCTCGCGGCGCCGCGGCGGGTCGTGGTCGGCGGCCGGATCCGCGCCTGAGGCCGAGGTCAGACGGCCCGGCGCAGGAAGGCCAGCCGGGCCTTCTTCTCCGGGATGAAGACCTCCGGCAGGTCGACCTCGGGGAGGACGACCTCCGGGCCGAGCTCGAAGCCGGCCCGCGCCATGCGGGCGACGGCCTTCTCGTTCGCCGCGTCCGGCTCCACCACGATCCGGGTGTGGTCGCGGTGGCAGTAGGCGACGAGCGCGGTGAGCAGCCCGGCGGTGAAGCCGTGGGACGGGGCGGCGCTGGGGGCGACGAAGAGGTGGCAGCCGATGTCGCCCTCCTCCACCTCGTAGCACTCGCCGACCCGGTCGGCCTCGGGCTCGTACGTCTGGAAGATCGCGACCGGCTCGCCGTCGAGCTCCACCATGAAGCCGTGGTGGGTGGTGAGCGAGTCCAGGTGCGCGTAGACGTCCCGGACCTGCTCGACGGTGGTGCCGTTCATGCCCCAGAAGCGCGCCCGCTCCTCGTTGACCCAGGCGTGGATGAGCGGGGCGTCCGCGTCCGGGGCGATGGGCCGGACGACGACGGTGCCGAGGCCCTCGACGGTCTGGACGTGTACGGGGGTGGTCATCCCTGCTCCTTGGTGAGGCGGTTCCAGTCGGTGGTGACGGGGGCGAGGTCGCCCCGCAGCCACAGGGGGAGTTGGTCTTCGTGGTGCGGGTCCCCGGCCACCCCGGAGGCGCCGAACGGCACGATCCAGCCGCTGCGTTCGCGGTCGGCGAGGTCCCACACGTACCGGGCGGCGGAGGCCCGGGCGCCGCGGTCGGTGTAGCCGGGGGCGCTGGAGGTGGAGAGCACGCAGTCGTGGTCGCCGCCGAGTTCCGGCCAGCGGTCGTCGTCGGGGTCGGGGAGCGCCTGCCAGGGCGTGAGCCGGTGGGTGGCGCCCCAGGCGGCGGGCGGATCGCCCGCGCCGGTCTCCTCCAGCGCCCCGGCGACGATCCGGCGCACGTCGGCGGCCGGCACCGGGCCGGTGACCAGCAGCGTCTCCAGGGCGAGGCCGACCCGCGGGCCGAGGTACAGCCAGGGCTGGAACACCTCGGGGTACGGGGCGGGTCCGCGCAGTCCGGCGAAGACCTCGTGTCCGGCGAGGCGGCGCACCACCGCGCCCCGCACGGCGGCGAAGAGCCCGGCGTCGAGGCTGTCGGCCGCCATCCGCCGGTCCCAGGCGAGCAGCCGCTCCCGGACGTCCGCGGCGGCGGGGGAGAGGTCCCCGGCGGCCTCGACGGCGGCGAGCAGCCGGGCCGCCGCGCGGTTGTCGGTGTCGCGGTGGACGGCGGCGGTCGCCTCGGGGGTCCAGGCGGCGGAGCCGTCCAGGAGCGCGGCGATCCGGTCGGCGCGGTGCGGGGGCGCGAACTCGACGCCGAGCGGGGCGGCGAGGCCCCGGGCGTTGGCCATCACCGCGTATCCGTCGGTCACGGCGGCGCGGGGCAGCGGCGCCGGCTCCGCCGCCCAGGCGTGGGCCGGCTCCCAGGCCGGCACGGGCCGCAGGGAGTTGGCCCGGTCGCGGACGGGCACGTGGCCGGCGACCCGGTGCAGCAGCCCGCCGTCCGTGTCGGCGGCCAGCACCACGTTCACCGGCTCCACCCAGCCGTCGAGGGCCGTGTCGACCTCGTCGACGGTGCGGGCGGCGAGCAGCCGCGGCAGGACCTCGAAGCCCAGCAGGCCGGTGACCCGGGGCACGTACCGCAGGCTCAGCCCCTCCCACTCGGCGCCGGTCCCCTCCGGTCCGTCGCCCGTGACGACCGGGCCGCGGGCGGTCTCGACCACCTCGACCGTCACGGGCTCGCCGCCGGAGACCTCGACCGTCTCGGTGTGCGCGGCGGCCGGGCGCCAGCCGTCGGGGCCGTACGCCTCCACGCCGCCGTCCGCGGCGCGCCGCAGCCGCTCGCGGTAGAGGTCCTGGTAGTCGGCCATCGCGTTGGTGATGGCCCAGGCGACGTGCCCGGTGTGCCCGAAGTGGGCGAGCCCGGGCACGCCCGGCACGGCGAGGCCGACGACGTCGTACCGCGGGCAGGAGAGCCGGATCTGCTGGTAGACGCCCGGCGCCTCGATGAACCGGTGCGGGTCGCCGGCCACCAGGGCGGAGCCGCTCGCGGTCCGCTCGCCGGTCACCAGCCAGCCGTTGGAGCCGGCCGTGGCGGGCCCGTCGGCGGCGAACAGCTCGGTCCACTCCTCGCCCAGCCCGGTCGCCACCCGCTCGCGCCACAGCTTGGTCGGGAACCCGGCGAAGAGGATGTGGGTGGAGAGCCAGACGGCCAGCGGCGTCCACGCCTCCCAGCGGCCGGCGGCGAGCCCGGTGGCGGCGAACTCGGGGGCGCGGCGGGCGCCTTCGGCCAGGCCGTCGTTCACCCCGTCCACGTAGGCCCGCACCCAGTCGGCGGTCTCCGGGTCGTGCTCCTCCAGGCGGGCCAGGCAGCGGCGCGCGGTGTCGGCGAGCCGGGCCCGGCGGACGAAGACGTCCCAGCCGGCCTCGGCCGCGCCGAGGAAGGCGGCGGTGGTGCCCTGAGCCCGGTGGCGCTCGACCTCCAGCTGCCAGGCGCGGTCCCGCGCGGTGACCCGGCCCTGCGCGAAGGCCAGTTCCGCCGGGTCGGCGGCGCGCAGATGGGGGACGCCGTACGCGTCCCGGTAGACCTCGATGCTCACCCGATCCGATCCCGTCCGTGTGCTTCCAGATGTCGTTAGGTTAGGCTGGCCTAAATTAATCGCCGACCCAAAGTAACCCATGGGTCCGGGGGAGGAGCACGCGGTGGGGCACGGATGGCAGGGTGCCGTTCTCAAGCTGATGGGCGCCAAGGACTTCACGTTCACCGTCACGGGGGCCGAGCGGGTCACCGAGGACTACCGGAGGGTCCACTTCACGGACGGCGGGCTGCTCGCCGCCGCCGGGGTCCACCCGACGATGTGGGTCCGGATCTGGTTCGAGAACGCGGGCAAGCCGCACCAGCGCGGCTACACCCTGGTCGACCCCGACCCGGAGGCCGGCACCTTCAGCCTGGAGTTCGCCCTCCACGACGGACCCGCCAGCCACTGGGCCCGCGACTGCGCCCCCGGCGACACCGTCGACGCCACCCTCCAGGGCACCGGCTTCGAGACCCCCGAACCCCGGCCCGAGCGGCTGCTGGTCATCGGCGACCCGGCCTCGCTGCCGGCCGTGAACTCGCTGCTCGACGCCCACCCGGACCTCCCGGCCACCATCTGGTTCGAGACCCAGCACGCCTCCGACGAGGAACTGCCCTTCCGCACCGACCCGGACCGCCACGAGCTGCGCCGGGTGCCCCGGCAGCGGGCCGGCGCCGCCCTCGTCGAGCGGGTGCGGGACGAACTCCCCGCGCTCGCCGGTCCGGAGGCGTACGTGTGGATCGCCTGCGACACCGCGACCACCCGCGCGCTCGCCTCCTACACCCGCAAGGAGCTGGGGCTGCCCAAGGAGCGCGTGCACGCGCTCGGTTACTGGCGCCCGAGCTGAACCGTTCCGCCCCGGCGTGACGTTGACGATCCGTGACCCCTCGGGGGCGCGGATCGTTTTCTTCGTCCGTGCGGGCCCGCGCGCGACCCTGACACACCCCTACGGAGGTAACACGCGGGACGACGGGGAACGGTTGTGTCGAATTAAATCGAATATGAACACGGAAACCCCCCTTTGGAGTGAACTCACGTCAGGCGACTGTCGGTTCACTCTCCGTGCGTAAAGATTCCGGTGTCTCAAGTCGCCGCCGCCGCGCAGACCCACCGTCCCCGTGGTGAGCGGCCGGCGACGCCATGTCTTCTGTGGGGGTTCCACCATCTTGAACAGCAACACCTTCCGCGCGCCCGTCCGCCGCACCGCCGCCGCCGCGGCCGTCGCCGCCCTGGTCGTCGGCCCCGTGCTCCTCGCGGCCCCCGCCGCGCAGGCGACCGACGGAGAGCACCGCGAAGGCCGCGCCGGCGCCGTCGTGCTGCGCGCCGGACTCGACGTCTCCCTCCTCGGCGAGACCGTGAAGATCCCGGTCCGCGCGAGCCTCAACGAGGTCACGGCGCCCGAGAGCGAGAGCGAGACCGCGCTCAGCGTCAAGGTGCAGGGCGCGGAGGGCGGCAAGCCCATCGACATCCTCACCGCCGACGTCGCCACCTCGACCGCCACCGTCGACGAGCGCAGGGCCGAGGGGTACGTCAACCTCGCCAAGGCCCGCGTCCACGTGCCCGGCCTGCCCTCCCTCGCCATCGTCGAGGTCGAGAAGGTCACCTCCAAGGCCGTCTGCGAGGCCGGGAAGAAGCCGGTCGCCGACTCCAACGTCCTCGGGTACGTCCGCGCCCTCGGCAAGAAGGTCACCCTCACCGCCGGCGGCCGCACCGAACTCGACGTGCCCGCCGTCGGCCGCGTCACGCTGGACCTCTCCCGCACCAACACCACCAGTCGCACCGCCGCCGCCACGGCCCTGGAGCTGAACGTGGAGGTCAACCCGCTCAACCTCGGCGTCGCCAAGGTCAAGGGCACCGTCACCCTCGCCCAGGCCACCTGCGAGACGCCCGACGGCCCGGCCCCGACCGAGAAGCCGACGGAGAAGCCCACCGAGAAGCCCACCGAGCAGCCGTCCGAGCGGCCCACCCAGGAGCCCACCGAGCAGCCGTCCGAGCAGCCCTCGCCGCAGCCCACCGAGCCCAAGGGCGACGGCGGGATCAAGACCAACAACGGCGGATCCACTCCGACGCAGAACCTCGCCGAGACCGGCGGCAGCTCCGCCACCCCGTACATCGCGGGTGGCGCCCTCGCCCTCGTCCTGGCCGGCGGCGGCGCCGTCGCCCTGACCCGCTCCCGCGCCCGGGGCTGACCGCCCGAGGGGGACACCGCGTCGGGGGACGCAGGGGGAACCGGCCCGGGCCGCCCCGCTCAGCCGCCCAGCAGCAGTGCCTGGTCCAACGCCTGGAGGAAACGATTCGTCGTCGCCCGGTCCCGGACCGCGAGCCGCAGCCAATGCCGGTCGAGACCCGGGAAGGTGTCCCCGCGCCGCGCCGCGAACCCCAGCAGCCGCAGCCGCTCCCGGACCGCGTCCGCCCCCTCGATCCGGATCAGCACGAACGGCCCCTCGGCCGCCTCCACCGTCCGCACCTCGTCGAACTCCGCCAGCCCCGCCAGCAGGTGCGCCCGCTCCGTCCCGATCCGGTGCGCGGCGTGCTCCGCCTCCGCCAGCGCGGCCCGCGTCATGCACGCCTCCGCCGCCACCAGCGCCGGCGTCGACACCGGCCACAGCGGCTGCGCCCGCTCCAGCAGGGCCACCGTCTCCGGCTCCGCGAGCACATAGCCGATCCGCAGCCCCGCCAGGCCCCAGGTCTTCGTCAGGCTCCGCAGCACCACCAGACCCGGCACGTCCGTCCGCCCGGCCAGCGCCTCCCGCTCGCCCGGCACCGCGTCCATGAACGCCTCGTCCACGACCAGGTACCGCCCCGGCCGCGCCAGCGCCGCGATCGTCTCCGCCGGATGCAGCACCGAGGTCGGGTTGGTCGGGTTCCCGATCACCACCAGGTCCGCGTCCTCGGGCACCGCCGCCGGATCCAGCCGGAAGCCGTCCTCCTCGCGCAGCAG
>Ga0247818_10003085_pt1 | contig 10763 bp, 10 predicted proteins | sample 13C_Glucose_Day1_FD_192424 | JGI IMG/M metagenome (GOLD analysis project Ga0247818, IMG submission 192424) | Soil microbial communities from agricultural site in Penn Yan, New York, United States - 13C_Glucose_Day1 | ecosystem: Environmental > Terrestrial > Soil > Agricultural land | place...
CTTGATCATCTTCACGACTTGCAGCTTGAAGCTGTCGTCGAATGCCCTGCGTTTTTTAGTCATGAATAACTCCTCGATAGATGTATTTTCCACCTATCGGGGTGTCCGGGGAAATTAGACCACTGCAGAGTTCAACGCGATATCACACGTCGGCGTGTTTCTCGCAATCACCGCGATCAGTTCCCTCTCCCCCCGGGAGAGGGCTAGGGTGAGGGGCTTTTGATCTTTCAGAATCTGAGTTCAACGCGATATTACACGTCGGCGTGTTTCTCGCCATTACCTCGGTCAGTTCCCTCTCCCTCTGGGAGAGGGCTAGGGTGAGGGGCTTTTGATCTGGGCTATGCGGCCGGTTGCTGTAACATGCGCCATCTTCAATCTTGCGAGCAGCGAAAATGGATTCTCACTCGATATTGACCTTCACTCTGGTCGCCGCAATTGCCATCGCCAGCCCGGGGCCGGCGACGTTGATGGCGATCAATAACAGTCTCGCGCATGGGCAGCGCAGTACGATCTGGTCGTCGCTGGGCAATGCCAGTGGTTTGTTCTGTCTGTCGGCGGCGGCGATGTTGGGGTTGGGGGCGTTGTTGGCCAGTTCCGAAATTCTGTTCAATGCGGTGAAGATCATCGGGGCCGGGTATTTGTTCTACCTCGGGGTCAAGCAGCTGTTCAAAAAGGGGCCGATGTTGCCGGAGGGGGTCGAGGGGGCGGCGAGCATGGTGCGGCCGACTCGCGGCAAGCTGTACAAATCGGCCTTTCTGACGGCGGTGACCAATCCCAAGGCGACGATGTTTTTCACCGCGCTGTTTCCGCAGTTCATTGATCAGGGCGCCGCGCTGTTGCCGCAGTTTCTGATCCTGACTTCGATTTTCATGGCGTTGTCGGTGTCTTCACTGAGCGTTTATGCAGCGCTGGCGTCCCGGGCCAAGGGCGTGTTGACCCGTCCGGCCTTGTCCCGTTGGGTCAGTCGTGTGGTCGGTTCGACCTTTATCGGTTTTGGTGCGGCGATTCTGACGATGCGTCGGCAGGCGGCTTAAACCCATTTGAACCGGGCCGGGAATCTCGCCACGAAGCAGGTTCCCGACTCGGCGCTTGAGGACACGCTCAGCGTGCCGTTGTGTGCTGTCGCTATCTGCGACGCGATAAAAAGTCCCAAGCCCAAACCTTCGCAACGCTGCCCGGCTTCGGCTCGGGAAAACGGTTCGAACAGCAGGGGCATCAATTGCGCTGAAATCGGCGTGCCCTGATTGGTCAGGGAAATCACGATCTCGTCATTTTCTGCATAGGCTTTGAGGACGATCGGCGCGCTGTTCGAGCCATGGGTCGCGGCGTTGCCCAGCAGATTGGAGAGCAATTGGCTGATGCGCAGCGCATCGCAATAGATGCCTGCCGGCACATCCAGCTCATGGATAAACACCGCTTGGGGATGGGAGGCTTGTACCTCGGCAAGGGTCAATTGCAGGGTGTGCTGCAAGTCATCCACCAACTTGCGCTGCACCGGAATCCCGCCGCCCAGTCGTCCTCGGGCGAAGTCGAGGATGTTTTCGATCAACACACCCATGCGCACCGAGCTGTTGCGAATCGCCGCAATCAAGCTGAGTGAGCGCTTGTCTTCGGTTTTGCTTTGCAGCAGGTCGGCGCTCATGCGCACGGCGCTCAATGGTGTGCGCAGGTCATGCCCGAGTACCGCGATGAATTGCTCGCGCAGGCGCCCGAGTTCATTGGCGTTGTTGAGTTCGACTTTGGTCGCTTCCAGGCGGCTTTGCGTGTCCAGGTTCATGGCGATCAATTGAGCGAACAAAGTCAGTGTTTTGGTAATGGCCAGCTCATCGATATTGGCCGGGACCGAATCGATGGCGCACAGCGTGCCGAAGAAGTCGCCATTGGCTTTGACGATGGGAATGGAGATGTAGCTTTCCAGCCCATAGGTTTTCGGCGTGTGGTGAAGCGAAAAGACCGGGTGCGCACTGGCGTGTCCGAAGATCACCGGCTGCTGATGCTGGCGGATCTCGTGGCAGATGGTCGATTCGAGCACCAGTTCGCCACCGGGTTTGAGCCCGAAATCAATCGAGTCATCGACAGCGCACGCCACCCAGTTTCTCTCGGTGACCCTTGCCACCGCGGCGAAACGCATGCCGGTGAGGTGTTTGACCATGCTCAAGATGACCGGCACCGCGTCAATGCTGCGGATCGCGTCGATGTCGGGGGTAAATGCCGGATTGGTCATGGCGCGATGCTTCGTGAAGAGTTCGCTCAGAGACTAACGGTTATTGCTGCGCATGACTAATCAAGAGGCCAGAAAGTACAAGGGCACCGTGGATTTCCCCGGCGCCCATGCTTTTTGCTGCTGATTAGAACCTCAGCGACTCAGAACTTGTACTTGGCCGTCAGCATATAGCTGCGCGGGCTGACGAGGGGCATCAAGGGCTGTCAGTTCAGATCTTCGGCCTGGTGCCGCTCCGGCACTTGAGTCGCTTCATCGCCCCATGTGCGATTGACGCGCTGCCCACGGATGACCGCCGGCCGCCTGGAAATGTCCTCTGCCCAGCGCTGCACATGGGTGTATTCATGAGCCGCAAGAAACTCGGCCGCCGAATAAACATTGTTGCGCACCAGTTGCCCGTACCACGGCCAGACCGCGATGTCGGCGATGGTGTAGTTGTCGCCGGCCAGATAAGCGCTTTCGGCCAGGCGTCGATCAAGCACATCCAGTTGCCGCTTGGCTTCCATGGTGAAGCGGTTGATCGGATACTCCATTTTCTCCGGCGCATAGGCATAGAAATGTCCGAAACCGCCGCCGAGGTACGGCGCGGCGCCCATTTGCCAGAACAACCAGTTCAGCGTTTCAGTACGGCCAGCGGGGTCTTTCGGCAGAAAGGCGCCGAATTTCTCGGCCAGATACAGCAGGATCGAACCCGATTCGAACACCCGAATCGGCGGTTCAACACTACGATCCAGCAGCGCGGGGATTTTCGAATTCGGGTTGATCTCGACAAAGCCGCTGGAAAACTGATCGCCCTCGCCAATGCGGATCAGCCAGGCATCGTACTCGGCAGCGCTGTGCCCCAGCGCTAACAGCTCTTCCAGCAGAATCGTTACTTTGACGCCGTTGGGCGTGGCCAGCGAGTACAGCTGCAATGGATGCTTGCCGACTGGCAGGTTCTTGTCATGGGTGGGGCCGGCAATCGGCCGATTGATACTGGCGAACTGGCCACCGGACGGGGCTTCGTTTTTCCAGACCTGGGGCGGAACGTACGGCGCTTTGCTCATCTAAGGGGCCTCATCTTGGCAATTGGAAAAAATACCTCGCTGATCATAGACAGGACACCACAGAACCCGCTTTGTATTCCACAGCCCGATGAGTCGAAGGTGTTTTTTGCAATCCCTCCGTTGACGTTCAATGCCTTTCATCGCGTACGCCACCGGCCCAGGCTGTGCGCAGCTGCCTTGATAGACGAACGCGTACAAACGCAACGGCAGCGAGGCGCTGTTGGGCGTTCAGTACCGGTTGGCACACGATCAGTCTCAGCGCTGCGGCCATTGATCCTTGATTTCAAACCACGGTGCTTTCGACGTGACTTCGACATGCTGCTGTTTTTCCGTGGTGAACGACGTGTCGAGCGTGCCCAGTGCGACCGAGATCCAGCCGTTGAATTCCCCTTGATTGCTTTCCCAGAACAGCGACGAGCCGCAGTGTGTGCAGAACTGTCGTTGTACCGATTCAGACGATTGATACGACTTCAGCTGGTCGGCACCCTCCAACAATTCCAGGTTCTGGCGCTGCACGCTGCCATAACTGGCAAACGCCGCGCCGTGGCTTTTGCGGCATTGGCTGCAATGGCAATGCGAAAGCGCTTTGGGCCGTGAGCGGATCTGGTATTTCACCGCTCCGCACAGGCAGCTGCCCCGGAAGGTCTGAGGGGAGGGCGTGAGCATTGTTATTGCGGATCCTTGTAGGTGATGGCTTGTTTCAAGGGGGCAGGTGACTGCGCCAGAAACCCGGTGATCAGGGAAATCACCTGCTGCTGAATAACCGAGCGTGGACGGCCACCCTCGCCATCGGTGCAGATGATGCTGTCGCCCGGTACGTCTTTTTCGAGCATGGCCACGGCGTCAGGTTTGCAGATCGCCATGAAACTGAAGTGACTGGCGTCGCTGATCTCGACGAAACGTGATGAGGTTTTTGGCAGGCGTTTGGCGAGGTCGACGGATTCCAGTTCAGCAGGCAGCTCTTTCGACGGTACACCGGCAGCGATCACCAGAATCGGCACGGGGTAGGCCGCGAGGCTTGCGTCGGTCATTCCGCGCGACAGACCCAGATCCAGTGACACCACGGCAGTGACGCGCTTGTCACGCCAGTCGGCGGCCAATCGAGCTTTCGCTTGCGCAGTGCTTGCAGTGTTCATTTGTTGGTAGGCGATGCAACTGGCCAGTTGCGGGTGGGCTTTGCAGTCTTGGGCAAAAAGCTCGGGGTCGAAACGCGCGCCGCCGGTTTCGAGCACTGTCCAGCCGCCGAGAGAGTGGCCCACAACGGCAATTCGATCCTTGGCCACCGCGCCGAATTTTTCCGGCTGAGCCGTCACGGCATCGATGGCGCGGCTCAGGTCGACGGGGCGTTGCCACAGCTGCGCCGCTGCCTGCGCGCTACGATCACGGCTGGTGGTGCCGGGATGGTTGACTGCAGCGACGATGTAACCCTGATGCGCCAGCGCACTGGCCAGCCAGGTCTGGTTGATCCAGCTTCCGCCATAGCCGTGGGAAAGCACCACTAACGGATGCTCGCCCTTTGCGGCCGGGGCATCAAGCACGGCAGGGGCACCGACGAAGACCGGGTTGTCGCCGAACAATTGTGGCGTCACAGCGGTGGTCGCGCTCGGGTACCAGACGACCATTTCCAGCGGGCGCTCGTTGCGTGGATCGGCCAGCGTGGCGTACTGGAAACCGACGGGTTGGGTGTCTGCAAATACGTGGCTGCTCAAGCAGATCAGTAGCAGAGCGCCGAGAGACTTTTTCATTGTTGTTATCTTCCGTGATGGGCCGTTTGGGCGAGATGGACTTTGCCCGATTTCGCGCGCTTCAGCGAGCCTCTTTGAATGCTTCGTCTTAAACATTTTCCATCGGCCATCGCGTGGCCAGATGCGCGCTCAGGTAATCGAGAAAGGCTTTGACCTTCGGCGTCATCGCCGCGCGTTCCTGTACGCAGGCGTAGATGTCCATCGGCTCGACAACGCTGTGTTCAAACAGCTGCACCAATTGCCCGCTCGCCAGATAAGGCGCCGCAACAAACTCCGCCAGTCGCGTGACCCCGGCGCCGTGCACAGCCATTTGCGCCAGCGCATCGATATCATCGCTGATCGCGGTGGCATTGATGCTGGCGTCGAAACGCTCGCCGTCGCGGATAAAGCTCCAGCGCAGAAAGCGCCCGTCCAAGGGATAACGAAAGGCCAAGCAGGCATGGTTTTGCAAATCATCCGGCGATCGCGGCCACCCGGCGCGCTGAAGATAAGCCGGCGCGGCGCACATGATGAAGGGCAGTGAAACGATCTTGCGCGCGACGATGCCGTCCTCCAGTTGCGGCGTGATCCGCAGGCTCAGATCGATGCCATCCTGGATGTGATTGATCTTGCCATTGGTGGTCGACAGTTCGATGAGCAGGCGCGGGTGCAGTGCGGCGAAACCGGCGATCAGCGAGGCCAATACATGGCGGCCGAACGCGGAGGTCGAGGCAATGCTCAGGCGGCCCTGCAACTCGGTTTCATCGCTGCTGATCGAGCTTTGCGCGGACTCCAGATCCGCCGCAATCCGGCGGACTTTCTCGTAATACACCGCGCCGTTTTCGGTAAGCGCCATGCTGCGCGTGGTGCGTTGCAACAACCGCACGCCGAGATGCGCTTCCAGACGATTGAGCGTCTGGCTCACCGCCGCCGCACTGACGCCCAGAATCTTCGCGGCGCCGACAATCGAGCCCGATTCCACCACTTTGATAAAACTGGCAATCGCCGCTAACAGATTCATCCATCATCCCGCTGAGGATTGATTCGTAAGTTCTGCTTTATAAAGTACCTGCGGTTGAGCGTCTAGTTACGCGGGGGCAGCCTTGCTAACGTGCGGTCTCCCTGTCACTGGATGGAAAAGCCCTATGAATCAACAGACAAGCTCAGAAGCCTTGATTGTCAGCCGGCGCAAGCTGTCACCGCGCGCCACGCCGTATGTGTTTGCGCTGTACATGGCGACGATCATGGCGTTTCTGATGTCGCTGGTGATCACCGCCGCCAATTCCGGCATTGATAACGACTACCTGAGTAATGCCTTGCACGCCTACAAGTTGGCGATGCCCGCGGCGTTTATGTGCATCCTGGTCGTGCGGCCGATCGTGATCAAACTGGTGGCGTGGACGGTGCATCCGCATTGTTGAAAGGCCCGCCTCAGCGGTGACTGTTCTGGCGCCTTCGCGAGCAGGCTCGCTCCCACATTCAGACCGCGATCCCCTGTGGGAGCGAGCCTGCTCGCGAATGGCCTCACCACTGATAGACAGGTCTTGTGGGGTGCCTCAGAAAAACTCGTCGAGCAGCTGATAAAAGGCGATCCGCTGTAGATCCGGCTCCACGCCATACACCTCGAAAAACAACGGCAGCCACTGCTCGCCAAGGTTGTCCGTGATGCTGTGCGCGGCCAGCGCCAAATCCTGGTAACGATCAGCGACGCCGAGTCGCCCGCAGTCGACAAACCCACTGAAGCGGTCATTGGCGGCGAGCAGGTTGGGCAGGCACGCATCGCCATGAGTCACCACCAGATCTTCCTGCGTCGGACGTGTGGCGAGCAACTGCTGGAACACGGTTTCGGCGGATTGTCCCAGGCGCGAATCATCGAAGTCTTCTTCGTCGATCAGCCCGGCGAGCAGGTGTTCGCGGGCCCGTGTGATCTTCTGCTCCAGACTGTGATCGAACGGACAACTGTCGATCGCCACCGCGTGCAGTGTGCGCAGTGCCTGCGCCGCGAGCGCGACGATCTGCTCCGGCGAAAGGTGCTCGCTGCTGGCAAGATCCCGGCCCGGCACGGCGGTCATCAACAGCCAGTTGTGTTGCGCTTGCGTGGTGGTGTCGAGCACACGCGGCGCCGGTAAATCCTGCGTCGCCATCCAGCGCAACCGCTGCACTTCACCGGGCAACTCGCCCCAGGTCATCACTTGTTCGGTTTTGACGAACTGCGGCGCCGCCCCGGCAGGTGTAATCCGCCATACATCGGCGCGCGACTCGCCAATGGTCTGCTGTTCAATGGCCGCACCGGCAAATTGGCTGCGCCATGCTGCGGGGAAATCCATGTCTTTTGTCCTTGCGATTATCGAAGCGCGCATTGTGCCGTTCTGGCGGTTTGGTGCGCAAACAAGGATAGGTTCAGGGAAATCCATCGAAACTTCGCCAACAACCCAACTGTCCAGACCCTTACACCTCCCGGCGGATGTTCTGTCGGGACAGCTCCATGCACCGGAGAAAGACGAGGATCGAGATGACGATGACAGTGGGAGACTTTCTGGTTGAGCGGCTCAGCGAATGGGGCGTTACGCGGATTTTTGGTTATCCGGGTGACGGCATCAACGGCGTGTTCGGCGCGCTCAGCCGGGCCAAGGGAAAGATCGAATTCGTCCAGGCGCGGCATGAAGAAATGGCCGCATTCATGGCCTCGGCACATGCCAAGTTCACTGGTGAGCTGGGTGTGTGCATCGCCACCTCCGGCCCCGGCGCCTCGCATCTGATCACCGGCCTCTACGACGCACGCTTGGACCACATGCCGGTGCTGGCCATCGTCGGTCAGCAGGCGCGCACGGCGCTGGGCAGTCACTACCAGCAAGAGCTTGATCTGGTGTCGATGTTCAAGGACGTCGCCGGGGCCTTTGTGCAGCAGGCGTCGGCGCCTTCGCAGGTGCGGCATCTGCTCGATCGAGCCGTGCGCACGGCAGTGGGTGAGCGTCGGGTGACCGCGCTGATTCTGCCCAACGATTTGCAGGACCTGAAATACGAAGCGCCGGCGCGCGCCCATGGCACCGCGCATTCCGGTGTTGGTTATACGAAACCCAAAGTGCTGCCTTATGACGTGGATCTGCAGCGAGCCGCCGAGGTTTTGAACGCGGGCGAAAAGGTCGCGATTCTGGTTGGCGCCGGGGCATTGCAGGCGACGGATCAAGTCATCGCGGTGGCGGAAAAACTCGGCGCTGGCGTCGCCAAGGCGCTGCTGGGCAAAGCCGTGCTGCCTGACGATCTTCCTTGGGTCACCGGCAGCATTGGCCTGCTCGGCACCGAGCCGAGCTACAAACTGATGAACGAATGCGACACCTTGCTGATGATTGGTTCGGGTTTTCCCTATGCGGAGTTTCTGCCCAGGGAAGGTCAGGCGCGCGGCGTGCAGATCGACTTGCAGCCCGACATGCTCAGCCTGCGCTACCCGATGGAGGTCAATCTGGTCGGCGACTCGGCAGAAACCCTCGCGGCGTTGTTGCCGCTGCTCGAACAGAAAACTTCCGGCAAGTGGCGCAAGAAAGTCGAAGGCTGGCGCGGTAGCTGGGAGAAAAACCTGGAAAAACGCGCGATGGCCAAGGCTGACCCGGTCAACCCGCAAAGGGTGGTGTATGAGTTGTCACCGCGCTTGCCCGATCAGGCAATCATCACCAGCGACTCCGGCTCCTGCGCCAATTGGTTTGCCCGTGACCTGAAAATCCGCCGTGGCATGCAGTGCTCATTGTCCGGCGGACTTGCGTCCATGGGCGCTGCGGTGCCTTACGCGATTGCCGCCAAGTTCGCCTACCCGGAACGTGCAGTGATCGCGCTGGTAGGCGACGGTGCGATGCAGATGAACAACATGGCCGAACTGATTACCGTCGCCAAGTATTGGCGGCAGTGGGCGAGCCCGAAATGGATCTGCGCGGTGTTCAACAACGAGGACCTTAATCAGGTGACGTGGGAACAGCGGGTGATGGAGGGCGATCCGAAGTTCGAAGCTTCGCAAAGTATCCCGGACGTGCCTTATCACTTGTTCGCCATCTCCATTGGCCTGAAAGGCATTTTTGTCGATCGCGAAGAAGACGTTGCCGCTGCCTGGGAAAAGGCCCTTGCCTCGGAAGTGCCGGTGGTGATCGAGTTCAAGACCGACCCGAACGTGCCGCCATTGCCGCCGCACATCAAGCTGGAACAGGCGAAGAAATTCGCCACGACGTTGCTCAAGGGCGATCCGGATGAAGCTGGGGTGATCATGCAAACCGCGAAACAAGTACTCGGCGCCGTGTTGCCCGGCAAAAAATAACCGGTTGGCGCGCAGGCTTGATCGTTCCCACGCTCTGCGTCGGAATGCCTCTAGGGACGCTCTGCGTCCAGTGACGCGAAGCGTCACGGGCTGCATTCCTTTGCTGCGCGTGGGAACGATCAGCGCGTACAGGTGAGGAGGTGTGTTTTTGATTTTCGTGGGCTGTGCAGGCTGGAGTCTGGGGCGTGAGCATTGGCCGGCATTTCCGCTGGAAGGCTCGCACTTGCAGCGCTACGCCGGGCGCCTCAACGCCGTGGAAATCAACAGTTCGTTCTACCGCCCGCATCGTCGGCAAACCTATGAGCGCTGGGCCGATGGCGTACCGGAGGACTTTCGCTTTTCGGTGAAAATCCCCAAACACATCACCCATGAATTGCGTCTGGGAGGCTGCGAGTCAGCACTGGACACGTTTCTGACTGAATGCGCCGGTCTGGGCGAACGCCTGGGCTGCTTGCTGGTGCAATTGCCGCCATCACTGGCGTTCGACGAAAACATCGCCGAAGCCTTTTTCATGACAGTGCGTCAACGCTACTCGGGCGACCTGGTGCTTGAACCTAGGCATGAATCGTGGATCAGCGCTGAGTCGCTACTGATCACTCATCAGATTGCTCAAGTCGCCGTCGATCCCTCGCGCATCAGCAGTGATGCAGCGCCCCGTGGCTGGGCGGGCACCCGTTACTGGCGCCTGCATGGCTCACCGCGCATTTATCACAGCGTTTACGACTCACCTTACCTGCAAAATCTCGCACAAGCCTTGCAGTCAGCGGCTGCAGCAGGTGCGGCGACCTGGTGTATTTTCGACAATACCGCCAGCGGCGCAGCGCTGGGCAACGCCTTGACGCTGGCGCAGATTCAGGCGGCCGTGAAACTCAACCTGGCGAAAAAGCCCTCACCCTAACCCTCTCCCAGGGGGAGAGGGGACTGACCGAGGTGTTTGTGCAAGTTACGTCGACTTGAAAGACCGAGCTGAACGCAAGATCTGAAAAGCACACAAATCAGCTCCCTTTCCCACTCGCCCCAGGGGGGAGAGGGGACTGACCGAGGTGTTTGTGCAAGTTACGCCGACTTGAAATACCGAGTTGAACGCAAGATCTGAAAAGCACACAAATCAGCTCCCTTTCCGACTCGCCCCAGTGGGAGAGGGGACTGACCGAGGTGTTTGTGCAAGTTGCGTCGACTTGAAATACCGAGTTGAACGCAAGATTTGAAAAGCTAACAAATCGGCTCTCTTTACCCCTCTCCCCGTGGGGAGAGGGAACTGACCGCGTTGCTCGCGCAAGTTACGTCGACTTGAAATACCGAGTTGAACGCAAGATCTGAAAAGCACACAAATCAGCTCCCTTTCCCACTCGCCCCAGGGGGAGAGGGGACTGACCGAGGTGTTTGTGCAAGTTACGTCGACTTGAAATACCGAGTTGAACGCAAGATTTGAAAAGCTAACAAATCGGCTCTCTTTACCCCTCTCCCCGTGG
>Ga0247818_10003088_pt1 | contig 10759 bp, 5 predicted proteins | sample 13C_Glucose_Day1_FD_192424 | JGI IMG/M metagenome (GOLD analysis project Ga0247818, IMG submission 192424) | Soil microbial communities from agricultural site in Penn Yan, New York, United States - 13C_Glucose_Day1 | ecosystem: Environmental > Terrestrial > Soil > Agricultural land | place: USA...
GCGCGCTTCGCGCACCTGGCGGCCCTGACCTCGGACGACCGCGACGCCGTGGAAGGCCTGCTGGAGCGGCTCTCCGACGACGTCGAGCTGCAACCCCGCGCCACCCGGACCGTCTGGGTTGCCACCCCAGACCAGAACCAGAAGTGGCCCTGAGCACATCCCGACGCAGAACGGAACACCTAGGAGCTGGCACAACGCAGATTCAGGGACCGGCCAGCGGTCTGCGGCCCGTGCCCGGGGTGCGTCCAGCGAGTAGATTGTTCATATCCGCTGATCTTTCGGGGTCCGGCGGATCAATGCGACGGGCACGAGGACAAGGATCCCGATGAGCCGGCCGTACCGCATCGACACGCACCAGCACATCGTTCCGCCGGGCTACGCACGCTGGATGCACGACAAGGGCATCCGGTCCGGCGGCTTAAGTCTGCCGTCGTGGTCTGAACGTTCAGCGATGAAGTTCATGGACAGGCACGACGTGCAGACGGGCATCCTGTCCCTGTCCACGCCCGGAGTGTACTTCGGGGACGCAGTGGAGACGCGGCAGTGGGCGCGGGAGGTCAACGAGTACAGTGCCGAGGTGGTGGCCGGGCGGCCAGAGCGGTTTGGCTTCTTCGCGACCCTTACGCTGCCGGACGTGGAAGGTGCCGTCGCGGAAGCCCGGTACGCCCTGGACACCCTGCTCGCAGACGGAATCGTGCTGCTGGCCAACAACGACGGACGCTACCTGGGCGATCCGGGCTTTGGGCCTCTGCTGGAGTTTCTGCACCACCGCCGGGCCGTAGTGTTCATCCATCCCGGCGAACTGCCCGCGCCGGTGGTACCGGGCATACCCGCCTTCGCCGCAGATTTCCTGCTCGATACCACCCGCACTGCTCTCAGCCTGATCCTGTCCGGTGCGATGGAGAAGTATTCGGGAATCAAGTTCATCCTCGCCCACGCGGGCGGCTTCGTGCCTTACATCGCCTACAGGATCCTGCTGACGATGCTCAGCAATAGGGACCTGGCTCTCAGCGCGCTGGCGGCGCTGACAGATAAGGAGCAGTCCGTCCTGCGGCGGTTTTATTACGACGTCGCGCTGTCCGCCAGCCCGTCGGCGCTGCCCAGCCTGCTCGAGGTCGCCGATCCTGCCCGCATCACATACGGCACGGACTTCCCGTTTGCCCCGTCGCCGGGGATCGATTTCCTGAACATGCAGTACGAGCATTACCCGATGGCCCCCTCCTTGCGCGCGTCGATAGACCGCGGCAATGCCGAGGCGCTGTTTCCCCGCCTCAAGCCGGCACAAGGCTAAACCGAGTGCGGTAACAGACCACCGGCCAGCGGGATAGGAAGTGCGGTCAAACCGAACAGGACTCGCCGGCGCTGAGTCCGGATCTCCCAATGATCAGACATGCCCTGAGTCTAATCTCCTGAATTTACGGGCTGTTGTCGCGTGACCTTTGGCCCTAACCAGCTGCAGCGGCCCGGGAGCACGCTCGATCCATGAGCTACCTGACCGGGGGCCGGTTCGCGCTGCTGCACCTGAGCGGCCCCAGGCAGCAGTGACGCCGGGGGCTCCGCCCGGGGGGCCAGGTGCCGGGGCGTTGCCGGGCGTTGCCGGCCTGAGCTCGGCGGAGGCGGCGCGGAGGCTCACTCAATTCGGGGCGAACAAGCTGCCGGAGACCGGAACCGTCCCCGGCTGGCGGCGGCTGCTGGCCGAACTGACTCACTTCTTCGCCGTCCTGCTGTGGTGCGCCTCCGTGCTGGCTTACCTGGCCGGTATGCCGCAACTGGCCATCGCGATCGTCGTCGTGATCCTGGTCAACGGGGTGTTCGCCTACATCCAGCAGGAGCGCGCCCAGCATGCGGCCTCAAAGCTCCGTGAGCTGCTCCCGGCCATGGTCTCGGTACGCCGGGACAACCGCGTAATCAAGGTCCACACCACTGAGCTCGTCCCGGACGACGCCGTCTTGCTGGTTGCCGGGGACCGGGTCCCGGCGGACCTCCGGCTGGCCGTGGCGGCGGGCTGTTCCGTGGACGAATCGATGCTCACGGGTGAAAGCGAGGCGCTCACGAAGATCCCCGGCGACACCGTTTTTGGCGGGACCTTCCTGGTCAACGGCCAGGCTGAAGGCGTGGTCGCGGGCACGGGCGGGAACACCCGGCTCGCCGAAATCGCAGCCCTGACAGGCAAGGTCGAAGCTCCGCCGAGCCCGCTGGCGCTGGAACTGCAACGAATCGTCCGCATCACCGCCGCGATGGCCCTGGGCATTGGCGTGCTGTTTTTCGTTCTTTCCCTCTTGGTCGGCATCTCCTGGCGGGACGCCTTTCTGTTTGCCATCGGCGTGATGGTGGCGCTGGTTCCCGAAGGCCTGCTGCCCACGGTCACGCTCTCCCTGGCCGTCGGGGCGCAGCGGATGGCACAGCGCAACGCGCTGGTCCGAAACCTGGAAGCGGTGGAAACCCTCGGCTCCACCACCTTCATCTGTACGGACAAGACCGGCACGCTGACCCAGAACCGGATGAACGCCGTCGAGGTCTGGACCCCGGCCGGGCTGCTCAGCGTCATCGGCGCGGGCTACGGACCCGAGGCTGAGATCACTGGGCCGGGAGCCGGGGAGGCGCGGCACCTCAGCACCGCCGCGCTGGCCGCCTCCGTGGGCCGCGCGGTGCTCCACGAGGGGCAGTGGATCGCCGAAGGGGACCCGATGGAGGCCGCCATAGACGCATTGGCGGCCCGGCTGGCAGATCCGGGGCAGCAACCCGATGATCCCGAGGTGTCGCACCGCTTCGCCTTCGATCCCCGCCGGCTGCGGGAGTCCGCGATCGTTGGCACCACACTCTTCGTCAAGGGTGCCCCGGAATCCGTGATTCCGCTGTGTGGCGAGGACGCCGCCGGCCACGCCCTGCAGATGGTCGACCAGATGGCTTCGCACGGACTACGCGTACTCGCGGTGGCCGAGCGGAGCCTGCCAGGCCTGCCCGGCGCCAGCTTCAGGCTCGAGGAGGTTGAGACGGGACTGACGCTGCTGGGGCTGATCGGCCTGCACGACCCGCCCCGGGCCGAGGTCCGGCTGGCGCTTGAGGCTGCCCGCGGGGCCGGCATCAAGGTGGCCATGGTCACCGGCGACCACGCCTTCACCGCGGCCGCCATCGCCCGGGAAACCGGACTGATCGGCTCACCCGAACTGGTGCTGGAGGGACACAGCCTGCCCGAGGACGACGCCGTCCTCGCGGCGCTGCTGGACCGCGACGGCGTCGTGGTCAGCCGGGTCACCCCGGAACAGAAGCTCAGGGTGGCCCGCCTGCTCCAGCACCGTGGCCACGTAGTGGCGATGACCGGCGACGGCGTCAACGACGGCCCCGCCCTGCAGCAGGCCGACATCGGTGTGGCCATGGGGCTCAGCGGCACGGACGTGGCCCGCGAGGCGGCGGACCTCGTGCTGCTCGACGACGACTTCGCCACCATCATCGCCGCGGTGGAGCAGGGCCGCGCCACGTACGCGAACATCCGGCGCTTCCTGACCTACCACCTGACGGACAACGTCGCCGAGCTCACCCCCTTCGTAATCTGGGCGCTTTCCGGCGGGCGCTTCCCGCTGGCGCTGAGCGTGCTGCAGATCCTCGCGCTCGACATCGGCACGGACCTGCTCCCCGCGCTGGCGCTGGGCAGCGAAGCCCCGAGCAAGGGAACGCTGAAACGGCCGCCGGAGCGGAGGCACCTGATGGACGAGGCGCTGATGTTCCGGGTGTTCGGGCTGCTGGGCCCGGTGGAGGCACTCTTCGAAATGACGGCGTACACGGCTGTGCTGCTCGGCGCCGGCTGGACGCCCGGGGCCGACTTGCCGCCGTCGGACGTGCTGATGGCAGCCTCCGGCGCCGCGTTCACCACCGTGGTCCTGGCCCAGCTTGCCAACGCGTTCGCCTGCCGCAGCGCCTCCGTGCCGCCGTGGCGGCTAGGCTGGTTCAGCAACCGTCTCCTGGTCTGGGCGGTGCTGGCCGAACTGGGGCTGCTGGCCGTCTTCCTGTTTCTCGGGCCGCTGGCCACCCTGCTGGGCCACGCCCCGCCGTCGCCCGGCGGCCTGGCCGTGGCGCTCGCCGCCATTCCGGGGGTGCTGGTCGCGGACTGGCTGTACAAGATTGCGAGGCACCGCCGGGCCGGGATGGCCACGACGGCCACAAAGGTCCAAAGACTCTGACCCCGAATGGCGTGCCGCCACAGGATGGGTGCATGGCTGACTCCCCGGTGCTGTGGTTCGAAGAGATCGGCATGGGTGATGTCCCGCAGGTGGGCGGAAAGAACGCTTCCCTCGGCGAACTCATCCAGTCCCTGAAAGCCAAGGGTGTGCGGGTGCCGGACGGCTTCGCCACCACCGCGGACGCCTACCGCCGGTTCCTCGAGGCCAACGGGATCGAGGCAGCGATGCGCTCGCGGATCCAGTCCTACCGCTCCGGTGAAACGTCGCTGCGCGCCACCGGCGAAACCATCCGGGAGCTGTTCCTGGACAGTGAGTTCCCCGAGGACATCGCCGGGTCCATCCGCTCCCACTACCGGGAACTGGGGGAGCGCGCAGGCCAGGACCGCCTATCGGTCGCGGTCCGCAGCAGCGCCACCGCCGAGGACCTGCCCGACGCGAGCTTCGCCGGCCAGCAGGAAACGTTCCTGAACATCGCCGGGGAGCGGGAACTCCTGGACGCCTGCCGCCGCTGCTACGCCTCGCTGTTCACCGACCGGGCCATCAGCTACCGCGAAGTCAAGGGCTTTGACCACCTCGATGTCGCACTCTCGATCGGGGTGCAGCGGATGGTGCGCTCCGACGTCGGCGCCTCCGGGGTGATGTTCTCCATCGACACAGATTCCGGCTTTCCCCGCGTGGCCGTGGTCAGTGCCGCCTGGGGCCTGGGCGAAACCGTGGTCCAGGGCACCATCAACCCGGACAAGTACCTCGTGTTCAAACCGCTCCTTAAGGAGGCCGCGTTCGCTCCGATCATCGAGAAGACCCGCGGCTCCAAGGACCGGAAGATGGTCTACAGCCAGGGCGGCCACGCGCGGACCAAGATGGTGGACACCTCGGACGCGGAACGCCGCGCGTTTGTGCTGGACGACGCCGAGATCCTCGCGCTGGCGCGGTGGGCGGTGAGTGTCGAGGACCACTACGCCCGCCCGATGGACATGGAATGGGCCCGGGACGGCGTGACCGGGGAGCTGTTTATGGTCCAGGCCCGGCCGGAGACGGTCCAGTCGCAGAAAGCCGGTTCCCGGTTCACCCTCCGCCGCCTGCTGGAACACGGGACCGTGCTGGCGATCGGCGCCGCGATCGGCGACTCCATCGCGCAGGGCACGGCCTGCGTGATCAGGAGCGCGGTGGACATCGAAAACTTCCGCGACGGCGCCATCCTGGTCACCGAGATGACCGACCCGGACTGGGTGCCGATCATGAAACGGGCGGCCGGCATCGTGACCGACCGCGGCGGCCCCACCAGCCACGCGGCGATCGTGAGCCGCGAACTCGGGGTCCCCGCCGTCGTCGGCACCGGCAACGCCACCGCCGTTTTGGCGGAAGACCGGGCCGTGACCATCTCCTGCGCCGAGGGGGACGAGGGCCGCGTGTACCGGGGCCTGCTCGCCTATGAGACCGAGGAGGTGGACCTCGGCGAGCTGCCGGAGACGCGCACCAAAGTCATGGTCAACATCGCCAGCCCCGCGGCCGCCTTCCAGTGGTGGCGGCTGCCCGCCGACGGCGTCGGGCTCGCCCGGATGGAATTCATCATCAGCAGCCTGATCCGGGTCCACCCGATGGCGCTGGTCCACCCCGAACGGGTCACCGACCCGCAGGACGCCGAACAGCTCCGCGTCCTCACCAGCGGCTACGCGGACCCGAAGGAATACTTCGTGGACGCCCTGGCCCTGGGGATCGCCAAGATCGCCGCGCCGTACCATCCGCGGCCCGTGATCGTCCGGCTCAGCGACTTCAAGAGCAACGAGTACGCGCACCTGATCGGCGGCTCCGCCTTCGAGGAGCCGGAGGAGAACCCGATGCTGGGCTTCCGCGGCGCGTCGCGCTACTACGATGAGCGGTACCGCGAGGGCTTCGCCCTCGAATGCCTGGCGCTCAAGCGGGTCCGGGAGAAGCTCGGCTTCGGCAACATCATCGTGATGATTCCGTTCTGCCGGACCCCGCAGGAAGCGGACAAGGTGCTCGCCGTCATGGCGGAAAACGGCCTGGTCCGGGGCAGGAACGGCCTGCAGGTCTATATGATGTGCGAGATCCCGTCGAACGTGGTCCTTGCCGGGAAGTTCGCCACCCGCTTCGACGGCTTCTCGATCGGCTCCAATGACCTTACCCAGCTGGTCCTGGGCGTGGACCGGGACTCGGCGCAGCTGGCCGCACTCTTCGACGAACGGGACGAGGCCGTGATGGCGATGATCAGCCAGGCCATCCGCGAGGCCCACGCCGCCGGAATCAAGATCGGCATCTGCGGCCAGGGCCCCAGCAACCACCCGGAATTCGCGGCGTTCCTGGTCAGCGAGGGCATCGACTCGATCTCGCTGAACCCGGACAGCTACCTCAGGACTGTCCCGCGGATCGCGGAAGCCGAGAAGCAGCCACCGCCCCGTTAGCGCCGCCCGCCTTCTGCCCCTTGGCCCTGGTGTCCGGCCCCTTGGTCCCGGCACCCTTCTTGCCGGCGCTGAGGGCGCGCAGCGCGTTAAGGATCGTAGCCAGGTCCACCAGTTCCTGGGACAGGGCGCCGGCGATGGCGGGGACGTAGCCGGCCGCCGCCGCGACCATCAGGGCCACGCTCAACGCGATGCCGATCCAGATGCTCTGCAGCGCCACTTTGACGGTGCGCTGGCCGATCCGCACGGCGGAGGCCACCTTGGACAGGTCATCGAGGATGATCACGACGTCGGCGGACTCGCCCGCCGCCGTCGATCCGCGCGCGCCCATCGCGATTCCGACGTCGGCGACGGCCAGGACCGGGGCGTCGTTGACGCCGTCGCCGACCATCATGACGGGGCGGCGGGGCAGGGACCGGACGGCTTCGACCTTGTCCGGTGGCAGGCACTCGGCCCGAACATCGGTGAGTCCGGCCTCGTCCGCTATGTGCTCTGCGGTGGCGAGTGCATCGCCGGTCAGCATGACCGTCCGGGTGACGCCCATCGACTCCAGTTCGGTCAACGTGCGCCGGGCTTCCCGCCGGATCGGGTCGCTCATCACCAGGGCGCCGGCGAACTCCCCGGCCACGCCCACGTAGATGGCCAGTTCGCCGCTGGCCAGTTCCGTCTCCACGACGCCGGCGGCCGATTCGGCGACAAACTTGGGCTTGCCGACCACCACGTCGCGGCCGTCAAAGCGCGCCCGGACACCGTGCGTGGCGAATTCCGTAGCTTCCGTTGCAGTCTCGAAGACCAGGCCCCGGTTCTGTGCCGCGTCCATCACCGAGGCGGCCAGCACGTGGGAGGAATACTGTTCGGCGGAGGCCGCCAGGCCCAGGACCTCGTCTTCGGTCAGGGACCCGGCCGTCCGCACACCGACCAGGGCGGGCCTGCCGTAGGTCAGGGTGCCCGTCTTGTCGAAGGCGGCCGTCTTGATGCGGCTCAACTGCTCCAGCACACCCGCGTATTTGACGATGATGCCCGAATGCGCGGCGCGGCTCATCCCGCCGAGGAACGCCACGGGCGCGGCGATCAGCAAAGGGCAGGGAGTGGCCACCACCAGCACTTCGGCGAACCGGGCGGGGTCGCCGCTGATGATCCAGCCGACGGCGCCGAGGGCGTAGGCGAGGGCCGTGAACGGTACGGCATACCGGTCAGCCAGCCGCACCATGGGTGCCTTGCTCTCCGATGCTTCCTTGACCAGGGCCACGATGCGGCTGTACTGGGAATCCTCCATCAGGGCCGACACCTGCATCCGGACCGCGGCCTCGCCGTTGAGGGAACCGCTCATCAGTGCGTCGCCGGCCACCCGGTCCACGGGAAGGCTTTCCCCGGTGAGTGAGGATTCGTCGAACGTGCCGGACTCGGAGAGCAGGATGCCGTCCAGCGGCACCACCTCACCCGGTCTGACCAGCAGGATGTCACCGACCTGGACGTCGGTGGCGGCAACATCCTCGTGCAGGCCGCCTGCCTGGGTGCCGCCGTCGTCGGTTCCGGCGTCTGTTTCGGAGGCAGGGCCGTCGTTGCGTTCCCGGTGGGCCGTCTGCGGGACGCGCTCCAGCAGGGACGTCAGCTCCTTCTTGGCCCGGCCGGCGGCGTAATCTTCGAGGGCTGTGCCGCCGGCCATCATGAGGACAATGATCATGGAAGCGATGAATTCGCCCACCAGGACCGTGCTGACGATCGCGGTAACCGCCAGGATGTCGATGCCCCACTGGCCGCCCATCAGCCGGCGGACCATGCCGACGGCCAGGTAGGCCGCCACGGCCAAGGCATAGATGCTGGCCGCGATCTGAGCGATCAGCGGCTGCCCGGACAGGAGAAGTACAAGCACCGCGAGCAGGGCAGCCATCGTGCCCGCAACCAGCGGATATCGGAGCAAGAGTTTCACGGATAGCCTGCCTTAGCATTCGCGCTATCTACACGCTTCTTCCACTATTTGCATCCTACTGCGGACCCCTCCCGGCAAGGCCCGCGCGGGCACACGTTACGAAGCCGCCGGCCACCGTCGGGCCGGCGCCTGAGGCCGGCAGCCCCCTTCGGCTCAGCCCACTAACAACGCGGGGTCACTTAGCGCCCATCGGGTGTGCCAACATGGGCGCTAAGTGACCCCGCGTTGCTTGTGGGGTTGGGCTGATGCTGGGCACTTCAGCCCTTGCCCGGCTGCGGCCGGTGGCGCCACAGTGAAGCATGTGGGCGATCTTCCGGGGCGAGCGGCGCCGCTGGACCGCGGCCGCGGCTGCCGTGCTTCTGCTGGCCGCCGCGGTGGTCCTGGCCGTGGTCTTCTCCTCTGTTCCGCCCTCAGCAGCCCCGACGTCGTCGTCTTCGCCGTCACTCACGGCCAGCGCCAGCCCGTCGGACACTACGTCGGACAGTCCGTCGCCGGGTTCTTCACCGTCCCACGCTCCGGTGCCCACCCCGGAAACGGTGCCTCCCGCGTCCGCGCCGGCGCCTGTTGTTCCGGCCCCGCCCGCGCCACCTGCGCCTGCGCCCGCCCAGTTCCCCGCCGCGCTCGCCGGCCGTGACCTCGAGGTGATTCCGGGGGCCGGGGCGGTGGTGGCGCTGACGTTCGACGCCGGCGCCAACTCGGCAGGGCTGCCGAGCATCCTGCAGACCCTGGCCGCGACGGGGGTGCGCGGCACGTTCTTCCTCACCGGCAATTGGGCCGCCGCCAACCCGGCGGGAGTCGCCGCGATCGTTGCGGGCGGACACCGGCTGGGAAACCATTCAATGACCCATCCAGGCTTCACCGGGCTTACCGACGCCGCGATCGGGCAGCAACTGGCGGCAGCCGAGCAGGCAATCCAGGGCGGCGGCGGGGACCCCCGGCCGTTGTTCCGCTTTCCCCTCGGTGATCGCGACGCCCGGACCATTGCCTCGGTCAACGCTCGCGGCTACTTGCCTGTCCGCTGGACCGTGGACACCCTGGGCTGGAAGGGCAGCAGCGGAGGGGTCACGGCGCAGATCGTGGTGGACCGGGTGCTCTCCCGGCTGCAGCCCGGGGAGATCGTGCTCATGCACATCGGATCCAACCCCGACGACGGAACCACACTCGACGCCGACGCCCTGCCGGGGATGATCGGGCGGATCAGGCAGGCCGGCTACGCGTTCACCACGCTCGAGGCGCTGTTGGGCTGAAGGCAGTGACGGAAACCCAGGGCACGCAGGACCGCACGGCAGCCGCGCACGTGCCGGTTAAGGGGAGTCCATCAACAGCACGGCCGCACCGGTGATCCGGTCCTCCGAGAGGTCCAGCAGGGCCTGGTCCGCGGCCGAGAACGGATAGGACACCGTCGTGGGGCGCAGCGGGATCTCTGCGGCGATGCGGAAAAACTCCTCGCCGTCGGCCCGGGTGTTGGCCGTGACGCTGCGCAGTTGGCGTTCCTGGAACAACTCCGTGTCGTAGTGCAGCGGCGGGATATCACTCACATGGATACCGGCCACGGCGAGTGTGCCGCCCCGGTCCAGGGCACGCAGGGCCACCGGAACCAGGCTGCCGGCCGGAGCGAAGAGGATGGCGGAATCCAGCGGATCCGGCGGCTGCTCATCGGCGCCGCCTGCAAAGGTCGCGCCCAGCTCAAGGGCCAGGCTGCGCGCTTCCGCCGACCGCGTCATCACGTACACGCGGGCACCACGGTAAAGGGCAATCTGCGCCGCCAGGTGCGCGGACCCGCCGAAGCCGTAGATCCCCAGCCGGCCGCCGATGGGCAGTTCTGCACGGCTGAGCGCGCGGTAGCCGATGATCCCCGCGCACAGCAGCGGCGCAGTCTCCTCGTCCGAGAAGCCCGACGGGAGCCGGTAAGCGAAATTCTCGGCCACCGTGATCAGTTCCGCGTAGCCGCCGTCGCGGTCCCAGCCCGTAAACACAGGGGAGAGGCAGAGGTTCTCTTCTCCGCGCAGGCAAAAGCGGCATGAGCCGCAGGTCTTGCCGAGCCAGGCCACCCCGACCCGGTCACCGGGCGAGAACCTCGTGGCGCGGGGCCCGCACGCAACTACTTCGCCGACGACCTCGTGGCCCGGAATGACGCCGGGCCGGCGCGGGGCGAGGTCGCCCTCGGCCAGATGCAGGTCGGTGCGGCACACGCCGCACACCCGGACCCGCACCAGCACCTCCCCGGGGCC
>Ga0247818_10003089_pt1 | contig 10759 bp, 11 predicted proteins | sample 13C_Glucose_Day1_FD_192424 | JGI IMG/M metagenome (GOLD analysis project Ga0247818, IMG submission 192424) | Soil microbial communities from agricultural site in Penn Yan, New York, United States - 13C_Glucose_Day1 | ecosystem: Environmental > Terrestrial > Soil > Agricultural land | place...
GACCGGCCCACCCCGCACGAGCTTGCCGGTCTGCTCCTGCCGGGTGGTGTGCCCGGCCCCTTCCCGTGGCACGACGCGCTCCGGGAGCAGTTCGCGGCCCACACCGAACAGGCCCTGCGCTGCGCGGAATCGGTGCGGGCGGCTCCGCCGAGGCCCTCCGTACCGCCGCAGGCCCCGCCCGCGCGCTCCCGGCGACGGGGGCCGCTGGTCGCCCTGGCCGCGATCGCGGTGGCCGGCGCAGTGCTGGGGGCCGTGTACCTGCCCGGTCTGCTCGACGGCGGCGGTGGTGAGGGCCCGGCCGCGGGACGGCCCGGTGCGTCGGCGTCGGCGTCCGCGCCGGGGACCTCCTCCGGTCCCACGGTCGTGCCCGGTGCGGATGCCGGCCGCACCGACGACTTCGGGTCCGGCGACCGGAAGCTTGCCGCGCGGCCGGCCGGATGGAAGCCCTGGAAGTCCGAGGAGGGCGTCGGCGAACACGGCTGCCTGCTGTCGGCCGGCACCCTCGTCTGCTCGGGTGAGCACGGCGTCACCGCCCTGGACGCGGCGGCCGGCCGCGAGCGCTGGAACCTCCCGGAGAAGGCCGGGGCCGGGGACGGGACGGCCGGCCGGTCCGTCGTCGCGGTGGAGGGCGGCACGGTCTACGCCTTCGTACAGGACGAGTTGGTCGGGCTGCGCCTCACCGACGGCAAGCGGGTGTGGCGGCAGCCCCTGCCGAAGGGGCGCCTCGGGATGGGCGCGGTGTACGCGGACGGGGTGATCTACTACGTCGCCCAGGTGAAGGGCGGCTCGGCCGGCACCCTGGTCGCCCAGCAGATCACCGGCGGGAAGAAGCCGCAGAAGTGGGACGTGGACTACGACGAGTTCGAGTTCACGCTCCTCGCCGGTGACGGCCGGGTGGTGGCCGTGGGAAGCGACGTCCGGGTCTTCGACGCCGGGACGGGCGAGCGGCTGCCGGGCGACGGAGAGGCGGACGCCCGGTGCGGCCACCCCGTGCTCAGGGAACGGGAGCTGATCTGTGTCGACGGGGACAGCCTCACGGTGACGGACCTCTCCGCCCCGGCCAGGCGCCGGGTCCTGGCCGACGGGATGGAGGGTGCGATGAAGCCGGCCGTGACGGCGGACGGCACGGTCGTGGTCTCCGTACCCGGCGAGGTGCGCGCCTTCAGGCTCCGCGACGGCCGGCAACTCTGGTACCACGTCGACACCCTCCTGGACGAGGAGGCCGGGAACGTCTCGATCGCAGGCGATCACGCCCTCGTCCACGCGGACGACACGGTGGACGCCTTCGAGCTGGACCGCACGGGCGAGAACCCTTCCGACGCGGGCAAGATCTTCGATCTGCCCCTGCGAGGAACCCTGCCCTCCCTGATCGCGGTCAGCGACGCCCTGTTCCTCTCCTCACCCGACGACGGCACGGTCCTGTCCGGCTTCGCCCCGTGAGGCGCGGCCGGCCAGTACCGCCGGTCCGGGGACGGATCAGTCGTCGTCGTGGTTGTCGTCGCTGTCGTCGTCCTGGTCCACGGTGACCTTGCCGGTCTTCGCGTCCACGCGCAGCTCGTGCTCCTTGCCGTCCTTGCCCGCGACGTCGACGTCCCAGCGCAGCGCACCGCGCCCGGCGTCGTCATCGTCTTCGTCCAGGTCCACCGACGTCACCGTGCCGGGCTGCTCGGTGAGCGCCGCCTTCACCGCCGCGTCCAGGGAGACGTCCGCCGAGCGGGGCGCGTGCCGGTCGCGGTCGTCGTTGTCGTCGTCCTCGCGGTCGGACAGCACCTTGCCGTTCGCGGCGTCCACCGTGACGTCGTGCCAGACCTTGTCGGAGCCGTACACGTCGAGCTCCCAGACGGTACGGCCGCTGTCGTCGTCATCGTCCCGCTCGGCCTCGGTGACCGTGCCGGGGACGGCCTTCAGCGCGGCGGTGACGGCCTCGTCGATCCCGGTGCTCCCTGCCTTCCCGGCGGGTGCGGAGTCGTCGTCCGCGCGGGCCGGGGCCGCCGTCCGGTCGTCCTTCACGCCGTTGTCGGAGTCCGCGAACGCGGCGGTCGTGACGAGCCCGCCGCCGACGAGTACGGCGGCGGTGAGGGTGGCGATGGCGATGTTGCGCTTCATGGGTGTTCCTCCCCGATGGGATGTGCGGTGCGACGGGAACCACACTGGCCCGGCGATGCTGAACGCAGGCTGAAGCCACCTGAAGCCTTCTTCAGGTCCGGTGCGGGAAGCTGTCCCCATGCGCCTGTTGATCGTGGAGGACGAGAAGCGTCTGGCGACGTCCCTGGCACGAGGACTCACCGCCGAGGGCTTCGCCGTGGACGTCGTGCACGACGGCCTGGAGGGACTCCACCTCGCCGGCCAGGGCGTGCACGACCTGGTGGTGCTCGACATCATGCTGCCCGGGATGAACGGCTACCGGATCTGCGCCGCCCTGCGCGCCGCCGGGCACGAGATGCCGATCCTGATGCTGACGGCGAAGGACGGGGAGTACGACGAGGCCGAGGGGCTCGACACCGGCGCCGACGACTATCTGACCAAGCCGTTCTCGTACGTCGTGCTCGTCGCCCGGATCAGGGCGCTGCTGCGCCGGCGCGGCGGTTCCGCCTCGCCCGTGCTCAGCGCCGGCACGCTGCGGATGGACACCTCCGCCCGGCGGGTCCACCTGGGCGACGACGAGATCGCGCTCACCGCCAAGGAGTTCGCCGTCCTGGAACAGCTCGTGACGCGGGCCGGGGAGGTGGTCAGCAAGGCGGACATCCTCGAGCACGTCTGGGACTTCGCGTACGAGGGGGACCCGAACATCGTCGAGGTCTACATCAGCACCCTGCGGCGCAAGCTGGGCGCCGCCTCGATCCGTACGGTGCGGGGCGCGGGCTACCGGCTGGAGGCACCGTGAGGTCCGTACGCGCCAGGGCCGCGCTGGGCGCCACCCTGGTCGTCGCCGTCGCCCTGGTCGCCGCGGGGCTCGCCGTGCTGACGGTGCTGCGGGGCAATCTGACCGAACGGGCGGGCCTGGAGGCGGAGGTGGCCGCGCGCGAGGTCGCCGGGCAGATCGCCCTGGGGGTGCCCTACACGGATCTGGAACTGGACGACGAGGAGACCCATCCCGTCCAGGTGACCGACGAGGCCGGGCGCGTGGTGGCCGTCTCCAAGGATCTGGAGGCCGTCTCGGGTACGGGGACGGACGAGGTCGCGCCGACGTCGTCGGCACCGGCGCGGGATGACGACGACGCAGACGATGACGACGACCCCGCCCGCAGCGAGGTCTCCTCCGGGACACCCGACTTCGTCAACGGCACCGCCACCGTCGACGGGGAGAGCGCGGACTACCGCTTCGCCGCCGTCGAGGTCACCACCGACCGCGACGTCACCCTGACCGTCCACGCGGGTGCCCCCCTCGCGGCCGAGCAGGAGGCCGTGGACACCGTACGCAACGCCATGCTGACCGGGCTGCCGCTGATGCTGCTCGTCGTAGCCGTGGTGACCTGGATGGTCACCCGGCGGGCGCTGCGCCCGGTGGAGGGCATCCGGCGGGAGCTGGCCGCGATCACCGCGTCCGAGGACCTCGGCCGCCGGGTCCCCGAACCGGGCTCGCGTGACGAGATCGCCCGGCTGGCCCGGACGACCAACGAGACACTGGCGGTGCTGGAGGCGTCCGTGGACCGGCAGCGGCGCTTCGTCGCCGACGCCTCGCACGAACTGCGCAGCCCCATCGCCTCGTTGAGGACCCAGCTGGAGGTCGGGGAGGCCCATCCCGAGCTGCTGGACGTGCCCGGCGCGGTCGCCGACACCGTACGGCTCCAGGTGCTGGCCGCCGATCTGCTGCTGCTCGCCCGGCTGGACGCGGGGGAGCGGCCGGCGAACGCGGTGGTCGACCTCGGGGCGCTGGTGCGCGAGGAGGTCTCCCAGCGTCCGGCGGACCGGCTTCCGCCCGAGGTGTCTGTCGCGGACCCAGGGTCGTACGACGTCGTCGGTTCCCGTGGGCAGCTGGCCCGGGTCGTGGGCAATCTCCTGGACAACGCCCAGCGTCACGCGGAGAGTTCGGTCGCCGTCACGGTGAGGCCGGACGGCGGCGAAGTGCTGGTGGAGGTCACCGACGACGGTGCCGGGGTGGCGCCGGCCGAGCAGGACCGCATCTTCGAACGCTTCGTACGGCTGGACGACGCGCGCAGCCGTGACGACGGCGGAGCCGGCCTCGGCCTGGCCATCGCCCGGGACGTGGCCACCCGCCACGGCGGCACGCTCACGGTGAGCACGGCACCCGGCGGCGGGGCGAGATTCACCCTGCGGCTCCCGGTGGCGCCCGTCGCCCGGCCCGAGCCGGGCTGAGACGCCGAGCGGTGGTGGTGCCTGCCCCGGGGCGGGCCCTGAGCAGAGCAGGCGCCGGGGCGAGGCCCTGAGCAGGGCAGGCGCCGGGGCGAGGCCCTGAGCTGGGCAGGCGCCGGGGCGAGGCCCGAGCCCCGTTACGGCTTGCCGCGCCGCCCGTGCAGGTGGTCCGCGATCGGGGTCAGTGCCGAGTGCAGTGCGGTGAGCTGCTCGGGGGAGAGCAGGTCCATGAAGTGCCTGCGCACCGACTCGACATGGTGCGGCGCGACCTTGCGCATCGTCTCCGAGCCCAGGTCGGTGAGGACGGCGAACAGCCCGCGCCGGTCGGACTCGCAGTGCTCGCGCCGCACCAGCTGGGCGTTCTCCATGCGGGTGATCTGGTGCGAGAGCCTGCTCTTGGACTGCAGGGTGGCAGCGGCGAGATCGCTCATCCGCATCCGCTGGTCCTCGGACTCGGAGAGATTGACCAGGATCTCGTAGTCGTTCATGGTCAGGCCGAACGGCTGGAGGTCCTTCTCCAGCTGATGCGTCAGCAGCCTGCTGACGTCCAGGTGCGTGCGCCAGGCGCACTGCTCCGCATCGGTAAGCCAGCGGGTGGCCGTCTCGGTCTCCATGTATGGATTCTACCTAAGAAGTTGAAAGACGGACGAAGTGGGGGCGTGTGACGCCGCGCACGTGAGGGCAGGGCGTCACACTCCGCAGACTACCGTTCACAATCCGAAGCGCCGCTGGAGGTCCCCCAGCTGACCGGGCATGCGGGGTGCGGAGCCGTGTTGACCCCCTGCCCCGGGGCCGCCGCCGGGCACACCCGGCTGGTGCGGCACCGCGCCCGTCGCCTGCTCGGGCATCAGCACCTCGGTCGACTGGAGCAGCACCGTGCCGGCCCCGACGAACTCGAACTGGTGCTCCTCGCCCGACGTGCCGCCGATCCCCGTCAGCGAGCGCAGCCCGCCCATGACGCCCTTCATGTAGCCGTGGTCGTAGTGGTGGCACGGCGAGGGGCAGTCCGCCCAGCCCACGAGCGCCTGCGGGTCCACACGCAGCGGCGGCTCCATGAAGACGACGGGGCCGTTGGACGCGGCGACGAACTTCCCCGTACCGATCAGGGTCAGGAAGCCCGGCACGATGGACTGCTTCAGCGCCAGCGTCGGCTGGTACGCCAGCAGGTTGCCGGACCGGATCGTGAGGTTGCCCTCCTCCAGGTCGAAGGAGTTCACGTCGAAGGCCCGGTCGGCGAGCAGCATCTTCCCGCTGCCCTCGGCGACCACCCAGTCGCTCGCGTGCAGCGGCGAGTGGAAGCTCGTACGGATCAGCCGCTCGAACCGGCCGTGCCCGATGCCGTTGAAGTCGATCTGCCCGTAATAGGCGATCATCTTGCCCTTCTGCAGGAACCACTGGCTCCCCTTGAGCTCCACGCAGAAGGTGTACGCGTTGACGTTGTCGTCCGACGGCAGCGTCATCGGGTCGAAAATCACCGGCGTGCTCACAGCTTCTCCTCCGACGCCTGGACGTACACCGCTCCGTTGCCCTCGAGCTCCAGCTGGAACGCCTCGCCCGAGCCGCGCCCCACCATGTCGCGCCAGCCCAGTGCGGTGGACAGCTTGTTGGTCACGTCCCCGTGGTGGGCGACGTACGCCTGCGGGTCCACGTGGACCGGGCGGCCCGGGGTGATCGGCAGCTCGATCACCCCGCCGTGCGCCATCACGGCGACCGCGCCGTGGCCCTTGAGCGTCGTGGTGAACAGGCCCTGCCCGGTCACCTGGCCGCGCACCATGCCCATCACCCCGCCCTGCGAGCCCATGAACATCGTGCCCTGCTGGAGCGTCCCGTCGAAGGCGAGCAGCCGGTCGGCCTCCACGTAGAGGGTGTCGCCGGCCAGGCCGATCACCTGGATGTGGTGGCCGCCGTGACCGAACATCACGGTGCCGCTGCCCTCGACCGTCATCAGGGGGGTCGCCTCGTTGGCCACCCGCCTGCCGATCATCGACGCCAGGCCGCCCTGGCCGCCCTGGATGTTCGGGGTGAACGAGACGTCGCCGCGGTAGGCGAGCATCGCGCCGCGCTGGCTGTACATCTTCTGGCCGGGCACCACCTGGGCCTCGACCATCTTCGAGTTGATCTCACGGAACGGCATCAGACATCGCCCCCGACGGTGTTCCGCTCGCTGGGCTGCACATAGACGAGTCCGTCACCCTCGAAGCGGATCTGGAAGGACTCGCCCGAGCCCTCGCCCATGAGCGTCCGGAAGTTCACCCCGGACTGGAAGTGCTGCTGGAGCCTGCCCTGGTGAGCTATGTACGCCCCGGGGTCGACGTTCAGCGGGTACTGGGGCGTCACCCGCAGCACCACCGCCGAGCCGTCCGACATGATCGCCGCCTGCCCGGTGCCCTCGACGGTCGTGGTGAACAGGCCGTTGCCGCTCGCCCCGCCGCGCAGGCCCGTGAAGCTGGTGCCGGTGCGCAGGGCGGCGTCGGTGGCCAGCAGGTTGCTCGCCTCGACGTACAGCGTCTCGCCGTGCAGCGAGACGAGGTTGATCTCGCTCGCACGGTCGGCGAAATAGCAGGTGCCCTGCCCCTTCACCTCCATCATCTCCATCTGCTCGCCGGTCAGCCGGCGGGTCACCATCCCGCGGAGGCCCTCACCGCCGCCGGACATCTTCTTGAACGCCATCCGGCCGTCGTACGCGACCATCGAGCCGTTCTTCGCCTTGACGGCGTCGCCTGTCAGGTCGACGGCCAGCGTCTTGCTGCCTTGGAGTCGGAACATCGCCACGGTGCGACGGTAGCCGCCCGGAAGTCCGGCGGACAGAGCCCGGTGACCGATACGCACCCCGAGACGACCCTGATATGCGCCGATACGTGCCGCACGGGCCGGACCCGGACCCCCCGGTCCCGGGGGCAGGGGGCGATGCCACAATGGCTGTGCTTGTGCGTGCGTTCACAAGCCGACACGCCCACTCCCACCGAAGGTGCCCTCGTGGACATCAAGACCGCTTCCGCCCTGCACCGGCTGCGCCTCATCTCGCTTCCCGAGGCGCTGTCCTTCCCGGCGCTGCTGATCTTCGGCTCGCTGCTCATGCGAATCTCGGACATCGACTTCCTGATGCCGCCCCTCGGCGCGCTGCACGGCCTCCTCTTCACGATCTACGTGGTGTTCCTCCTGGACGTGTGGGTCAAGGCGAAGTGGCCGCTCAAGCGCGTGGCCCTCTTCTTCCTCCTCGCGGTCGTCCCCTTCGGCGGGCTCTACGGCGAGAAGCTGCTCAAGAAGTACGAGGCCGACGGCGTCATCGCCGCCCGCGCCCGCGCCGAAGGCACGGTGAACGCATGATCGTCGCCTTCTCCGTCAGTCCGCTGGGCGTCGGTGAGGACGTCGGGGAGTACGTCGCCGACGCCGTCAGGGTCGTCCGCGAATCCGGGCTGCCCAACCGCACCGACGCGATGTTCACGTCGATCGAGGGCGAGTGGGACGAGGTCATGGACGTCGTCAAGCGCGCCGTGGCCGCCGTCGAGGCCCGCGCCGGCCGGGTCTCCCTGGTGCTGAAGGCCGACATCAGGCAGGGCGTCACCGACGGCCTGACCTCCAAGGTCGAGACGGTGGAACGCCACCTGGCGGGCTGACGCCCCTCCACATTGGGAACGCCCACCCGCGCCACCTGGCGGGCTGACGCTCCTCCAGAACCGGAACGCCCACCCGCGCGACCCGGCGTGTGACGGACGGCCGCGACCTCGCGCGGGACCGCACCCGCTGCCTCGCGCGGCCACGGACACCCGCGCCCCCGTGCACCGCGCGGGACTCCCCGCGACAGGACCCCCCGCGCCCCCGGCGCCGGGGGTCCTGTCGCGTTCGGGCGAAGAAATCCGCTCACTCGGACGTGCCGGGTCGACACCTCGCGCCGTCTCCCCTTCTGTGGGGATACCGGCATATCCGACCGTTGGAGGCGCGATGCCGTCGGAAAGACATGACCACGACCGCTGCGGGCGGCCCACCGGACCGCTCACCGAGCCGCCCGCGACCGGGTACCGCGTGAGCTACCGCGGCCACCGGCGCACCGGACGCTCGCGAATACGAGCCGTCCTCCTGCCGGCGCTCGCCCCCTCGCTCGCGGGGCTCCTGCTGCTCGTCGCGCTCCTGCCCGCCTACCGGGCCGGGCGTGCGAAGGGGCAGGGGTGGCTCGTCGTCGTGGACTCCCTGACCCTGGTGTGCCTCGGTCTGATCACGCTGTACGCCTCGGCCGTCGTCGTCCTGACCCTCCACGCCGTGGCGGTGGCCCGGGACCCGGTCCCGATGACGCCGGAGCCCGGCACCCGGATCGCCTTCCTCACCACGTACGTCCCGGGCCGCCGTCCGCTCTCCGCGGTGCGGACCGTCCTGGAGGGCGCCGTACGGATGCGGTGTCCCGGACCGCTGGACGTCTGGCTGCTGGACGAGGGCGACGACCCGGAGGCCAGGATGCTCTGCGCCGAACTGGGCGTGCACCACTTCACCCGGCTCGGGGTGCCCGAGTGGAACCGGGAGGAGGGGCCGCACCAGGCCGGGACGGAGCACGGCAACCACAACGCCTGGCTCGCCAAGCACGGTGACTCCTACGACCTGCTGGCCTCGGCGGACACCGCGCACGTGCCCCTGCCGGGCTTCCTGGAGCGGACGACGGGTTACTTCCGCGACCCGGACACCGCGTTCGCCGTCGGCGCGCGGCTCGACGGCGACAACGGCTTCGGCGCCCTGGTCCAGCGAGCGGGGAACCGCTACGGGGCGCCCCTCCTGGCCGGCGCCGGCAGTGTCGTCCGCATCGCCGCGCTGCGCGGGGCGGGCGGCTTCCGGGCCTCGCCCGCCGAGGACCTGGCCACCGGCTTCGAGATGCACCGCCGCCGCAACCCGCTGACGGGGCGCCACTGGCGCTCCGTCCGCACCCCGGACGTGCCGGCCGTGGGAACGGGGGCCACCCGGGACGGCCACTGCGGCCGCGGGCCCCGCCGCCCGTGGGCCAGGCTGTCCCGGCAGTACGGCACGGCGCTGTTCCGGCTGCCGCCCGGCCGGGTCATCGGCTACACACTGCTGCTCGTCCACCGGCCCGTGGCGGCCCTCGCCTGGCCGCTCGGCGTGCTGAGCTGCCTCGCGGCGGCCCTCCACCCCGTGCTCCTGCCCGGGGCGCTGCCCGCCCTGCTGGTCGCCCTCGTGCCGGCGGCGGTGCGCTCCCTGACCCTGCTGCGCGAGCGCGGTACGCGCGGCGGCGCCGGGGAGCGGGACCGGGCGGCGGGTCCGGTCCAGGAGGCGGAACCCGCGCTCGCCACGGCCGCGGGCGCCCCTGCCGGAGGAAGCTGAACGAGCACCCCGTCCCTCAGGTCTCCTGTGCCGCCAGCGCGATGCCGAGTGGCGTGCGCTCGTAGAGCACCTGGTGTCCGTACCTCCGTGAGGTGAGCAGCCCCGCCGCGCGCAGCACCGACAGATGCGCCGACACGGAGGACGGGGCGAGCGAGAGCAGGTGCGCCAGGGTGCTCGTCCCGGCCGGTTCGGCGAGGGCGCACAGCACGTCGGCGCGGACCCGCCCCAGCAGGCGGGCGAGGGCGTCCGGCGTACGGTCGGCGGCTCGCGCCCACAGCCCACCGATGCCGCGCGCGGGGTAGATCACTGCGGGCTGCCAGGGAGGTTCGTAGCCGCCCACCACGTCCGGCCACACGAAGACGCTGGGCATCAGGACCAGTCCCTGCCCGCCCAGCACCCTGCTGTGGTCGCCCCGGGTGCCGGTCACGGTGAGCGTCGAGTCCGCCCAGCGCAGCCGCGGGCTGATCTCGCCGAGCAGGCGCTCGAAGCCCACCTCGGCCATGCGCCGCGAGTGGTACGCGATGTCGGCCTCCAGCAGCGCGCGCAGCCGGGGCCAGTGCGGCTCCACCATCACCTGCCAGGCCCGCTCCAGCAGATCCGCCAGCTCCTGGACCGCCCGCGCCGGGTCGGCCAGCAGGCGGCGGCCGACGGGGGAGTGTGTTCCGCCCGGTACGTCGGCGAGGGCGCGCGCCATGTCCTGGCGGGCGGTCGGCGGATCGGTCGCGCGCACCGCCGCGATCTCCTCGGCGAAGGTGGCGAGCGGTCCGAGCGGCGGCGGGCAGACGAAGTCCGGGTTGTGCCCGCCGTCCGGCATCAGGGCCCACAGGGGGGTGAGGTCCAGCCCCGCCGCGTCCTGCTCGATCCGCCGGAGCCAGGGCAGGTGGTAGCCGTGGCGGCCCGGGCGGTGCAGCGTCCGCACCGCCTCCTGTGTCTCCCAGAGCGGGGAGAGCGCGAAGCGGCAGCGGAGGAGATCGCTCTCGTCGAAGTGCAGATGCAGCGGCATGGAGGCACCCAACTTTCGGCGTCAGCCGAAAGTCTACGCCGGTGCGGGTCCGCGCCCCCAAGCTGCGTGCATGCCGAGCGACGACACCATCCCGGCGGGTACACCCCGCGACCTCCCGCC
>Ga0247818_10003090_pt1 | contig 10758 bp, 10 predicted proteins | sample 13C_Glucose_Day1_FD_192424 | JGI IMG/M metagenome (GOLD analysis project Ga0247818, IMG submission 192424) | Soil microbial communities from agricultural site in Penn Yan, New York, United States - 13C_Glucose_Day1 | ecosystem: Environmental > Terrestrial > Soil > Agricultural land | place...
GCCAGCCTGATCCCGTTCGGCAGTACCGTAGATCGACCCGGGTTCAGAATTGCCAGCGGGTGGTCAGTTGCAGGGCGCGCGGTTCGCCGTAGAAACCGGTGCCAAAGTTGCCCAGCCCGGTGTAGTAGGTTTTGTCGAACAGGTTCTTCACGTTCAACGTGGTGCTCAGGTGTTCGTTGAAACGGTAGCGCGCCATCACGTCCACCAGCGCGTAACTGCGCTGGGTGATGGTCGAGTCCTGGCCGAAGTTGACGCTGTCGGCGGGGTTGGGCTGGAACACGTTGCCGAAGAACTCGCTTTGCCAGTTCACGCCGCCGCCGAGCGTGAGCGAGCTCCATCGCCCCGGCAGGCGATAGGTGCTGAACACCCGCACCAGTTGTTCCGGCGCTGTGGTTTGCAGGACCGAACCGTAGACGTAATCGCCGTGGGTATCGCGGGTATGGTTGTAGGTGTAGCCGGCCGAAATATTCCAGCCTTCGCTCAGCTCTCCCGCGAGTTCGACTTCGAAGCCCTTGGTGGTCGCACCCTGCACCGCACGGTACACCGACTCGGCGTCGACCCCGCTGACGTACTCGGCGATGTTGTCCTGCTCGACGCGATAGACCGCGAACCTGGCATTCAGGCGACCGCCGAAATAATCGGCCTTGATCCCCGCTTCGTAGCTGTTGCCTTGCACCGGATCGAGCAATTGCCGGTTGGCATCCTTGCTCATTTGCGGCTGATAGATGCTGGTGTAGCTGGAGTACAGCGAGTAGGTATCGTCGAGGTCGTAGACCAGCCCGGCGTAGGGCGTGACCACACCGCTCTGGCGATAGCTGTCGCGGATGTCGGCGGTGTCCGGGTCGCTGTAATCCAGATCATCGTGACCTTTGAAATCGCTGACCCGGGTGCCGAGGATCAGCGCCAGCTCGTCGCTGGGTTTGAGTCGGGTGGCCACGTAGACACCGGTCTGGCGTTGCTCAATGTCGTTGTCGCCCACCCGTGGAATGTCCGGTTTTGCAAACTCGCCGTGCCAGTCGTAAATGCTGCTATTCAAGGGCGGATAAACCGAGCCGTAGACCGGGATGTCCTGGCGGGTGTTCATCGACATGAAGCCTGCGATCAGTTCATGTTCGCGACCGAGCAAAGTGAAAGGGCCGGTCAGGTTGATGTCGATATTGTCCTGAACCTGATCGCCTTCGAATTTGCCCATGTACATGAACATGCCGTCCCCGGTCACTGGGTCCGGATTACCGCCGCTGGCGGAGGCGAGGAAGGTGTCGTGCTGGCGGTGCTTGCGGTCGTAACTCACCCTGAGGGCCCAGTCGTGGGCCAGTTGCTGATCCACCGAGGCGAAGAATGTCTGGTTGTTGAAGTCGCGACGGCTCCAGTCCGTGGCCGGGTTGAACGAGCGGGAGAAATCGGTGCGCGAACCGTCGCTGTTGTACATCGGAAACCCCGTCCAGCTGGCACCGCGAGAGCGGGTGTTCTGTTGGTCGATGCCGAAAGTCAGCAACGTGTCCGGCGTCAGGTCGGCTTCGAGAATGCCGTAGGCGATATCCTTGGTGTTCTGGTAGTGGTCGGCGTAAGCGCTGCGGTCCTGATACACCCCGACAAAGCGTCCACGTAGATGACCGCTTTCGATCAGCGGACCCGCGATATCCGCTTCGCTGCGGTAGCTGTCCCAAGAGCCGACGGCAGCGCTGACCGAAGCCTGGAATGCCTGGGTCGGGCGCTTCCTGATCAGGTTGACCGTCGCCGACGGATCCCCCGAACCGGTCATCAGGCCGGTTGCACCTTTGATGATTTCGACGCGGTCGAAGATCGCCATGTCAGTGCTGGTGGTGCCGTAGTCGTAGACACCGTCGTAGTCGGTGTTGACGCCGTCGTACTGAAAGTTGGTGACCGGCAGGCCACGGCTGGAGAACTCCCAGCGTTCGCTGTCGTAGTTTTGCACGCTGATGCCCGGTACGCGGCGCAGGGCGTCGGCAATGCTGGTGGAGCCCTGGTCGTCCAGGAGTTGACGGGTGATGACCGTGACCGATTGCGGTGTCTCGCGCAGGGACAGGGGCAGACCCGTGGCCGAAGCGCTAGAGCCGACGGTGTAGGCATGTGAATCTTCGCTGATCGACCCCTGCGTTTGTCCGGAAATGCTCGTGGCGCCCAGTTCCAGCGGGCCTGTTGCAGCGGGCGCGGCGCGCAGCACGTAGCCGCCGTGTCCTTGGGCTTGTGCCTGAAGGCCGGTGCCTTGCAGCAGTTGATGCAAGGCTTGCTGCTCGCTGTAGTCACCCTTCAGGCCGGGGCTGCGCTTGCCGGCAGCCAGGTCGTTGTGTCCGGCGAGAAACACACCCGCCTGCTCGGCAAAGCGGTTGAGGGCGCTGACCAGGGAGCCGGCAGGGATCGCGTAATGGCGTTGTTGCGCGCTGGATCGTTCATTGCTCGACTGGGTGTCGGCCTGGACGGTTGGCGCCGCAAAACCCGCCACGCCGAACGCCAGGGCCAGCACCGACAGGTGCAAAGCGCAGGGGCGGCGAGTAGGGGGGAAGCGCGACATGAAGTTCCCGACAATCTAACGGCTTTAAGGGTAAACCGAGCGAAAACCCGAAAAGGGCACCGGCACGACGAAAAAAACCAGCCTCACGCTTTCGCGGCCACGTTGACCCACCAGTCCAACGGCTTTTCCACCCGGATCGGCAACGCCGCTTCCAGCAGACGCAAGGCCTGGTCGGTGTCTTTGAGCGGGAACGAACCCATGACCGGCAATTCGGCAACGGCCGGGTCGCAGCCCAGATGTCCGGGGCGGTAACGGCTTAACTCTTCGAGCAACTGGCCCAGCGGCAGGTTATCTGCCAGCAATATTCCACGGCGCCAGGCTTCACGGCCTGGCGTGGCAGCAATCGGGGCAGGGAGGTGGTCTTCGCTGAATGACAGTTGTCCTCCGGCCTCGACCACCTGCATCAACCCGTGGGCGGTGCGGACTTCGACGGCGCCTTCGTAGACATTCAGCAGGGTTTTTCCGTCGTCCTGACGTACGCTGAAACGCGTACCCAGTGCGCGCATCCGGCCCTCGGTGGTTTGCACCAGCAACGGACGAACGTGGTCCTTGGCGGTGTCGATCAACACTTCCCCAGCCTGTAACAGCAGCAAGCGTTGTGTGGCGTCGAACCGCACATTCAGTGCGCTCAAGGCGTTGAGCCAGATCTGGCTGCCGTCACTGAGTCGAGTTTCGCGGGTTTCACCGGTGCCAGTGGAGAGGTCGGCGGTCCAGCGCGCCAGGGTGAGCGGCAGGGCGGTTTCCCGCCAGGCACTCCATCCCAACACGCCGCCCGAGGCCAGGATCAGCAGGCTCTTCACGGTCTGGCGGCGACTGATTGGCAGGCGCCCGGCGTTGCGCAACACCTGGCCGGCCGCGTGCTGATGATCGTCCTGCAACGCGGCAAAACGTTGGCCGACCCGCTCGACATACTGCCAGGCCGCCTGATGCTCGCCGCTTTGCGCCAGCCAGGCTTGCCAGCGCTGGCGGTCCTGCTCGCCGACTTGTTCATCGTTGAGTTGCACATACCACTGCGCCGCTTGCTCAAGGCTTCCATGGCTGATGGCGTTGGTGGCGATCCGGTTCATTGAATCAGCAGGCCGTCGAGTTCGGCCTCAAGGATCGCGCAATGCATCAAGGCCTGGGCCAGGTACTTTTTCACCATGCGCTCGCACACGCCGATTTCCTCGGCAATGACGCGGTATGGCAGGCCGTGCAGTTGCGCCAGAATGAACGCTTCGCGCACGCGTTGGGGCAACCGTTGCAGCATGGCGTCCACTTCATACAGCGTTTCGACGATGATCGCGCGCTGCTCGGGCGAGGGCTGAACCGCCTGGAGTTGCGCGGCCAACGTGTCGAGCCACGCCTGTTCGAGCTGCCGGCGCCGCCAGTGATCGATGCACAAGCCCCGGGCGATGGTCGCCAGATAAGAGCGTTCGTGGGTTTCGCCGTCGAATACCGGTGGGCGCTTGAGCACGCGGATGAAGGTGTCGTGGGCCAGGTCGGCGGCATCGAACGCATTGCTCAGGCGTCGACGCAGCAGCTCGTGCAACCAGCGGTGATGGCTGATGTAGAGGTTCTGGACGCAGGAGGTATCGGCAACCGTCATCGTGAGTGCATGTCCATGGGCGATCCTCGCCCTTGTGCAAATAAGAATGGATCGCGATTAAAGCAAAAGGCCATGAGCAGTGCAAATGATATTGGTTTGCTTTTAGTCAGTAACAACATGAGCGTAGTCAAAATGACGTTGTGTTGAGTCATTATGACTATTTTTGGTGGTCGTCATATTGACTGCTGATGCCTGAAAGGCTCGATCTGCAAGGGCTGCCGAAATGGCACGGATCGTGAAACAACAAACGTACAACTGAACGACTTCAGGAGTACCAGAACATGTCCCAACTGTTCAGCAACCCTCAGAACGTATTGCAGCTGTCGAGTGGAGTGCTCGGGGTGGGCGTGGCCATGCTGCTCGCCGGCATCTACGGCGCTTATCTGTACGCCGGCACGCTTTCGATCCCGGCGTTGGTGTCGATGCATGCAATGACCATTCTCGGTCCGACCTTGCTGAAAATCGGTTACGTGATGCGACTGCTGTCCCAGTATCGCCTCGACGCACCGGCAGGCGGAGCGATCGCTTGATGCGCAAGTTGGCTGCAGCTCCCGTTTTCAGTCTGGGCTTTCGCCCGTTCTTTCTCGCCGGTGCGGGGTTCGCGGCGATCGCCGTGGCCCTCTGGGGTGCCTGGCTGTACGGCCATTTACCCGGTACGCAACCGGTGGGTGGCATGCTCGCCTGGCATCGGCATGAAATGCCTTTCGGTTTTGCCGGTGCAATCGTTGCCGGGTTCCTGTTGACTGCGGTGCCGAACTGGACCGGTCGGCCGGGGCTCAATGGCTGGCCACTGATCGGGCTGGTGCTGGTATGGCTGCTGGCGCGTCTGGCGTGGTTCCTGCCGATTCCTTCGGCGCTTTTGTTCGTGATGGAAATTCCATTCCTGCCGCTGCTCGCCTGGGTGCTGGGGCGAGATCTGGTGGCTGCCCGCAAGCGCGAAAATTATCCGATCCTGCTGATGATCACGTTGCTGGCTGGCTGTCAGGCATTGACGCTGACGGGGGTCACCCTGGAGGACGCCAATCTGCAACGGCACGGTGTGTTGGCGGCATTGTGGTTGATCGGCGCGCTGATGAGTGTGATTGGTGGTCGTGTGATTCCGTTCTTCATCCAGCGAGGGTTGAATCGTCCTGCCGCGCCTGCGGTGAATCCGTTACCCGGCAAAATGCTCATGGTCAGCGCCATGCTCGCGGCGGTTTCGTTTGCCGGTGGTTTGAATGATGTCCCCCGGCTTTGGTTGGCCGGTTTGTTTGGGTTGATGAGCGTGCTGCATGTGATGCGCCTGTGGCGCTGGCATGATCGGGGATTGTGGCGGGTGCCGTTGTTGTGGTCGTTGTATCTGGCCTATGCCTGGATTGTGGTCGCAACGCTGGCCATGACGCTGTGGCATGCCGGTGTACTTGATCAGCAAACCCTGGCCACTCATGCGCTGGCGGTGGGCGGTATTGGCGGGCTGATCCTGGCGATGATTGCGCGGGTCAGTCTCGGTCATACCGGGCGAGAGTTGAAACCGTCCAAAATGATTGTGGCGGGTTTTGTCCTCTTGCTGGCGGCCGGGGTGTGCCGGGTTGTGCTGGTGGCATTCTCCAGCGATGGACTGGCACTGTCGGCACTGCTCTGGTGTACGGCGTTTGGCCTGTTCGTGTGGCGTTACGCCGGAATCCTGTGGCGCCCGAGGCTCTAAATCAGGCGTCCATAGCTGCCCATTGAGACGGCTTTTTTGTGACCGGTGGTCGATGCATCAGGTCACCGGGGAAAATTGCGCTTAGCTAAAGGGATAACCCGAGGCGCGCGTAGGTGTTCCAGAACCACAGCGACGCCCCTTCAGATCACCGTGCGTCTGAGGAATTGCGCCATGCTGACCTTGAACATCAATGGCAAGGATCAGGAGCTGGATGTCCCCGCCGACATGCCGCTGCTTTGGGTCCTTCGCGACTTCGCTCATCTCACCGGTACCAAATTCGGTTGTGGCATGGCCCAATGCGGCGCCTGCACCGTGCATGTCGATGGTGCGCCACTGCGTGCCTGTATCACGCCGGCCACGGCGGTGGCCCATGGCCAGAAAATCCTCACCATTGAAGGGCTCTCTGCTGATGGCTCGCACCCGGTGCAGCAAGCCTGGGCTGAACTGGACGTGGTTCAGTGTGGCTACTGCCAGTCCGGGCAGATCATGTCGGCAGCCGCCTTGCTGGCGAAAATTCCGAAACCGACCGACAGCGATATCGATCAGGCGCTCTCCGGCAACATCTGCCGTTGTGGCACGTATCCAAGGATTCGTGCGGCAGTCAAGCGCGCGTCCGAGCTGGGTTGAGGGATCGAATCATGAACGACATCAACGCTGTCTCGCGCCGTGGTTTCCTCAAGGGCGGTGCCGTGCTCTGCGGGGGACTGGTGGTGGCCTTTGTCATTCCCGGCGGCCACCGTTTTGCCCTCGGTGCCGAGAATCAGGGCAATGTGTTCGCGCCGAATGCCTTCCTGCGCATCGGCAATGACAACAGCGTCACCGTGTTGCTCGGGCATTCCGAAATGGGCCAGGGCATCTGGACCGGCCTGACCATGCTGATCGCCGAGGAACTGGACGCCGACTGGTCGAAAATCCGTGTGGTGCATTCACCAGCATCGGCGGCCGATTACGGCATGGCCGGGTTTGGCGGGATGCAAATCACCGGCGGCTCGACCTCGATCTGGATGGAGTTCGATCGCTACCGCCAGGCCGGTGCGGCGGCACGCCTGATGTTGATCGACGCGGCGGCCAAGCGCTTCAACGTTGCACCCTCCGAAATCCACACCGAGCCGGGCGTGGTCATCGCCGGTGAACACCGCGCCACGTATGGCGAATTGGCCGATGACGCGGGCAAGCTTGCGGTCCCGGCTCCGGCGTCGATCAAACTCAAGGAGCCGAAGGACTGGCGACTCATCGGCAAACCCACCCCGCGCCTGGACACGCCGGAAAAAATCACCGGCCGGGCGAAATTCGGCATGGACGTGCAATTCGATGGGCTGATGACTGCCATGGTTGCCCGTTCGCCGGTATTCGGCGGCACCGTCAAATCCTTTGAAGGCGCCGAGGCGCTGGCGATTCCCGGGGTGCACAAAGTGGTGCAGGTGCCGACCGGTGTGGCAGTGATTGCCGATCACTATTGGGCGGCGAAACTGGGGCGCGATGCGCTGAAAGTCGATTGGGAACCGGGGCCGAACGCTGGACTCGACAGCGAGACATTGTTGGAAACCTTTCGCAAACTCGCCACGACGCCCGGTTTGAATGCCGGGCAGGCGGGGGATACCAAGGCTGCACTGGCGAAAGCGACGAAGACGATCGACGCCGAATACAGCGTGCCGTACCTGGCACACGCGCCAATGGAACCGCTCAATTGCACGGTGCGCATCACCCAGGACAAATGTGAAATCTGGACCGGTACGCAGTTCCAGACGCTGGACCAGATGATCGCGGGGAAAATCACCGGGCTCAAACCCGAGCAGGTCGAGATCCACACCGAGTTCCTCGGTGGCGGTTTCGGGCGGCGGGCCAATCCGACCTCGGACTTCGTCAGCGAAGCGGTGTACGTCGCCAAGGCAGCGGGCGGGCCGGTGAAAACCGTGTGGGCGCGGGAGGACGATATCCGTGGCGGTTATTACCGCTCGGCATTTTTGCACCATGCACGCATCGGTTTGGGCGCCGACGGGCTGCCGTTGGCCTGGAAACATGTGATGGTCGGGCAATCGATCATGGCCGGGACTTCCCTCGAAGCGACCATGGTCAAGGACGGCATCGACAAAACCTCCGTCGAAGGCGTGGCCGACAGCCCTTATATCGTGGGGTTGGCTAACCATCAGGTCGAATTGCACTCGCCAACCACCGGGATCAGCGTGCTGTGGTTGCGCTCGGTGGGGCACACGCACACCGCGTTTGTCATGGAATCGTTGATCGATGAGCTCGCCACGGCGGCGGGCAAAGACCCGGTCGAGTATCGACGAACGTTGCTCAAGGACCATCCACGCCATCTCGGCGTGCTGAACCTGGCCGTGGAAAAAGCCAACTGGAAAGCACCGCTGCCGGACGGCCACGCATTGGGCGTGGCGGTGCATGAGTCCTTCGGCAGCTACGTGGCGCAGGTGGCCGAAGTGTCCCAGGACAACCTGCACATCCGCGTGCACCGCGTGGTGTGCGCGGTGGACTGCGGCATTGCGGTCAACCCGCAAAGCATTGCCGCGCAAATGGAGTCGGGCATCACCTTTGGCCTCAGCTTCACCTTGCACAGCAAGCTGACCCTCAAGAACGGGCAGGTGGAGCAGTCCAACTATCACGATTACCAAGTGCTGCGACTGAACGAAATGCCGGTGGTCGAAGTGCATATCGTGCCCAGCAGTGACAAACCCGGCGGCGTCGGCGAGGTCGGCGTGCCACCCACGGCGCCAGCGGTGGCCAACGCGGTGTTTGCCCTGACCGGGCAGCGCTTGCGGGAGCTGCCGCTGCAACTGTCGGGGGTGTGAGATGAAACGACATCTGGTTCTCGCTGCCGTGGTGTTGATCGGCCTGGCCGGCTATGCCTCGGACCTGTTTGCGGATGACCGGGAAGCCTTGAAGGCATTCGATACCGTGCAGAAAGTCTTCCAGAGCCCGCGTTGCCAGAACTGCCACATTCCAGGGGATTCGCCGCTGCAATTCGATGCCGGCGTGCCCCATGCCATGAACGTCGTGCGCGGCCTCGACGGTAAGGGCTCGGCGGGATTGCCCTGCGCGACGTGCCATGCCCAAAGCAATCCACCGGCCAGTTACGGCCCTAACGCGCCACCCGGCGCCCCGCACTGGAGCCTGCCACCGGCCGCCCATCGCATGGCCTGGATAGGCCTGCCGCCAGATCGCTTGTGCGCGATGATCAAGGATCGCTCCAGCAATGGCGATCGGGATTTTGCCGCCCTGATCAAGCACGTCAGCGACGACAAACTGGTGTTGTGGGGCTGGAACCCGGGCGGTCATCGCGCACCGGTGCCGGTGCCCCACGACATTTTCGTCACACAGTTCAAACAATGGGCAGACGCGGGAGGACCGTGCCCGGTGGCGGGAAGCTGACCAACGGCGCGTGAACAGGGAGTCAATACGGTTATGGGCGACTCTAAAGTGCATAACCGCCAAGGGAGTCAACGATGTTAATTCCAGGCAAACCGGGCAAACCCGGTCGATATGCGACGCTGTTGCTCACGCCGCAGCAGGCGCGTGAACGACTGCGTGATCTGGCGCGTCAGGCCGAGCAGGAATTGATGGGCGTGCAGATGGCGAGCATGGACGAGCTGACGCTGCTGTCCAATCGCCACGGCTTCATCGCACTGGCCCAGCTGGGGCTCGACGCGTGTGAGCAGCTGGAAATTCCGGCAACGCTGCTGTACTTCACCCTTGATGAGTTCAAACACATCAACTACCTCTATGGGCGGGTCGAAGGCGATGACGTGCTCAAGACCTTCGCCGATGTGCTGCGCATCGGGTTCCGCGAAAACGACGTTGTCGGACGCCTCGGGGGCGACCGGTTTGTTGTGTTGTTGACCGGTTCCAGCACCGTGGAGATCGAATCGATAAAGACGCGACTCAAGGAAATTCTCGACGAACGCAACGCCACGGCGAGCCGCAGTTATGACATTCGGTTCAGTGTGGGGCAGGTTGAGTACGATTCGGCGCTTCAGGGTTCGGTGGAGCAATTGTTGGCCGAGACGGAGCGGGTGATGGGCCTGTAGTGCGATGCTGTCTGGGCGGGCCTCTTCGCCGGCAAGCCGGCTCCTACAGGGGTACGCATTTCAAATGTGGGAGATTCTATGTTGTCCGGCAACCTTGAACTCTCAGGCTGACAGGTATTTGCTCTGATTTTTCATAAGAGCAAATGCCACCCACGGCATTGGTGTGAGCGGCTTCCTGGGACGCGTTCTTCGGCGCCAGGTGAATCACCAGCTGATGGCCGAAGAAATTGAAGTCGACCCAGTGGTCGCTGGACCGTCCTTCTTCCAGGCCGAATACCGAGCCGTAAAAATGTCGCGCTGCGGCCAGGTCGTAGACGGGGATGGCCAAGTGAAAAGGGGATAGCTGCATTGTGCATGCCTCGACGATGGATTGAGTTGATAAAAAACAATAGTCGATCAAACACAATCCCTGTAGGAGCAAGCTTGCTCGCGATAGCGGTGTCTCAGCCACCACCGAGGGTGAATGTGCTGACATCTTCGCGAGTAGCTTGCTCCTACAGGGATTTCACAGCGTTCAAGAAATCACAGGCATAAAAAAACCCGCCATGATCGGCGGGTTCTTTATTTGGCTGACCGAAGATTACTCTTCGATGTTGCCCATGGCCGTGGTGTTGAAACCACCGTCCACGTACATGATTTCACCGCTGATGCCAGACGCCAGGTCCGAGCACAGGAAGGCGCCGGCGTTGCCGACTTCGTCGATGGTGACGTTGCGGCGCAGCGGAGTTTGCGCTTCGTTCGCGGCCAGCATCTTGCGGAAGTTTTTGATGCCGGAAGCGGCGAGGGTGCGGATCGGGCCAGCCGATACGCAGTTGACGCGAGTACCGTCCGGGCCCAGGGAGCCGGCCAGGTAACGAACGCCAGCTTCCAGGGAAGCCTTGGCCATGCCCATCACGTTGTAGTTCGGCAT
>Ga0247818_10003092_pt1 | contig 10754 bp, 5 predicted proteins | sample 13C_Glucose_Day1_FD_192424 | JGI IMG/M metagenome (GOLD analysis project Ga0247818, IMG submission 192424) | Soil microbial communities from agricultural site in Penn Yan, New York, United States - 13C_Glucose_Day1 | ecosystem: Environmental > Terrestrial > Soil > Agricultural land | place: USA...
CCAGACTGGCGCCCGTGCTTTTCTTGCTGTCACTGATGATCTGGACCGCAACGGCTGACGCGCTGACTCTGACCGATGAAGAACGTAGCTGGCTGGCGGCTCACCCGGACTTGCGCCTGGGTGTCGACGCGTCGTGGCCGCCGTTCGAGTTCCGCGATGAACATAATCGCTATCAGGGTCTGGCCGCCGACTATATCGACGTGATCCGCCAGCGCCTGTCGATCAAACTCAATCCGATCGAGCCATCGAGCTGGACCGAAGTCCTGGCGCAGGTAAAGTCCGGCAAGATCGATCTACTGCCGGGGATCATGTCCACACCCGAACGCCAGAACTATCTGTCGTTTACCCGCCCTTACCTCGACTTCCCGATCGTGATCCTCGCCCACATCGGCGGCGCGCAGCCGCGCAAAATCGAGGACCTGTATGGCCTGAAGATCGCCGTGGTGGAAAACTACGCACCCCACGAACTCCTGCGCACCCACCATCCCGACCTGAATCTGGTGGCCATGCCCAATGTCAGTTCGGCCTTGCAGGCACTGGCCACCGATGAGGTGGACGCGGTGGTCGGCGATCTCGCCTCCAGCGTCTGGAGCCTGCGTCAGCTCAAGCTCGACGGTTTATACGTGAGCGGCGAAACCCCGTATCGCTATCAGTTGGCAATGGGCGTACCCCGCGACAACAAAATGCTGGTGGGCATTCTGGACAAAGTCCTGGCAGACATGAGCCCCGAGGAAATCAGCAGCATTCAGGAACATTGGGTCGGCAATGTTCTGGACCATCGGACATTCTGGTCAGACCTGCTGATCTACGGTCTGCCGGGCCTGTTACTGCTGGTGATCATCCTGGCGGTGGTTATTCGTATCAATCGCCGTTTGAGTTCGGAAATTGCTCGCCGCGTCGACCTCGAACAGGAATTGCGCAGCAGCGAATACCACTACCGCGGACTGGTGGAGAGCCTGTCGGCCATCGCGTGGGAAGCGCGCATGAGCGACTTCACCTACAGCTATGTGTCGCCGCATGCTGAGGATCTGCTCGGTTATCCACAGGCGCACTGGCTGATTCCGGGCTTCTGGCGCAACATCATCCACCCCGCCGACCTGACCCGCGCCCAGGCCATTTGCGACGACGCGGTGCGCGAAGGACGCGATCACACCCTCGATTATCGGGTGATTACCGCAGACGGGCGCTGCCTGTGGGTGCGTGACATCGTCAGCCTGATTGAACACGGGCATGAGCCGGTGATGCGCGGATTGATGATCGATATCAGCGAAACCAAGCGCACCGAGGAAGCACTGCGCCTGTCAGAACAGAAGTTCGCTTCGGTGTTCCAGCAATGCCCGGATATCCTGGTGATCGCGCGACTGTCCGATGGCTGTCTGCTGGAGGTCAACGAAGCCTTTGAGGAGCAGATTGGCCTGAAGGCGGAAGATGTGGTCGGCCAGACTGCCACTGAACTGAATATCTGGGGTATCCCCGGGGTCGGGCCGGGGCTGTTGCAACGTTTGCAGGCCGGCAGCATCCGTAACCTGGAGATGCCCTTTCGCCGCAATAATGGCCAGGTGTTTACCGGGCTGATCTCCGCCGAACCGTTCGACCTCGACACTACTCCCGCGTTGGTGGTCGTGGTACGCGACATCACTCAACTCAAGGAAACCCAGCAACAACTGCAAACCTCCGAAGAGAAGTTCGCCAAGGCCTTCCATGCCTCGCCGGACGGCTTGCTGCTGTCGCGTCAGAGCGATGGCTTGCTGCTGGAGGTCAACGAGGGCTTCAGCCGCATCACCGGGTTCAACAGCGCAATGTCGGTGGATCGCTCGGCGCTGGACCTGGGGATCTGGGTCAACCTCAACGAACGCAAGCAGATGCTCGATCTGTTGCACCGCGATGGCTTCGTGCGCGATTTCACCTGCCATATCCGCCGCAGCGACGGGCAGATCCGTCTGTGCGAAGTGTCCAGCCGTCCGCTACCGATCGGCGAAGAAGACTGCATGTTGACCATCGCGCGGGACATCACCGAGCGCCACTTGATGCAGGAAAAACTGCAGCAGGCGGCCACCGTATTCGAGAGCACCGCCGAGGGCGTGTTGATCACCGACACCCAACAACACATCAGCGCGGTCAACCGTGCGTTCACCGAAATCACCGGCTACAGCGAAAGCGAAGCCCTCGGCCACACACCGCGCCTGCTCGCCTCCGGCCTGCACGACAGCGCGTTTTATGCGGCGATGTGGCACCAGTTGACCGACGAGGGGCACTGGCAGGGCGAGATTTCCAACCGGCGCAAGAACGGCGAGCTATACCCGAGTTGGCTGACCATCAGCGCTGTGCGCAATCGCGACAAGTTCATCACCCACTTTGTTGCGGTGTTTGCCGATATCTCCAGCCTCAAACACGCGCAGGCCAAGCTCGATTATCAAGCGCACCACGACCCGCTCACCGGCCTGCCAAATCGCACCCTGTTTGAAAGCCGCCTGCTCACCGCGCTGAACAGCCAGCAGGAAAACGGTGGTCAGGGCGCTGTGCTGTTCCTCGATCTCGACCGTTTCAAACACATCAACGACAGTCTCGGCCACCCGGTCGGCGACCTGCTGCTCAAGGGCATTGCCGTACGCCTGAAGGAGCAATTGCGCGATATCGACACCGTCGCACGACTGGGCGGTGATGAATTCATTATCCTGCTGCCGGGTCTGCAACAATCCAGCGATGCCGATCACATCGCAATCAAACTGCTCAACTGCTTTGGCGCACCGTTTCAGGCCGGTGAGCACGAGTTCTTCATCAGCGCCAGCATCGGCACCAGTCTGTATCCCCGCGACGGCTGCGACGTCGCCACGCTGGTGAAGAACGCCGACGCGGCGATGTACCGCTCCAAGGCAAAGGGCCGCAACCGCGTCGAAAGCTATACCCGCGACCTCACCGCCCAGGCCAGCGAACGTGTGGCGCTGGAGCACGAACTGCGCCGGGCCATCGAGCGCGAAGAGTTGTTCCTCTACTACCAACCGAAAATCAGCCTCGACGACCATCGTCTGGTCGGCGCCGAAGCACTGATCCGCTGGCGCCACCCGACCTTCGGCGAAGTGCCGCCGGAGCACTTCATCCCGCTTGCTGAAGAGAACGGCATGATCCTGCAGATCGGCGATTGGGTGCTCGAAACCGCCTGCCGGCAGATGTTCGAGTGGCACCAGATCTATGACAGCCTCGGCCCGCTGTCAGTCAACCTCGCCGGTGCGCAATTGCGCCAGCCGAACCTGCTCGGGCGCATCGAACAACTGCTCAGGGACAACCGTCTGCAGCCGGATTTACTGCAACTGGAAATTACCGAAAACTTCATCATGAGCCAGGCCGAAGAAGCCTTGGCGGTGTTGCACCAGCTCAAACACCTGGGTGTACAACTGGCGATCGACGACTTCGGCACCGGATATTCTTCGCTCAGTTACCTCAAACGTCTGCCGCTGGACATCCTCAAGATCGACCAGTCATTTGTTCGCGGACTGCCCGATGACCCGCACGACGCGGCAATTGTCCGCGCGATCATCGCTCTGGGCCGGAGCATGCAATTCACCGTGATCGCCGAAGGCGTCGAGACCCAGGCCCAGCAACAATTCCTCGCCGCCGAAGGTTGCGAACAGATCCAGGGCTACATCGTCAGCCTGCCACTGCCCCCGGAGGAATTCGCCGCAACGTTTCTTAGTGTAACCGTATCGGATTATTCGGATAGCACAGCCGCCAAACCGTCGCTATAATCCGCGGCCTACTGAGGGCCTATAGCTCAGTTGGTTAGAGCAGAGGACTCATAATCCTTTGGTCCACGGTTCAAGTCCGTGTGGGCCCACCACATTTGAAAGCCGCGCTACATGCGCGGCTTTTTCTTGGGTGATCGGTTGAGGGGACAAGTCCCCGCGAGCGCAATGTTCGGAAGACCTCCCCGGACGACGCCGAAGGCGCTCTCAAAATCCTTCTGAATCACTTCGGGTTCGTCGACGATTCCGTGCTGGCCATTACTATCCTCACGCCTATTGGAAACGTTGCAGTCATGAGAGACAAACTGGCCCATACCGTCGAGAAACGGCCAGACTCCCGAGAACGCTATGTTCAACATGCCATCGATACGCTGACGGGACCTTTCGAAGTATGGAAGGTTCTCTACGATAATGGCGGTATTCGATTGGCATTCATCAACGCCTATGAGGCAAAAAACGACATGCTCGTCATGGTCGATGTGCGGAACGGGCACGTCCTCTGGAATTTCATGCATGTTTTTTGGCGCAACGATTGCCTCCACGCATAAGTGAAGTGCTCAGTCATCGCCAGCAGCGTGTCGCAGATAGTGCCTGTAACATGCAAACTCATCCGCCCTCGACAGCCATGGAGCCGCCCCTTGCCCGACACCCGCCCCCCCGCACTCGACGAAATTGACCGCCAACTGATCGCCGCCCTGCAAATCAACGCCCGCGAAAGCGTGGCCATGCTTGCCCGGCAGTTGGGCATTGCGCGTACCACGGTGACTTCGCGGTTGGCACGACTGGAAAAAGCCAAAGTGATTACCGGTTATGGCGTGCGTCTGGGGCAACGCGTGGTCGATGGCGGGTTGCAGGCGTATGTCGGGATCAAGGTGCAGCCGCGTTCCGGCAAAGAGGTGTTGCGCCGGTTAAGCGCCATGGCGCAGGTGCAGCAGTTATGTGCGGTGAGTGGCGAGTTTGATTATGTGGCGTGGTTGCGCACCGACTCGCCGGAGCAGCTCGATCAGTTGCTGGATCAGATTGGCAGTGTGGATGGGGTGGAGAAGACCACGACGTCAATCATTTTGAGTAGCAAGATTGATCGGGGGCAGCCGGTTTAAATTTGTTGGCCGAGAGGGCCTCTTCGCGAGCAGGCTCGCTCCTACATTTTGGTCGGTGTGCAGCACCACATCGTCACTCTGATCAATTAATTGGCAAAACGACGACACTTTGCGTCTTATTAACGTGTTCCAGGCTCCCTAGAATGACTGGCATCTTTTCCTATACTCAGACGCGCATCCTGCGTCGGGTCGCCAGCAAGGTCAGCCATGAACAAAAACAATCGCCATCCTGCAGACGGTAAGAAGCCAGTCACCATTTTCGGCCCGGACTTTCCGTTCGCTTTCGACGACTGGATCGAGCACCCGGCCGGTCTCGGCAGCATTCCTGAACACCACCATGGCGCTGAAGTGGCGATTGTCGGCGCCGGTATTGCTGGTCTGGTAGCCGCCTACGAACTGATGAAGCTCGGCTTGAAGCCGGTGGTATACGAAGCCTCGAAACTGGGCGGCCGCCTGCGTTCGCAAGCGTTCAACGGCACCGACGGCATCGTCGCGGAACTGGGCGGCATGCGTTTCCCGGTGTCCTCTACAGCGTTTTACCACTACGTCGACAAGCTCGGCCTTGAGACCAAGCCCTTCCCGAACCCGCTGACGCCGGCCTCCGGCAGCACTGTGATCGACCTCGAGGGCAAAACTCATTACGCACAAAGCCTGAAGGATCTTCCTGCACTGTTCCAGGAAGTGGCCGACGCCTGGGCGGATGCGCTGGAGGCTGGCTCGCAGTTCGCCGATATCCAGCAAGCGATCCGTGACCGCGACGTACCACGCCTCAAAGAACTGTGGAACAAACTCGTTCCGCTGTGGGACGACCGCACTTTCTACGACTTCGTGGCCACCTCCAAGGCCTTCGCCAAACTGTCATTCCATCACCGCGAAGTGTTCGGTCAGGTCGGTTTCGGTACCGGCGGCTGGGACTCGGACTTTCCCAACTCGATGCTGGAAATCTTCCGCGTGGTGATGACCAACTGCGACGATCACCAGCACCTGGTGGTTGGCGGTGTGGAACAAGTGCCGCAAGGCATCTGGCGGCATGTGCCGGAGCGCTGCGTGCACTGGCCGGAAGGCACCAGCCTGAAATCCCTGCACCGTGGCGCGCCGCGCTCCGGTGTGAAGAAAATCGCTCACGCCCCGGACGGCCGCTTTGCCGTCACCGACAACAACGGCGACACCCGCGAGTACGCCGCCGTGCTGACCACCTGCCAGAGCTGGCTGCTGACCACGCAGATCGAATGCGACGAAACCCTGTTCTCGCAGAAGATGTGGATGGCGCTGGACCGCACGCGCTACATGCAATCGTCGAAGACCTTCGTGATGGTCGACCGGCCGTTCTGGAAGGACAAGGATCCGGAAACCGGCCGCGACCTGATGAGCATGACCCTCACCGATCGCCTGACTCGCGGCACTTATCTGTTCGATAACGGTGACGACAAGCCGGGGGTGATCTGTCTGTCGTACTCGTGGATGAGCGACGCGCTGAAGATGCTCCCGCACCCGGTGGAAAAACGCGTGGAACTGGCGTTGAACGCGTTGAAAAAGATCTATCCGAAAGTCGACATCGCCGCGCGGATCATCGGCGACCCGATCACCGTGTCATGGGAAGCCGACCCGTACTTCCTCGGCGCGTTCAAAGGCGCCCTGCCCGGCCACTACCGTTACAACCAGCGCATGTACGCGCACTTCATGCAGGACGACATGCCAGCCGAGCAGCGCGGAATTTTCATCGCTGGTGACGACGTATCGTGGACCCCGGCGTGGGTCGAAGGCGCGGTACAGACTTCGCTCAACGCAGTGTGGGGCATCATGAAACACTTCGGCGGTTCGACACATAAAGAGAACCCGGGCCCGGGTGATGTGTTCAAAGACATCGGCCCTATCGCCCTGCCCGAGTAAGAGGAATCCCTGATGCGTGTAGCCCTTTACCAATGTCCACCGCTGCCCCTGGAACCCGCCGCCAACCTGCATCGCCTGCAGCAACTGGCGATGGAGGCCAAGGGTGCCGACCTGCTGGTGCTGCCGGAAATGTTTCTGACCGGCTACAACATCGGCAAGGAAGCGGTCAGCACCTTGGCCGAGGTCTACAACGGCGAATGGGCGCAACAGATCGGTCGAATCGCCAAAGCCGCCGGGCTGGCGATTGCTTATGGTTACCCCGAGCGCACGGCCGACGGGCAGATCTACAACGCTGTGCAGTTGATCGACGCGCACGGCGAGCGTCTGTGCAATTACCGCAAGACCCATCTGTTCGGCGATCTCGATCGGTCGATGTTCAGCCCCGGCGAAGATGATTTTCCGGTTGTTGAACTCAACGGCTGGAAGCTCGGTTTCCTGATCTGCTACGACCTGGAGTTTCCCGAGAACGCGCGGCGTTTGGCGCTGGCCGGCGCCGAGCTGATCCTGGTGCCGACGGCAAACATGATTCCGTTCGATTTCGTCGCTGACGTCACCGTGCGTTCCCGCGCCTTCGAAAACCAGTGCTACGTGGCGTATGCCAACTACTGCGGGCATGAAGGCGAGATCCACTATTGCGGGCAAAGCAGCATCGCCGCGCCGGACGGCAGCCGTATCGCCCAGGCTGGCCTCGATGAAGCATTGATCGTCGGCGAGTTGGATCGCCAGTTGATGGTCGATTCCCGCGCCGCCAATCACTACCTCAACGACCGTCGCCCCGAGCTTTACCACGCGTTGAACAAGCGCTGACCCCACGCAATCCGCTAGCATTGGCACTTCACTGTCCTGGAAGTGCCCATGCCCGCGCCGACTCACCCCCGCCCCCACACTGAAACCCTGGCCAACGGCTTGCGCTTGACCCTGCGTCAGGTGCCCGGATTGAAGCGCAGTGCTGCTGCCTTGCGAGTGGCGGCCGGTAGTCATGATGTGCCGCTTGCGTGGCCGGGGCTGGCGCATTTTCTTGAGCATTTGCTGTTTCTCGGCACTGAGCATTTTCCTGCGAGTCAGGCGTTGATGGCCTACGTGCAAAGTCACGGTGGACAAGTGAATGCCAGCACCCGTGAACGCACCACCGACTTCTTCTTCGAACTGCCGACCTCGGCCTTCAGTGCCGGGCTTGAGCGTCTGTCAGACATGCTCGCGCACCCGCGTATGAATGCGGACGATCAGTTGCGCGAACGCGAAGTGCTGGACGCAGAATTTGTCGCATGGTCGCAAGATCCCACAGCACAGCAGGAACTGGCGTTGTGCGAGGGTTTGCCGGCCACACATCCGCTGCGCGGATTTCATGCGGGGAATCGCGACAGCCTGAAAGTTGAGTTGCCAGCGTTTCAGCAAGCGCTCAAGGATTTTCATCAGCAGTTTTATCGCACCGGGCAAATGACGCTGAGTCTGGTCGGGCCGCAGAGCATCGAGGAATTGCGCGTACTCGCGCAGCAGTTCGCCGCCGCGCTGCCGGTTGGGGATAAGGTCGAGCAAGCAGCGCCACTGCCATTGGCGGTAAAAAGTTATCAACAGGTCGGCGAGCGAAGCAGCAATCTGTTGTGCGCTTTCGACGCGCTGCCCGACTCGTCCGCCGAAGCGCTGGCGTTTCTCTGCCATTGGCTGAACAGCGCCAAGCCCGGCGGTCTGCTCGCCCATTTGCAGCAACAACGCCTCGCGGACGGTTTGAAAGCCGTGCCGCTGTATCAGTTCGCCGGGCAAGCACTGCTGCATCTGCAATTCACCGCCCCCGCCGAATCCCTGAGCGTCATTCGTGAACAACTGCTGGACTGGTTGAGCTTCTTTGCCGCGCAACAGGACTGGGCCGCGTTGCGCGAGGAATACACCAAGCTGCGTGAGCGTCAGCAGCAAATCAGCGGCGCCCTGCAACTGGCGCGGCTCGACAGTGAACAACGCGAACACGGTCTGTCGGAAAACGCTGTAGTCGCCCTCAAACAGATCCTGCGCGACATCAGCGTTGTGGATAACTTCAGCGACCATTGGCACCTGCCTGCCGCCAACCCTTTCCTGAGTTCCAGCGAGCCGCTGGCCAGCGCCGGCCTGATTCGCGGCCAGACCAGCGCCCATCGTGGTTTGCGGACTTTCGCTCAGGATCGCTCGCGCGGTCGGCGTGAACGTTCTCCGATGCAATTCAGCCAGGCGTTGCCGGACCATAGCGATCACGGCGCGATTTATTTGCGTTGGCATACGGAAGCGGCGGCCAGCATAGATCTGCAAGGCAAGCTGCAACGCGGCCTGCGGGAAACTCAGGAGGATGCGCAGCAGGCCGGCGTCGAGTTGGCGTTCAACGCCACCGGCACACAGTGGCTGCTGAAACTGACGGGCTTGCAGGAGCCGATGCCCAGTGTCCTGGAACACGCGCTGAAATGTCTGACGCAAATTGACGCTGATTCAGCGGGCGCAGAGCCAGAAGCGCCGTTGATACCGATCCGTCAGTTGCTCAAGGCATTGCCTGAACGCTGCCTGCCATCGGCCATCGAGTCGGACGACGCCAATCAGCTGTGGACAACTTCGCGCTGGGACGGGCTGGCGCTTGGTCTCAACGCACAGACGCAATCGGCCATGGGCCTGGCCCTGAGCCGCATCCCTGGCACGCCGGACAATCAATTGCCGCCAGCGCCGACGATCAACACGCAACATCTGTGGAGCCACATCGACACCGCGTCCAGCGAGCATGCGTTGCTGCTGTTCTGCCCGAGCGCCAGTCGCGAGATCGCCGACGAAGCCGCCTGGCGCTTGCTCGCGCAGCTGTGCCAGACACCGTTCTATCAGCGCCTGCGGGTCGAATTGCAATTGGGCTACGCCGTGTTCAGCGCCTTGCGGCAGGTGCACGGCCAGACCGGATTGCTGTTCGGTGTGCAATCGCCAGATACTGCGCCGGGTGAGCTGCTCGGCCATATCCAGCAGTTCCTCAACGGCATTCCTGCGCTGATCGAACTCGATGAAAAGCGCTTCACCGAGCAACGCCAGTCACTCGCGGATCAGTTCGCGGAGAGTCATCTGTCCGGCAAAGACGCCGCCGAGTTGCTGTGGCAGGCCAAGCTCGCTGGCCACTCGTCGGATTACCTGGCGCAACTGCACACGGCCATCGGCCAACTGGAACGCTCGGCACTGCTGGCGGCAGCGCAGCGGTTGCTCAACGCCGACGGTGGCTGGCGCTGCCTCGCTAGCGAATCGTCACCCGGCGCACCATGGCAAACAACAAAATGATCATTACCAAGGCTGCAAGGAGCTTTCTCAAAGATTCACGGGCAATACCGTTGAAATTTTGAGTAACATAGCAGCCTAACTATTTGGAACATCCCTGCGCTGCCGTGGACTATAACTATGGACAGCGCTATCCCACCCACCCAATGAGGAGTCACCTTATGTCCTGGACAAAACCGGCTTACACCGACCTGCGTATCGGCTTCGAAGTCACCATGTACTTCGCCAGCCGCTGATTTCTGCCTACGCAGATTTGCAGTGCAACGCCTCGGCTCGCCGGGGCGTTTTATTTTCAGCGTTGAAAGATGGGAGCGTTCATGTTCGTCCAGATTCTGGGTTCGGCCGCCGGTGGCGGATTTCCGCAGTGGAACTGCAACTGCGTCAATTGCGCAGGCTTTCGCGACGGCAGCCTGAATGCCAAGGCCCGCACCCAATCGTCCATCGCAATTTCCGATGATGGCGTGAACTGGGTGCTGTGCAACGCGTCGCCGGACATCCGCGCGCAACTGCAGAGCTTCGCGCCGATGCAACCGGGCCGAGCTCTGCGTGACACCGGCATCAGCGCGATCATCCTGATGGACAGCCAGATCGACCACACCACCGGCCTGCTCAGCCTGCGCGAAGGCTGCCCGCATCAGGTCTGGTGCACGGACATGGTTCACGAAGATTTGAGCACCGGTTTCCCGCTGTTCAAGATGCTGACCCACTGGAACGGCGGGCTGAACTGGAACCGCATCGAGCTCGACCAGAGCTTCAC
>Ga0247818_10003097_pt1 | contig 10748 bp, 10 predicted proteins | sample 13C_Glucose_Day1_FD_192424 | JGI IMG/M metagenome (GOLD analysis project Ga0247818, IMG submission 192424) | Soil microbial communities from agricultural site in Penn Yan, New York, United States - 13C_Glucose_Day1 | ecosystem: Environmental > Terrestrial > Soil > Agricultural land | place...
TCAACGTGCAGAGCACCTGCGCGGCGAAGGCCTCGTGGATTTCGTAGTAATCGAAGTCTTGCAAGGTCAGGCCATTACGCGCCAGCAATCGCGGCACCGCATACACCGGCGCCATCAACAGGCCCTCGGTGCCGTTGACGAAATCCACTGCCGCCGCTTCGCCATCGCGCAGGTACGCGAGGATCGGCAGGCCACGTTCTTTGGCCCATTCTTCACTGCCCAGCAACACCAGCGACGCACCGTCGGTGAGTGGCGTGGAGTTACCCGCCGTCATCGTGCCCTTGGCGCTTTTCTCGAAGGCCGGTTTCAGCTTGGCGAGTTGTTCCAGGGTCAGGTCCGGGCGCAGGTTGTTGTCGCGGGTCAGGCCGAGAAAGGGCGTCATCAGGTCGTTGTGCCAGCCTTCGGCGTAGGACGCGGCCAGATGGCGATGGCTCTCCAGCGCCAGCTGATCCTGTTCTTCCCGGGGGATTTGCCAGGTCTGCGCCATCAGCTCGCAATGTTCTCCCATGGACAAACCGGTGCGGGGTTCGCCATTGCGCGGAAATTCCGGGATCAGGTGCCGGGGCCGCAATTGCAGGAATGTTTTCAGTTTATCGCCGGTGGTCTTGGCCCGATTGGCTTGCAGCAGGATCCGGCGCAGGCCTTCACTGACACTGATCGGCGCATCGGAGGTGGTATCGACACCACCGGCAATGCCGCAATCGATCTGCCCCAGGGCGATCTTGTTTGCCACCAGCAATGCCGCTTCCAGCCCGGTGCCGCACGCCTGCTGGATGTCATAGGCCGGCGTTTCGGGTGACAGCCGCGACCCGAGCACACACTCGCGGGTCAGGTTCATGTCCCGCGACAATTTGAGCACTGCGCCCGCGACCACTTCGCCCATGCGCAGGCCGTGCAGGTTGTAGCGCTCGATCAAACCTTCGAGCGCTGCGGTGAGCATCGCCTGGTTACTGGCGGCGGCATACGCCCCATTGGAACGGGCGAACGGAATACGGTTACCGCCGATAATCGCGACGCGGCGCAGCTGAGTCATGAAAAGCTCCTTGTGAAATGTCTGAAAACAACACCGCCCCCTGTGGGAGCGGGCTTGCCCGCGATTGCGGTAGATCGGCCAACAAATATGTTGGATGTGCTGGCCCCTTCGCGGGCAAGCCCGCTCCCACAGTTTTCTGCATCCCCCCGCAAGTTCTGCTAAACCCAAGCTCCAACTACTCTGCAATGTTCAAGCGTAGGCCTTATCTCGTGGATCGAACGACTGATTGCCATTCGTGGTCCACACTTTGAACCCCAGCTGCCGGAGCACGTTCCATGTCTGACCGTTATATCGACTTCGCCAATTCGTCCATCGGCCATCGCCTGGTCGGGGCCCTGGGTCTGCCGTCGCCGGTCCGCCTGGAGCGCTGGCAGGCAGGCCGACTGCGGCCTGTCGAAGGGGCGTTGTTGATTGGCGGGGGGCCATTGGCTGAGAAAGTCAGTGCTTTCGCCAATCGCCTGACCGACGCGATTTACAGCTACGGCACCGAGCCGTCACTGGCCACCGCGTGGATTCCCGGCCACGGTCCGAAACTTAAAGCCGTGGTGTTCGATGCCAGTGACCTGGAGCAAACCGGGCAGCTAAAACAGCTGCGCGAGTTCTTCCAGCCGCTGATGAAAAACCTCGATCACTGCGCGCACCTGGTGATTCTGGGCCGTGCGCCAGAAACCTTGAGCGACCCATTCGCCGCCAGCGCCCAGCGCGCACTGGAAGGTTTCAGCCGTTCGCTGGCCAAGGAACTGCGCAGCGGTGGCACCTTGCAGTTGATCCATGTCGGCGACGGTGCCGAGGATCAACTGGAAGGGCCGCTGCGGTTTTTCCTTTCACCTAAAAGCGCGTTTGTGTCCGGGCAAGTAATCCGGTTGAAGGCGTGCGACACACCGGTTCAGGACTGGACGCGACCGCTGGCCGGACGCAAGGCGTTGGTGACCGGCGCAGCGCGCGGCATCGGCGCCTCGATCGCCGAGACCCTGGCCCGTGACGGCGCCGACGTGATCCTGCTCGACGTGCCGCCCGCCAAAACCGATCTCGACGCCCTCGCCGCTCGCCTCGGCGGGCGCAGCGTCACTCTGGATATTTGCGCTGAAGACGCCGCCGCACAGTTGATCGAACAACTGCCTGACGGTGTGGACATCGTCGTCCACAACGCCGGGATCACCCGCGACAAAACCCTGGCCAACATGACCCCGGAATTCTGGGACGCGGTGCTCGCGGTCAACCTCAATGCGCCGCAAGTGCTGACCAAGGCCCTCCTCGACAGCGGCACCTTGCACGACAACGGCCGGGTGATTTTGCTGGCCTCCATCAGTGGTATCGCCGGCAATCGCGGGCAAACCAACTACGCCGCGAGCAAGGCCGGGCTGATCGGGCTGGCGCAAGCCTGGGCGCCGTTGCTGGATCAGCGTGGGATCAGCATCAACGCAGTCGCGCCGGGGTTTATTGAAACGCAGATGACCGCGCACATCCCGTTTGGCTTGCGTGAAGCGGGCCGCCGCATGAGTTCACTCGGCCAGGGCGGCTTGCCGCAAGACGTCGCCGAAGCCGTGGCCTGGCTGGCGCAACCGGGCACCGGCGCGTTTACCGGGCAAGCATTGCGTGTCTGTGGACAAAGTGTCCTGGGGGCCTAGTGATGATCACTGATTGGCACACACTCGACCGCGAACCGAGCCTGCCGGCGTTGTACGCGCGAGCGGCGACACGGCGCAAAATCACCGGCACCACGTTGCCCGATACGGGTTTGCACTGCTGGGTCGATGTCGATCCAAAGCGTCTGGCGGCGTATCGCAACGTCTGCGGGTTTGCCGACAACGGATTGTTGCCGCCAACCTATCCGCACATCCTCGCGTTTGCCTTGCAGATGCAATTGCTCACTGCCAAGGATTTTCCGTTTCCCTTGCTGGGGTTGATTCACCTGAGCAACCGCATTCGCGTCTTGCGGCCCATGGGCGGCGTGCATCGGGTACGCGTCGGCGTGCAGGTGCAAAATCTGCAACCGCACGCCAAGGGCGCGACATTTGATCTGGTGACCACGCTGAACGACCAATTGGGAACGCTCTGGGAGGCGCAAAGCCAGATGCTGTGCCGGGGCGTCAATCTGGACGGCGAGCCGGTCGAAGAGGTGTTGGCAACCACACTGGAGATGATGGAAGTGAGCCGCTGGAAAGCCCCCGCCGATATTGGCCGCCGGTACGCCAAAGTGTCCGGCGATTACAACCCGATCCACCTGAGTGCCGTGAGCGCCAGACTCTTCAGTTTCCCAACCGCCATCGCCCATGGATTGTGGAACAAGGCGCGCACGCTGGCGGCGCTTGCCGATCACCTGCCTACGGCAAACATCGAGATTGCCGTGCAGTTTCGCAAACCGGTGCGGTTGCCCAGTGAAGTGACATTGCTGGCGAGCGCGGCGGGGTCCAGTGGGGACTTTCGGTTGGTGGGCGTTGGGGAGCTTGAGCACATGGTCGGGGATTGGCGGCCGGTGGCTGACAGAGAAATCCTTTGAGCGTTTGAGATGGCTATCGCGAGCAGGTCGAATCGTCGCACCGTCACTCCCACAGGGGATTTGTGTTGATGTGCAAATCCAATGTGAGAGCGAGCCAATGTGGGGTCAGTGGGCCAATGTAGGTGGGTAGTTGGCCAGGATCCGTACGACGGTCTCATGTATTGCATTGCTACGATCCGTCGGGTTCGGCGAGCCGCTGAGCAGTTGTTCGTCGCTGCCGCGCCACACCAGTTTGCCGTCCTTGCCATCGAGCAGGTCAATCTGGATGGTCGCCACTTTGTAGCTGACGTTGCGGGTTTCGTTGTACATCGGCGCGCCCCAGTAACCGTACCAGGGGTTGCCATAACCGCCGCCATAGTTGGTGGTGACTTGTTGCTGACGCTCTTCGACGATCAGATAAGTTTGGACGTTCAAGTCACCCTTGGTGCCGGCGGACGCCGGACGCAAGCCTCGCTGATCCAGTTGATCGGCTACGGATTGGCGGATGCGTTGCTCAGTCAGGTCACTCTTGATCCGTGGATCATCGGGGCGATATTGCAGGGCGGGTTCTTTCCAGCTCCAGCTGCGGTAGGCGGCAAAATTGCGGCTGGCGTCGTAGTCGTGATTGACCTGGTTGGCGGCGCAGGCACTGAGCAGCGCGGCCACAGCCAGTACAGCGAAACGGCGGAACATGATGTTTCTCCAGTGACATGCGCAATGCTTCTTATCTACAGAGGCTAACTGGGAGGATACGCCGACATGGCCTTTTCTACAGCCTCTCGCAGGGCATCGGCTTGCTCGCTCTGGCTGCCGCGATTGATGGTTTCAGCGCTGCCGCTCCACACTGACTGACCGGTGCCGGCATCGTACATGTCCACCTGCACCACCACGACTTGTTCCTGATAGGTGCGCAGAATCGGCACGCTGCCGTACAGGCCGTAACCGCTGCCGTAGTGGTTGTAACCGCCATAACCGCCATAGCCGGCGCCGTAATAACCGTAGTCGTCCTGCACCTGACGCATGCGGGTTTCGAGGTACAGGTTGGCGCTGACAAACAGGTCTGCCGGACGATCATCGTGCTGCGGTCGCAAGCCGCGCTGATCGAGCGCATTACTGACCAATTCAGCCACCTGTGCCGAGTCTGCCCAGGTGGTGCCCGGTGGCAGATGACCGTCAAGCCACGTCCAGCTGCGATAGAGCCCGAAGTCACGCGGTGGCGCCGGGTAGGCGCTGCGGTCGAAGGTGGTGGCGGCGCCGGGGGGCGCCGGCGGTATCGGGTTGGACGATGCCACATAAGGGTTGCTGCCCTCACAGGCCGCCAGCCCCAGGCAGATCACCAGCAACCCTGAACGACTTTTCATTTCGTATTCCGCTCAGATCGGCCGACAGATCCAGTGCAGATAGCGCCCAAGCCCGGCAAAGCTCGGGTGCCGACGGTGGGCCAACTCCATTTCGAGCAAGTCCACCAGCTCGGCGCGGGCCTGGAACTCCACCGGCATATAATCGTGAAAAACCCGCACACCACTTTGGGTTTCGACCTGCCACAGACCTTCAAGTTGCGCCGCCAACTCGCGCGGGTCCAGTGGCTGTTGCGGGGTCAGGCTCTGCTTCTCGCCGGCCATGTCGTTCTTGCGCATCTTGCGGAAGTGACCCTTGAGCAAGTTGCGGTAAATCAGCGCATCGCGGTTGTAGAAGGCCAGGGATAACCAGCCGTCTTTCTTCGTCAGTTGATGCAAAACCGGCAAAATCGCATGCGGCTCGGCCAGCCACTCCAACACGGCATGGCACAGCACCACGTCATAGGGTTCGGTGAGCTGACCGAGCAGCTCCTGCCACGGCGCCTGAATGAATGTCGCGTTCTGCCCGGCTTCGGCGAAGCGTTGGCGGGCGCCTTCGAGCATCGGCTCGGCGGGCTCGGCCAGCGTGACGTCATGCCCGCGTTGAGCCAGCCACAACGACATGTGCCCCAGACCGGCACCGATGTCGAGGACGCGCAGCGGCCGGTCCGGCAGCGTTTCAGCCAGGTCGGCCTGAAGCACCGCCAGCCGGATTGCACCTTTGGCCCCGCCGTAGATTTTTTCGGCGAAACGTGTCGCCAGTTGATCGAAATGACGATCGCTCATCAGCTGAACCTCTTTTCGCTGTCTGCGAGTTTGCTGCGCACGACTTCATTCATGTCCAACCCCAACTCGCTGCACAGCAGCAATAAATAGAGCACGATATCGCCCACTTCCTGTCCGGCGTGGGTCAGCTTGTCGGCCGGCAGCTGACGCGACTGGTCTTCGGTCAGCCACTGGAAGATCTCCACCAATTCGGACATTTCCACGCTGGCCGCCATGGCCAGGTTTTTCGGGCTGTGAAATTGCCGCCAGTCATTGCGATCTCGGATGGCGTGCAGGCGTTCGGTCAGTTCAACAAGGTTCATCGGGCTCTCCTGAAGGCGTATAGCTTCGGGGGGATGGCCGGGGATGGCAAGGGCGCTTTTTACTGTGGGAGCGAGCCTGCTCGCGATAGTGGCGGCACATTCAACATATATTTATCTGACACACCGCTATCGCGAGCAGGCTCGCTCCCACAGGTTCAATGCAACCCTCTATGCTTGTGGGGAACTCGCCACTGCGATCATTGGCCCAAGGCTCAACCACTTTCATCAGGACGTTAACCATATGCAGGTAGAAGGTTTTTTCGAATGGCTCGGCCAGGCGCTCGGTTCGGTCATCCGCTTTATCGTTGACGCCCTGAGTGGCTTGTTCAATCTGCTGAGCCATGCCGGCAGCAACTTTGTCGAAGGACTGTCCCGAACGCTGGGGATGGACGCTTCAATCATCAGTATCATCGCGCTGATTCTGGGATTGATGCTGTTGTGGTCGGCCATTCGGGCCTTCATGAATGCGTCGATCATCATGGGGATCATCTGGCTGGTGCTGGGGCTGTGGTTGCTGAGCTGGATCATTCACTGACACCACCCTTCCCCCCTGTACCTGATCGTTCCCACTCTGCATGGGAACGATCACCACCAACTGTCGCTACAATGCCGGCTTCGCCAAGGAGCCTGCATGTCCAACCTGATTGCCGACTGGCGTGACCGCCCGACCCATCGTCGGGTCTGGGCGCTGGCTGCGCCGATGATTCTGTCGAACATTTCCGTACCGCTGGTGGCGTTGGTCGACAGCACAGTCATCGGCCACCTGCCCCACGCCCATCAATTGGGTGCCGTCGCGGTCGGTGCCAGCTTGTATACGCTCCTGGCCTGGGCCATGGGATTTTTGCGCATGGGCACCACCGGCTTCGCGGCACAGGCCGCCGGACGCGGGGATGGCGCGGCGTTGCGGCAGATCTTGCTGCAAGGTTTGTTGTTGGCCATGGGCCTGGCGATTGTCCTTGGCGCCGTCGGCGTTCCGTTGAGCGGCGTCGCGCTGCACTTCATGCAACCGTCGCCCGAACTGGATCAACTGACCCGCGAGTTTTTTCACACGCGGTTGTTCGGTCTACCGGCGGCCCTGGCCAGTTATGCTCTGGTCGGCTGGTTCCTCGGCACCCAGAACGCTCGGGCACCACTGGCGATTCTGCTGAGCACCAACCTGGTGAACATCGCGCTGAACCTGTGGTTCGTCCTCGGGCTGGATTGGGGCGTGGTCGGTGCGGCCCGGGCGTCGGTGATTGCCGAATGGACCGGTGCGCTGATTGGCCTGCTGCTGACGCGCAAAGCCTTGCGTGCCTACCCTGGGCATATCATCTGGGCCGCGTTGGCGCTGTGGCAGAGCTGGCGGCCATTGCTGGCGGTCAATCGCGACATTTTCATCCGCAGCCTGGCCCTGCAATCGGTGTTTTTCCTGATCACCGTGCAGGGCGCGCGACTCGGTGATGCCACCGTTGCCGCTAACGCGCTTCTGCTTAACGGCCTGCTGCTGACGGCGCACGCACTGGACGGTTTGGCGCATGCCGTGGAAGCCTTGTGCGGGCACGCCATCGGCGCGCGTGATCGAGTGGCGTTGCGCCGTTCACTGGTGGTGGCCTGCGGCTGGTCATTGCTGGCAAGCCTGGGTTTTGCCGTGCTGTTTGCGTTCGCCGGGCACCTGTTTATCGAGATGCAGACTGACATCCAGAGCGTGCGCGATACCGCGTTCATCTACCTGCCCTACCTCGCTATGTTGCCGCTGATTGCCGTGTGGAGTTACCTGCTCGACGGGCTGTTCATCGGTGCCACTCGCGCCCGGGAAATGCGCAACGGCATGCTGCTGACCTTGATTCTGCTGCTGCCCTTCGCCTGGGCACTGCAAGGCCAGGGCAACCATGGACTGTGGATCACGTTTTTGCTGTTCATGGTGTTGCGCAGCCTGACCCTCGGTGCGTTTGCCTGGTACTTGCGCAAGAGCGACGGCTGGTTCGCTGGATAATGGGAGGCCAGGGTGTCAACGCGTTCAGGGTTGATCGTTCTGCCACTGGTCACGCAGGCTATCGAGACGTTCCTGTTGAGTGATTCCCGGCAACGGCTGTAAAGGCACTGCGTCGGGGTACTGCAAACGTAGCCATAACCAGTCATCGAGGACCGGCCGTTCGCTGAAACCCAGCGCCAGCCCCTCCAGCAGATGGGACCACAGGCGGATGTAATCACTCCCGGTGGACTGGCTCCAGCGCCAGGCGTGTTGTTCCAGCAGGCAGGTTTGCAACGCGTCGCGCTGACGTGCGCTGAGGTCTTCCTCGATGCCAAGCGGATTGACCGCGAGCCCGGGATTGAACAACCGCTGCCAGCCCTGACAGCCAATTGCCCGGTCAGCCCAGGTTCCACCGAACCAGCGTAACTGGCTGATCGGACCGAGCCAGCGACTCAGCTCCCGGGCATCGCACGCATCGAAAAAATAGCTGGCCGTGTGGGGGTTGTAGTAACTCAGCAAGGCGCGGTGATGCAGGCCAACGGTGACGGTGAGCATGCGGCGCAGATGTTCGAGCAACTGCGCAGGCGATGCCTCACTGACCAGCCACAATCCGCGCCAGAGGTGGGGTTCGCGGTAGCACCGATCGGCCAGTGCAGGGCATTCGCTGAGGTCGACCAACACCGGCCCGTGCTCCCTCAACGGCTGCCATTCGGTGTCGTCAAACAGACAGAACTGTCGGATGTGGGCAAATTGCTGCCGCATCGCTGTAACGGCCCGAGGCTCGCCCGGTGCATCGAGCAACAACCATTGCGAGGTTGCTTCGGGAGCCAGTACGGCAATCATGCCGCACCGCTCTGGCCAAGCTGCGTCGCGGCCCGGCAAGTGCAAAAGGTTTGTGTGCATTGAGTGAAGCTGCCCCCGCCAGGCAACAGACACAGCAACACCAAGGGCTCGCTGGACTGTAACAAGCGCAACAATCCGTCAATCGACACGTTGTCATCTGCCACCGCAGCCGCTTGCAGCTCGGGCGAGTCTGACGCCTGAACCTCGGACGTGCCGCAAAGAAACCCGGTGATCAGCGGTTGATCCGGATCGCCGTCGATAAAACTCACCAGCACCTCAATACCTTCACTCAACGGCAGGACGAGCGCGTCGCGCAATTCTGACGCCATGGACAACCAGCAATGGCCAGGTACCGCGCCTTCGCCCTGATATAGCCAGTCAAACTGCACCGCAACGGGTCTGGAAGCGTCGGGTTGAGGCTCATCGACCTCGACTACCCAAGCCCGCTGCAGGCTGTGCATCCTGGGGCCAATGGCCAGGTTCATCGTCACATAAGGCAACACTGCGGCCACCGCGCGGATCCGGTTGCCATACGAAAACTCCGGCAGCTGTCCACCCTGATGCTCGACATGGGTCAGCAACCAAAGACGATTCCAGTCGGCACACGGATGACCCGTCATCGGCACGCGCTGGCCACTGCGCAGCGTTGCAAGGTTCGTATGGCCTTCGGCAGCCTGCGGGCTGCCATGGAGCGTGAACTGATGCACGCCGGGTTGTCCGGTGTCGGGCGCAAAGATCAACTCTGCGCCACTCGGATCGCGGCCCTGCCCGTCACCAATGACCAGACAGTGACCGCGCCTGCGATGCTCGAAGTGATAATGAAGTCCCTCTTGCGCACACAGTCGCTGGAAAAATTGCAGATCCGACTCCTGATACTGCGCACAGAAATCCCGAGGAGGGTAATCGCAGGTCAACTCGAATCGCCGGTCCTTGCCCGCAATGCCATGCTCCTTGAGCACCTGGGCAAGGATGTCCGGTACCGAACGGTTACTGAACATTCGCTGGCTGAACCGCAGGGCCAGGCACGCCAGTTTCGGCCTCAGGCTTACACGACAAAGTCTGCAGGGGGTGCCATGTCCAGTCTGGACGAGTTCATGCAACTGCCCGTGAATACCGTGCGCCGCAGGCCCGAAATGCAAAAAGGCTGGCCGGTACAACAAGCTTGCCAGGTCCAGCGCCGGATCAATGACCAGCACATCCACGTTGAATTCAAAGGGTTCGCTGATCGCTTCACTGCCGGTAAAGGCCAAGACCTCAAAGGGATCGGGCAGACCCGCTACATCCAGACGAAATGACGGCTCGTTGACTGGATCGAACATCGGCGATTCTCTACAGGAGGGGCGGCCGGGGATTCTCTCCGAGAGAGTTGGCCGAGTAGAGTGCCGAAATACAACTTAGGAAACGGCCTACGCGAAAAGAAGACGACTTCGCATGGATAGACGTGGATGTGAGTCATTTCGCTGAAAAACAAAGACGCGTCTCACCAGGTCATCTGAAATTTCCGCAGCGTGCGGAACATTTTCAGACAGCCTGATGAGAGCAGTGCCCTACCTCAAGAAGACAGGTAAGACGAACGGGTCAGACCCAGACGCAACGCGTCGAGGAACTGGGTGCGCTCGGCAGCGGTGATACGGGCACTGGCGCACTTGTCGCGGTAGTGGGTCATCAACTCTTCCGGCGACAAGTGCACATAACGCAGCATGTCTTCGATGGTGTCGTGGGTTTCGATACCGGCGTGGTACACGCTGCCGTCAGCGTTCTGGTAGATGTTCACCGAATCGGTGTCACCGAACAGGTTGTGCATGTCGCCCAGAATTTCCTGGTAAGCCCCCACCAGGAAGATCCCCAGCAGGTAGTCTTCACCTTCGTTCAGGGCATGCACCGGCAAGCTGGTTTCGATGCTCTGCTCGTCGACGTATTGCTTGATCTTGCCGTCGGAGTCGCAGGTCAGGTCTTGCAGCACGGCGCGGCGCAGCGGCTCTTCGTCGAGACGGTGCAGCGGCAGAATCGGCAGGAC
>Ga0247818_10003098_pt1 | contig 10748 bp, 10 predicted proteins | sample 13C_Glucose_Day1_FD_192424 | JGI IMG/M metagenome (GOLD analysis project Ga0247818, IMG submission 192424) | Soil microbial communities from agricultural site in Penn Yan, New York, United States - 13C_Glucose_Day1 | ecosystem: Environmental > Terrestrial > Soil > Agricultural land | place...
CCTGTGGTGAGGGGGCTTGCCCCCGCTGGGGTGCGAAGCGCCCCCAAAACCCCTACACCGCGTTGCCTCAGGCAAATCCGGGATACTGATTTTGCGGCCGCTGCGCGACCGAACGGGGGCACGCCCCCTCACCACAGGCAAGCCCCCTCACCACAGCAAGCCCCCTCGCCACAATTAGTGCACGCCATTCGTCCCCCATCGCTTCTCTCAGTTGAAATCCACTCCACCACCCCCATATGAATGGGCATAAGGCATTTTCGCCCCGCTGCGTGGAGACTCTTCCCTTGACCACCATCGTTTCAGTTCGCCGCCACGGCAAAGTCGTCATGGGCGGCGACGGCCAGGTTTCCCTTGGCAACACCGTGATGAAAGGCAACGCGAAAAAAGTTCGGCGCCTGTATCACGGTCAGGTCATCGCCGGTTTTGCCGGTGCTACAGCTGACGCCTTTACCCTCTTCGAGCGCTTTGAAGGCCAGCTGGAAAAACACCAGGGCCATCTGGTTCGCGCCGCTGTCGAACTCGCCAAAGAATGGCGCACCGACCGCTCCCTGAGCCGCCTGGAAGCCATGCTCGCGGTTGCAAACAAAGATGCGTCCCTGATCATCACCGGTAACGGCGATGTGGTTGAGCCCGAAGACGGCCTGATCGCCATGGGTTCCGGTGGCGCCTACGCTCAAGCCGCTGCCAGCGCGCTGTTGAAAAAAACCGACCTGTCTGCCCGGGAAATCGTCGAAACCGCCCTCGGCATCGCCGGCGACATCTGTGTATTCACCAACCACACCCAGACCATTGAGGAGCAGGACTGCGCCGAGTAAGCCCGTGCAGGCCATCGCGCCACGGCTCATTCTTGCTTGAGGTCCGCCAAATATTATGTCCATGACTCCCCGCGAAATCGTCCACGAACTCAATCGCCATATCATCGGCCAGGACGATGCCAAGCGCGCCGTCGCCATTGCCCTGCGCAATCGCTGGCGCCGGATGCAGCTGCCCGAAGAGCTGCGCGTTGAAGTGACGCCCAAGAACATCCTGATGATCGGCCCGACCGGCGTCGGCAAAACCGAAATCGCCCGTCGCCTGGCCAAGCTGGCCAATGCGCCGTTCATCAAGGTTGAAGCGACCAAGTTCACCGAAGTCGGCTATGTTGGCCGCGATGTCGAATCGATCATCCGTGACCTCGCCGATGCCGCCATCAAACTCCTGCGCGAACAGGAAATCGTCAAGGTCCGCCACCGCGCCGAAGACGCCGCCGAAGAACGCATCCTCGATGCACTGCTTCCTCCGCCGCGCATGGGTTTCAGCAACGACGACACCCCGACTGCCGACTCCAACACCCGCCAGCTGTTCCGCAAGCGCCTGCGTGAAGGTCAGCTGGATGACAAGGAGATCGAAATCGAAGTCGCCGAAATGGCCGGCGTCGATATCTCCGCGCCTCCGGGCATGGAAGAAATGACCAACCAGCTGCAAAGCCTGTTCGCCAATATGGGCAAGGGCAAAAAGAAAGCTCGCAAGCTCAAGGTCAAAGAAGCGTTGAAACTGGTGCGCGACGAAGAAGCCAGCCGTCTGGTCAACGATGAAGAGTTGAAGGCCAAGGCTCTGGAAGCGGTCGAGCAGCACGGCATCGTGTTCATCGACGAAATCGACAAGGTCGCCAAACGCGGCAATTCCGGTGGCGTCGACGTGTCCCGCGAAGGTGTGCAGCGCGACCTGCTGCCGTTGATCGAAGGCTGCACCGTCAACACCAAGCTGGGCATGGTCAAGACCGACCACATCCTGTTCATCGCTTCCGGTGCGTTCCACCTGAGCAAACCGAGCGACCTGGTGCCCGAACTGCAAGGTCGTCTGCCGATTCGCGTGGAGCTCAAGGCGCTGTCGCCGGAAGACTTCGAACGCATCCTCAGCGAGCCGCACGCATCGCTCACCGAGCAATATTGCGCTCTGCTGAAAACCGAAGGCCTGGGCATCGAGTTCCAGCCGAGCGGGATCAAGCGTATCGCCGAGATCGCCTGGCAGGTCAACGAAAAGACCGAAAACATCGGTGCCCGCCGCCTGCACACCCTACTCGAGCGCCTGCTCGAAGAGGTGTCGTTCAGTGCCGGCGATCTGGCCAGCAGCCATGACGGCAAGGTCATCCAGATCGACGCCGACTACGTCAACAGCCACCTGGGCGAATTGGCGCAGAACGAAGACCTGTCCCGTTATATCCTGTAGGTCATGTGATTCCTTGTAGGAGCCGGCTTGCTGGCGATGGCGCACCTCAGATCGCCATCGCCAGCAAGCCGGCTCCTACAAGGTCAGGCCACGCATACAAACGGACATTTGGTCATGACCCAACTCCCCACCGACATCAAACTGCACAAAGCCTCGAAAACCCTGTCGCTGAAATACGCGTCCGGCGAGGAGTACACCCTGCCTGCCGAATTCCTGCGCGTGCACTCGCCTTCCGCCGAGGTCCAGGGCCACGGCAACCCCATCCTGCAATTCGGCAAAATCAACGTCGCTCTCACCAAGATAGAACCGGCCGGTCAGTACGCACTGAAACTGACATTCGACGATGGTCACGACAGCGGCTTGTTCACCTGGGAATACCTGTACGAATTGGCGCGACGTTATGACGCACTCTGGGACGATTATCTTGGCGAGCTCAAAGCGGCCGGAAAAACCCGCGATCCGGACCAGTCCGTGGTCAAGCTGATGCTCTAATCCGAGCCTGTCGTTCTTTAGAAGGCATTTTCTAATTTCATCTGTTTGAATGCTCGGCTCCAGCGCCACAGATCGGCCTGCTTGCGAAAAAAATAAAACTCGGGTAACCAATGGAACTGGCAAGTTCCCTGCAGTGATCTCTGAACTGAAAAGCAGCGATGCAGTATTAACGGTCACCTGGGCGGGAGTACCTGGCATTAGCTGTGTGAGTACACAGCAGGACCCGGTACTGGTCTCAGGACAATGGAGCGTCGTAGATGAGTGACAAGAATAACGATGACTTGAAATACCAAGCCTCGGAAAACACCCTGGGTTTGAATCCAGTCGTTGGATTACGTGGAAAGGATCTACTGGCTTCTGCTCGCATGGTGCTCAGGCAGGCCATCAAACAACCGATTCACAGCGCCCGGCATGTTGCCCATTTCGGCCTGGAACTCAAGAACGTATTGTTGGGCAAATCCCAGTTGAACCCGTCGAGCGATGACCGTCGCTTCAACGATCCGGCCTGGAGCCAGAACCCGCTCTACAAACGTTATCTGCAGACTTACCTGGCGTGGCGCAAGGAGCTCCACCAGTGGATCGATGAAAGCAACCTGTCTGCCGGTGACGTCAGTCGCGGGCACTTCGTGATCAACCTCATGACCGAGGCCATGGCTCCGACCAACACCGCCGCCAACCCGGCTGCGGTCAAACGCTTCTTCGAAACCGGCGGCAAAAGCCTGCTCGACGGCCTTTCGCATCTGGCCAAGGATCTGGTACACAACGGCGGCATGCCGAGCCAGGTCAACATGGGCGCATTCGAGGTAGGCAAGACCCTGGCTGTGACCGAAGGTGCGGTGGTGTTCCGCAATGACGTACTGGAGTTGATCCAGTACAAACCGACCACCGAGCAGGTCCATGAACGGCCGTTGCTGGTGGTACCACCGCAGATCAACAAGTTCTATGTTTTCGACCTGAGTCCGGAAAAAAGCCTGGCGCGCTTCTGCCTGCGCAGCAACGTACAGACCTTTATCGTCAGCTGGCGCAACCCGACCAAGGCGCAACGCGAGTGGGGCCTCTCGACCTACATCGAGGCGCTCAAGGAAGCGGTCGACGTGATTAGCGCAATCACCGGCAGTAAAGACATCAACATGCTCGGCGCCTGCTCCGGCGGCATCACCTGCACCGCGCTGCTGGGTCATTACGCCGCGCTCGGTGAAAAGAAGGTCAACTCCCTGACTCTGCTGGTCAGTGTGCTCGACACCACCCTGGACAGCGACGTGGCCCTGTTTGTCGACGAGCAAACCCTCGAATCCGCCAAGCGCCAGTCCTACCAGGCCGGCGTTCTTGAAGGCCGTGACATGGCGAAAGTTTTCGCCTGGATGCGCCCCAACGACCTGATCTGGAACTACTGGGTCAACAACTACCTGTTGGGTAACGAGCCTCCGGTATTCGACATCCTGTTCTGGAACAACGACACCACCCGCTTGCCGGCCGCGTTCCACGGCGACCTGATCGAAATGTTCAAGAACAACCCGCTGATTCGACCTAATGCACTGGAAGTGTGCGGCACGCCGATCGATCTCAAGCAGGTCACGGTCGATGTGTTTTCCCTGGCCGGTACCAGCGACCACATCACCCCGTGGCGCTCGTGCTACAAGTCGGCACAACTGTTCGGCGGCAAGGTTGAATTCGTACTGTCCAGCAGCGGCCACATCCAGAGCATCCTCAACCCGCCAGGCAATCCGAAGTCGCGCTACATGACCAGCACCGAAATGCCCGTCAATGCCGATGACTGGCAGGAAGAGTCGACCAAACACACCGACTCCTGGTGGCTGCACTGGCACGCATGGCTGGGCGAGCGCTCGGGCAACCTGAAAAAGGCTCCACTGAAACTGGGCAACAAGGCTTATTCGGCAGGCGAAGCTGCACCGGGCACTTACGTACACGAGCGGTAACAGACACACCCCGCCCCCCTTTGTGGGAGCGGGCTTGCTCGCGAAAGCTATGGATCATCAACATCAATGTCGACTGACCTGACGCCTTCGCGGGCAAGCCCGCTCCCACAGGGGATCGAGGCAGAATTCGAAACTGCGACTCACAAGGCCTGAAGCATGCCGCAACCCTTTATATTCCGTACCGTCGATCTGGATGGCCAGACGCTCCGCACCGCGGTACGCCCCGGCAAGCCTCATTTGACGCCCCTGCTGATTTTCAACGGCATCGGCGCCAACCTGGAGCTGGTATTTCCGTTCATCGCGGCCCTGGACCCGGACCTGGAAGTCATCGCCTTCGATGTCCCCGGTGTCGGCGGTTCATCGACGCCGAGTCGGCCATATCGCTTTCCCGGACTGGCCAAGCTCACGGCGCGCATGCTCGATTATCTCGACTACGGACAAGTCAATGTAATCGGCGTTTCCTGGGGAGGCGCCCTCGCCCAGCAGTTCGCCTATGACTATCCCGAGCGCTGCAAGAAACTGGTACTGGCTGCGACAGCGGCGGGCGCAGTGATGGTGCCGGGCAAGCCGAAAGTGCTGTGGATGATGGCCAGCCCTCGACGCTACATCCAGCCCTCCCACGTTATCCGCATTGCACCGCTGATCTATGGCGGCTCGTTCCGTCGCGATCCGACCCTGGCCGCCAATCACGCGGCAAAGGTCCGTTCGGCGGGCAAGCTCGGCTACTACTGGCAGCTGTTTGCCGGCTTCGGCTGGACCAGCGTTCACTGGCTGCACAAAATCAACCAGCCGACCCTGGTGCTGGCAGGGGATGACGATCCACTGATTCCGCTGATCAACATGCGCCTGCTGGCCTGGCGAATTCCCAACGCCCAGTTGCACATCATCGACGACGGACACCTGTTTCTGATTACCCGGGCCGAAGCAGTGGCGCCGATCATCATGAAATTCCTTGAGGAGGAGCGCCAGCGTGCGGTAATGCATCCGCATCCGGCACCATTGGGCGGCTAAACCGGCCTGGCTTTTGCTTGCGCAAAGGCATTGGCAGGACGCCGCGCCGCGCAACAACCCATTACAGTGTCTATGTTTGTTCTGGTTCGGTGTTTTGTTTGGCCTGAAGACGAAGGAGTGTTGATTCATGCGCGAGAAACCAGCGAGGGATTCCCTACCCACTCCCGCCGTGTTTATCAATGCACAAAGTGCGATTAGCGGCCTGAGTGGGCGGGATCTGTTATCGACCCTGCGCAGCGTTGCCGCCTACGGCGTACGCAATCCGCTGCACAGCGCCCGACATGCCTTGAAACTCGGTGGTCAGCTTGGCCGCGTGCTGCTGGGGGATACCCTGCACCCGACCAATCCGCATGACGCTCGTTTCGCCGACCCGGCATGGAGCCTCAACCCGTTTTACCGTCGCAGTCTGCAGGCCTACCTCAGCTGGCAGAAACAGACCAAAACCTGGATCGACGAGAGCAACATGAGCACGGATGATCGCGCCCGGGCTCACTTCGTTTTTACCTTGCTCAACGACGCGGTGTCGCCGTCCAACAGCCTGCTCAATCCGCTGGCGATCAAGGAGATCTTCAACTCCGGCGGCAACAGCCTGGTCCGCGGCATCAGCCATCTGATCGACGATCTTCTGCACAACGACGGCCTGCCCAGGCAAGTCACCAAGCAGGCATTCGAGGTCGGCAGGACCGTCGCCACCACCACGGGTGCCGTGGTGTTTCGCAACGAATTGCTGGAGTTGATCCAGTACAAGCCGATGAGCGAAAAGCAGTATTCCAAACCGCTGCTGGTGGTGCCGCCGCAGATCAACAAATACTACATATTCGATCTGAGCCCCCATAACAGCTTCGTCCAGTACGCACTGAAAAACGGTTTGCAAACCTTCATGATCAGTTGGCGCAACCCGGATGTGCGTCACCGCGAGTGGGGGCTGTCGACCTACGTTGCAGCCGTGGAAGAAGCCATGAATGTCTGCCGGGCGATCACCGGTGCGCGCGAGGTCAACTTGATGGGCGCCTGTGCCGGCGGGCTGACCATTGCCGCGTTGCAGGGCCACCTGCAGGCCAAGCGTCAGCTTCGGCGGGTGTCCAGCGCAACCTATCTGGTGAGCCTGCTGGACAGCCAGATGGACAGTCCGGCGGCGCTCTTTGCCGATGAACAGACCCTTGAAGCCGCCAAGCGCCGCTCGTATCAGAAGGGCGTGCTGGACGGGCGCGACATGGCCAGGATTTTCGCCTGGATGCGCCCCAACGATCTGATCTGGAGCTACTTCGTCAACAACTACCTGTTGGGCAAGGAGCCGCCAGCGTTCGACATCCTCTACTGGAACAACGACAACACGCGCCTGCCGGCCGCCCTGCATGGCGACCTGCTGGACTTCTTCAAGCACAACCCGCTGACTCACCCCGGCGGGCTGGAAGTCTGCGGTACACCAATCGACTTGCAAAAGGTAAATGTCGACAGCTTCAGCGTGGCCGGCATCAACGATCACATCACGCCGTGGGACGCGGTGTACCGCTCCGCCCTGCTGCTGGGTGGGGAGCGGCGCTTTGTCCTGTCCAACAGCGGTCATGTGCAGAGCATTCTCAATCCGCCGGGCAACCCGAAGGCCAACTACGTCGAAAACGGCAAACTGAGCAGCGATCCACGGGCCTGGTACTACGACGCCAAGCATGTCGATGGCAGCTGGTGGACTCAATGGCTGCTCTGGATTCAGGAGCGCTCCGGCGCGAAGAAAGAAACCCACATGGCTCTCGGCAATCAGAATTATCCACCGATGGAGGCGGCGCCCGGTACTTACGTGCGCGTACGCTGACGCTAAACGAACCATTAAGAAGACTGGATGAAAACCCGCGACCGGATTCTCGAATGTGCCTTGCAGTTGTTCAACCAGAAGGGTGAACCGAACGTCTCGACCATGGAAGTTGCCAACGAAATGGGCATCAGCCCAGGCAACCTGTACTACCACTTCCACGGCAAGGAACCGCTGATTCTTGCGTTGTTCGAACGCTTTCAGAGCGAGCTTTCACCGCTGCTCGATCCACCGGCCGATGTCGAGCTGGCGCCAGAGGATTACTGGCTGTTCCTGCACCTGATCGTAGAACGCCTGGCGCACTACCGGTTTCTGTTCCAGGACCTGTCCAACCTCGCCGGACGCCTGCCGAAACTGGCCAAGGGCATTCGTAATCTGCTCAATGCACTCAAGCGCACCATGGCGTCGTTGCTCGCGCGATTGCAGGCTCGGGGGCTGGTGGTCAGCGATACCCAGGCGCTGGGACAGCTGGTGGAGCAGACCACCATGACGCTGCTGTTTTCCCTGGACTATCAGCGAATTCTCGATCGCGAAGGTGAAGTGCGACTGGTGGTTTATCAAGTGATGATGCTGGTGGCACCACACCTTTTGCCGTCGCTCAAGGCTGCGACTGAGCAGATGGCGATGCAGTATCTCGACGAGCACGGATAACTCTGACAATGCAGTCCCTGTAGGAGCGAGCCTGCTCGCGAAAAACCTGAGGGCGCCGCAGGCATTCAGGAAGCCCGCGTTATCGTTGACGACCATCGCGAGCATGCTCGCTCCTACAGGGGATATGCGACGCATAAAAAAACGCCCGACCTTCGCAGGCCGGGCGTTTTCTTGAGCCCTGAAGAATCAGGACTGACTGGTTGGCGTCGATGGAGCTGGCGCGACAGTCGGGGTCACAGCAGGGGTCGGCGCGGTAGCGGAGTTCGATGCGCTGACTGGTGCTGCCGGCTTGGCGGCAGGCACTGCTGGTTTTGCTGCGGCGGCCTTCGGAGCTGCCGGCTTCTTCACTGCAGGTTTTTTTGCGGCCGGTTTGGCTGCAGGTTTGGCTGCTGCAGTTTTAGCCGCTGGCTTGGCGGCGGCCGGCTTGGCCGCTGCTTTGGCTGCAGCAGGTTTGGCAGCGGCAGTTTTCGCCGCAGGCTTGGCAGCCGCCTTGGTCAGTGGCTTGGCAGCGGTTTTAGCTGCTGGCTTGGCTGCCGCGGTTTTGGCCGCAACAGGCGCAACCTTGGCACCGGTCAGTTTTTCGATTTGCTTGGTCAGGGTATCAACCTTGCTGTGCAGAGCCTTGACTTCATTGCGGCTTGGTACGCCCAGACGCGAAATGGCGCTGTTCAGACGCTTGTCGAAAGCACCTTCCAGCTCATCCCATTTGCCCAGGGCACGATCTTTCACGTCGCTGATACGCGACTTGGCGGAAGAAGCGGAATCCTTGGCGGCGTCGACTTTTTTGCCAACAGCGTTTTTGGTGAGCTTCTCGGCTTTCTCGCCGTCTTTTACCAATGCATCGAAGAGTTTGCTGCCGTCAGTGTCGATCTTCGAGTACACACCCAAGCCAGCCAGCCAGATCTTACGGGAGTAGTCTTCGACTTTCCCGATCCACGAGCTGCCTTCTTTCTCGGTGTTCTTTTTAACAGCCATCCCGTTCTCCTTAAGATTTACGCGCGACGCGTTCGAGCAATGCCGTCAGCTCATCGAGCTTGGCAGAGAGTGTCTCAACGTCATGTTTAGACGCAATACCGATACGATTCAAGGTACTTGCGACACGCGTGTCAAAGGCCTTCTCGACGCGGTCGAGCTGAACTTCAACCTTGCCTTTGAAAGTGCTGACTTCGCTCTTGGCTTCGTCGATCTCGCTATTGGCCGCTTCGATTTTCTCAGCGACTACTTTTTTGCCTTTCTTTTCAACAGCTTGACCGGACTTGACCAGCTCTTGAAAGTATTCGCCGCCCTCTTGGCCGACCTTGGCGTAGGCACCCAGCCCTGCCAGCCAGATCTTGCGGGCGTAGGATTTGACGTCGCCCAGAGCGCTGGTCGATGCGTCGATTTTTTTCTTCAGAATAACTTTGGCCATGGTGCACCTCACGCGCAAAAGGTTTGAGGAACTGCCCGGATAGGTGTCGGGCTCTGGCACAAAGTAGGGAGAAAAATTAGAAACGGCACCCTAACAACGAACTTGAAAGCTCGCATGCACCTGAAAACAGATGTGGGAGCCAGCCTGCTGGCTCCCACAAGGGATGTGGTTCGACCCGCAAATCAGACCAGGGCTTTATCCAGCGCCTTTTCGATTTCCGATTTGATCATGCCACTCATGGCCGACATCATCAGGCCCAGCTCGACATCGACCTTGATCGAATCTTCACTGACATGCACCGCGCCTTTGACCCCGGAGCGCTTGAGGTTCAGGGTATCGCCTGACCACTGCGGCTCCAGGCCATACTGATCGGAGAGTTTCTGTGCCAGTTGGTCGGCCTTCTCGCGCGCCGCTTCCTTACCCAGGCCGTGGGCACGTTCAACACTAATTCGGGCCATTGAATGACTCCTGCTTTATGAATGCTTGGTCAGGACATTTGACCCGCGCTGCGTCAAATCGTCCCGGCGATTGCCTATCTTACCTTTAGCCATTCCAAGACAAAGCATGCCTTGGGGATTAGAATGGCGCGCATTCTCTTCTGGTGACAGCGATATGACTGATCAGCGCAAAGGCAGCGATGCCGAACCCACCACTCACTTCGGCTTCAAAAACGTTCCGGAAAGCCAGAAAGCGGAAAAAGTCGCCGAGGTTTTCCACTCGGTAGCCGCCAAGTACGACTTGATGAATGACCTTCTGTCGGGCGGCATGCACCGTCTTTGGAAGCGTTTTGCAATCGAACTGTCCGGCGTGCGCAGCGGTAACCGCGTACTCGACATCGCCGGCGGCACCGGTGACCTGACCAAAAAGTTCTCGCATCTGGTAGGCCCGACCGGCCAGGTCGTACTGGCCGACATCAACGAATCCATGCTCAAGGTCGGTCGTGACCGCCTGCTGGATCTGGGTGTGGCCGGCAACGTCGAGTTCGTCCAGGCCGACGCGGAAAAACTGCCGTTCCCGGACAACCATTTCGACTGCGTGACCATCGCCTTCGGCCTGCGCAACGTGACCCACAAGGAAGACGCCCTGCGCTCGATGCTGCGCGTGCTCAAGCCAGGCGGCCGCCTTCTGGTTCTGGAGTTCTCCAAGCCGACCAACGCGCTGATGTCCAAGGCCTACGACGCTTACTCGTTCGCCTTCATGCCGCTGATGGGCAAGCTGATCACCAACGACTCGG
>Ga0247818_10003101_pt1 | contig 10745 bp, 6 predicted proteins | sample 13C_Glucose_Day1_FD_192424 | JGI IMG/M metagenome (GOLD analysis project Ga0247818, IMG submission 192424) | Soil microbial communities from agricultural site in Penn Yan, New York, United States - 13C_Glucose_Day1 | ecosystem: Environmental > Terrestrial > Soil > Agricultural land | place: USA...
GTGTGCAACGTGCCGTTCAGGCTTTCACCGATGACGCTCGGGCTGGCGTCGGTCAGCAGCAGCACCGTGCGGTCGTGGTCATTGAGGCGTTGCTCGCCCAGCGGCGTATCGCCGTGATGCAGATAATGCGTGCGCTGATCATTCTGCAACGTATGATTCAGGCGATACCCACTATAAAACCGCAGAATTTCTTCCTGCTGATCTTCACGTACGCCGAGCAGGCTGCTGTGTCCGTCGTAACGATAGCTGCTCTGAGTGTATTGCCCCGTAGGGTCTTTAACGGTGAGCAGCCGCCCTCTGCTGTCGTAGGCCAATTGCTTGCCGTGTTGATCATTGAGCATGTTGCCATCGGCATCGTATTCGAATGACTGGCTCGCAGGGTAACCACCGGCGGTATAGGTGTGAGTGACCGACGATAGTTGGCAAGCATCGTCTGCCGAGTAGGTAAAGCGTGCGACGTCCAGTGCTCCATCCTTGAACGTGGTGATGCAGCGTTGAATATTGTCCAGCGCGTCAAAGGTGAATACTTGTTCGCCAATGGCATTGCCGTAGACATCGGTTGGCGGGTTTTCGCCGGTGCAGGTGTGCTTGATGAGTCGATTACGCAGGTCGTACGCAAACTCCTCGTTAAGCAGGCTACGGTCGCCAACCTGCAGGTGGCGGGTTTGTAACTGGTCGTCGGCTGACCAGGTCTGAGTGATGGTCCGGGTTGGTTGACCCGTCAGGCGCAGCGTGCGGCTGATTTCCCGATCTTGCGTGTCATATTCCAGTTCGGTTTGCAGTGTGACCTGGGTTCGCAGGTTGCGGGTGGTCGTGCAACTGAGCTGGTTCAAGCCGTTGTAGGTGAATTCGGCTTGCAGTTCGCCTTGTGTCAACCTTTCAGGGCGCCCGAAAGCGTCGTATTCAGTGTGTTGTTCCAGCCCGTCGGTAACGCTCTTGGTCATCTGTCGGCCAAGCATGGAGTAGGTGTAGTGACAGTCCTGGACCAGTTTGCCATTGTCGTACTGTTTTTCGCTTAGCAGATGACTGTCGATGTTGTATTCGTAGCGGATGCCGTTATCGTCGGTTCCCACCCGACTGAGCGCCGTATTCAGGGGATCATAGACGTACGTCTCTTCGTTCTCTGGTGCTGTGATGCCGACCGGCTGCGCGGTCAGATTCAGGTAGTATTGATGATCAATATGTTTCTTGGCCGGGGTGACTCTGCGCCAAACCTGCATTTCTCCCTCTTTGTAGAGGTATTGTTCAACCCGGGGATTGTCCATTGAACCCACCCGCAGTTCAGTCAAACGCTCGAGCCCGTCAAACGTTTGCTGGCCTACCATCACTTTAGGCTGAGCGACATTGCCGGGAGTGACTTGCAGTTCAATGGCGAGTTCACTGGGGCTGTGTTCGGCAAACCGGCGGCTGACGACGGTTTTATCCGGGAGGGTGGTACTCAGTACGCGCTTCCAGGCGTCGTACTCGTAATGGGTTGTGCGTTCCAGATCGTCAATCAACTCCCTGAGTTGTACGCAGTTGCCTGACCCGTCGTAGACGAAATGGCTGGATCCGACAGTGCCCAGTTGCTTGTCAAGGAGCAGGGCATCCAGACATTGGCTCACCGAGCGGTCGGCTTCTGGGCCCTGAGTGCGCAATATTGCGTTCAAGCGCTGGGCGTCCAGGCGTTCCACCGAAACCACTTTACCGAATCGATTGTAGTGGCTGACGCTCAGGCCGCTGACCTGGACTGGTTGCTCGGCGCTTTCCTGCCAACTGCGTTCAATCCGCCCGTCCTCACCAAAGGGCGACAGGTCGGTAATGCTCGCAACGCCGTCGAGGCTTCTAACGCTGCACTGCATTCCCCAGTTGTCGTACTTGAACGCATGAATGAGGGGAAGGCACTGTTCTCCGAGCCAGTCAAAGTGAGTTTCTTCAACCAACTCCCCAAGTTCGTTGTAAACAGCGGCAGAGGTCTGACGAGGTTCCACGTTCGAATTGGTGCCTGGTTCAAGTCGGCCCTCATACACTGACCGGTTCAGGCCATCGAAGAAGGTATAAGTCTTGACATTTTTGACATCGGTAACGATGAGGCTGGCTTGCTGTCCGTCAGCGGAGGCCAATGTGTATTCATAAGTGCGTGTGGCTTCGGCCTGCGGGTCGCCGGGGGCTATTGTTTCGCTGATTACCCTGCCCAGTGCGTCATAGCGAAGCAGTGTTTGTACGTTGTTCAGATCCTCCTTGAGCACCAGTTGACCGGTGACCAGTGAGTGTTGCTGCTTCAGGTTTTTTTGCACGTGACGGGTGCCTGGCTGGTGGTCGAACCCAGTGACTTGCTCGTCCGTTTGCAGCACCGTTTCACCTGCCAGCGCGCTGACGGGGCGGCTGTACTGATAGTTAGAGACGGTCGACTTGCCATTTATGGTGTCACTGTAGCTCAGCAGGCGACCATGTATATCGCTACGATCCGTTGGACACCTTGTCCGGGGTCGACAATGGCAACGGGGAGCAGCAGCGTTTTTATCAGGGCGGCGAACTGACCAGTCTTAAACAGGGTGGCAATAGCACGAGCTTCATGCGCGGCGATGGAGTTGTGCTCGCCGAGCACCAGGCAGGTGCGGGCCCAAAGTCGTTGATGCTGGTTGGTGATCAGAAAAACACGTTACTGAGTGAGGTCGCCAGCGGCAGCGCCAATCACGTTGCGTTTACGCCTTATGGTCACCCCAGTGCGCAACAGCCGGTGAGCGCGGGTTTGGGTTACAGCGGTGAATTCAGCGAGCCGCAAACGGGTTGGCAGCTACTCGGTAATGGGTACCGCGCCTACAACCCGCGGCTAATGAAGTTTCATAGCCCGGACAGTCTCAGTCCGTTTGGGGAGGGTGGGGTCAATGCGTATGCGTATTGTGAGGGGGAGCCGGTTTTGAGTGCGGATCCGGATGGGCATTCAGTATTTGGCAGTTTTCTTCGGATGTTTAGACCTACTACTACGCAGGCTTTGAACAAAGGTGTGCCAACAGCTTTGTTGAAAAACTCTAAAGATCGTGCAGCATCGGTTCGCCCGCTCAGCAGCAAAGATGTGGAACGGTTGGATAAGGTGGTCAAGCTTCGTGAACAGCAGAGAGATAAAGTTGCAAGTAAGATTCACAAGTGGTTGGGAGAGTCAGATGTTGTACAAGAGTCTAACGAAAAACATGGTTCGAATAGCTTTCAAACTCTTAGTAATAAAGTGCTTGCGGACGCGGACACTGATGTGAAAGACGCTAAGGCGTTGTATAATTATGCTCGAGACTATGTCGGAAAACTAGGCATTACCAAAGAGTCGTCAATTAATTTAAAAAATACAGCGCTCGAGTACGACAAAAAAGTTGCCGCTATCCGGAAGCAAGGCACTCAAGGGTATCGTCAGCTGCAACAAGACTGGCTGTATCGAGATAATCAGCGAGCGCCTGCCGGAGTTAAACCAAGCTCTAAAAAGCGAGTTCATCAAACGCCTAACTATAAGGGATAAGCGCCAGCGCGTATCTATCTGTCCGAGCAAACTGGATGGCGTCGAAAATGCTAACAGCCATCCAGTTTTTACCAGCTATTACATATTAACCATGGCGAGTTTTCAGGCTGGTTGATAACAAGTCATCACCCCAACCCACTCACCCGCGCAAACTCAACCAACCCACCGTCATGCTCAAGTCCCAACTTGTCCATGGCGGTTCTTTTTTGGCGGCTGATGGTTTTTTCGCTGCGGTTCAACTGCGCGGCAATCTGCCGGCCGGAGAGTCCCTGGACAAACAACCGCACCACCTCCAGTTCTCGCTCGGAAAGGCTGGCCAGTGGCTGGCGTGTGCCACTGGCGGGCAAGGCGTGGGATTCCAGTAGGGCGGCAAAGGCTGGACACACGTACAGACGCCCTTTAACCACCGTTTGCACCGCCCGCTTCAGTTCGCTCAAGGGGCTGCGCTTGTCGAACAAACCACCAACGCCAGTGTTGAGCAGCGCTTGCAACAATGAAGGGTTACGCAGCGTGGTCATCACGATCATCGGGATATGGCCGAAGTGGCGTTTGAGGTAACCCATCAAGGCCAGTCCATCGGGCAAGCCTGCGTAGGGCATCGAGTAGTCGCTGATCAGCAGGTCGCAGGGGGTGTGCTGCAAAAGCCCGATCAGTTCTTTGGCGTTATGGGCTTTGGCCACGATCGAGAGCGTTGGTGGCGTTGGTGTGGACAGGGCGAGTTCGGCTCCCGCCAGCACCACCGGATGATCGTCCGCGAGGATGATGCGTAGCGGGCTGCCGGGGCGGTGCCCGTACGATACGGGCGTATCGTCACAGGCACTGTCGCTGGGGGTTGAAGGCGTTGAGCAATGAGGCGTTTGATGCGGGTTCATGAAATGTCTCAACAGAGGGCGACGGCACGCGGCCCCCTGTGGAGACACCGGTTCAAGGCATATGAATCAAGCCCTGTTCCAGCGCCATGGCCATGGCGATCCAGCGTGACCTTACACCGAATTTTCGGCGAATATTGCAAAAGTGATAATTCACACCGGCCTCGGTACAACTGACGATCTGGCCGATCTCCCAGGACGACTTGCCGGCGGCGCTCCACTGCAGGATTTCCTTTTCCCGGGTGGTGAGTTTGATCGCTTGCGCTGGCTTGCTCTCCCGGGGCACGAAGTTGACAGCAGTTGGCGATGATCGAACTGACACGGAATTGGTGCGATACATAATTGAATCTCCCATTCATCATCATTGACGGCGTGGGCGCGGCGGAATCCTCCTACTGCATGAAGGTGTGGTTCGCGCGGCCGTCCTACAGACACCGATAAGGACTGTAGGCACGACACCCTTATAGCGCGATAAAACCCTCATGGAACCTGTCAGAAATTACAGGTGGCCGACTTTAGTTAAGAATTGGCGAAAAGACTGTCGGCTAATGCATCCTGATTTGTAGGAGACGTCGCCGTCCTGACGAAGCCTACGTACCTTGTGGTAACTTTTTGATTGGGCGGGCCTTTTTGTCGTGGACACCAGCGGATGTGCCGAAAAAAACACGGGCAAAAAAATCGGATGGGCAAAGTCCGATCCCGCGTGCGGTGTAATGCCCGTCCGTCGAATTGAACGCCTGGCAGGTTGCTGCCGGTGATCTGCAACGGCTTCGGGTTGCCAGTAGCAGAAAGCGTGCTGTTGATATCAACCGACGTTACCCAACCAGAACACACCTTGTTCAACCTGATCCCCGGATTTCCACTCAACATCGCCGTGTGCAGTCGTTTTGCAGCAGACGTTGTGTCGGATTGGGTGTATGTCCAGGTCTTGCCGAAACCCTAGTGCGAGGCCTGGCTTCCCAGATCACGCCAAGGCGCTCAACCAGGCCGAACCCAGCAGCAACAAGCCCATGCCGCGATTGAACCGTTGCATCGCGCGGGGTGAGCGCAACCAACGGCTGGAGCCCGCGCCGAGCAATGCCCAAACCCCGAGACAGGGCAGCGAGACCAGGAAAAACGCCAGGGACAGGTACAGCACATGCACAAACCGGTCTTCGCCCACCCCGGCGAACACACTGACCACCGCCAGCGCCATCATCCAGGTTTTCGGGTTGATCCATTGCAGGCTGGCCGCGCCCAGTAAACCAAGGCGCTGCTCGGCCTGCGCAGTGGCAATGGCAATGGCAGGGGCGCGATAGATTTGCCAGGCCAGATTACTCAGCCATGCCACGCCAGCCCACTGCATGAGCGTTTGCAGCAGGGGCCATTGAGTCAGTGAAGAACCGGCACCCGTACCCACCAAAAGCACAAGCATCGCAGCACTGGCACAAGCGCCAAGGATGATCGGAACCGCAGCGGCCAGACCGAATCGGGCGCTGTTGCTCAGCACCAGAATGTTGGTCGGGCCCGGTGTAATCGAGGCGACAAAGGCAAACAGCAAGAAGGGCAACAAGGTCGGGAAAGTGGACAGCATCGCAGGCAGACTCCGGTGAAGATCAGTACGTTGATCTTCACCATCGCCGGTATTACCTGTCTGGAAGATTTGAGCAGCGCTTGCGGTACAACGCCGGCGTCAGGCCGTAGGCGCGCATGAACCAGCGCCCCAGATGGCTCTGATCGGAAAAGCCCAGCGCCATCGCCACCGCAGCCGGTTGTTCGCCACGGGCCAGCATCCGCCGCGCCGTGGCCAGGCGCAATTGCACCAGATAGGCGTGGGGCGGCATGCCATAGGCCGCCTTGAACGCGCGGGTCAGGCGGAAGCGGTCGACGCCGGTGATGGCGGCCAGTTGATCGAGGCCGATGTCGTATTGCGCGTTGGCATGCAGGTATTCCCGGGCCTTCTGCGCCACCTGTGGCAAACGCGGGTCCTGGCCATCGCGGGCGCGCCATTGCAAGTGGCTGGTCAGGCGTTCGAGCAAACCGTCGAGGGCGGTCTGGCGGACGATCTTCAGTTCACCGCGATGCAGGGTCTCAAATGCCAGGCTGGTGGCCTGGGCCAGGCGCGCATCGCTGGCCAGGGTGGCGGCGAAGCTCAGCTGGCTGTTGTCGGGGGCATGATCAAACACGGCGCCGAGTTCGCGCTGCAACCACTGCGGGTCGAGGTACAGCATGCGGTAGGTGAAGCCGTCGGCGGTTGGCGCGTCGCCATCATGGATGTCACCGGGTTCGAGCAGAAACACCTTGCCCGGCGTGCTCTGGTGCCTGGCCCGTCGGCAATTGAATTGCTGCACCCCTTGCTCGGTGACGCCCACCAGATAGCTGTCATGCCAGTGCGGGTCATAGGCATGGCCTTCGAAATGCGCGCGCAGGGTCTCGATGCCGGTGTCGGCATCCTGGGCCAGGTCGATCCAGTTGTGAGCGCTCATGGGGCACCTGCGAAACGGTTTGCCGGGCTATTTAACGCCTTGACCGAGGGCCATGCCTAGAACGTTTGTGCAGTCATCAACCGAACAGGCCGGCGGCGATGTTGATCGAGAACCCGAGAATGGCGGTATTGAACAGAAAACCGATCAACGACTGCGCCAGCACGATCTTGCGCATGCCCCGCGTGGCCACGCCGACATCCGAGGTTTGCACCGCCACGCCGATGGTGAACGAGAAGTACAGGAAGTCCCAGTAGTTGGGGGTCGTCAGACCTTCGGCAAAACGCAGCGCCGGCTCCTTGCCGTCCCAGATGTAATACAGCCGGGCGTAATGCAGGCTGAAGATGACCCCGATCAGCAGCCATGAGCCGATGACGGTCAGGGCGGTGAAGCCGTAATGCAAAAGCTTGCGCGTGGTTTCCAGGTCTTTGCTGCCGGCCAGTTCGAAGGTGATGGTCGCCAGGCTGGCCAGCGCCGCAATGCATACGAGCGCCAGCACCAGCCCGGCGTTTTCGTCTTCGATTTCGGCGATGCGTTTCACGTCAGGCGCTTTCGAACGCACGGTGAGCCAAAGCATCAGCAGCAGGTAGATCCAGACGCCGGCATTCCAGCCGATGAGGATCTTGCTGATCGGCGAATCTGCTGGAGCCAGAAAGCCCGCCGCGATGCCCAGCAGGATGGCGGCGGACAGGCGAGGGTGGGTGCGTGCGAGGAAAATCATGGAGGCTCGAGGGGTTGGGGCTGTGCAATCACCTTAGCCCAGTTGACCCCGATCTTGAAGTCACCGAGATCCCCTTGTGGGAGCGGGCTTGCTCGCGAAGGCGCACGGTCAATCAACACGGATGTTGAATGTGACGGCCTCTTCGCGAGCAAGCCCGCTCCCACATTGGGACAGTGGTGTTGATCAGGTGTTTTTGTGTCGCTTGCGCACCAACTTCATTACCACCACAAAAAACACCGGCACGAACACCACGGCCAGGGTCGCCGTGATCATCCCGCCAATCACCCCGGTGCCGATGGCCTGCTGGCTCGCCGAGCTGGCGCCGGTCGCGATCGCCAAAGGCACCACGCCAAGGATGAACGCCAGGGAGGTCATGACAATCGGCCGCAACCGCAGGCGTGCCGCTTGCAGGGTGGCGTCGATCAGGTCATGGCCTTCGTCGTACAGGCTCTTGGCGAATTCGATGATCAGGATCGCGTTCTTCGCCGACAGGCCGATGATGGTGATCAACCCGACCTTGAAGAACACGTCGTTGGGCATCCCGCGCAAGGTCACCGCCAGCACCGCACCGAGCACGCCCAGCGGCACCACCAGCAGCACCGAGGTCGGGATCGACCAGCTCTCGTACAACGCCGCCAGGCACAGGAACACGATCAACAGCGACAGCCCCAGCAGGATCGGCGCCTGGCTGCCGGACAACCGTTCCTGCAACGACAACCCGGTCCATTCCTGGCCCAGGCCCGCCGGGCCCTGTGCCACCAGCCGCTCGATCTCGGCCATGGCCTCACCGGTGCTGTGGCCCGGGGTCGGTTCACCGGAAATGCTGATCGCCGGATAGCCGTTGTAGCGGGTCAACTGCGCCGGGCCCTGGGTCCACTTGGCCTGGACGAAGGCCGACAGGGGCACCATTTTTTCGTGGGTGTTGCGCACGTGGATCTTCAGCAGGTCTTCCACCTGGCTGCGCTGGTCGCCCTCGGCCTGCACCACCACGCGCTGCATCCGCCCCTGATTGGGGAAGTCGTTGATGTAGGCCGAGCCCACGGCCGTGGACAGCACGTTGCCGACGTCGGCGAAGGACACCCCCAGCGCATTGGCCTGCTTGCGGTCGACCACCAGTTGCACCTGCGGTGCCTCGGCCAGGGCGCTTTCGCGCACGTTCATCAGGATCGGGCTTTTTTGCGCCGCCGCGAGTAACTCGGTGCGGGCTTCCATCAACTTCTCATGGCCGAGACCACCACGATCCTGCAGGCGGAACTCGAATCCGCTGGACGTACCCAGGCCATCCACGGGCGGCGGCAGTACGGCAAAGGTCACCGCGTCCTTGATCTGGCTGAGGGCAACGTTGGCCCGGTCGGCAATCGACGCCGCCGAGTCTTCACTGCCGCGCTCGGACCAGTCTTTGAGCGTGCTGAACGCCAGCGCCGCGTTCTGCCCGCTGCCGGAGAAGCTGAAGCCGAGAATCACCACGCTGTCGCGAATGCCTGGCTCGCCAGCGTTGTGCGCTTCAACCTGCTCGGCGACCTGCACCGTGCGGTTCTTGCTTGCACCCGGCGGCAGCTGGATGTCGGTGATGGTGTAACCCTGGTCTTCCACCGGCAGGAACGAGGAGGGCAGGCGACTGAAGGCCAGGCCCAGACCGATCAACAGCACGCCGTAGATCAGCAAGTAGCGCCCGGTACGTTTCAACGCGTAGGCCACCCAGCCCTGGTAACGGTCGGTCAGTTGCTCGAAGCGACGGTTGAACCAGCCGAAGAACCCGGTCTTTTCATGGTGCTCGCCTTTGGCAATCGGCTTGAGCAACGTCGCGCACAGGGCCGGGGTCAAGGTCAGGGCGAGGAAGGCCGAGAACAGGATCGAGGTGGCCATCGACAGTGAGAACTGCTGGTAGATCACCCCGACCGAGCCCTGCATGAACGCCATCGGAATGAATACCGCGACCAGCACCAGGGTGATGCCGATGATGGCCCCGGTGATCTGTTGCATGGCCTTGCGCGTGGCTTCCTTGGGCGAAAGGCCTTCGGTGGCCATGATCCGCTCGACGTTCTCCACCACCACGATGGCGTCGTCCACCAGAATGCCGATGGCCAGCACCATGCCGAACATGGTCAGCACGTTGATCGAAAACCCGAGCGCCAGCATCGTCGCAAAGGTGCCCATCAACGCCACTGGCACCACCAGGGTCGGAATCAGCGTGTAGCGGATGTTCTGCAGGAACAGGAACATCACCGCGAACACCAGCAACATCGCCTCAAAGAGGGTGTAGACCACCTTGGTGATCGAGACCTTGACGAAAGGCGAGGTGTCGTACGGTATCGAATACTCGACGTTCGCCGGGAAGTAGCGCTTGAGTTCATCCATCTTCGCCCGCACCAGGGTCGCGGTGTTCAGTGCGTTGGCGCCGGGCGACAGCTGCACGGCAACGGCAGTGGACGGCTTGCCGTTCAGGCGCGTGGAAAACTGGTATTCCTGGCTGCCGATCTCGACCCGCGCCACATCGCTGATGCGCACGGTCGAGCCGTCCGGGTTGGCCTTGAGGACGATGTCGGCAAACTCTTCGGGGGTCGACAACTGCCCCTTGACCAGAATGGTCGCGGTGATTTCCTGGGTGGTGCGGGTCGGCAGGTCGCCGATGCTGCCCGCCGACACCTGGGCGTTTTGCGCGACGATGGCGGTGTTGACGTCCGCCGGCGTCAGGTTGAAGGCGAGCAGTTTCCGCGGGTCGATCCAGATCCGCATCGCCCGCTCGGCGCCGTACAGCTGAGCCTTGCCGACGCCATCCAGACGCTTGACCTCATTCATCACGTTGCGCGCCAGGTAATCGCTGAGCGCCACGTCGTCGAGCTTGCCGTCGCTGGACGTCAGGGTGATCAACAGCAGGAAGCCGGAGGAGACTTTCTCCACCTGCAAACCCTGCTGGATCACCGCTTGCGGCAGCCGTGATTCCACGGCTTTGAGGCGATTCTGCACATCCACCTGGGCCAGTTCCGGGTTGGTGCCCGGCTGGAAGGTGGCCTTGATGGTGGCGCTGCCCAGGCTGCTCTGGGATTCGAAATACAACAGGTGATCGGCGCCGTTGAGTTCTTCCTCGATCAGGCTGACCACGCTCTCGTCCACGGTTTGCGCCGAAGCGCCCGGGTACACGGCGTAGATTTCGATTTGTGGCGGCGCAACATCCGGGTATTGCGCCACCGGCAGTTGCGGAATGG
>Ga0247818_10003103_pt1 | contig 10744 bp, 11 predicted proteins | sample 13C_Glucose_Day1_FD_192424 | JGI IMG/M metagenome (GOLD analysis project Ga0247818, IMG submission 192424) | Soil microbial communities from agricultural site in Penn Yan, New York, United States - 13C_Glucose_Day1 | ecosystem: Environmental > Terrestrial > Soil > Agricultural land | place...
GTCCCCGCACCCGTGACGGGCCGTCCCGTGGGTGGGCCGATTCTCCAGTTTACGGGCGGGGCCGGGCGGCCCGTCACGGGTGCGGGGACGGAGGCCGGCCAGGGGCCGAACGGTGGTGTTTCGGCCGAGTGGGATCGAACGCAACGCCAAGGTAGGCCAAAGCGCGTGTCCAACGCCCGAAAGAACGCACCCGGCGACCTAGGTTGGCGGGGTGGAGCAGCACAGGACACGTACCCCGCAGCGCAGGCAGCCCGCGCAGGCCCCGTCCGCCGCACCGTCCGGCGGTCTCGGCGAGGGCCCGGCCGGCGGTCCGGTGTCGGTGGTGGTCGCCCCGGCCCCGGCGGCGGCCCCGAACCGGGGGTCCCGGCCCGGCGGCGTACCGCCGGTGGTCCTGGCGCTGCGCAGATTCCCCGACCCGCGGCTGACGGGGATCGGCGCCGGGCTCTTCGCGGTCCTGACCATGTTCCTGCTGGCCTGCGCCGACCAGCTGCTCCTCGGCGGCTCGGAGATCGTGTACGGGGTGCTGTTCCTGCCGGTCAGCGCCCTGACCGCGCTCTGGGTGCGGCCCGCCGACCTGGTGACCGCGCCGATCATCGTCCCCATCGCCTTCGCGGTCGGGGTGATCCCCGTGGCGGGGGGCACCGGAGGCTTCGGCGGGCAGGCGATGGCCGTCGTCACCGCCCTCGCCGTCCATGCCGGCTGGCTGTACGGGGGAACGCTCGTCGCCGGTCTCATCGCCTCGGTACGCAAGATCCGGCAGATGCGGGAGCGGCAGCGCCACCTGGTCAGGGCCGACCGGGCGGCCGCCCGCCGCCCCCGCGTCTAGGGGTCCTCCGGGACGGGCCTACCGGCCCGCGGCCGCCATGGCCGCTCCGACGATGCCCGCGTTGTTCTGGAGCTGGGCCGGGACGATCTCGGCGCGTACGTGCTCGATGAGCGGCAGGAACTTCTCCGCCTTGCGGCTGACGCCGCCGCCGATGATGAACAGTTCGGGCGAGAACAGCATCTCCACGTGGACCAGGTACTTCTGCACCCGGTGCGCCCAGTGGTGCCAGCTGAGGTCCTCGTCCTCCTTGGCCTTCGTGGAGGCGCGCTTCTCCGCGTCGTGGCCGTGCAGCTCCAGATGACCGAGCTCCGTGTTGGGCACCAGCTGCCCGTCGGTGAAGACCGCGCTGCCGATGCCCGTCCCGAGGGTCAGCATGATCACGGTGCCCTTGCGGTCACGGCCGGCGCCGAAGGTCATCTCGGCGACACCGGCGGCGTCGGCGTCGTTGAGGATCGTGACCGGCTGCCCGATGCGCTCGCTGAGCAGCTTCCGGGCGTCCGTGTCGATCCAGCCCTTGTCCACGTTGGCCGCGGTCCGGGTGATGCCGCCGGTGACGACTCCGGGGAACGTGATGCCGACCGGGCCCTTCCAGTCGAAATGGCCGACGACCTCGGCCACACCGTCGGCCACGCTCGCGGGCGTGGCCGGGTGGGGTGTCAGTACCTTGTGGCGCTCCTGCGCCAGCTCTCCGCGGTCCAGGTCCACGGGCGCGCCCTTGATCCCTGAACCGCCGATGTCCACACCGAAGATCTCCATGTGACCCACGGTACGTGCAGGTGTCGCGGATCACTCCCCCGGAGTGGCGATCCGGTGGGATCGCGCCGGTCCGGCGGTCGGGGCGCGCCCGGCCCGGCTCACGGGAGCGGGCGCGCCCGGGGTCATTCGGCGGAGAGTGCGGCGGCCTCGGCGCGGAGGTCGCGCCGGAGCTCCTTGGGCAGCGAGAAGGTGATCGACTCGTCCGCGGTCTTCACCGTCTCGACGTCCGCGTAACCGCGCTCGCCCAGCCACTCCAGCACGCCGTCGACCAGGACGTCGGGCACCGAGGCCCCGGAGGTGAGACCGACCGTGGTGACGCCCTCCAGCCAGGCCTCGTCGATCTCGGAGGCGAAGTCCACCAGGTGGGCGGCCGGCGCGCCGGCGTCCAGGGCGACCTCGACCATGCGGATCGAGTTGGAGGAGTTCTTCGAGCCGACGACGATGACCAGATCGGCGTCCTCGGCCAGCTTCTTCACCGCGACCTGGCGGTTCTGCGTGGCGTAGCAGATGTCGTCGCTCGGCGGGGAGAGGAGGTTCGGGAACTTGTTCTTGAGCGCCCCGACCGTCTCCATCGTCTCGTCGACGGAGAGGGTGGTCTGGGAGAGCCAGACGACCTTCGACTCGTCGCGGACCTCGACGTTCGCGACGTCGTCGGGGCCGTCGACCAGCGTGATGTGGTCGGGGGCCTCGCCGCTCGTGCCGATGACCTCCTCGTGGCCCTCGTGGCCGATCAGGAGGATGTCGTAGTCCTCCTTGGCGTACCGGACGGCTTCCTTGTGGACCTTGGTGACCAGCGGGCAGGTCGCGTCGATCGTGGCGAGCTTGCGCTCGGCGGCCTCCGCGTGGACCGTCGGGGCGACCCCGTGCGCGGAGAACATCACGATGGAGCCCTCGGGCACCTCCGCGGTCACGTCGACGAAGATCGCGCCCTTCTTCTCGAGCGTCTGTACGACGTACTTGTTGTGCACGATCTCGTGGCGGACGTAGATCGGGGCACCGTACTGCTCCAGGGCCTTCTCGACGGCGATCACGGCGCGGTCCACGCCCGCGCAGTAGCCGCGGGGCGCGGCGAGCAGGACACGGCGGTCGCCACTGCTGCGCGAAGCGTCTCCGCTCGCGGCGGTGGCGGGTGACGGGCTGGGCGTTGCAGTCATGCGTCCCATCGTAAGGCCGTACCGAACAGGCGCCGGATCGGCGGGGTCGGGAGACTGAGGCGTACGCAATCCAGCGACGGAGGCTCCATGGCGGTCAGCGGCGGCAGCACGGCCGAGGGAAAGCTTCGGCGCACACTCGGGTTCCGGGACCTCGTGGTCTACGGGCTGCTGTTCATCGCGCCCATGGCCCCGGTCGGCGTGTTCGGCACGCTGGACGCCAAGTCCGACGGGGCCGTGGCGCTGGTGTACCTGGTGGCGACCGTGGTGATGGCGTTCACCGCGTTCAGCTACGCCCAGATGGTCCATGTCGCCCCGCTCGCCGGGTCGGTCTTCGCGTACGCCCGCAAGGGGCTCGGGGAGGGGCCCGGGTTCATCGCGGGCTGGATGGCCATGCTCGACTACCTGCTCATCCCGGCGGTCGCCTACCTGTTCTCGGGCATCGCGATGAACGCGCTGGTGCCCGAGGTGTCCCGCTGGGTGTGGACGGCGATCGCGGTGGTCGTCACGACCGCGCTCAACCTCTGGGGGGTGCGGGCGGCGGCCCGGGTGGGCTTCGCGGTGCTCGCCATGGAGATCGTGGTGCTGCTGGTGTTCGTGGTCTCGGCCGTGGTGGTGCTGGCCAGGGACGGGGCGGAGCGCGGCTGGCTGACCCCGCTCACGGGGGACACCGGGTTCTCGACGACCGCGGTGCTGGGTGCGGTGTCCGTCGCCGTGCTGTCCTATCTGGGTTTCGACGCGATCGCCTCGTTCGCCGAGGAGGTGACGGGCGGTTCGGCGAAGGTGGCGCGGGCGGTGCTGTTCTGCCTGGTGCTCGCCGGGGCGCTGTTCGTCGTCCAGTCGTACCTGGCGGCGCTGCTGGAGCCGGTGAGCTCGGCGGAGCTCGCGGCGGACCCGGTGAAGCAGGGGTCGGCGTTCTACGACGCGGTGGACGCCTCGGTCGGGACGTGGCTGCACGACCTGGTGGCCGTCAGCAAGGCCATCGGCGCGGCCTTCGCGGCGCTGGCCGGGCAGGCGGCGGCCGGACGGCTGGTGTTCGCGATGGGCAGGGAGGGGCGGCTGCCGTCGTTCCTCTCCCGGGTCGACGGCGGGTCGGGGGTCCCGCGCGTCGCGATCGCGTGCGCCGCGGTCGTGACCCTGGTGGCGGCGGTGTGGGCGGCACGGCGCGACGACGGCCTCGACCATCTGGTGTCGGTGGTGAACGTCGGCGCGCTCACCGCGTTCGTGCTGCTGCACGCGTCGGTGGTCGGCTGGTTCGCCGTGCGCCGGATGGAGGGTCCGCCGAGCTGGTGGCGCCACGTCGTGGTGCCGGTGGTGGGCGCCGGCGTGCTGGTCGCGGTCATCCTGGAGGCGACGGCGACCGCCCAGCTGGTCGGCGTGTGCTGGCTGGGGATCGGCCTGGTGGTGCTCGCGCTCCAGTGGGGGCGACGCACCGCCTGATTGTCGGCGCCGGCCGATACGCTCGCCCGTATGGCTCTCACCACGTCCCCCGAAGCCCCGCTGCCCGTCGGCGACGTGTCACGGCTGATCGGCGGGTGGATCGACCGGCTCGGCGCCGTCTGGGTGGAGGGGCAGATCACCCAGTTGTCCCGCCGGCCGGGTGCCGGGGTGGTGTTCCTGACGCTGCGCGACCCGTCCCACGACATCTCGGTGAGCGTGACCTGCTTCCGGCAGGTCTTCGACCGGATCGCCGACGTGGTGACGGAGGGCGCGCGGGTGGTCGTCCTCGCCAAGCCCGAGTGGTACGCCCCGCGCGGGCAGTTGTCCCTGCGGGCCACGGAGATACGGCCGGTGGGCATCGGCGAGCTGCTGGTGCGGCTGGAACAGCTGAAGAAGTCCCTGGCGGCCGAGGGCCTCTTCGCCCTGGACCGGAAGAAGCCGCTGCCGTTCCTTCCGCAGCTGATCGGCCTGGTCTCCGGGCGGGCCTCCGCGGCGGAGCGTGACGTGCTGGAGAACGCCAGACGACGGTGGCCCGCGGTGCGCTTCGAGGTACGCAACACCGCGGTGCAGGGCGTGCACGCGGTGAATCAGGTGGTCCAGGCGGTGCAGGAGCTGGACGGGCTGCCGGAGGTCGACGTGATCGTCGTCGCGCGCGGCGGCGGCAGCGTCGAGGATCTGCTGCCGTTCTCGGACGAGGCGCTGATCCGGGCGGTGGCCGCGTGCCGTACCCCGGTGGTCTCCGCGATCGGGCACGAGCCGGACTCGCCCCTCCTCGACCTGGTGGCGGATGTGCGGGCCTCGACGCCGACCGACGCGGCGAAGAAGGTCGTGCCGGACGTGGGCGAGGAGCTCGACCGGGTGCAGCAGCTCCGTGACCGGGCACTGAGAACCGTGCGCGGGCTGATCGACCGGGAGGAGCGCGGGCTCGCCCACGCGCTGGGCAGGTCCTCGATGGAGCGCCCGCAGCGGATGGTGGACGAGCGCGAGGCGGAGGTGGACGCGCTGGTCGGACGGAGCCGCAGGGTGCTCGGACACCTGCTGGACCGCGCCGACTCGGAGCTGGCGCACACCCGGGCCCGGGTGGTGGCGCTGTCGCCGGCGGCGACGCTGGAGCGGGGGTACGCCGTCCTCCAGCGGCCGGACGGCCATGTGGTCCGCTCCCCCGCGGACGCCGGGGCGCCGGGCGCGGAGCTGAGGGCGCGGGTCTCCGAGGGCGAGTTCACCGTACGGGTCGCGGAGTGAGGAGCCGGCGTTGTCGGAGCCCGCGCATAGGGTGGTCGGCATGACGGACGACGGGACGACGACGGCTGCCACGGCGGGCACGCTCGGGTACGAGCAGGCGCGGGACGAGCTGATCGAGGTCGTACGCCGCCTGGAGGCGGGCGGGACGACCCTGGAGGAGTCACTGGCCCTGTGGGAGCGCGGCGAGGAGCTGGCGAAGGTGTGCCGGCGCTGGCTGGAGGGCGCGCGGGCCCGCCTGGACGCGGCTCTGGCGGGTCCCGAGGAGCCCTCGGACGGCGACGGTACGGACTGAGGGGTCCGCCGGGGGCCTGCGGCCGCGCCGGACGGGCGAGGCGGCCCGGGTGGTGCGCGGTCGGGTGGTGTGCCATGGATCACCCCCGACCCGATTTAGTTGAAGTTTAATCTATTACCGGGTTACGGTGCTCGCATCGCTCGACGCATCCGTCCGGAAGGTAACCCCCCAGATGTCCCTCGTTCTTGACCCCGCCGCCCAGGACCTCCTCTTCCGTGAGGCCCGCACTGCCAACACGTTCACCGACGAGCCGGTGACCGACGAGCAGGTCCAGGCGATCTACGACCTGGTCAAGTACGGCCCCACCGCCTTCAACCAGTCGCCGCTGCGCGTCGTGCTGGTCCGCTCGGCCGAGGGCCGCGAGCGCCTGGTCAAGCACATGGCCGAGGGCAACCGCCCGAAGACCGCCACCGCCCCGCTGGTCGCGCTCCTCGTCGCGGACCACGAGTTCCACGAGGAACTCCCGGCCCTCATGCCGCACTTCCCGCAGGCCAAGGACGCGTTCTTCTCCGAGCGCCCGGTCCGCGAGCAGTCCGCCGCGCTCAACGCCGCGCTGCAGGCCGCCTACTTCATCATCGGCGTCCGCGCCGCCGGTCTGGCCGCCGGCCCGATGACCGGCTTCGACGCCGCGGGCATCGAGAAGGAGTTCCTGGACGGCGACCACAAGCTGCTCATGGCCGTCAACATCGGCAAGCCGGGCGAGGACGCCTGGTTCCCGCGCCTGCCGCGCCTGTCCTACGACGAGGTCGTCACCACCGTCTGACCCCTGGTCCGGGGCGGTGGACCCGGTCCCCACCCGGAAACCGTGAGAGCCCCGCGACGCCGAGCGTCGCGGGGCTCTCACGGTTTCCGGTCCGGGCGGGGCCGCCACACGGCCGCCCGGACCCGCGGGCTGTCAGGAGGAGGCGGCGGGAGCCTCGGAAGCGGTGGCGGCCGGATCCGTCTTCAGCGCGGCGGCCATCTCGGCGAGCCGGTCCGACGGGGCCGATCCGGTGACGACCGTCGTCACGCCCTCGGCGTGCAGGACGAGGGCGTCGTACTTCGGCCCCTCCCAGACCTCCCAGGCCCGGCCCGACACCTCGCGCGTGCGCCCGGTGTTCTCGGCGTCACGGCTGACCTCGGGCACGTACTTCTTCGCCGGGGCCGTCGACTGCTCCACGGCGACGTACCTGTCGTCCGGGTCGAGGAAGCCCAGGTGCCAGCCGGCGCCGTCACGGCCCTCGTACGAGACGGAGGTGGGCTTCCAGCCCTTCGACAGGCCGTCCGGGGCCGCCACCGGGTACGGCGCGGCACGGCGGGCCGTCGCGAGCTCGACCCGGTAGTCGACCGCCTTGATCGGGTCGGCCTTGTCGTCGTGCGGGATGAAGAGGTAGACGACGCCCGCCACTGCGGTGATCACGAGCATCGACAGGATCATGTCCCGGACGGTCTGCTTGCCTCGCTTGCTTGCCACGGACTCAATGGTGGCATGAGCCTTTGGGCGCCCCGCCAGCGGGCGTCCGCTCATACGTGACCCGCCCTGCTCATTTTATCGACCTACCGATAGAGTCACAGCACCCTCTTTTCCGGTCGTCGTCGTACAGAAAGGTGCGCTCCGATGTCCGAGCATCATCATCTGCCGTCCCCGCTCGAGGTCTCCCCGGAGGCTCCCGACCGCAACCTGGCCCTGGAGCTGGTGCGGGTCACCGAGGCCGCCGCCATGGCCGCGGGGCGCTGGGTCGGCCGCGGCGACAAGATCGGCGCCGACGGTGCCGCCGTGAAGGCCATGCGTACGCTCGTCTCCACCGTGTCGATGAACGGCATCGTCGTCATCGGTGAGGGCGAGAAGGACGAAGCCCCCATGCTGTTCAACGGCGAGCGCGTCGGCGACGGCACCGGAGCCGAGGTCGACATCGCCGTCGACCCGATCGACGGCACCACGCTCAACGCCAAGGGCATGCCCAACGCGATCGCCGTGCTGGCCGCCGCCGACCGTGGTGCGATGTTCGACCCGTCCGCCGTCTTCTACATGGACAAGCTGGTCACCGGCCCGGAGGCCGCCGACTTCGTCGACATCAACGCACCCGTGTCCGTGAACATCCGACGCGTCGCGAGGGCCAAGAGCTCGACGCCCGAGGACGTCACCGTCGTCATCCTGGACCGGCCCCGGCACGAGGGCGTCGTCAAGGAGATCCGGGAGACCGGCGCCCGCATCAAGTTCATCTCCGACGGCGACGTCGCGGGGTCGATCATGGCGGCCCGCGAGGGCACCGGCGTCGACCTGCTCATGGGCATCGGCGGCACCCCCGAGGGCATCATCTCGGCCTGCGCCATAAAGTGCCTCGGCGGTGTCATCCAGGGCAAGCTCTGGCCCAAGGACGAGGCCGAGCGGCAGCGCGCGCTGGACGCCGGCCACGACCTGGACCGCGTCCTGTCGACGGACGACCTCGTCAGCGGGGACAACGTGTTCTTCGTCGCCACCGGGATCACCGACGGCGAACTCCTGCGCGGTGTGCGGTACCGCGCGGAGACGGCGACCACGGAGTCCCTGGTGATGCGGTCCAAGTCGGGCACGATCCGCAGGATCGACTCGACACACCGGCTCTCGAAGCTGCGCGCCTACAGCGCGATCGACTTCGACCGCGCCAAGTAGCCCGGACGGTACGGATGTGGGGGCCGTCCCGGCGGGGCGGCCCCCACATCCGTCCGCGCGGGAATCAGCCCGCTGCGGCTATGCGCCCCGTCGGGGCCGCCGCCTTGAGCTCGATGTCGCGCCTCCGGCGCCGGGCGAGCACCACACGGCGTTCGGCGGCGGTGAGGCCGCCCCACACCCCGTAAGGCTCGGGCTGTATGAGCGCGTGCTCCCGGCACTCCACCATGACCGGACACCTCGCACAGACCTGTTTCGCGGCTTCCTCACGGGACAGCCGGGCAGCAGTCGGCTCCTTCGACGGGGCGAAGAACAGCCCGGCTTCGTCCCGGCGGCACACCGCCTCCGAGTGCCAGGGCCCCGCCTGATCCTCCCGCGCGGGTGCGCGCTGGGACGGTACGGCGGCGACCTGCAGGGGCTGATGCGGCATGTGCAGCACGGTCCACTCCTGACGACGGCTTGGGCTTCGTGAGCGAGAGGCGATGCAGCTCTCCCTACCCGCTGTACGCACGCCTATGCACTGAGTGGCGCCGCCGCCAGGCCGTCGCGATCACACCGCTTGGCCGAATGGCCTGAATTAGCGGTGTCCCAGCCACCCGGCCTCAGTAACCGAGGTGCTTGCGCAACTGCCGGTGCAGATTGGCAATGAGCTTGCCACGCTTGGGCTTTGCCTCGACGCTCCCGAATACGGAATAGCCGTTCACGACGACCACCGGTGCCTCCGGGTCCACGGATTCCAGTGTGTCGACCTCGAAATTGCCGAAAATGCCTGTTCCGCTGCCGCGCAGGGAGATGTTCTCGGGAACCTTGACCTCGACACTGCCGAAGATGGACGTCGCGTTGATGACCGTCAGGCGCTGGCCGAACAGCGCCTCGGTCAGGTCGATCTCGACGCTCCCGAAGAGCGCGAAGGCGTTCGTGCGGCCGCCGACCCGCCAACGGCCCTTGCGGGTGGAGCTGCTGAAGACCGCGACGAGGTTCTCGGCGGGTCCGCCCGTCCCCTCCGGGCCGTAGGAGTAGGGCGAGGCGGCCTGCCGAGCGGCGCCGTCCGGTGCCGGCAGGTCCTGGACCAGCGGCTCGAGCTCACCGACGGTCTTGGCCCGGTAGACCAGGTCGACCCGCTCGGCGTGCTCATCGGCGGTCAGCCGGCCCTCGGCCATGGCCTCCCGCAGGATGTCCGCGATCCGGTCACGGTCCGCGTCGGAGGCGCGGATTCCGGCGGGCGCGGGACCGGCCGGAGCGACGGGCTGCTGAGGCTGCTTCTCGAGGTCCACCGGACCAGCCTACCCAGACGCGATAGATCGCGACCAGTGCCTCACCGGCCTTGCTCGGAATCCGGCCGCCGGATCAAGCGGTCCGGGTGAGCCTTACCTCACAGGTTCACCGCGCCCCGGGGGTCCTACCCTGGTGGATGCGCTGCCCGAGGGAGGTCAGCCGCTGTCACCGAGTGAGGAATGGCCGTAATGCCAGAGTTTGCGTACTCCGATCTGCTCCCCCTGGGAGAGGACACCACGCCGTACCGGCTGGTGACAGCCGAGGGCGTCTCGACCTTCGAGGCCGACGGCCGTACGTTCCTCAAGGTGGCTCCGGAGGCCCTGCGCACCCTCGCGGCCGAGGCCATGCACGACATCTCGCACTACCTGCGGCCCGCCCACCTGGCGCAGCTGCGCCGCATCGTGGACGACCCCGAGGCCTCGTCCAACGACAAGTTCGTCGCGCTGGACCTCCTGAAGAACGCGAACATCGCCGCCGCGGGTGTCCTGCCCATGTGCCAGGACACCGGTACGGCGATCGTCATGGGCAAGCGCGGCCAGAACGTGCTCACCGAGGGCGGTGACGAGGAGGCCCTGTCGCACGGCATCTTCGACGCGTACACGAAGCTGAACCTGCGCTACTCGCAGATGGCCCCGCTGACCATGTGGGACGAGAAGAACACCGGCTCGAACCTCCCGGCCCAGATCGAGCTGTACGCGACGGACGGCGGCGCCTACAAGTTCCTCTTCATGGCGAAGGGCGGCGGCTCGGCCAACAAGTCCTTCCTCTACCAGGAGACCAAGGCGGTCCTCAACGAGGCCTCCATGATGAAGTTCCTGGAGGAGAAGATCCGTTCGCTGGGCACTGCGGCCTGCCCGCCCTACCACCTGGCGATCGTCGTCGGCGGTACGTCGGCCGAATTCGCGCTGAAGACCGCGAAGTACGCCTCCGCCCACTACCTGGACGAGCTGCCCTCCGAGGGCTCCCCCACCGGCCACGGCTTCCGGGACGAGGACCTGGAGCAGAAGGTCTTCGAGCTGACGCAGAAGATCGGCATCGGCGCCCAGTTCGGCGGCAAGTACTTCTGCCACGACGTCCGGGTCGTCCGCCTCCCCAGGCACGGCGCCTCGCTGCCCGTCGCGATCGCCGTGTCC
>Ga0247818_10003104_pt1 | contig 10740 bp, 8 predicted proteins | sample 13C_Glucose_Day1_FD_192424 | JGI IMG/M metagenome (GOLD analysis project Ga0247818, IMG submission 192424) | Soil microbial communities from agricultural site in Penn Yan, New York, United States - 13C_Glucose_Day1 | ecosystem: Environmental > Terrestrial > Soil > Agricultural land | place: USA...
GTTTGAAAAGAACCTGCTGGAGCAGCTGTATCGCAGCTATCCGTCGAGCCGATTATTGGCTGCACGGTTGCAGACATCCCATAGCGCGATTGCGATTCGCTTGCGCAAGTACGGCATTCCCGCCAAGCCCTGAGTGATCTGCCGGATCACATTCCCCTGTAGGAGCGAGCCTGACAGTCAACATACATTTCAACTGACACGCCCTCATCGCGAGCAGGCTCACGCCTACAGGAGACTGTGTTGCGCCTGCACTTCTCGTATGAAAATCGATACAGCGTAGCGAAATCAAGACAATCTCCTTCCCAGCCGCCTTTACGGTGTCTGCGCTTACAGCCCTGCTTGCCTGTATTGATTTCAATACAAATGAAATGGTGCGCACTTAACGAGATAACATCAAGCCATTGATTTAAAACAACTAATCAACCTTGGCACCGCCCTTGCTAACTCAAACTCAGCTCCGCTCGTTGCCCTGCCACGAGCCCTGAATGCGTCCAAAAATAATAAGGAACTGAGATGAGCCAATTGCGTTTCACAGTCGATCACGAATGGCTGCGGCTTGACGCCGATGGCCTGGTCACCGTCGGCATCACGGTGTTTGCCCAGCAAGCATTGGGGGATGTGGTGTTCGTTCAAGTGCCTGAACTGGGCACCTTCGATGCAGGCGCAGAAGTGTCGGTACTGGAATCGGTAAAAGCCGCCAGCAGCATCGGCATGCCGCTGGACGGTGAAGTGGTCGAGATCAATACGACGCTGGAGAGCACCCCGGAACGGGTCAACGAAGACCCGATGGGCGAAGGCTGGTTCTTTCGCTTCAAACCCGCAGATCCTGAAGCTTTGAGCGAACTGCTGGTTCAGGACGCCTACGAGCAATTGACTGCAGAACACGCCGACGCCTGAAGCCCCCACCCATTTCCGAATCCGAAAAAGGACCACACCATGTTCAGCAAGCACGACCAGATCAAAGGCTACGACGACGAACTGCTGGCGGCGATGAACGCCGAGGATGCGCGCCAGGAACACCACATCGAACTGATCGCCTCGGAGAACTACACCAGCCAACGGGTGATGGAAGCGCAAGGCAGCGGCCTGACCAACAAGTACGCCGAAGGCTATCCGGGCAAGCGTTACTACGGCGGCTGCGAGCACGTCGATGTGGTCGAGCAACTGGCCATCGACCGCGCCAAACAGCTGTTCGGCGCCGATTACGCCAACGTCCAGCCGCACTCCGGCAGCCAGGCGAACGCCGCGGTTTATCTCGCCCTGCTGCAAGCCGGCGACACCGTGCTCGGCATGAGCCTGGCCCACGGCGGTCACTTGACCCACGGTGCCAAGGTGAGTTTTTCCGGCAAGCTCTACAACGCGGTGCAATACGGCATCGATACCAATACAGGGCTGATCGATTACGACGAAGTCGAGCGCCTGGCCGTTGAGCACAAACCGAAAATGATCATCGCCGGGTTCTCGGCTTACTCGAAGACCCTGGACTTCCCGCGCTTCCGTCAGATTGCGGACAAAGTCGGCGCGTACTTTTTCGTCGACATGGCCCACGTTGCCGGGCTGGTGGCGACCGGTCTGTACCCCAATCCCCTGCCCTACGCCGACGTGGTTACCACCACCACCCACAAGACCCTGCGCGGCCCGCGTGGTGGTTTGATTCTGGCCAAGGCCAATCCTGAACTTGAGAAAAAGCTCAACGCTGCCGTGTTCCCCGGTGGTCAGGGCGGCCCGCTGATGCACGTGATCGCGGCCAAGGCCGTGTGCTTCAAGGAAGCGCTGGAACCCGGCTTCAAGACCTATCAGGCGCAAGTGATCCGCAATGCCCAGGCCATGGCGCAGATGTTTATCGAGCGCGGATATGACGTGGTCTCCGGCGGTACCGACAACCACTTGTTCCTGGTCAGCCTGATCCGCCAGGGCCTGACCGGCAAGGACGCCGACGCCGCCCTCGGTCGTGCTGGCATCACGGTGAACAAGAACGCCGTGCCCAACGATCCGCAATCGCCGTTCGTGACTTCGGGCTTGCGCATCGGCACGCCGGCGATCACCAGCCGTGGCTTCAAGGAAGCGCAGAGCATCGCGTTGGCGGGCTGGATCTGCGACATCCTCGATCACTTGGGCGATGCCGATATCGAAGCCAATGTTGCCCGGCAGGCCGCCGCCCTGTGTGCCGACTTCCCGGTCTACCGCGACTGACCACGCGGTGACCCGCTCTTGTAGGAGCCCGGCTTGCCCGCGATGGCGCCCTGAAGGATGTCATCACCGGCAAGCCGGGCTCCTACAGGAAGCATCAGGGCAAATCACCCTCCCGTTCGCGTACAAGGAAATCACCATGAATGCCATTGTCGAATCGACCGGCAAGAGCCCGGCCAAAGTAGAAATCGGCACCAAACTGCGCGGCGCGGAAAAGGTCGCGCGGATCCCGGTGAAGATCATCCCCACCGAGGAATTGCCGCGCAAACCCGACTGGATTCGTGTACGCATCCCCGTGTCCCCGGAGGTCGACCGCATCAAGCAACTGCTGCGCAAACACAAGCTGCACAGCGTCTGCGAAGAAGCCTCATGCCCTAACCTCGGCGAGTGTTTTTCCGGTGGTACTGCGACGTTCATGATCATGGGCGACATCTGCACCCGCCGCTGCCCGTTCTGCGATGTCGGTCATGGCCGGCCCAAGCCGCTGGACATCAACGAACCGATGAACCTGGCTGTGGCCATCGCCGAGCTGCGCCTGAAGTACGTGGTAATCACCTCGGTAGACCGCGACGATCTGCGCGACGGTGGTGCCCAGCACTTCGTCGACTGCCTGCGAGAAATCCGCAAGCTGTCACCCGGCATCCAATTGGAAACCCTGGTGCCGGATTATCGCGGGCGCATGGACGTCGCGTTGGCGATCACCGCCTCTGAGCCACCGGATGTGTTCAACCACAACCTGGAAACCGTGCCACGTCTGTACAAAGCTGCACGACCAGGTTCGGACTTCGAATGGTCGCTGGACCTGCTGCAAAAATTCAAACACGCAGTGCCGCATGTGCCGACCAAATCCGGCCTGATGCTCGGCCTTGGCGAAACCGACGACGAAGTCATCGAAGTCATGCAGCGCATGCGCGAGCACGACATCGACATGCTGACCCTCGGCCAATACCTGCAACCGTCGCGCAGCCACTTGCCAGTGCAGCGTTTCGTGCATCCGGACACGTTCGCCTGGTTCGCCGAGGAAGGCACACGGATGGGGTTCAAGAACGTGGCGTCCGGGCCGCTGGTGCGTTCGTCCTATCACGCCGATCAACAACTTCATGGAGGTAGCGACGGTTTCAAGCCATCATGAACAGACTGGTCATGCATGGAGCCGTTCCCGATGTCGCGTTCACCCTGTCTGTTGATGCTGTGCCTGAGCCTCGCCGCACCGTGCATGGCCGACGCGCCAAAGCCCGAGCACATGGTGTACTTGCGCGCCATTGATCCAGGCATCGAGCAGGACATCCCCTACGCCAGCGCCCACAACTTCACCGGGCATGCGCTCGAGGGTTATCAGGCGCCGGAGTGCCTGTTGTCGGTGGACGCCGCCAAGGCCCTCGCCCGAGTGCAAACCGCGTTGAAAGCCGAGGGTTACGGCTTGAAGGTGTTCGACTGCTATCGACCGACCCGTGCGGTGGCGGACATGGGGCGCTTCGCCACCGAGCCGGGTGACCCGCTCAAGACCGAGTTCTATCCTCGGGTCGACAAGCAAGACTTCTGGCGCCTGGGTTACGTGGCTCGCGTATCCAATCATTCCCGGGGCAACACCGTTGACCTGACGCTGACCGGCCCCGGCGCCCCGCCCGCCGACACCTGGACACCTTCCGCCACACCGGTCGATTGCACCGCGCCTTACGGCCAGCGCTGGAAAGATGGTGCGCAGGACATGGGCACCGGGTTTGATTGCTTCGATGAACGGGCGCATACGGATTCGGCGCAGATCAATGCGACCGCCAAAGCCAATCGCCAGCGGCTCACCCGCGCGATGGCGAAAGAAGGATTCAACGGTTACTCCGCTGAGTGGTGGCACTTCACGTACAGCGGGAATACGCCGAAGCCGGACGTCATGGACTTCCCCATTACGCCGTTGCAGCCATGAACCCGCTGATCAAAACCCTGTTGGCGCTGCTCTTTCCATTGGCCGCGATGGCCCAGGGACTCGACGGCAGCGACCAACTCATCGTGGTCACCAGCAAACACTGGAGTGACATCCAGGGCATTGCCCAGCGCTATGAACGGCACGGGCAGACTTTCGAAAAATTCGAAGCACCGTTCGCGGTGGTTCTTGGCAAGAACGGGATGGGTTGGGGTAAAGGACTGCTCGACACTCAATCCCGTCAGGGACCGGTCAAGCAGGAAGGCGATGGCAAGGCACCGGCCGGGATGTTCAAGCTGGGAACGGCGTTCGGCTATACCACCACGACGCAGACAAAACTGCCTTACCTCGCCCTGACATCAACCATTGAATGCGTGGATGACAGCGACTCGGCGCGCTACAACGAATTGGTCGACGGAGCCGTCGTCGACAAAGACTGGAACTCATCCGAACGGATGCGCCGATCGGATGAGTTGTACCGCCAAGGCATCGTCATCCAGCACAACACGCCGGCCTCTCCCGCTGCCGGCTCGTGCATTTTCTTTCACATCTGGCGTGGCCCCAGTGCACCGACCCGTGGCTGTACGGCCATGGACCCGGCGAACATCGCGCAGCTGTTCGACTGGCTGGACCCGAGCAAATCCCCGGTGCTGGTGCAACTGCCTGAGGGGCAGTACGAACAGATGCGTGAGCGCTGGAAGCTGCCTGAGCGCTGAACCTGTGGCGAGGGAGCTTGCTCCCGTTGGGGCGTGAAGCGGCCCTAAAATATGGGACTGCTGCGCAGTCCAACGGGGGCAAGCCCCCTCGCCACAAAAGCTCCTTCGCCACAAAAGCCCCTCGCCACAAATGCGGGTATCAACCCCACTCAGCAACCACCGCACTCATCGACGGCTTGGCCAGCGCGTAATACATCACACCCGGCACCAGCAGCCCGACAATCCACGAAATGTCCACGCCACCCAACTGCGCGACCATCGGCCCGGAGTAGAAATGGGTGTCGACAAACGGCAGCTGAATCAACACGCCAATCACATACACGCTGATCCCCAGCACGTTCCAGCGACCATAACGCCCGTTCGGGTCGGACAGTGCCGGGATGTCGTAACGCTCCTTGTTGATGAAGTAGTAATCCACCAGGTTGATCGCGCTCCACGGTGTGAAGAACGTCAGCAAAAACAGGATGAAGTACTTGAATGAGCTGAGGAACGAGTACTGCCCCAGCAATGCCACGGTGGTCGACGCCGCGACAATCAGCAGCACAAACAGCATGCGCTGCCCGGCGGTGATTTCCAGGCGACGGCGAAAACCACTGATGATGGTCGCCACGCACATGAAGCTGCCATAGGCATTGAGCGTCGACACCGTGACCTTGCCGAACACGATGCTCAGGTACAGCAACGACGCGATCACGCCGGTACTGCCCAGACCGACGATGGTCGCCACTTCATGCCCACGAAAATTCGCCCCCGCCAACGCAGCGGCGAACACCCCCAGCACCATCGAAGCCTGCGCCCCGAGCACGGTGCCCAGGCCGACGGCGACGAAGGTTTTCCATGACGACGTTCTGCTCGGCAGGTAACGCGAGTAGTCCGCCACATAGGGCCCGAACGCGATCTGCCAGGACGCCGAGAGCGACACCGCCAACAGAAAAGTGCTCCAGCCAAAATGACGGTTGTCGAGCAATTGGCCGATGTCGTTGAGGGTCAGCAACCGGGTGAACAAGTAGACGAAGGCGATGATGCCCAGCACGCTGGCCACCCGCCCGACCAGGTGAATCACCCGGTAACCGAAGATCGTCAGGAAGGCGATGCACGCCGCAAAAATCAGGATGCCGGCGCTGTCGCTGACGCTGATCAACTGCGCAATCGCCTGCCCCGACAACACCGCACCGGTGGCGCTGAAGCCGAGGTACATCAGGCACACCAGGACAATCGGGATGGCCGCGCCGTACACCCCGAACTGCACACGACTGGAGATCATCTGCGGCAATCCCAGCTTCGGCCCTTGCGCCGCGTGCAGCGCCACCACGGCACCGCCGAGCACTTGCCCGATCAGCAAACCGATCAGCGACCAGAACACATCACCGCCCAGCACCACGGCCAAAGCGCCGGTGACGATGGCGGTGATTTGCAGGTTGGCGCCAAGCCACAAGGTGAACTGGCTGTAGAGGCTGCCGTGGCGTTCGGCCTCGGGAATGAAATCGATCGAGCGGGACTCGAACAACGGACTTCGTTGCGCACTCATGACGGTGTTTCCTTTGTGGAACTGTTTTTGTTGTCAGGAAAAGGACTTAGAACGTCTTGGTAGCGCTGGCGACAACGGTTGCCGAGCACAGGTCGTCATAGCCGTACCAGCCGGAACATTCGCTTTTCGACAGATCGGTGTCGACGTAGCTCAAGCCCCAGGTCACACCGACGAAGTCGCGGGTCAGTTTGGCTTCCCACTCGTAGTAAGACTCGCGGTTATCGCCACTGGCGGTCCAGAACGCCGGGTCTTTTACATCGTTGCGGCCAAAGCGCAGGTCCAGGCCGACTTCGGCCGGCAAGTCGATTTTGTAGCTGAGGTAGGTGTAAAGGGTGTCCTGGTCCTCGCCGAAGAAATTTGGCGTGTCCTCTGAGTAATAGGCACCCAGCTTCACGCCGTACACGTCGAGAACCGCGTACACCTCGCTGAGGTTGAATTCGGAGTTTTTCGGGTAGTCGTACTTCATGTAGCCGAGGTCCAGGCTGATCGCATCCGTCGCCTGCCAGTAGTAACCCGCGTAGTAATCACGTTCCTGCCGGGTGTCGTAACCGCCACCGAAATCGACGCTGGAAGTCCAGGCGCCGATGTACAGGCCGCTGCTGTGCAACAACGTAGCCCCGCCCTGCACTGCCGGATCGCCCAGGGATTGTGAAATGCCCCGGGTGCGGTAATCGCTGACGACGCCCAGGGTCATCTCCAGGCTGAAATCATCGTTGAGGGTCAGGGCCTGGCTGGTCAGGGGGATCAGTGCCAGTGTCGCGAGGGTCAATGCTGAAAATGCGTTCATACAGTTCTCTTGTTGTTATGACGTACGGGGAATTTCAGGCATGGCGAAGCCTGGCCCCTCGCGCTACGAGGGGCTGGCCGTTTTCTACAGGTGTCGGGTGTACGCAGGTCAGGACGCGGGGGCGTAGACTTGCTTGCCGGCGAAGAAGGTCTTCAGGACTTTGGTTTCGAACAGTTCGTCATCGCTGACCTTGAACACATCGCGGTCGAGGATGATCAGGTCAGCCTGTTTACCCGGTGCCAGCGAACCGATCTGCTGCTCCAGGCGCAAGGCTTTCGCCGCGTTGATGGTGTAGGCGTAGAACATGGTCTGGCGGTCGATGCTTTCCTTGGCATTGAGCACACCCAACGGCCCTTTGCGCGTGCTGGCCTGGGCGATGGCGTTGAACGGGTTAGCGCTCGACACCGGCCAGTCGCTGCCACCGGCAATCATCGCGCCGGCGTTATGCAAGGACCGCGCGGGATACTGGTAACCGTAGGCAAACGCGCTGATGTAAGGCTTGACCAGTTCGACGGTGTAAGACTCGCCGGTGGCCCACAGCAGTTGCATCGAGGCGATCACGCCCAGTTGCTTGAAGCGTGGAAACTCCTTTGGATTAACCAATTGCAAGTGCGCGACGCTGTGCGGCACCGGCGTCGGGCTGAGCTTGCGCGCATACGCTACGCCATTGAGCGCCTCACGCACTGCGCGGTCGCCGACGGCGTGCATGTGCATGATCCAGCCGCGTTTTTCCGCCGCCACCACCAGTTCGCCAAAGTGCGCCGGGTCGGTCAGCAGTTGGCCGTCCTTGTGGCTGTTCTTGTACGGCACGACAACCGCCGCCGTTTGTCCCGGGAACTCGAGAATGCCGTCGACAAATATCTTCACACCGGGGAACGTCAGGTTAGGCACGCCTTCGAATTGCTTCATCACCGTGGCAATCACTTCCAGGTCGGCGGGTTTGCTTTTCGCGTTGGTGACCATCAACGCGGCGACGTGGGCGCTGAGTTCGCCGTTCTGCGACAGCTCCTTGTACAGCGGCAGTACGCCGACACTTTCCGCGGTCGCGTGGAAATCGAACAGCGAATCCTCACTGCCGCCGTTCGCCGCCGCGTCCATCCAGGCCGTGACGCCGTATTGATTGTTGATTTTCACCGCCTCGCGAGCGGCTTTGAGCATCGCTTCCGGGGTAGGTGCCGGAACACCGTTGCGCACCACGTCCCAGCGGGATTCGGCAAAGTAGCCGTTAGGGGTGAAGTCCGCTTCATGGCCGATGTAACCGCGCTCTTTCTCCGGCAGGCTTTTCACCAGCGCCGCGTCGATGTTCAAGCGCTTGAGCATCGCGTTGTTGGCCCAGCCGGTGTGGCCGTCGATGCCGCTGAACACAATCGGCTGATCGGCCCAGCGTCCCTGGTTGAACACCTTGCCCAGTTCACGGGCTTTCTCCCAATAGGCCGAACTGACCCCGGCCACGCTGATCACGTCACCGGACCGGGCACGCCCGGCCTTGTCCTCTTCGATCAACCATTGCTCCAGTTCCGGCATGGGTTTGACCTCGTCCAGCAGGTTGGCTTTCATGCTGTCGAAAGCGCCCGAGACCGGGTGACTGTGGGTGTCGATCATGCCAGGCATCAAGACTTTGCCCGCCAGGTCGATGCGCTGGGTCTTGGCATCGGCCAGGGCATTGATTTCGGCATCGCTGCCGGCTTTAAGAATTTTGCCGTCCTGGACTGCCACGGCTTGCACCAGGCCTTGGCCAGGCTCGGCGGTGAAGACCTTGCCGTTGAACAACACCAGGTCGGCGGCGGCCATCGCCGGCACCGAGGAGATGGCCAACGCAGCGGCCAACAGGTTTGGAATCAATCGCATCAGAACGCTCTCTGGTTTTTTATTGGGCGGATCGGGAAATGACAGACTGGGAAGCGACTTGCGGCGCAGTCCCCTGAAACGGTGCCTTGGCCCACACGACCTTGCCGCCAACCACCGTCAGCAGCACCTGGTTACGGCCGAGTTCTTCCTCGGGCACCTGCATGAAGTTCTTGTCCAGCACGATCAGGTCGGCGAATTTGCCGACTTCGAGCGAGCCGACCACCTTGTCCAGTTTCAACTGTTCGGCGGAATTGAGCGTGATGCTGCGCAGCACATCGCTGCGCGACAGCGCCGGGTCGGCGTTCAACCGTCCTGCGTACTTGAGGCCATAGCTGTGCGGGTTGGTCGGATCGCCGGAGCGAGTGACACCGACTTTCAGCGCCAGGAACTCATCGAGGGGATCGACCGGCCAGTCGCTGCCATACGCCACTCGGCCACCGGCGCGGGCGATGCTGCCCGAGGGTTCCATGCGCGCAAAACGTGCGGCGCCCAAGTGTTCGTTGGTGCCGTCGACCGTGGACGGTGCTTGCTGGGCCCACTGGAAAGACATGTTGGCGGTGACGTCGAGTGCCTTGAAGCGCGGATAGTCTGCGGGGTCGACCGACTCGGCATGGGTGATCGCCGGGCGAAAGCCGTTGCCGGGCAGTTGCTGGCGCACGTACTCGATGCCATTGAGCGAGTCACGGACTGCGCGGTCACCGGTCGCGTGCAGGTGCGGATCCAGACCCGCCTGCACCGCTTGCAGCAACAATGGCTTGAGCACTTGCGGCGGGAAATACAGCTCGCCGACGTTGTGCCCCGGCGTCCATTTCGGTGCTGCCTCGGAGCCGGTGTTGCTCAGGTAGGGGCTCAACATGGCGCCGGTGTCTGCCGGGGCATTGATGATGCCGTCCATGAACAGTTTGACGTGACGCATGTTCACGCCCGGTGCGACCTTCACTTCGCCCTGATCGTAAGTGCTGGCCAGTGCCTTGGCCTCGGCGATGGTTTTCGCCGGGTCGGCGATGGCGGCTGCGGGGTCAAGCTTGATCGCCAGCAAGGCCCGGGCAGTCAGCTCGCCGGACTTTTGCAGGCTGGTGAAGGCTTTGCCATTTTCCGGTCCTGACAGCGCGTCGAAGAAACTGGTGATGCCTTGCTGGCGCATGGCGTCGAGGGCGGCACGGATCTGATTGAGTTTTTCCGCTTCGGTGGCTGCTGGCACCACGGCGGCCATCGACTCGGCGGCGCCGTCTTCGCAGATGCCGTTCGGGTTGCCGGCGCTGTCACGGCGGTACTTGCCGTCTTCTGGGTCGGCGGTGCTCTTGCTGATCCCGGCCACTTCCAGGCCCCGGGAGTTGGTCAGGATGGTGTGGAAATCGGTGGAGCGCACCTGAATGGGGCGTTTGGTCTTGAGCGCGTCCAGGGTCGATTTGTCGGCGTCGCCGTCGAGCCCGGTCATGCCCATGCGGTCCCAACTGCCGACTTCGAGCCACACGTCCGGGCCCTTGTCCTTGTCGGCATCGAGGCAGGCCTGAATATTCGCCTGGAACTGCGCACGGGTCAGGGTCTGGTATTTCAGGTCGCACAAGGTTATGGCGCGACCGCCGTCACCCGGGTGCATGTGCGCATCGACGAAGCCCGGCATCAGCATGCGCCCGCCCAGGTCGATCAGTTGCGTCTGTTTGCCGATGTAGTCGTCAAGACCCGCGTCGTTGCCGACATAGACAATCTTGCCGCCCGAGACCGCTATCGCCTGCTGCACGGAGTTCTGGCC
>Ga0247818_10003105_pt1 | contig 10739 bp, 7 predicted proteins | sample 13C_Glucose_Day1_FD_192424 | JGI IMG/M metagenome (GOLD analysis project Ga0247818, IMG submission 192424) | Soil microbial communities from agricultural site in Penn Yan, New York, United States - 13C_Glucose_Day1 | ecosystem: Environmental > Terrestrial > Soil > Agricultural land | place: USA...
GGCGACTCGAACACGTCATCGGTCACTTCGATGCCGTTCTTCAGGTTCGGGTACTGCTCGGCAATCTGCTTGCCGATCTTGGTGTCACTGTTGTGGAAGGCCGGCAGGCAGTGCATGAACTTGGTGCGCGGGTTGCCGGTGGCTTTCATCAATTCGGCGTTGACCTGATAAGGCAGCAGTTGCTGGATACGTTCGGCCCAGGCTTCGACCGGTTCGCCCATCGAGACCCAGACGTCGGTGTGGATGAAGTCCACGCCTTTGACTGCGGCTTTCGGGTCTTCAGTCAGGGTGATGCGCGCACCGCTTTCTTCTGCGTATTGCTTGCAGCGTGCGACCAGATCGTCAAGCGGCCACAGGGCTTTCGGCGCGCAGATGCGTACGTCCATGCCCAGCTTGGCGCCGATCAGCAGCAGCGAGTTGCCCATGTTGTTACGGGCATCGCCCAGGTAGACGTAGCTGATTTCGTGGATTGGCTTGTCGGCGTTCTCACGCATGGTCAGCACGTCAGCGATCATTTGGGTCGGGTGATATTCATCGGTCAGGCCGTTGAACACGGGCACACCGGCAAACTTGGCCAGTTCCTCGACGATTTCCTGCTTGAAACCACGGTATTCGATAGCGTCGTACATGCGCCCCAGTACGCGGGCGGTGTCCTTCATGCTTTCCTTGTGACCGATTTGCGAGGAATTCGGGTCGATGTAGGTGACGTTGGCACCTTGGTCATAGGCGGCGACTTCGAAGGCGCAACGGGTGCGGGTCGAGGTTTTTTCGAAGATCAGCGCGATGTTGTTGCCTTTGAGGTGTTGCTGCTCGGTACCGGTGTACTTGGCGCGCTTGAGGTCGCGGGACAGATCGAGCAGATAGCGCAATTCGCGAGGAGTGTGGTGTTCCAGGCTCAGCAAATTACGGTTGTGAATGTTAAAAGCCATGATGGATCTCCTTAGGTGTCGGTTATCCCCCTGGCCGTGCATACCGTCGGTGAGACGGCAGCGGCGGCCAGGGCTCAAAGGTTAGTAGTCGATAGGGTCGCGAATGATCGGGCAGGTCATGCAGTGGCCGCCCCCGCGTCCACGCCCCAGTTCGCCGGCGCTGATGGTGATGACCTCGATACCCGCCTTGCGCAGCAAGGTGTTGGTGTAGGTGTTGCGGTCATAACCGATGACCACGCCTGGCTCCACGGCCACCACGTTGTTGCCGTCGTCCCATTGCTCGCGCTCGGCGGCGAAGCTGTTGCCGCCGGTTTCCACCACCCGCAACGCTTTCAGGTTGAGGGCCTTGGCCACCGTGTCGAGGAAGCTGGTTTCTTCGCGTCGGATGTCGATGCCTCCCGGTTTCTTCTCGTCCGGACGCAGGGTGAAGGCGACGATCTGGTTGACGACTTCAGGGAAAACGGTGACCAGATCGCGGTCACAGAAGCTGAAGACGGTATCCAGGTGCATCGCCGCTCGGGATTTCGGCAGGCCGGCGACGATGACTTTTTCCACCGCTTTGTTTTTGAACAGGTTTTGCGCCAGCAGGCCAATGGCCTGACGGGACGAGCGCTCGCCCATGCCGATCAGCACGACGCCGTTACCGATTGGCATCACGTCGCCACCTTCGAGGGTGGAGCTGCCGTGATCCTGGTCCGGGTCGCCGTACCAGATCTCGAATTCGGCGTTGGTGAATTGCGGATGGAATTTGTAAATGGCGGTGGTCAGCAGGGTTTCCTGACGGCGTGCCGGCCAGTACATCGGGTTCAGGGTCACGCCACCGTAGATCCAGCAAGTGGTGTCACGGGTGAACTGGGTGTTGGGCAGTGGCGGCAGAATGAAGCTGGAGTGGCCGAGGAAGTCGCGGAACATCTCGATGGTTTTGCCGCCGAAACTGTCCGGCAGGTCATCGGCGGAGACACCGCCGATCAGGAACTCGGCGATTTGGCGCGGCTCCAGGCTGCGCAGCCACGAGCCGGTTTCATTGATCAGCCCCAGGCCCACAGAGTTGGGGGTGATCTTGCGCTCCAGAATCCAGTCGAGCGCTTCCGGGATGGCGACGATGTCGGTCAGCAGGTTGTGCATTTCCAGCACGTCGATGTTGCGTTCGCGCATCTTGGTGACGAAGTCGAAGTGGTCGCGCTTGGCTTGGGCGACCCACAGCACATCATCAAACAGCAGTTCGTCACAGTTGTTCGGGGTCAGCCGCTGGTGGGCCAGGCCGGGGGAGCAAACCATGACTTTGCGCAGTTTGCCGGCTTCGGAATGTACACCGAGCTTAACTTTTTCCGTGGTCATTACAGTGATCCTCCAGATGACAAATTATTCAGGTGTTACAGGGTCAGGAAACCGTCATATAGGCCGTAGGCCGCCACCACGGCGCCCACGATTACGGCTGCAAAAATCAGTTTCTCGACGTTGGTGAAAACAGGTTTGCCGAGTTCTCGCTTGGCCTTGGCGAACAGGATCACGCCAGGCGCATAGAGCAAGGCAGACAGCAGCAGGTATTTGGTACCCCCCGCGTAGACCAGCCAGACCGCGTAGATCACCGCGATGGCGCCGATGAGCAGGTCTTTGGTGCGGTCGCGGCCATCGTTCTCGTAAGTTTCACCGCGCACCGCCAGCAGCAGGGCGTAAGCCGCCGACCACAGGTAGGGCACCAGAATCATCGAGGTGGCGAGGTAGATCAGCGACAGGTAAGTACTGGCCGAAAACAGGGTGATGATCAGGAACAGCTGCACCATCGCGTTGGTCAGCCACAGTGCGTTGACCGGCACATGGTTGGCGTTTTCCTTGCGCAGGAACTCCGGCATGGTGTGGTCCTTGGCGGCGGCGAACATGATTTCCGCACACAGCAGCACCCACGACAGCAAGGCCCCCAGCAGCGAGATGATCAAGCCGACGCTGATCAGCACCGCGCCCCACTCACCGACTACATGCTTGAGCACCGCCGCCATCGACGGGTTCTGCAACTTGGCCAGTTCCGGTTGGGTCATGATCCCCAGGGACAGCACGTTCACCAGCACCAGGAACAGCAGCACGGTGATGAAACCGATGACGGTCGCTTTACCCACGTCGCTGCGTTTTTCGGCGCGGGCCGAGAAAATGCTCGCACCCTCGATGCCGATGAACACCCAGACGGTGACCAGCATCATTTTGCGCACCTGGTTCATCACGCTGCCCAGATCCGGGTTTTTCAAACCCCAGATGTCGGCGGTGAAGATGTCCAGTTTGAAGGCGAATATCGCGATCAACACGAACAGCAACAGCGGCACGATCTTGGCGACCGTGGTCACCATGTTGATGAACGCCGCTTCCTTGATCCCGCGCAACACGAGGAAATGCACACCCCAGAGCAGTACCGATGCGCCGATGATGGCTGCCACCGTATTCCCCTCGCCAAAAATGGGGAAGAAGTAGCCGAGGGTGCTGAACAAGAGCACGAAGTAACCAACGTTGCCCAGCCAGGCACTGATCCAGTACCCCCAGGCGGAAGAGAAACCCATGTAGTCGCCGAATCCGGCCTTGGCGTAGGCGTAAACCCCGCCATCCAGATCAGGCTTGCGGTTGGCGAGGGTCTGGAAGACGAACGCCAGGGTCAGCATGCCGACGGCAGTGATGGCCCAACCGATCAGTACAGCGCCAACATCGGCACTGGCGGCCATGTTTTGTGGCAACGAGAAGATCCCGCCACCAATCATTGAGCCGACTACCAGCGCAACCAATGCGCCAAGTTTCAGTTTTCCGGGGGATTCAGACATCGCATGACTCCAGTGCAGGAGAAGAGAGACAACAGAGTAGTTCTGCCAACTGTTCGAACATCTGACTTAGATCATTGGATGGGCACATTCCATTGTTTATTAAAGGGTTACAAATCTTTTCCGTCCATGGCGATGCTGCCGGAAAAGCCCTATCCAGAGGCCTCGGTCAGAACAAACAGGAATAAGGAACCCCCTGCTTCGATTTTTAAGCTAGTTGGTTTTTTCGTTTCCGCAACTATTTGGCGCCGGTTTCATGAACGGAGTGAATTTGACAGGATTGGTTCACATAAATGCTCTTGACCATGACGCTCATAGAATGATCGGTTATAAATAGCGAGGCTGGGCATGGCGTCATCTAATAAACGTTATTACGCTGTATCTATTTAGTTAAAACCAAGCGTGTGACGGTTTTATTAACAAGGGTCACCCCGGCCGCATCAGGAAAACAGTGGAGACGCAGGAATGTCACAACCGACGCAAAAGCTACGCCTGAGCGCGCTGATCGCCCTGGTGGTGGGATCGATGATTGGTGGCGGGATTTTCTCGTTGCCGCAGAACATGGCTGCGCGGGCCGATGCGGGGGCAGTGCTGATCGGCTGGGCCATCACCGCCGTGGGGATGTTGACGCTGGCATTCGTCTTCCAGACCCTGGCCAATCGCAAACCCGAACTGGATTCGGGGGTGTACGCCTACGCCAAGGCCGGCTTCGGCGACTACATGGGATTCTCTTCAGCCTGGGGTTACTGGATCAGCGCCTGGCTGGGCAACGTCGGTTATTTCGTGTTGCTGTTCAGCACCCTCGGCTACTTCTTTCCGGTCTTTGGCCAGGGCAACACGCCCATTGCTATCGGATGCGCCTCGGTGCTGCTGTGGGCCGTGCATTTTCTGGTGATGCGCGGGATCAAGGAGGCGGCGTTCATCAACCAGGTGACCACCGTGGCCAAGATCGTGCCGCTGATCATGTTTATCGTCATCGCCGCCGTCGCCTTCAAGGCCGACATTTTTACCCGGGATATCTGGGGGCACAGCAACCCGGAATTCGGCGGGGTGATGGACCAGGTGCGCAACATGATGCTGGTGACGGTGTTCGTCTTCATCGGCATCGAGGGCGCCAGCGTGTATTCGGCGAGAGCGGAGAAACGCTCGGATGTAGGGCGGGCGACGGTCATCGGTTTCATCGGGGTGCTGGCGCTGTTGGTGCTGGTCAACGTGCTGTCGCTGGGAATCATGAGTCAGCCGGAACTGGCCAACTTGCAAAACCCGTCGCTGGCGGCGGTGCTCGAACATATTGTCGGGCCCTGGGGCGCGTTGCTGATCAGCGTTGGACTGGCGATTTCGCTGTTGGGGGCATTGCTGTCCTGGGCGCTGCTGTGTGCCGAGATTTTGTTCGCCACGGCCAAAGACAAGACCATGCCCGCCTTCCTGAAAAAGGAAAATGCCAACCATGTACCGGTAAACGCGTTGTGGCTGACCAACGTGATGATCCAGATTTTTCTGCTGATCACGCTGTTTTCCGCCGGCACTTACACCAGCCTGATCTACCTCGCCTCGTCGATGATTCTGGTGCCGTACCTGTGGTCGGCGGCGTATGCGGTGTTGTTGAGCGGGCGTGGCGAAACCTACGAACACGCCAGCGCCGAGCGTACCAAAGACCTGATGATCGGTGGTATCGCGCTGGGATATGCGGTGTGGTTGCTGTACGCCGGCGGCGTCAAATATCTGCTGTTGTCGGCGTTGCTGTATGCGCCGGGGGTAATTCTGTTTGCCAAGGCCAAGCATGAGCAGGGCGAGCCACTATTCACCACTATTGAGAAGGGCATTTTTATCGTTGTCCTGGTGGGTGCCGGGGTCGCCGCGTATGGGTTGTACAGCGGCTTGTTGTCGTTGTGAGAGCGTTGCTGGCGTATCAACCGCCCTATGACTGGTCGGCGATGTTGCAGTTTTTATCGACGCGGGCGGTGGCCGGTATGGAAGTCGTGGCCGATGGGGTGTATTCGCGCAGCATCGGGCTGAACGGCGTTCACGGTACGTTTTCGATAGGGTCGGCGCAGGGTGATGCGCTTGAGCTGGTGCTGGATTTTCCGGATGTGTCGGCGGTGCCTGAGATCTTGGTACGACTGCGGCGGATGTTTGACCTGGATGCGGATCTGCCGTCGATTCACCGACAGTTGGTGTTGGACCCCTTGATGAAACGCTTGATTGCCCAGCGTCCTGGCTTGCGGGTGCCGGGGGCATGGGATGGGCTGGAATTGGCGATTCGCGCCGTGCTGGGGCAGCAGATTACGGTGAGCGCGGCGATCCGGCTGGCGAGCAAACTGGTGGCGCAATATGGCGCGCCGGTGCAGTCGCCGCTGGCGGGGTTGATCCATGTGTTTCCTGAGGCGTCCGTGTTAGCGAAGGCGGATCTGGCGACGTTGGGCATGCCGAAAAGCCGGGGGCGAACCTTGTCTGGCGTGGCGCAGGCATTGCTGGAGGATCCGCTGTTGTTTGAGCCCGGTAGGGAGGATGGCGTGACGCGCTTACTCGCCTTGCACGGGATTGGTGAGTGGACGGCGCAGTACATTGCCTTGCGCCAGTTGCGCGAGCCGGATGCGTTTCCGTCAGGGGATGTGGGGTTGATCAACGCGCTGGCCGCGCTTGAAAGCGGGCCGATGACGGCGCGGGAGTTGCTGCTGCGAGCCGAGGCGTGGCGACCTCATCGAGGGTATGCGGCGCAGTTGCTTTGGACTTCGCTGAGCCGGCCGGACTGAGTGTCTGTTAGGACCTCATCGCCAGCAGGCTGGCTCCCACAGGGGACAGCGGCAACCTTACACCCGAAATGTGGCCTCAGGCGCGGCCGAGCAGATAGGTCGCGTAATCAGGGATTCGATGTGGGTGCGCTTGATCCATCAAGGGGCTGCTCAGCAGGTAGTCGGCACTGCATTCGTTGCAGGCCACCGGAATGTTCCAGACCGCCGCAACCCGTAATAAGGCCTTGATATCCGGGTCGTGAGGCTGTGGTTCGAACGGGTCCCAGAAGAACACCAGCATGTCGACCCGCTGCTCGGCGATTTGCGCACCCAGTTGCTGGTCACCGCCCAACGGACCGCTGATCATGGTCTTCACTGGCACGTCCAGGCGTTGTTGCAACAACAACCCGGTGGTGCCGGTGGCGACCAGTTCATGCTGTGCGAGCCTGTCTTTCTGCCGCTCGGCCCAGTCCAGCAAAAACACCTTGCAGTGGTCATGGGCGACCAAGGCAATACGCTTGCGCGCTGCCATGGTCTTTTGCGTAAAGCTGATACCGATCATCGGTGCTGCTCCTGCTTTTTCACGGCGGGTTATTCAGCGTTACAAAGCGCCAGGCAGTTATCGAGCATGCGGTTGGAGAAACCCCATTCGTTGTCGTACCAGGCCAGCACCTTGAGCAGCTTGCCGCTGGATTTGGTGTGGTTGGCATCGAAAATCGACGACAGCGGGTTGTGGTTGAAGTCGCTGGAAACCAGCGGCAGGGTGTTGTAACCGAGAATTTTCGAGTGCTGGCTGGCTTCCTTGAGCAGCGCATTCACTTCATCGGCTGACGCTTCACGCTTAAGTTGCACGGTCAGGTCCACCAGCGACACATTGATCACGGGGACGCGCACCGCCATGCCGGTCAGTTTGCCCGCCAGTTCCGGCAGCACCAGGCCGACGGCTTCAGCCGCACCGGTCTTGCTCGGGATCATGTTCTGGGTGGCGGAACGGGCGCGGTACGGGTCGGTGTGATAGACGTCGGTGAGGTTTTGGTCGTTGGTGTAGGCGTGGATCGTGGTCATCAGACCGCTCTCGATCCCCAGTTCGCGGTGCAGCACCTGCGCGACCGGGGCCAGGCAGTTGGTGGTGCACGACGCGTTGGAAATGATTTGATGGTGCTGGCGCAAAATGTCGTGGTTAACCCCATACACCACCGTGGCGTCGGCGCCTTGGGCCGGGGCCGAGATGATCACTTTACGTGCGCCGGCCGTAATATGCGCGGCGGCCTTGGCGCGGTCGGTGAACAGGCCGGTGCATTCGAATACCACATCAATTTTTTCCGCAGCCCAGGGCAAGTCGGCCGGGTTGCGAATGGCGCTGACGGCAATGCGGTCGCCGTTGACGGTCAGGCTTTCGCGGTCATGCTGAACATCGGCATCGAACGTGCCGTGAACAGTGTCAAACTTGAGCAAATGAGCGTTGATTGCGCTGTCACCCAGATCATTGATGGCAACGATCTGAAGATCCTGACGATAGCCTTGGGTATACAGTGCGCGAAGGACGTTGCGGCCAATCCGGCCAAAACCATTGATTGCGATTCGAAGAGTCATTTACAGCGCCGCCGTCGTTTTGTTGTTGGAATTACAAGATTATTCGCATAAAAATAGAAAACAAGCGTTTTTAATGGCAATATTTTGTTCAATCTACAACGAGTGACCTGATCAACTGGTCCGACCGATCAAGAAAACCGTCTGTCATCCCAATCACAACGGTCCTTGCTCAGCATAGACAATCAGGTCGCCACATCCGTTAGCCTGGAGTTCTACACATGCATCCCCGCGTCCTAGAGGTCACCGAACGGCTTATCGCCCGTAGCCGCGCCACGCGTGAGGCCTACCTTGCACTGATTCGCGGTGCCGCCAGCGACGGTCCGATGCGCGGCAAGCTGCAATGCGCCAACTTCGCCCATGGCGTGGCAGGTTGCGGCACCGAAGACAAGAACAGCCTGCGGATGATGAACTCCGCCAACATCGCAATTGTTTCGTCATATAACGACATGCTCTCGGCGCATCAGCCGTACGAAGTCTTCCCGGAGCAGATCAAACGAGCGCTGCGCGAGATCGGTTCGGTCGGCCAGTTCGCTGGCGGTACGCCGGCCATGTGCGATGGCGTGACCCAGGGCGAGCCGGGCATGGAACTGAGCTTGCCGAGTCGCGAAGTGATCGCGATGTCGACCGCCGTGGCGTTGTCCCACAACATGTTCGACGGCGCGCTGATGCTCGGCATTTGCGACAAGATCGTGCCGGGCCTGATGATGGGCGCATTGCGTTTCGGTCATCTGCCGACGATCTTTGTGCCGGGCGGGCCGATGGTCTCGGGCATTTCCAACAAGCAGAAAGCCGACGTGCGTCAGCGCTACGCCGAAGGCAAGGCCAGTCGCGAAGAGCTGCTGGAATCGGAAATGAAGTCCTACCACAGCCCTGGCACCTGCACGTTCTATGGCACCGCCAACACCAACCAGTTGCTGATGGAAGTCATGGGCCTGCACTTGCCGGGTGCTTCTTTCGTCAACCCGAACACACCTTTGCGCGATGCCCTGACCCGCGAAGCGGCGCACCAGGTCACACGTCTGACCAAGCAGAGCGGCGACTTCATGCCCATCGGCGAAATCGTCGACGAGCGCTCGCTGGTCAATTCCATCGTGGCGCTGCACGCCACCGGCGGTTCGACCAACCACACCTTGCACATGCCGGCCATCGCCATGGCGGCGGGCATTCAATTGACCTGGCAGGACATGGCCGATCTCTCCGAAGTCGTGCCGACCCTGAGCCACGTCTACCCGAACGGCAAAGCCGACATCAACCACTTCCAGGCGGCGGGCGGCATGTCGTTCCTGATTCGTGAACTGCTGGACGCCGGGCTGCTCCACGAGAACGTCAACACCGTGCTGGGTCACGGCCTGCGCCGTTACACCATGGAGCCGTTCCTCGATAACGGCGAACTGGTCTGGCGCGAAGGCGTGACCGACAGCCTCGACGAAAGCATCCTGCGCCCGGTCGCTCGTGCGTTCTCACCAGAAGGCGGCTTGCGTGTGATGGAAGGCAATCTCGGTCGCGGCGTGATGAAAGTCTCGGCCGTAGCGCTGGAAAACCAGATCGTCGAAGCACCAGCCATGGTGTTCCAGGATCAGCAGGACCTGGCAGACGCCTTCAAGGCCGGTCTGCTGGAGAAGGATTTTGTCGCGGTGATGCGCTTCCAGGGCCCGCGTTCCAACGGTATGCCGGAACTGCACAAGATGACGCCGTTCCTTGGTGTGCTGCAGGATCGCGGCTTCAAAGTGGCACTGGTGACGGACGGGCGCATGTCCGGGGCTTCGGGGAAAATCCCGGCGGCGATTCACGTCAGTCCCGAAGCTTATGTCGGTGGCGCTTTGGCGCGGGTGCAAGAGGGCGATATCATCCGCGTCGATGGCGTCAAAGGCACCCTGGAGCTTAAGGTGGACGTCGAAGAATTTGCAGCGCGTGAACCTGCCAAGGGCCTGTTGGGCAATAACATTGGCAGCGGACGCGAACTGTTTGGTTTCATGCGCTTGGCCTTCAGCTCCGCAGAGCAGGGCGCCAGCGCCTTTACTTCTGCCCTGGAGACGCTTAATTGAAACTGGCTTTGGTCGGTGACATCGGTGGGACCAACGCACGTTTCGCGTTGTGGAAAAACCAGCAATTGGAAAGCGTCCAGGTGCTGGCGACGGCCGACCACGCCAGCCCGGAAGAGGCGATCAGCCTCTACCTGAGCGGACTCGGCTTGGCGCCGGGTTCGATCGGCTCGGTGTGCCTGTCCGTGGCAGGCCCGGTGAGTGGCGATGAATTTAAATTCACCAACAATCACTGGCGGCTGAGCCGCAAGGGTTTCTGCAAGACCTTGCAGGTCGAGCAACTGTTGCTGGTCAACGACTTCTCGGCGATGGCGCTGGGCATGACCCGTTTGCAGCCGGGTGAGTTTCGGGTGGTCTGCGAAGGCACCCCGGAACCGTTGCGGCCGGCGGTGGTGATTGGGCCGGGCACTGGCTTGGGCGTAGGGACCTTGCTGGACCTTGGCGACGGGCGTTTTGCCGCGTTGCCGGGGGAGGGCGGTCACGTCGATTTGCCGCTGAGCAGCCCGCGGGAAACGCAGCTGTGGCAACACATCTTCAATGAGATCGGGCATGTCAGCGCTGAAACTGCGTTGAGCGGCAGCGGCTTGCCACGGGTTTACCGGGCGATTTGTGCAGTGGACGGCCACACGCCGGTGCTCGAAACGC
>Ga0247818_10003110_pt1 | contig 10727 bp, 11 predicted proteins | sample 13C_Glucose_Day1_FD_192424 | JGI IMG/M metagenome (GOLD analysis project Ga0247818, IMG submission 192424) | Soil microbial communities from agricultural site in Penn Yan, New York, United States - 13C_Glucose_Day1 | ecosystem: Environmental > Terrestrial > Soil > Agricultural land | place...
AGCCAGCCCTGCCCGCAGTGCAGCGGGGACGGGGCTGACATGTCCCTCCGCGAGATGCGCTGGACCGACATCGACGAGCTGGCGGCGCTGGAGCGGGACCTGTTCCCCCACGACGCCTGGGCCGAGCCGACGTGGTGGTCCGAGCTGGCCGGCCGGCCGCAGCGTCACTACGTCGTGGAGGAGGACGCCTCCGGGATCGCCGGCTATGGCGGCCTCAACCTGGGCAGCGAGGTGGCCGACGTCATGACGATCGCCGTCGCTCCCCGCGCCCAGGGCCGCGGACTCGGGCGGACCCTCCTGGACGAGCTCGTCGAGCGGGCGCGGCACGACGGCGCGGAGTACCTCATGCTCGAGGTGCGCGACGACAATGTCCCCGCCCGCAGCCTCTACGAGCAGGCCGGCTTTGAGGTCCTGACGACCCGCCGCCGCTACTACCAGCCGGGTGACGTCGATGCGCACATCATGCGGCGGACCCTGAAGGGAGACACACCGTGAGCCCCGACCAGCCCCTCGTGCTGGGCATCGAGACCTCGTGCGACGAGACCGGCGTCGGCATCGTGCGCGGCGAGCGGCTGCTCGTCGACGCCATCGCCAGCAGCGTCGACGAGCACGCCCGCTTCGGCGGCGTCGTGCCCGAGGTGGCGAGCCGGGCCCACCTCGAGGCGATGGTGCCGACGATCGAGCGGGCCTGCCAGCAGGCGGGCGTGCGCCTCGGTGACCTCGACGCGATCGCGGTGACCTCCGGCCCGGGGCTCGCCGGCTCGCTCATGGTCGGTGTCGCCGCGGCCAAGTCCCTCGCGGTGGCGCTCGGCAAGCCGCTCTACGGCGTCAACCACCTCGCCTCCCACGTCGCCGTCGACATCGTCGAGCACGGCCCGCTGCCCGAGCCCACACTCGCCCTGCTCGTCTCCGGCGGCCACTCGTCGCTGCTGCTGGTGCCCGACGTGACCCATGACATCCAGTCCCTCGGAGCCTCGATCGACGACGCCGCGGGGGAGGCCTTCGACAAGGTCGCCCGGGTGCTCGGGCTCCCGTTCCCCGGCGGCCCCCACGTCGACCGGGCGGCCCGCGAGGGCAGCGCCGTCTCGATCGACTTCCCGCGCGGCCTGACCTCGCGCCGCGACATGGAGCGCCACCGCTTCGACTTCTCGTTCTCCGGGCTCAAGACGGCCGTCGCCCGCTGGGTGGAGGCGCGCGAGCGCGCGGGCGAGCCGGTTCCGGTGGCCGATGTCGCCGCCAGCTTCCAGGAGGCCGTGGTCGACGTGCTGACGCGCAAGGCCGTGCTCGCCTGTCAGGAGAACGGCGTCGAGAACCTCCAGATCGGCGGCGGGGTCGCCGCCAACTCGCGTCTGCGGGCCATGGCCCAGGAGCGCTGCGACGCGGCGGGCATCACCCTGCGGGTGCCTCGGCCGGGGCTGTGCACCGACAACGGCGCGATGGTCGCGGCGCTCGGCGCGCAGATGGTGCTCAAGGGGCGCACGCCGTCAGAGCTCTCGCTGCCGGCCGACTCCTCGATGCCGGTCACAACCATCCAGGCCTGAGCCGGCTCGGGCCCCAGGAGACAGGGGCCTCCCGTGACCGGGCGGCTCAGGTGCCGCAGGAGGCCAGCCCGAGGCGGGTCTTGAGCTCGAGAACGCGCACCACCGACGCATCGACCTGCCTGGCGAACGCCGGGCTGGCCTTCATCCGGGCGGTGATGCCGGCGCGCATGGCAGGCGCCTGGGTCGCGTCGGCCGTCAGGACGATGTCGCCGCCCGCCGCGATGAACCGGGTGGCGCGCTCGCGCACGGGCACCGAGGCCACCGCGGCCGCGGCGCCCACGTCGTCGGTGATCACGACCCCGCCGAAGCCCATCCGTGTGCGCAGCAGGTCGGTGACGACGGCCTTGGAGAACATCGCCTGGTTCGCGGCGTCGAGCCGCGGGTAGCGCGCCGAGGAGACCATCACCAGCGGCGCGCCCGCCTTGATGCCGGCGGCGAAGGGCTGCAGGTAGGGGTCGTCCTTCGTGGCCACGCGGTCGGTGGTCCCCGATGACGTCAGGTCGGTGTTGCCGGTGACCCGCCCCAGCCCCGGGAAGTGCTTGACCGTCGGCGCCACGTCGGCCTCCAGCGACCCGCGGACGAAGGCGGTGACGTAGCGCGCGTTGGCCTTGGCGTCGCCGGGCACGAAGTCGCGCCGGTAGTAGCCGATCGGCGCGTTACCGGCCCCGAGGGACGTGGGCACGGTGTCGGCGACGGGGGCCAGGTTGACGTTCACGCCGGCGTTCGCGAGCTCGAGCGACCAGCTCTGGGCACGCTGGCGGAGGGTCGCCGCACCGAGGGTGGCCTGGGTGCGCGCCGACGGGATCCGCGTGAAGCCGGCGCCCTTGAGCTGCTGGACCGAGCCGCCCTCCTGGTCGGCAGCGATGAGGAGCCCCACCCCGCCGGTGGCGCCCTGGCGGGTCTGGGTCGCCCGCTGCAGCCGCCGCGCGACGCGCTCCACGGTGCCCGCCCCCTGCCACCCGCCGAGGTAGATCACCCCGCCGAGGTGGTCCCTGGCGACCTGCTCGGCGAGCGCGGCCGAGCTGCCGGAGGGTTGCAGGCCCACCATCAGCAGCTGGCCGACGCGCTGGGCGGGCGTCAGGCCGGCGGCGAGCCGCTCGGCACACGACGGCGTGCGAGTGGCGGTGGCGGCGGTGGTGGTGGTGCTGGCGCTCGGCGTCGTGGAGGTGCTAGAGGGTGCCGTGGTCCGTGTGGTGGCGGTGGAGGCCTGAGTCGTCGTCGAGGTGATGGAGGTCGTCGAGGAAGCCGGCTGCGGCGACCGGGGTCCGACCTCGCAGGCAGCCGCCCCGAGGAGGGCGAGGGTGAGGGCCGAGACGCCCAGCAGCCGGGCGACACGGGCGCGAGGGGCCGGTCCGAGGGCGGAGGAGGCAGGCATCGACGTCGAACCTATCCCGCCACCGCGTCGCAGGGCGAAGCCGTAGGCTCAGCGGCCATGGAGAGCGCCCCCAGACCGGTCATCCTCGACGTCGACACCGGCGTCGACGACGCGTGCGCCATCCTCCTGGCCGCACGCCACCCCGCCCTCGACCTGCGCGCCGTGACGTGCGTGGGCGGCAACGCCCCCGTCGACGCCGTCGTCGCCAACACGCTGACCGTGCTCGAGGCGGCCGGACGCCTCGACGTCCCGGTGGCCCGGGGTGCTGCGCGGCCGCTCCTGGAGGACCCCGTCAACGCCGCCCACGTGCACGGCGCCGACGGCATGGGCGACCTCGACTGGCCGAGGTCGCAGGCGAAGCCCGACGGCCGGCACGCCGTCGAGCTGCTCCGCGACCAGCTGCTCGAGGCCGCCGCGACCGGCCGGCCCGAGGACCTCGTCACCCTCATCCCGCTGGCGCCCCTGACCAACGTCGCCCTGCTCCTGCGCACCTATCCGGAGGCGGCGCGCGGGCTCCGCGAGATCGTCTTCATGGGCGGCGCGGCGCACGTCGGCAACGCGACCGCCTCGGCCGAGTTCAACGTCTTCCACGACCCGGAGGCCGCTGCCGTGGTGCTCGACGCGGCCGGCGACCTCGGCATCCACGTGACGATGTACGGCCTCGACGTGTTCTACGACCCCCGGGTGGGCCGGGACCAGGCCGGGGCCATGGTCGCGCGCGGGGGCCGGGGCGCCGCAGAGCTCGGCGGGAGGCTGGTGGCCTTCCAGTGCCAGCGCTTCGACAGCACAGCGGCGACGATCGGTGACGCCGGGGCCGTCTGTGCGGTGATCGACCCCGCCGGGATCCGCACGGAACGGCTGCCCGTGCGGGTCGAGCTCGCCGGCACCTGGTCACGCGGCCGCACGATCGTCGACCGCCGCGACTGGTCGGGCGACATGGCGCACGACCCTCACGGCGCCGCACCGCTGCTCGTGGAGGTGTGCCTCGGTGTCGACGCCGAGCGCTTCGCCGGCATCTGGGTCGACACCCTGATGGGAGGGCAGTCGTGATGGGGCGTGTGGTCGTGCTCGGCTCGCTCAACGTCGACCTCGTCACCGACGTCGAGCGCCATCCCCGCCCGGGTGAGACGGTGCTGGCGACCGGACCGCTGACCCGGTGCGCGGGTGGCAAGGGCGGCAACCAGGCGCTCGCGGCCGCCGCCGCCGGGGCGAGCGTGGCCATGGTCGGCTGTCTGGGCGAGGACGCCGACGGCGAGCGATACCTGCAGCGCCTGCGCGACCGCGGCATCGACGTCTCCTCCCTCCGCCTCGTGCGCGGGGTGCCGACGGGGCAGGCCTGGATCACCGTCGACGCCGACAGCGAGAACGCCATCGTCGTCATCCCTGGCGCCAACGCTGAGATGGGCACCCACGACCTCGACACACTCGATGACCTGGGAGCCGACGACGTGCTGCTGGCCCAGCTCGAGGTGCCCATCCCGGTGGTCGCAGCCGCCGCTCGCCGGGCGCATGCTCGCGGCGCGCGCGTGGTGATCAACGCCGCGCCGTATGCCGCCCTCCCGCACGACGTGGCGGCCTTGGCGAACCCGCTCGTGGTCAACGAGCACGAGGCCCTCGCGCTCGCGGACTCCGACGTCGTGCCGGGCTCGGTGCTCGTGACGTTCGGCGGGGAGGGCTGCTCGTGGGACGGCGAGCGCTTCGACGGCGTCGAGGTGCCGCTCGAGGAGGTCGTCGACACGACGGGTGCGGGTGACGCGTTCTGCGGGGCCCTGGCGGCCGCGCTGGCATCGGGAGCCGATCGCGCACAGGCGGTCCGGGCGGCCAGCAGGGCCGGGGCCGACGCAGTCCGCCGGCAGGGTGCCCAGGCGGATCCGCTGCTGTAGACCCCTCGTCCGGAGTGGCCTCAGCTCACCGAGACGTGGACGTGGTCCATGTGGTTGGCGGTGGGGCTGCCGCGGTCCTCCATCGGCACCCAGGAGCCGCCGGGCGACCAGCGGCGCTGCTGCCAGATGAGGTATTTGATGCCGAGCTCGCCGGCACGGCCCTGGAGGTACTCCGCCACCGCGTTGCCCTCGGAGGTCGAGGTCATGATGTCGACCGCGTGCCCGCTGCCGTGGTCCCCGGGGTCCCCGGCGCGCACCCCGCCGAAGCTGTCGAGCTCGGGGAACTCCTCGCGCACGCTGTTCAGGACGGCAATCGCGTGGGGGGAGAGGCCGTTCTCGACAGCGAGCCCGCTGCGGGCGAACGAGACCGAGCGCGACGCCTTCTTGACCTCGGTACGGGGCTCCGCCTTGGGCGCGGGAGCCTTCACCACGGGCTGGGGCTTGGGCTTGGGCTTGGGCTTCGCGGCGGCTGTGAACCCGATGACGCCGAACGAGGGCTGGCGCTCGGGCGCCGCCGCGGCGGGTGCTGAGACCGCGACCGCCGGCGCCTCTGCCGTGGCGGGCGTGGAGGCCCAGCCCGCAGCCGAGGGGAGCACCAGGGCGGCTGCCACGCCGCTGGCCGTCGTGCCGAGGGCGAGCCCCTTGAGCAGGGTGCTCCCGGGGCGTGCGGTGCGGGTGCTGGTCTGGAGCCGGCGGGTCAGCCGGGCGGCGCGGGACCGGCGGTGTCGCCCGGCCCGGGTGGTCTCGGCGTCGGTCACGGAAAGGAAACCTCGGGACGTTGTGCGGTGTTGTCAGGTCAGGTGGTGCGCCGCGGGCGCGCCCGCGAGGGCCCACCGTAGGGGATCAACCGGGCACAGTCACATTCCGGTAACGGCGTGGCGGGCGCCGTCCTGGCCACGGGAGCAGCGGTCAGGAGGGCTGCACCACGAGCACGACCTGCTGGCTGCGCACCCGCGTGATCACCACGACCGCCTCGGTCTTCCCGCGTGGGGGGAGGCGCAGCTGGCGGCGGAGCTGGTCGGCGTCGAGGCTCACGCCCCGCTTCTTGACCGTGAGGCGGTCCACCCCGTGGTCGCGCAGCCAGCCGCGCAGCGCCTTGACGTTGAAGGGCATGGCCTCGAGCACGGCATACCGGCGGGCGAACGGGACCTCCTCGGACCGGGAGGCCGACACGTAGCCCACGCCGGCGTCGAGTTCGGCGCCGCCGGTCGCGGCAGCCACCGCGCCCACCAGGCCCGCGCGCAGGACCGCGCGGTCGGGTTCGTAGAGCCAGGTGCCCACGTCGGCGAGGCTGCCCACGGGCGGGGTGTCCTCGGCCTGTCCCTCGGTCACCACCACGGGGGAGGCACCCCGGCTGAGCACGGCGGCGGTGCGCCCGGGGTGATGGACCAGCGGCCCCCACCACACGGCGCACTCGAGCACCTCGCCGTCGTAGGAGGTCCACTGCGCCTCGGCCCCGCGGGGCAGCGCACCGTGGGGAAAGGCCGGGCTGAGCTTGGCCCCAGTGGCCGGGAGGGCGCGGGCCACCTCCTGCACGTGCGCCCAGGACGGGGAGATCGCGTCGAGGCTGAACACGCGTCGCGTCCGGCCGGTGATGTCGGCGACGCCCGGGGTGCGGCGCGCGGGGTCGAGCCAGGCGCCGACGCCCCGGGCACCCTCGCCGGCGGGTGGGGTGAACTCCTCGGCACGTCCCGGGATGGCGGTGCAGTCGGGCCAGTGCCGCAGGTTCACGGCTGCGATGGCCGCGGTGACCTCGTCGGCGTCGATGGCCCTGACCCGCAGGTCGAGGCCGGCCATCGCCATGGCGTCGGCGCCGATGCCGCAGCCGAGGTCGTAGACGGTGTGGATCCCCGCAGCGCGGAACCGGTCGGCGTGCTGGGCCGCGACCTCGAGGCGGGTGGCCTGCTCGAGGCCGTCACTGGTGAAGACCATGCCCTGGGCGAACGGGCCGAACTTCGCCTCCGCCTTCGCCCGGAGGCGCGTCTGGTTCACGGCGGCCGCGACGAGGTCGGCCTCGAACCCGGCGTCCCGCAGGCGCTGCTGGAGGCTCAGCTCCGAGCCCGGCTCGTAGGGCGGCAGCGACTGCAGCAGGCCCCACCCCTCGCCGGTCGTCAGCCGGTGCAAGAGGGCGAGGTCCATGGGCGGCATTCTTGCCCATGGGTGGGGGCCCGTCCGCCCTGGGCGAACCTCTGGCACTCGAGTTGACCGAGTGCTAACCGCGGTCCTAGATTGGCCACTGGCACTCCGGCTTGCCGAGTGCTAAGCAGTCGGCGCTCATCGACCCCCGCGACGGCGACGGGCACGACCGCACCAAGCAGTAGCCCATTGTCCATTTCGACATTCCCAAAGGGGAGGTCAACATCGTGTCGGTTTCCATCAAGCCGCTCGAAGACCGCATCGTCGTCAAGTCCGTCGAGGCCGAGCAGACGACCGCGTCCGGTCTTGTCATCCCGGACACCGCGAAGGAGAAGCCCCAGGAGGGCGAGGTCCTCGCGGTCGGCCCCGGCCGCTGGAACGAGAACGGCGGCGAGCGCATCCCGCTCGACGTCAAGGTCGGCGACCGCGTGCTCTACAGCAAGTACGGCGGCACCGAGATCAAGCACGGCGGCGAGGAGTACCTCATCCTCTCGGCCCGCGACGTTCTCGCGATCGTCGGCTGACGCACCGCTTTTCGCCCACGCCCCGGCGCGGCCCGCACCGGGTCCGCGCCGGGGCGTGCGCACATTCCCCGTGTGCCGGGTTGCCGGCACACCGCTGAACCAACCAGAAGGACATTCATGGCTAAGACGCTGGAGTTCAACGACGACGCCCGCAAGTCGCTCGAGCGCGGTGTCGACGCGCTCGCGAACGCCGTCAAGGTGACCCTGGGCCCGAAGGGCCGCAACGTGGTCATCGACAAGAAGTGGGGCGCCCCCACGATCACCAACGACGGCGTGACCATCGCCCGCGAGATCGAGCTCGAGGACTCCTACGAGAACCTCGGCGCCCAGCTCGCGAAGGAGGTCGCGACCAAGACCAACGACGTCGCTGGTGACGGCACCACCACCGCGACCGTGCTGGCCCAGGCCATGGTCAAGGAAGGCCTGCGCAACGTCGCCGCGGGCGCGGCTCCGGCCGGCCTCAAGCGCGGCATCGACCAGGCCGTCGAGGCCGTCCAGGCCCGACTGCTCGAGACCGCCCGCGAGATCGAGGGCAAGGACGAGATCGCCCAGGTCGCCTCGCTGTCCGCGCAGGACGAGACCATCGGCGCCACCATCGCCGACGCGTTCGACAAGGTCGGCAAGGACGGCGTCATCACCGTCGAGGAGTCCTCGACCGCGGTCACCGAGCTCGAGTTCACCGAGGGCATGCAGTTCGACAAGGGCTACATCTCCCCGTACTTCGTCTCGGACCCCGAGCGCATGGAGGCAGTGATCGAGGACGCCTACGTCCTCATCAACCAGGGCAAGATCTCGGCCATCGCCGAGGTGCTGCCGGTCCTCGAGAAGGTCGTCAAGGCGGGCAAGCCGCTGCTGGTCATCGCCGAGGACCTCGACGGCGAGGCCCTCTCGACCCTGGTGGTCAACAAGATCCGCGGCACCTTCAACGTGGTCGCGGTCAAGGCCCCCGGCTTCGGCGACCGCCGCAAGGCGATGCTGCAGGACATGGCCGTCCTCACCGGTGGCCAGGTCATCTCCGAGGAGGTCGGCCTCAAGCTCGACCAGGCTGACCTCGACGTGCTGGGCCAGGCCCGCCGGATCGTCGTCACCAAGGACACCACCACGATCATCGACGGAGCCGGCAAGCCCGACGACGTCGAGGCGCGCGTCAACCAGATCAAGTCCGAGATCGAGCGCACCGACTCCGACTGGGACCGCGAGAAGCTGCAGGAGCGCCTGGCCAAGCTGGCCGGCGGTGTCTGCGTGATCCGCGTCGGCGCCCACACCGAGGTCGAGCTCAAGGAGAAGAAGCACCGCATCGAGGACGCCATCTCGGCGACCCGCGCGGCGATCGAGGAGGGCATTGTCGCCGGTGGCGGCTCGGCCCTCGTCCACGCCGTCTCGGCCATCGACGAGCTCGGCCTCGAGGGTGACGAGGCGACCGGCGCCAACATCGTGCGCAAGGCCGCGGCCGAGCCGCTGCGCTGGATCGCCGAGAACGCCGGTCTGGAGGGCTACGTCGCCGTCTCCAAGGTGGGCGACCTCAAGCCGGGCAACGGCCTCAACGCCGCCACCGGCCAGTACGTCGACCTGTTCAAGGCCGGCGTCATCGACCCGGTCAAGGTCACCCGCTCCGCCCTGCGCAACGCCGCCTCGATCGCGTCGATGGTCCTGACCACCGACACCCTCGTCGTCGAGAAGAAGGAAGAGGAGCCGGAGGCCGCCGGCGGTCACGGCCACGGTCACGGTCACTGACGGTCGGCACTGAGCCGAGCGGCATACCGCTCGAAGGCCCGTCCCCACTGCTGGGGCGGGCCTTCGCGCGTCCCCAGCCCGTATGCCGTGGCGTGCCGACCGGAGGTCAGGTGCGCCGGAGCTCCATCACCATCGCCTCGTATGCCCCGACCGAGGGGGCGGCGCTCTCCGGGACCACGTTGAGCATCCGCAGGGTGAGGCCCTGGCCAGTGGTGGACACCTCGATCCGCCAGAGCCAGCCGCCGCCGTAGTCGTACTCGAAGGCCAGCCTCTCGCCGTCCGCGGGGCCCTCGAGGGCTCGCGCCGCCTGCTGGTGCCACGAGTCCGCCCAGAGCCCGACGGTGCTCGCAGACCCGGCCTCGTCGTCGCCGTGCCCGACGACGAGTAGACCCTGCTGCTCACCGTCGTCGGTGTGTCGCCAGGTGTAGCCCAGGGTCACCAGGTGCCCGCCCGCGGCGACGGCGACGGTTGCCGTGGCCGGTGCGGTGAAGAGATCGTCAGCCGGCATCAACCGGAACCCGTTGGTCCCCTGCCACGTGCCGGCAGCGTGGGCGAGAGCGTCGATGAAGGTCATGTCGGCAGGCTCCCACAGGGCCGAGACGATGCGGTGCTCTTGACACGCTATTCATGTAGTGAATAGTTACCCTCATGTCGACGGGGCACGTGCTGCTGGGGCTGCTGAGCAAGGGGCAGCGGCACGGCTACGACCTGAAGCGGGACCACGACGACCGGTTCCCGACAACAAAGCCGCTGGCGTTCGGCCAGGTCTACGCGGCGCTGGACCGGCTGCACCGCCGGGGGCACGTCCGTCCGCTGGCGGTGCAGCGGGTCGACGGTCCCGACCGCACCGTCTACGAGATCACCGACGCCGGGCGGGATGAGCTGAACAGCTGGCTCAGCACGCCCGAGGAGCCGGCTGCGCACGTCTCGAACCCGTTCGCGCTGAAGGTCGCCATCGCGCTGCTGCTCGACGACGAGCCGGGGGCCGCGGCATACCTGCGCGCGCAGCGTGGGGCCCACCTCCGGCGGATGCGCGAGCTGACCGCCGTCAAGACCCGGGAGGCGGGCACGCTCGAGCAGGTGCTGGCGGCCGACTACGCGCTGGCGCATCTTGACGCCGACCTGCGGTGGATGACCGCCGCGCAGGACCGAATGGCAACACTGAAGAAGGAGCTGCGGGGATGAGCGGTGTGCTGGGCGCGAGGGGGCTGGTGCTCGACTACGGGCATCGATCAGCGTTGCGGGGGGTCGACCTGCGGGTGGAGCCGGGGGAGATCCTTGCCTGACCGGGCGATCGGGCTCTGGGAAGTCCTCGTTGCTGCTGTGCCTCGCCGGGGTCCTCGTGCCGGACGCCGGGGAGGTGCGCCGGGGCGACCGCGTCGTCAGCGCGCTCCCCGAGACGGAGCGGTCGGCGCTGCGGCGCTCGGAGTTCGGGGTGCTGTTCCAGTACGGCCAGCTCGTGACGGAGCTGACCGCCCTGGACAACGTCGCGCTCCCACTGCTGCTAGGCGGGACGCCACGGCCGTCCGCCGAG
>Ga0247818_10003111_pt1 | contig 10725 bp, 6 predicted proteins | sample 13C_Glucose_Day1_FD_192424 | JGI IMG/M metagenome (GOLD analysis project Ga0247818, IMG submission 192424) | Soil microbial communities from agricultural site in Penn Yan, New York, United States - 13C_Glucose_Day1 | ecosystem: Environmental > Terrestrial > Soil > Agricultural land | place: USA...
ACCAAAACCCGGGCCCGGGCCCGGGTTTTGGTGCGGTGGCAGCCACGCGGGCTGCAGCTCGAAGTGCACGACGACGGCCGGGGCGCTGCTGCCCATCCGGCGGTGGGTGCCGGGGAAGACGGCGGTAACGGGCTGCGGGGCATGCGGGAACGGATCAGCCTTTACGATGGTTCGTTGGCGGCCCGCCCGGCCGCGGGCGGGGGCTTCCAGGTTTCGGCCTTCCTTCCCTACACCGAGGCTTGAGCATGACATTGCCACTAGACCGCGACACAACCGCTCCGATCCGAGTGGCGCTGGTCGATGACCAGCAACTGGTGCGCTCGGGATTCAGCATGCTGATCAACTCCCAGCCGGACCTTGACGTCGTGGTGGAGGCCGGAAACGGGTTCGAGGCACTCCAGGCCCTCGGAGCAGCAGCCGCCGACGTCGTCCTGATGGACGTGCGCATGCCGGGAATGGACGGCATCGAGGCCACCCGCAGGCTTATCGAACGCGCCGCTTCCGCCCCCGCCGGGTCAGCCAGGGCTGAACTTCGCGTCGTGGTGCTCACGACCTTCGATCTGGACGAGTACGCACTGGCGGCCATCCAAGCCGGCGCCAGCGGTTTCCTCCTGAAGGACGCCCCGCCGGAGGAACTGCTGGAAGCCATCCGCACGGTCCACCGCGGGGACGCCGTCATCGCCCCCTCCACCACCCGCCGGCTCCTGGACCACGTAGCTCCGCTGCTGCGCGCGCACGGCAACGAACGGCCCGAGGACCACGAGGCCGTCGAACGGCTCACAGCCCGCGAGCGCGAAGTGTTCACCCTCATGGCACAAGGGCGATCCAACCCTGAGATCGCGGCAGACCTGTTTGTCTCCGAAGCAACCGTCAAAACGCATGTAGGGCACATCCTGGCCAAGCTTGGGGCACGGGACCGGGTCCAGGCAGTCGTGCTCGCCTACGAGACCGGGGTTGTCACTCCCGGGGGCTGACGCCTGGCGCGGTGGTCTCAGACCTGGGTATGAGGCCGGCCCCGGCAGGACCAGACCACCGGCCGATCCCCGGGCGCCGGGTGCGGCCATAGCGTGGAAACATGACAACTTCCGCGCATGCCCATACTGCTTTGAACAGGCAAAACATCACCTCCGCTCCCGCCGTGCAGGCCCTCTCCCTGGCCAAGACGTACGGCCGCGGCGCCACCCGCGTCAGCGCCCTGCGTGAGGTCAGCGTCACATTCGATGCCGGCCGCTTCACCGCAATAATGGGCCCTTCCGGCTCCGGAAAGTCCACCCTGATGCACTGCCTCGCCGGCCTGGACACCGCGGACTCCGGACGGATCCTGGTGGGCGGGACGGACATCACGGCCCTGAACGACAAGCAGCTCACCACTCTTCGCCGCGACAGGATCGGATTTGTCTTCCAGGCCTTTAACCTCGTGCCGACGCTGACAGCCGAACAGAACATCACGCTGCCGCTGGCATTGGCAAACAAGGCCACCGACACCGCCTGGTTCGACACAGTGGTGGCCACGCTTGGCCTTAAGGACAGGCTCCGGCACCGGCCGCACGAGCTCTCCGGCGGTCAACAGCAGCGGGTGGCCGTGGCCCGGGCCCTGCTGACCCGGCCCGACGTGGTGTTCGGGGACGAACCTACCGGCAACCTTGATTCGACCGCCGGCGGCGAGGTCCTGGCACTGCTGCGCCGCAGCAGCCGGGAAATGGGCCAGACGATCATCATGGTCACCCACGATCCGGTGGCGGCCAGCTACGCCGACCGCGTGGTCCTGATGAGTGACGGCGGTCTGGTGGGCGAGATCGCCGAGCCCACCGCCGGGTCCGTCCTCGCTGCCCTCGGCAAGCTGGGAGGCTGATCGTGCTGCGCGTTGCCTTCTCGCAATTCCAGTCCCACAGCCGCCGGTTCATTGCCGTCGGCCTGGCGGTGATGCTGTCAGTGGCGTTCCTGTCCACCACCCTGATGATGGGGGCGAGTACCCGTGCTTCGCTGGGTGCCAGCCTCGGAGAGGCTTACAGCAAGGCCGGCCTCATCGCCACCCCGGACACGGGAACCTTCAATGATGCCGCCCTGGCAGCAGTCCGTGCGGTACCTGGCGTGACCGAGGCCTATGGCCGGATGGAGGCGTACGCCGAGTTCACCGCCGGCGGCCAGGAGGTGTTTGCGCAGGCCCGGAACCTGGCGCCGATGGCCTTGGAAACCGCGGCCGTGACCGACGGCGCCCTCCCGGAGAGTGCTGACGGCGTTGCGGTGGACAGGGCTGCCGCCGCCCGCTATGGGCTGCGCGTCGGCGACTCCCTGACCCTCAGGGCCCCCGACGGCGCCACAACCGTGGCCATGACCGTCACCGGGATCCTTCGCGGCAGCAACGACCCCTTCACCTCTGCCCTCCCGCAGATCGTCGCCGGGACACCGGCCGTCAGTGCCCTGGCAGCCGGTGCCCGGGACCCGCAAGGTGGTACCGGCGCCGGCGCCGGCTACGGGACCATCCAGTTGGCCCTGGCTTCAGGCACCGACGCCGCCACAACCAGCAAGAACGTGCTGGCGGCGCTCACCGGCGTCGGCGCAGGCGCGCAGGTCAAAACAGCAGACGAACAGGTCACCGCCCAGGTGGCGATGATGACCGGAGGCCAGGATGAACTGACAATCATCCTGCTGGCGTTCGCCGGGGTCGCCCTGATTGTCTCCGGCCTGGTGGTGACCAACACCTTCGCGGTGCTGGTGGCCCAACGCACCAGGGAACTGGCGCTGCTCAGGTGCCTGGGGGCGTGCCGGAGCCAGGTACGCAACTCGGTCCTGGCCGAAGCCCTGGTGGTGGGCCTGGTGTCCTCTGCGGCTGGTGTGCTCGCCGCCGTCGCCCTGATGGCTGCCCTGATCGGCTGGGCCGGGACGCAGCCGGACATGGCGTTTGCCACCATGGCCGTCCCGTCGTCGTCCGTCATTGCGGGGCTGGCAGTAGGCACATTCCTGACCCTGGGCGCCGCCCTGGTTCCCGCGAAAGCTGCCACGGCCGTGGCTCCGCTTGCTGCCCTGCGGCCGGCTGACGATGCCGGAATCGGGAACCGGCGCGGCCGAGTGCGACTGGTGCTGGGCCTTGCCGCCCTTGCCCTTGGTATTCCGTTGCTGGCCCTCGGCGCCGCGGGCGTGATGCTGGTGGTGGCCTTCGCCGGCGGCGTGCTCTCCTTCGTCGGAGTCCTGCTCTGCGCCACCCTGTTCGTCCCGCAGCTGGTGGGCCTGGCGGGACGGTTGGCCTCCCCTGCCGGCGTCCCCGGGAAGCTGGCCGCACTCAATGCCGTCCGCAACCCGGCCCGGACTTCCGTCACCGCTGCCGCCCTCCTGATCGGCGTCACGCTGGTGTCCCTCATGATGACCGGGGCTGCCACTGCCCGCCAGGCGTTTGATGACGCCCTCGCCGGTACCTACCCCGTGGATATGGCCATCACCGGGGGTGCACTGACAGCCCTCGAGCGTGACGCAGTAGCACGGATCGACGGCGTCGCTACTGCGGCCTTGCTGCCGGTAGCAGGCACCATGGCCGGCGAAGGCATGGACAGCCCCGTCTATGCCCTCGACGCGGCGGAGGCCGGCCGGCTGCTCCGCGACACCACTATTACCCTTGAACCGGGCAGGATCTACCTGCCCGAAGGCTCCCCGGCCGGATCCGTTGAGGTCAACGGCGCCGCCGGACGGGCCACCTTGGAAGCCGTGGTGCTGCGGACCCGCAACATCCCGGCCCTGGTGTCCACCGACACCGCCCGCCAGTCGGGCCTGACGGGCAGTGGCGTTGCCCCAACAGACAGTGCGCGGACCGATGGCACCGGCCCCGCGGCCAGTGCCGTCTGGCTGCGCCTGGCGGACGCTCCCGGCGGCGCACCGCTGTCCGCAGACCGGATCAAGGACATCCAGTCCGCTGTTGCCCAGGCAGCAGGCGTGTCCGCGGGTGCGGTCAGCGGCGCCGCCATAGAGCGGGTCACCTTCAATGAGGTCATCGACGTACTGCTCCTAGTGGTCACGGGCCTATTGGGGGTGGCGGTGCTGATCGCGCTGATCGGCGTGGCCAATACACTGTCGCTGTCCGTGCTCGAACGGACCAGGGAGAACTCCCTGCTCCGGGCGCTGGGCCTTACCAAAGGCCAGCTGCGGGGCATGCTGGCCCTTGAGGCAGCCCTGGTGGCCGGCGTCGCCGCAGTGATTGGTGCTGTCCTGGGCAGCGTCTATGGCTGGCTGGGGGCGCGGTCCGCCCTCGGCAGCCTGGCCGAGGTCACACCCTCCGTCCCTTGGCTGCAGTTGTTGGGGGTACTGGCCGTGGCCGTGGTCGCCGGCCTGCTGGCGTCGGTCATTCCTGCCCGGCGTGCGGCACGGCTGTCGCCTGTCCAGGGGCTTGCCGCCGCATAGCCCGCCGACGGCCGGGCCAGGGCGCCGGAACGGGAAAGGGCAGGTGGCGCGGAAGTCCGCCTCACCTGCCCTTTCGTGCGCCGGAACCTCAGGCTTCGGCCGGTTCCTCGAACTTGGGGAACACAGGAGTGGGAGCCGGCAGTGCCGTTCCCGGGACGATCGGGCTGGCGATGGCGGCGAACTGGCGGGCTTCACCTTCTGCCTGGCCCAGGGCGTCCAGGAGCTTGGCCGTGGCGTTGGGCATGACCGGCTGGGCCAGGATGGCCACGATCCGCAGGACCTCCAGGGTCACGTACAGGACGGTGTTCATGCGTTCGACGTCGGTCTTCCGCAGGACCCAGGGCGCCTGATCGGCGAAGTAGGCGTTGGTGTGGTGCAGCACGCCCCAGACAGCTTCCAGGGCGCGGCTGAATTCCTGCTTGTCGAAGGCGGCGCGGGCGGCGTCCAGCAGGCCGTTGGCCTGGTCAAGGATGGCCTGGTCCGCAGCCGTGAACTCTCCGGGGGTGGGAACCGAGGCGCCGCAGTTCTTCGCCACCATGGACAGCGACCGCTGTGCGAGGTTGCCGAAGTTGTTCGCCAGGTCCGCGTTCATGCGCCCCACGATGGCCTCGTGGTTGTAGCTGCCATCGGCCCCGAACGGGACTTCGCGGAGGAAGAAGAACCGCACCTGGTCCAGCCCATAGCGGGCAACGAAATCGGCAGGAGCCACCACGTTGCCCAGGGACTTGGACATCTTGACCCCGTTGTTGTGCAGGAACCCGTGGATCATGACCCGCTTGGGCAGATCCAGCCCTGCGCTCATCAGGAAGGCGGGCCAGTAGATGGCGTGGAACCGGGAGATGTCCTTGCCGATGATGTGGACGTCGGCGGGCCAGTACTTCCGGAACTTGTCCGAGTCCACATCCGGGTAACCGACGCCCGTGAGGTAGTTGGTCAGCGCGTCCACCCAGACATACATGACGTGCTTGTCGTTGCCGGGCACGGGAACGCCCCAGTCGAACGTGGTCCGGCTGATGGACAGATCCTCCAGCCCGCGCTTGACGAAGCTGATGACCTCGTTGAACCGGTACTGCGGCGCGCCGAATTCCGGGTGGGATTCATACAGTGCCAGCAGTTTGTCCTGGTAGGCGGACAGCCGGAAGAAGTAGCTCTCCTCCGCCGTCCACGTCACCTCAGTGTCCGTCTCTTTCGAGTAGCGCACGCCGTCGTCCTTGACCACGGTGTCATCCTCGCCATAGAAGGCTTCGTCCCGGACGGAGTACCAGCCCTCGTACTTGGAGAGGTAGATGTCCCCGTTCGCTTCCATCTTCTTCCAGATGGCCTGCGAGGCAGCGTAGTGGTCCTCGTCCGTGGTGCGGATGAAGCGGTCGTAGCTGATGCCCAGCGCGGCGTGCGCGGCCATGTAGACCTCCGCGTTCCGGTCCACCAGCTCCTTGGGCGTGACGCCCTCCTTCTCCGCGGTCTGGGCAATCTTCATGCCGTGCTCGTCCGTGCCGGTCAGGAACATCACGTCATAACCGTCCAGCCGCTTGAAGCGCGCCATGGCGTCGGTGGCTATGTACTCGTAGGCATGGCCGATGTGCGGCACACCGTTGGGGTAGGTGATGGCCGTGGTGATGTAGAACGGCGTTTTTTCTGGAGCAGTCACGTTCGGACGGTTACCTTCAGTGCGGAGTGGGCGGGGCTAGATCAGTTCTGTCAGGGTATCGCTCAGCCGGACCAGTTCGTGGTCGTGGGAGGCCACCAGGACGGCGATCCCGTCAGAGGTGGTGTCCTTCAGGATACTGATAATGCGGTTGGCAGAGGCACGGTCCAGGCTGGCGGTGGGCTCGTCCACCACCAGGACCCTGGTGCCCAGGATCAGGGCGCGGGCGATCGCCACGCGCTGCCGTTCACCGCCGGACAGCTGGGCGGGACGGTGCCGCATCCGCCGGCCAAGGCCCACCAGGTCCAGGAGGTCCTTGGCCATGTCGCGCCGCTGGTCCACTTCGCCGTCCGGAACGGCAGGCAGGAGCACGTTCTCCAGTGCGCTCATGCCGTCGATCAGGGCACCGCCCTGGTCCACATAACCGATCAGTGCACGACGGCGGTCGGCGATTTCGTCGTCGCCCATGCTTTCGAGCGAATCGCCTTCCCAGAAAACGCGGCCCGACGTCGGCAGGGTGAGTCCCGCGCCGACGGTCAGGATGCTGGTCTTGCCGGAGCCGCTTCGGCCGGCCACACAGTGCATTTCGCCGGCGTGCAGGGTCAGGTCGAAGCCTTCCACCACGCTCACGGCCTCGGCGCCGCCCTTTCCACCGCCATAGCGGATGGTGATGTCGCGCATCTCCAGCGGGGTGGCGTGGTCGGCCGACTTGACGATGGTGTTGGCCCGGGTCTGCAGGGGGACCTCGTTGGAGCCGCTCCTGCGGCTGCGCTGGAGGTTCGTCGGGTTTGTCATTGGACCACTTTCGTTGCAATAGGTATCCAGCAAATTACAGCCACCAGGCCGGCTACGGCGGCCCAGATGGCCGCGTAGGGTGCCAGCAGCAGGCCGATGCCCAGGGCGCCCAGCACGCCCAGCGGCAGGGCCACGGTTCCCACCAGTGCGTTCTCGAACAAACGGACCTGGCGGAGCATGTCAGGGTTCCAGCCCATCGCCTGGAGGATGCCAAGGTATTGCCGCTTGGCGTTGAGCTCGAAGCGGCCTGTCACCAGGGTGAGCACCAGTCCCACGGCCACCCCCGCAAGCGCCAGCAGGATGCTCGGCAGGGTGACGCTGGCCGCCGCCAGGCCGCTCAGCGCGCTTGCACCCGCTGCCCGCGGGATGTCGATCAGCAGGGCGATCAGCCCGCCGACGGCGGCACCGAAGACGCCGACCGCAACCGCCAGGGACAACGTGTTGAACTTGTTGGTGCTCAGCTGCCGGTTGGCGAAGGTCAGCGGCGAATCCACCGGGATGAGCCGTTCGTCGTGCTGCGGCTCCTGGTCGATCACGTCGCGGTGGCGGAGCTGCTGCGCGGCGAAGAGGGCCGCGCCGCAGTACAGGACCAGGACGGCGGCGCACACCAGTGCGGTGGCAAGGCTCCAGCTCACCAGGCTCAGCACGATGCCGGCGGCGGCGAGCAGTACGGCCCCGACGCCGAATTCCTCAAGTACCCAGCTGCGGATCCGCCGCTGGGTCCAGCCCATGGCCCGCAGGGTTCCTGCCTCGCTGCGCCGTTTCCGGATGTAGCTCACGGTGGAGGCCCCCGTCAGCAGGGCGGCGCCGCACAGGGTGAGGAACAGCAGCGTGATGTTCGTTCCGGACAGTGCTCCGGCCACGGCTTCGGCAGCGTTCTGCCGGACCCAGGACTGCTGGACGGTGCCCAGGGCGGACTCCTTGCCGGCTCCGTCCTTGGAGTAGCCGGGAACGAAGATGCTGGTGTCCTCACGCGCCGAACCGGCCACCACGGTGGCGTCCAGGCCCATGTCCCTGATCTCGGCGGCGAGCTTCTCCACCTCGGGCTGGGCGTCCTTCCAGCTGCCCGGCGCCTTGGCGCGGACGCGCACGGCGTCGATGACGGCGGCGTTCTGCTTGTAGCCGCGCGCTGCTGCGAGTCCGTAGTAGTCGGTGATGGCACCGGCGGACTGGCTGGCCAGCCCGGTGGCGCTCAACGAGGGCTTCAGGTCTGCTGCGGGAACATCCTTGCCGGCAGCATCCTTGACCAGCGTGAACGGCGTGGGGTCGTAGCCGCCCAGCGGGAGCTTGTTGACGTCCCCGGAGGCCGCCTCGACAGCGGCGGGGTCGAACGTGCCGTACACCATGGGCAACGGCGTTGCCGCCTGCTGCTGGCCGGTGGACAGGTTGTCCCGGTAGGACCGCTCGTCCACCGGGTTCCGCTGGGTCTGGTCAACGGGCGCGCCGTTGGCGGCCTTGTCAGGAAGGCGGTTGACGGTGACCCATTCGCCGGGAACAGCGGTCTTGTCCACGGCACCGTTGGCCGCTGTGTCACTGTCGTTGTATTTGGGGGCGCCGGCGAAGTTGGTGCTCCACTTTGCCGGGGTGTACAGGCCCGCGTTGAAGTTGCCGTTGTTGCCCAGCAGCGACGAGTGGTCCGTGGAGCCCGGCCATGACAAAACGAACGGGTCCTTCGAGACGAACGGCAGGTAATCCTTGCCCAGGGACTTCGACACGGTGCCGACGTCCTTGACTACCTTGCCGGCGTCGTCAATCTCCTCGATCTTGACGTTGTACTTCAGGTCCAGCGATGTTCCGGAACGCACGATCAGCGGGACGGCCTGCGAGCCGCTGGTCAGCTGGCCGGTGCGCTTGGCCTGCTGGTACTGGGTCATCAGCGGAGCCCAGTACTTGAGCTTGACGCCCAGGAAGTCCGGACCTTCCTTGAGTTGGTCCATGCTGATGCCGTTGGTGAAGAGGCCTTCCAGGTAGCGGCCCACGGCGCCCGCGTCGCGTGCGTCGGCGGGCGGGGCCTTCTCCAACGGGGCCAGGAAGTCGCCCGCGGAGCCCAGCAGGGCCCGTTCAGCGGCCGGGTCCACTGCCACCACGGATTCGGTGACCTCGGGAGCCAGCGGGAGGGCGACGGAAAGGTTGAAGAGATTGTGCTCGGAGCCGCCGGCGGGGGCGGGGAATTTGATGCCGGTCTCCCCCGCCGCCGGGGCGATGCGGATGCTGCTGCCGCCCTGGGCCTTTTCCTCCACGAGCCGGGCCTTGCCCAGCGTGCCCTCGGCGGTGGTCTTGAAGAGGGTCTGCTCCGAGTTGCCGTCAGAGCTCACTGCGCTGGCGGTCAGCCGGTACTTCTTGGCGGCATCGGTCAGGACCGATTCAGCGGCCGGCCACTTGTCTGGCGAGGTGGCACCCGCCGCCTGGTCCGCGGTGGCGGTGCCGGCCAGCCCGGCGTTGTAGCCGAGGTAGTCCATGGCGTCGAGCCGGGGCGTCTCAAGGTTCTGGGTGACCCGCGAGACCAGGCTGATGGGGGCCGCCACGGACGTGCCGGACAGCTTCCGGATGGAGTCCAGCTGGTCGAAGCCGATGCCGCCGGCGCCGTTGGCGATCTCGGGCTGCAGGAGGGCCCCGGAGGGTGCCTTGGCCTGGACCAGGATGTCGTAGAGCCCCCTCGAGTTTTCATCAACCGTGCGGTTGAGCGCAGCCTGTGACTGGCTTTGAACGAGGACCGACAAGCACATGGCTGCGATCAAGATGGCCGCGGTCAACAGCAGCACCCTGCTTCTGATGAACCTCTGGACGGCGTTCATGGAACTCCCTGAAACCTGGATTGCGTGCGCACACTTCCATCCGCCCGGGCAGACGTGGACAATGACGGACGGATGTGCAAAAGGTATTGGCCGGTCTGCCGGCTACGGTCCTGAATCAGGACCAAGCCATTGTAAGCAGACCGGCCAATCATACGTGGCTCCGCAGTGGACGAGGCCTTGCGGAGGGGCGGCAGCGGCGTTTCGGCCGGTGTGTCGCGTTAGTCTTCCAGGTCCACTTCCCGGACCATCTCAGCGCCGATGCCTGCCTTGATGGCGTCCAGCACCTGCTGCGGCACAGAGCTGTCGATGGTCAGCAGGGCAAGGACCTGGCCGCCCTCGTTGGAACGCGCCACCTGCATGCCGGCGATGTTGATGTTGTTCATGCCCAGGATGTGGCCGATGGTTCCGATCACGCCGGGGCGGTCGGTGTAGGCAACCACCACGAGGTGCTCGCTGATGGGGATCTCAACCTCGAAGCCGTTGATGCCCACCAGCTTCTCGATCTGCTTGGGACCGGTCAGGGTGCCGGCCACGGAGATCTGGCTGCCGTCGCTGAGGGCGCCGCGCAGGGTCAGGACGTTGCGGTAGGACTCGGTCTCCGGCGTGGTGATCAGGCGGACGTTGATGCCGCGCTGCTCGGCGATCACCGGGGCGTTGACATAGGACACCTGCTCGGTCACGACGTCGGCGAAGATACCCTTCAGCGCGGCCAGTTCCAGGACCTTGACGTCGAATGAGGAGATTTCGCCGGCCACCTCGACGTCGAACTGGGTCAGGGAGGCGTGGGTCAGCGCGGTGAAGATGCGGCCCAGCTTCTCGATCAGCGGGATGCCGGGGCGGACGTCGGGGGCAATGACGCCGCCGGCAACGTTGACGGCATCCGGCACCAGCTCGCCGGCGAGGGCGAGGCGGACGGACTTGGCCACGGAGACGCCGGCCTTCTCCTGGGCTTCGTCGGTGGAGGCGCCCAGGTGCGGGGTCACCACCACGTTGTCGAGCTTGAAGAACGGCAGGTCGGTGCTGGGCTCCTTGGCGAAGACGTCCACGCCGGCGCCGGCGATCTCGCCGTCCTGGAGGGCGGTGAAGAGCGCTTCCTCGTCC
>Ga0247818_10003113_pt1 | contig 10716 bp, 7 predicted proteins | sample 13C_Glucose_Day1_FD_192424 | JGI IMG/M metagenome (GOLD analysis project Ga0247818, IMG submission 192424) | Soil microbial communities from agricultural site in Penn Yan, New York, United States - 13C_Glucose_Day1 | ecosystem: Environmental > Terrestrial > Soil > Agricultural land | place: USA...
GGCCGTCGCCGGCGCCGACAACACCAGCGCACATGGACACGCCGCGACCAACACCGCGAGCATCGCCTGGGCATCATTGGTGACGAACCACGTCACCGCGGCCAGCAACAACACCAACACCATGTAGCTGCCGGCGTAACGTTCCAGCAAACGAGTAATCGGCGGCTTTGAGCGCTCGGCACTTTGCATCAGAGCAATGACTTTGCCCAGGGTCGATTCGTTGCCGGTGCGGGTTACTTCAATGCGAAGACGCCCATCGAGGTTGATCGCCCCTCCGAATACCGACATGCCAACACCGGCTTCCATCGGCACCGACTCACCGGTAATGGAAGCGGTATCGAGGCTCGCTTGACCGGACATCACCCGGCCGTCCGCCGGCACGCGATCACCGGCACGGACCTCGACCAAGTCACCGGCCTTGAGGGTGCTGTTGTCGACTTCGAGGATCGAGCCATCCGCCTGAACCTTGCGCGCATGACTGCGGGTGAGTTTGCCGAGTGCGGAAATCGCTTCCTGAGAACCGATCACGCTGCGCTCTTCCAGCACGTGGCCGAAGATCATGATGATCGGCAGCAACGCAGCCGTCAGCAAATCACCCGTGGCCCAGGCACCGAGCATGGCGAGCGCGATCAACTGGTCTGTGATCCCGTGCAAGCTCGGATAGCGCAGGCTGTACCACGCGGAACGCATTACCGGCACGGCCACCAGCAGCGACGCAAACCCGAGCAGTAATTGACTGACACCGGCCTGCTCCGGCGACAGCCAGCGCCAGACCAGTCCAAGTCCGAGGAGGCCCAGGGCGAGCATGGCCAGCGTTAATTGCCGAGCGGCGCTGCGTTGTTCGGCCGAAGACAACAGACTCGGTGCGGCGGCGGTGTGCGCGGTCATTGGGCTGCTCCCTGAATGATCAGGCGGGAATCGTCTTTCGGATTGACGGTGGTCACGGAACCGGCTTGGCGGAGAATCTTCGGCATCCGCTCACGGTAAATACGCAGCAGCATTTGCGGGTCGGTGCCCTGCTGTTGCGCCTTGGCCAGGCTCAGTACGGTAGCGGTGTCGGCAGACGCTTTCGCCAGGCGTTCGCTGGCTTGGGCATGGGCCACTTGCAGTGTTCGATCTGCTTGTTCGTTGGCGGCCTGGGTCGCCTTCTCGGCTTCGGTACGCGCGTTGGCCACGGCTTTGTCGGCCTGCTGACTCGCGGTCAATACCGCGTTGAAAGCGTTCACCGCGGGACCGGGCAGGCTCGATTGCACATCGACTCGGGCGACTTCGATACCCAGCCCCTGCCCTGTTGCTGTCAGCTCGGCCAAACGTTGATTGATGCTTTGCACCAAATCACCTCGCAGACGTTCACGGCGCTCGGCAGCCTGATTGTCAGCACCGATCAGTTCCGGACGCGCCACTAGAATAGTGTCCAGATCCCGCGCTGCGGTCAGGGCCACAGCGCTGCGGGTGACCAGCCGATCCAGCGCCGGCAGCACATGTTCACCTTGCAGCACGAAGGCATACGGCTCGGTGACTTTGTAGAACACCCGCACATCAAGTTGCACCACACCGGCGTCACCCGTCAGCAGATAACCTGAACCGGCGAGTGCATCACTGAGCGGTGTGGCAAACGTGGCAACGCGATCAGCCTGCAAGGCAACATCACTGCGCAGGAGACTTTCCACTCGACGCTCGATAACCCGATCTGCCGCCGGCAGTAGCACCACCTGCTCAAAAGGTCGCGGCCATGCCAACAACAATCCGGCATTCTGGATGCGGTTCAGCGCACCAAAATGTAAAACCACCGCGCGATTCTGTGGATCAATCTGCCGCACATTAGAGAATGCCCAAGCTAACGCCGCCAGAATGGTCACGGCGTAAAGCGCGAGAAATGCCAGGCGCCCGGCCTGAATCCAAGGGCTACTTAACTCGTGTGTTCCACGTGGAACTAAACTCATGGCTGCGACCCGAGCTTGATTTCGAGGGCCGGCGGTCCGTCAACCAATACCCGAAATGGCGCGGCATCGGTGCGCAAAATCAGTTTGGTGCCCGGCGAAACAATGGTGCCCAAGGTGTCGAGTGAGCGCAGCAGGTTGTACAGCTGCGGCGAACCGGCATACGCACGGCCGTAAATTTGCGCCGCTTCAACTCGCGATTGAGCTTCAATGTCTGCGGCTTTGACCGTTGCATCGGCCTGCACGATTCGCGCATCCCGCTCGGCGGCGGAACGGATTTGTGCAGCTTCACGCTTGCCGATTGCGGTGCGTTCGGTGGCGATTGTTTCACGCTCGGCGCGCATGCGATCGACGGTGGCGGTCAGCGTAACCGACGGTAAGGTCAGACGCTCGATGCCAACTTGCAGCACGCGAACGCCATAAGTCGTGAGCAACTGCTGATCAATCTGATGACGAAGTTGCGCCTCAAAGTCGGCAATGTGAACCTGATTAGCGTCGGTGTTGACCAGGTTCGCCAAGTCAAAACTGGCGGCCGTGGTTTCCAGCGCAGAGCCGACAAAGGTGCGGATCTGCCGCGCCGCTTCATCCGGCTGATTCTGCACCGCGCGCATGAAGCGTTGCACGTTGTCCGGATCGCCCTGCACCTGCCACGCCACGTAAGCCTGAACGATGATGCGCAAACCGTCGCGGGTGCCGACATCCTGCAAACCACTGGAGGTGGTGCGCAGGCGCAAGTCGACAGGAATGGCCGCTTCAAACGGTGCCGGCCAGCGCCAGCCCAGACCCGGCTCCAGCAAAACCCGCGATGGATTGCCGAAACGTGTGATGACCGTGGCCTCCCCCGAGCGCACTTGAACAAGGCTCGCGGCAGCGATGGCAAACGCCACGAGCAATGCTGCCCAGCCCATGCGCCGCCAGGGAAACGGGCCGGCTTCTTGTGGGTCGCCGTGGTGATGATGGTGGTGACCGTGGTGATGCCCGTGATCGTGGCCAGCGTGGTCATCGTGATCGTGTGAGTGCGACTGGCTCAATGGGTAGCTCCTGGCTGGGTGCTCGTACGCGGCGACGCAGGATCAGCCGGCAGCGTGAAAGTACGGAGGTCGATGGTCGGCGCATTGCTGCTGCCACCCAGACGATGATCAAGAATCAGCAGCTTGGCGTTCGCCAGGCCCTGGCTCAGTTGACTGAGGTATTGCTCCAGCACAAAAGCCTGGCCGGCGCTGGCGTAGGCTTTCTGCTCCGCGCTGAATTTCAGGTCCGCCACCTGGGCCGTGGCGTTGATTTCATGAGCGCTAGCGGTCGCTTGATCACGGGTGATGCTCGCTTGCAGTTGTGCCAAATGGGTCGCCTCGGCGGCAGCACCGCGTTCCCGCGAGATCAATGCTTGAGCGCCGATCTGTGCCGCTTGCACACCGTGGTAAGCATTGGCAGCGCCGGCCGGTGGATGAATCGCTTCCACCACAGTGGCGAGAATTTCCACGCCACTGTCGAGTTTCTGCAGGTCAGCCTGCACCGCCCGGCCGATCTCATCAGCGAGCCCTACCCGGTCTTCGCCGAGCAACCCATCAAGGGTTCGCGAGGCGAAGTCATGCACCAGAATCCGGCTGGCGGTGCTGCGAATCAGTGTCGGTACATCGGCACTGTTATAGGTGGCCGCCAATGCCGCTTGATCGGTCAGGCCGATTCGATAAACGAAACGCACGTCCATGTTGACGATCTGGAAGCTTTGCTTGTCGGCGCGGCTGCTGGCGATGACCTGGGATTTGTCGTTCACATGACTGGCGTCCCATAACCGATTGGCAATCGCCGGTGCCGGGCCTTCGGCGGGCTCGGGCACAACCGGTGCCGAGGCTTCGCCAACGCTGGTGGCCAACTCGTGAACCACGCCGTTTTCGACCTTCAACACGCGGCCCAACGGCCACGGCAAACCGGCGTGCAAACCAGGACCAAACACCTCCACCGGTTTGCCAAAACGCTCGTAGATACCCCGCCCCTGCAACGGTATTTCGTGGATCCCGGTGAGTGACCAGCCGACGAAAATAATCACCGCCAGCACCGGCAAAAATGCGCGACGCATGTAAGTGAAGGCCCAGATCTGGCGCAAGTCGATACCGAACCGATTGTGCAATTCGTGCTGCAAGGCGAGCAGCGGTTGCGGCGGCCAGCGCAGCATGTCGGCGATAAAACTGCGTGCCAGCAACGCAGGTTCGAGTTGTTGGCGCTGCGGACTGAACAGCGACAACACCGCACGCAACAGCAACTCGGCTGCGACCAACCCCGGCAGTAAACCGATCAGCACCGCCAATCGCACTGGCCACACCGAGGTTTCGCTGGCGAACAACAGACACAACGCGCCGAGCACCAGGCAAATGATTGTTACCCGAGTCAGTTGCGCCAGTGCTCCGGCTTCCGGCCATTGGGCGACGTTTTCCTGAGCCAGTTGCCGCTCGACGACCAGCAGACCAAACGCCAACAGCAATGCCAGCACTGCGCCGACACTGGCCGATAACCCCAGCGCTGCGGGTGGTAGCGCGAGGTTCCAGAACTGACTGATGCTGAACAAGGTCAACAGCGCCCAACCGCCGAGCCAGAGTGTCGGCGCGCCGATCTGGCCAAGCATGCGTACCGAGCGCTGACTGAGCCCATCCAGCAATCGCTCATACCAACCATCAGGCGCAACAATTTCGTCAACCACCACCACGGGTGGCATCGGGTTCATTGTCTGTGCACGCCACCGCGTAACCCACCAGGCTGATTGCAGACCGGCAACCAGCACCAGAAAAGCGGCGCTCTGATTTACCAGCAATGCGCCCCACAGCGACTGTGGCGCAAACAATCCGACAAATAACGCCAACACCAGCCCGACCGCTGCCAATGCACTCAGGCCAATGGCGAACTGACGCAATCGCCGCCCCTGAAACACCGCCTGCTGAAAGCGCGGCAACCCTGCTACCTGCGCGCCATCGACTTCGAGATCGACTTGCATACCACCCCAATGTTTATTCAACGCGGACACCGCATTTCGTTACGGTATAACAATATTGGTGAAATTATTGTTCTAAATCCTTTCAGCTACTACTTTTAACCAGCCCGATCCCTTCAATTCAGGAGTCCATCCATGAGCAGCTACGACGTCGTGATTCTGGGCGGTGGCCCCGGCGGTTATAACGCAGCGATCCGCGCAGGCCAGCTGGGTTTGAAAGTGGCATGCGTCGAAGGTCGCGCGACCCTCGGTGGTACGTGCCTGAACGTCGGCTGCATGCCGTCCAAGGCGCTGTTGCACGCCTCCGAACTCTACGACGCGGCCATGGGCGCGGAATTCGCCAACCTGGGCATTGAGGTCAAACCCACCCTCAACCTCGCTCAGATGATGAAGCAAAAGGATGAAAGCGTTACCGGGCTGACCAAGGGCATCGAATTTCTGTTTCGCAAAAACAAAGTCGACTGGATCAAGGGCTGGGGCCACATCGACGGACCTGGCAAAGTCACGGTCACCGACAGTGCTGGGGGCAAAACCGGGCTGAGCGCCAAGGACATCATCATCGCCACCGGCTCCGAGCCCACTCCCCTTCCGGGCGTCGACATCGATAACCACCGAATCCTCGACTCCACCGGCGCGCTGTCGCTCAGCGAAGTACCAAAACATCTGGTGGTGATCGGCGCCGGCGTCATCGGCCTCGAGCTGGGCTCTGTGTGGCGGCGCCTGGGAGCTCAAGTCACGGTCGTCGAGTTTCTCGATCGCATCTGTCCGGGTGTGGATGTTGAGGCCGGCAAAACACTTCAGCGCTCGTTAAGTAAACAGGGCATCACCTTCAAGTTGAGTTCGAAAGTCACCCACGCCACGTCATCGGCGAGCGGTGTTCAGCTCAGCATTGAACCGGCGGCAGGCGGTACCGCTGAGTTGCTGGAGGCCGATTACGTGTTGGTGTCCATCGGGCGCCGGCCTTATACGAAAGGTCTTGGCCTGGAAAACGTCGGCCTCGCCACAGACAAGCGCGGCATGCTCGCCAACAAAGGGCACCGCACCGAAGCGGCGGGCGTGTGGGTGATCGGCGATGTCACGTCCGGGCCGATGCTCGCCCACAAGGCGGAAGACGAAGCCATGGCCTGCGTTGAACAGATCGTCGGCAAGGCGGGTGAAGTGAATTACAACCTTATACCTAGCGTGGTCTACACCAAACCGGAACTGGCCAGCGTCGGCAAGACCGAAGAGCAGCTCAAGGCCGAAGGTCGCGCGTACAAGGTCGGTAAATTTCCATTCACCGCCAACAGTCGGGCCAAGATCAACCACGAAACCGAAGGCTTCGCCAAAGTGCTGGCCGATGAACGCACCGATGAAATTCTCGGCGTCCACCTGGTGGGCCCGAGCGTCAGTGAAATGATTGGCGAGTATTGCGTGGCAATGGAGTTCAGCGCCTCGGCCGAGGACATTGCGCTGACTTGCCATCCACACCCCACACGGTCCGAGGCGTTGCGCCAGGCGGCGATGAATGTGGAGGGGATGGCGACGCAGATGTAAGGCTTTAAGTTTTTCGTTATCCGGTCTACCGCCTTCGCGAGCAGGCTCGCTCCCACATTTAATTTGTGTCGTTCTGTGGGAGCGGGCTTGCTCGCGAAGGGGCCTACTCGGTTTAAGGCAAGTGCCCCAACGGCAACGCCCCCGGTGCCTTCACCGTATGAATCGCAAAGTTACTGCGAATGTCGCTCACACCCGGCAGTTTCAGCAGCCGCTCCGTGAGAAAACGGTCGTACCCGCGTAAATCCGGCACCACGACTTGCAGTAGAAAATCCGATTCCCCGGACACCAGAAATGCCGAAATCACTTCTGGCAGCGCCGTCACGGCCACACGAAAGGCTTCGGCTTGCTCGTCGTTATGACGTTCAACTTTGACCCCGACAAACACCGTCAGCCCGAGCCCTACCTCGTCACGATCCAGATTGGCCTGATAGCCGCGAATCACCCCGGCCTCTTCCAGCATCCGCACCCGCCGCAAACAGGGTGAGGCGGACAAGCCGATTTCTTCCGCCAGTTGCACATTGCTCAATCGACCGTCCCGTTGCAGGGCAGCGAGGATTTTACGGTCGTAGGCGTCCAGTTTCATGATTTGGCAGATCCTGATGGTTCAATCGTCTTGAAGTGGCAGATTATGCCAATCCTCATCGCTTTAGAAGCTGACTACGCAACCACCTGCCCTGCCCTTGCGCCCTAGACTGGCCCTACCGAATCGACAACGAAAGGGGCGCAACATGGCAGGACTCTGGGTGTTTTTCATGGCGTTGGCGGTGGTGTATTTGTTACCAGGGCCCGACATGATCCTGTTGCTGCAAACTGGCGTCCGCCAGGGAAAAGGGGCTGCATTGGCAACGGCAATCGGCCTGGGCATTGCCCGGGGTTGTCATGTGGCGTTGGCCGCGTTGGGGTTGGCGGCGTTGTTCAAAGCCGCGCCGTGGACCTTCGATGTGGTACGTCTGGCCGGTGCCGCGTACCTGCTGTGGATCGGTATTCAATGCCTGCGCACCACGATGCTGCCGAACCTGAACGGCACTGACACAACGGCAGCGAAATCGCGATGGCCGGCGGCAATCCAGCGCGGCCTGCTCACCAATTTGCTCAATCCCAAAGCGTTGTTGTTCTGTTCGGTGCTGCTACCACAGTTCATCGATCCACACGCAGGATCAGTCCTCAGGCAATTCGCGATCCTGGGCGTGGTGCTGGTCGGTGTCGGCTTCATCTTCGACAGCGCCTATGCACTGGTCGGTGCGGCGCTGGGCCGTTGGCTGCAACGCAGTCCTTCGGCCCAGCGACTTCAGCAGTGGCTGTTTGGCAGCCTGTTGATCGGCTTCGCGGTGCGGCTGACCTTTGTGCAACAGGCGTAAGCCTTATGGCGCCCGATGGCGACGACGGTTGATCAACAGCAACGCCACGGCTGTCACGCCGATGACACCGCCAATCTGCAGCGGCCACTTGTAGGGTCGCAGAACCGCACGCGTCGCATCAGTCGCCTGGGTCACATAACGTTTGCTGGCATTCTCAAAGTCGGGATAAGGGCACTGGTGACCAAAATCCACGGCCCACGCCACATAAGGCCCTTCTTTCACATAGCGCTGGTACAACGCACTTTGCTCTTCAAGGCTGCTGTTCCAGCCCGCTGCCGCACACAGTACCGCCGCAAAGGCCTGGCTGGTGTGAGGCAAATTATCGGCGGCGCGACTGGCCAATGCCGTGGCCACAAATCGATAGTGATAGCGCACATCGGGTTTGGCGGCACTGGCTTGCTGGCGCTGGACTTCACCTTCAGCGACTAATGGCCCGACCTTCAGCTCAGTGTTTTCGAGGCTGTAGTTGCCGCCAAACGTGGCATAGTCCGGGGTCATTTCGTAACCGAGAATGTCCATTCCCCACTCGCGCGCCGTCCAGGCAGCATTGAACAGAGCGCTAGCGCGTTTGGTCGGCCACCACGCGGCGTCGGCCAGCTGACGTTGCTGCGCATACAACCGCGCTTTTTTCTGTAGATCAGCATTGTCGAAGTAGGTCAGCGCTTCGTCGTAGCGCTCTTCGCGCAGCAATCGGCGCCCGAGCAGATTGCGCAATTTGGCGGCCACCGGAAGCGGCACGTAGTTGTCGCGATCCTGCTGGCTCAACGGCGGTGGTGCGGGCACCTGCGTGTCGACGTAATGCTTGAGTTCATCGACGGTCAGCACCCGCTCGGCCACCGTCGCGGCATCGAGCCAGTAGATACTCTGGCTGCGATACAGCTGATCGAATGCTTGCAGGTAATCCCCGCGTTGCAGCGCCAGAATCGCACTTTCACCCTCGACCCGGCACTTGGGCTGAAGCGTTTCATAGTCGTAGTCCGGTGTCCGGCGATCACCCCATGATTCATCCTGCGGGAACGCCTGAGCCGCCTTGGCATACGCCGCAGCCGCTGCGTTTTTATCGCCCTCGCGCAACGCCAGTTTCGCCCGCAACCACCACGCCAGGCCGCCGTCGCCGGCGTGTTCGAGGAAGGCCTTGGCGCTGGCGTAATCGCCTTGTTGATAGTTCATCGCGGCCAGTCGATCCGCGTTATCCAGGCTGCCGCGCGTGCTGCTTTGCAGCAGCTTGATCAGTTTCAACTCGTTCGCTGGTTGTTCACCGAATGACCAGCCCAGGCGGCTGATCAAGGACGCGGTCGCCAGTTGTTGCACCGGTTTATCCTTGAGCAGCGCGCTCAATTGATCGTCCGGCATCGCCAACAGATCCGCCATCAACAGCTTCAACGAGGTGTAACCGACCGCTGAACCATGGAGATTTTGTGCGGCGTAGAGTTCGATGGCGCTGTCCCAGTCGCCGGCGGTCCGGGCCACACGAGCTTCTTCACCGAGGCTGGCGACACCCAGTTCCAGTGGGTCGCTGAAGTCGTCGATGCTCAGCTGACGGGTCTGCTCGAACGCCTTGCGCGCCTGCGCCAGCAGATCGGGCGACGCGCCCGCCTCGGCACTCATGGCAAATAGCGCCCGGCCCAGCGAATACGCGGCCCAGGTGCTGCGCAAGGCACGTTGATCGGCCGGCAGCGCCAGCACTTTTTCAAAGTATTCGGCGGCCAATCCATAATCACCCGCACTGAACGCCGCAGCGCCCGCCAGATACAGCGTGAGCTCAGCCGGCAGGCTCGCGCCCTGCGCTTCGACCTGATGGGCATCCGTCAGGCTGCGTAGTTGTTTCACCAGTGCTTGCTGTTCCGCTGTCAGTCCGGCCTGCTCGGCGGTGTTTCGCTGTTCCAGGTAGTCAGCCGCCTCCATGCCGTTGGGGGACTGCGCAATATGCTTGAGCCCCTTGATCGCATGCCCGAGACGATTGACCTCGAACTGAAAGTTGCCTTCCGGCAGCTCCGCAAGCGACTGTCCACGGTTGTCCAGCAAGCGCATCGGGAAGTCCGGGCCGCAAGCCAACGCCGAACCCAACGGCCAACTGAGGCTCAAACAGAGCAGATGACGGGGCCAGTTACGGGTGAACATTCGAACCTCCTTGATCAATTTTTGTGCAGCGCGCCCAACCGACCGCTCGCTGTCCACCGGCGGCTATTCGGCCGTCGCCAAGGCGGGTGAAGGTAAGCAGATCCGGGCTTTGTTGCAATGCATAACCGGCCAACGCATCAACCCCCTCACAGCCCTGTACGGCCAGGGTCACGCGTTCGGGCCAAGCAGTGTCGAGGTTGCCCTGGTTTCTGAGGCTGATGTCATAGAGACCGTCTTGCGCACTCAGTTCCACACTCAAGCGACTATCGAGCGCGTCACCGCGAGCCACCGCGCCCAGCGTTGTCAGGCTCCAGGCTCGACGGTCGCCCGCCAGCGGCAGGCGAAACCAGATCAGGCCGGCCAGATGCGCAGGCGGATCGGCGCGCAATTCTGCAGCGAGTGTGCTCAGTTGCAGCGGATCAGCCAGCAATTCCCGGCGCTCGCCACTCCGCCCCACCGGCACCTCGCTTTCCACAACGGGTGCGCCACCGGCGCTTGGCAACAGGGCCACGCCATAAGCCGGCAGCGCGAGATAGAAAGACTTCGTTGTGATCCGACTCCAACGCCTGGCCCACTGCCGCGCCTGTGCCGGCTCGAACAGCCCACTCCTGGGATCGCTCACTGCGTGCACTTGCAATACGCTGCTATCGACGGTCGATAACAGCGCCGGCAGTTCGGGACTGTCCAGCCATGCCGGTAACGCCGTAATGCTCAGCGGCAAAGTCTTCGGTAAAACTCCCCGCAGGTGGGCCAGAAAAGCTCGATACGCCGGCAACCG
>Ga0247818_10003114_pt1 | contig 10712 bp, 3 predicted proteins | sample 13C_Glucose_Day1_FD_192424 | JGI IMG/M metagenome (GOLD analysis project Ga0247818, IMG submission 192424) | Soil microbial communities from agricultural site in Penn Yan, New York, United States - 13C_Glucose_Day1 | ecosystem: Environmental > Terrestrial > Soil > Agricultural land | place: USA...
GTCCGGGACCGCGGCGTTGTTGAGCAGCTCCATGGTGGCCTGGCGGTCCGGGTAGCCGACGGAGGTCTTCATCAGGAAGCGGTCGAGCTGGGCCTCCGGCAGCCGGTAGGTGCCGGCCTGCTCGATGGGGTTCTGGGTGGCGATCACGAGGAAGGGCCTGCCGACCGGGTGGGCGACCCCGTCCACGGTGACCCGGCCCTCCTCCATCACCTCGAGGAGCGCCGACTGCGTCTTGGGCGAGGCGCGGTTGATCTCGTCGGCCAGCACGATGGTGTGGAAGATCGGGCCCGGGTGGAACTCGAAGGTGCCCTTGTGCTGGTCGTAGACGGTGACGCCGGTGACGTCGGAGGGCAGCAGGTCGGGCGTGAACTGGATGCGGGCGTGGCTGCCCTGGACGGTGTTGGCCAGCGCACGGGCCAGCATGGTCTTGCCGGTGCCGGGGAAGTCCTCGAGGAGGATGTGCCCCTCCGACAGCAGGCACGTCAGCGCGAGCCGGACGACGTGCCGCTTGCCGAGGACCGCCTTCTCCATGTTGTCGGTGAGCTGGTCGAAGGTCGACCTGAACCACTCGGCCTGTTCGTGGCTGATCGTCATGCTGCTCCCGTCTCGGGACCGGATCGTGCCGGTCAGTTGTTGTTGATGTCCCAGTAGACCGTGGACGAGTTGGTCTGGGACTCCGTGGTGTCGGTGCACGTGATGGAGATGGTGCCGCCGGCGGAGTACCAACCGGGCTGGAAGCCGTCGGGGAAGTTCTGGTTGAAGAACGTCGTTCCGTCGGTGCCGGTGCCCTGGATGGTGCACCGGTAGTTCTCCTCGAATCCGGAGGTCGTGAGCCGGACGAAGCTGCAGCTGTTGACCAAGCACGGGGGCTGGAATCCGTTGCTCTTGCAGGGGTTCGTCGTCTGGGGACCGTCACCGCACCTGTCACCCCGTGACAGGCTCACCACCGGTGGTGGCGGGTTGCCGGACGTCGCTGTGTTGTCCCCCGTTCCCTGGCCGCGGCCGGGTTTGGCCGGGTCGAAGACGGCGACGCTGATGCGGATGTCCTGACGGTACTTGTCCGTGGTGAACGTCTTGGTCTGCAGGCTGAACTGGCCCGTGACGCCAGGCTGGACGGTGGTGACGTCACCGGAGACCTCGTACCGCACGGACACCGGAGAACCGTTCGCGGTCCCGGTGATGACCCAGTACACGCTCTTGCCGCTGACGACCGGGCGGATCTCCGCGATCGCCGATCCCAGCGGTCCGTAGCTCTGCACCTGCTTGGGTGCGCTCACGGTGCACCCTGCGGGCGCCTTCTCGTTGCACACCCGCAGCTCGACTGCGTAGGCCTGCTCGTTGCTCGGCGTGCTGACCCTCGCGGTCACGTTCCCGGTCGCCCCGGGCAGTGGCCTAGCGACGGCGCCGCCGACGAGGATGTCGACGTTGCTCGCGCTGCCTCTCGAGTCGGGGACGGTGAAGGTGAGCTCGAGCTCCTGGGACGTGCCTGTGGGGGCGACCGACCAGTCTCCCCAGCCCGCAGGCCGACCCACCACCTCGATCGGTGTGCCGGGGCTCGGCTGCGACCGGTTGCCCGGCTGGTCGCCGGGCTGGTTGGCCGCGACGACCGTGTAGGTGTAGGTGAGGCCGTCGTAGGGCACACCCGCGTGGGTGCAGGTCAGCGACGCGAGTCGCTGGCAGCCCGGGACCGCACCCGAGGAGACCCCGTTGTCGTAGTTGACCGTGTAGATCGTGGGACCCGGCCCCTCGGGCTGTACCGCCTGCCACGCGATCCGGATGTTGGTCTGGTTGGCACCGGCCTCGAGGTCGCTCACCGCCGGGGCCGCGGGCGCCGGCGGGGTGCCCAGGGGCTGCATCGGTCCGGAGGCACGGGGCAACGAGTAGCCGACGACGTTGTGGGCCTTCACCGTGAAGGCGTACTGCCGGTTGTTGTCGAGACCCGTGGCGGTGTACGTCGTGCTGCTGCCGGGCACGGTCACACCGGACGGCCCGCCCGGCCAGCTGATCGTGTAGTCGAGGATCCGGGAGGTGTTGGTGGACGGCTTGTCCCAGGCGATGGTGATCTGGCCGTTGTCGCGTCCAGCCATCCGGATGTCCTGGACCCGGCCCGGCTGCGTGTCGGCCCTGGCCGTGCGGGAGAGGTTGCTCCACTCACTGCCGCCCACGCGGTTCACCGCCTGCGCCCGGAAGCTGTAGTTGCCGCCGGTCTTGAGCTTGCGGAAGACGCACTCGTTGGTGTCGCACCGCTGCCTGGTGCCGGTCTTCTCCTCGCGCACCATGTAGTAGAGGACCGGCGCGCCGCCGTCGTCGTCAGGGGGCGCCCACCCCATCTTGATGGTGCCGACCTCGTCGGACAGGGGGTAGGGACGGGGCTCGCCCGGCGACGACGGCGTGCCGATCACCCGGAACTGGATCCGCCCGTCGGCCGTGCGCGAGGGCGGCGGGTCGCTCTCGGACACGTCGCTGACGACCAGCCGGAAGCTCGCCTCCGCACCACGGGTGTCGCGCTCGGCGGTCAGCGTGAGCCGGCTCCCGCTCACGCTGGCCCTCACGCCGGGCGTCCCGGTGTTCTGCACCCGCACGATGGTGGGATCGGGGTTGCCGACGCCCGCCTCGAGGTAGGCCGCCAGGTCGTAGGTGCGGCTCTGACCGGCCTCCATGGTCTCGACGCGGATCGGGTTCAGGCGCGGCGGCGGTGCCTGGTCGAGCCGGAAGCGCACCTCCTGCGGGTTGCTCTCGCCGGCGCGCACCGTCAGCACCGCCTCGCCGCCCTCGGTGGCGTCGTCCGCGACCGTGATGGGGACGACCGATCCGGCAGGGCTGCCAGCCTCGACGCCCTCGACTGCCTCGCTCCACTCCGCGGTGAAGTCGAGGTCAACAGCGTCACGCGGGTCGACGGTGAAGACCTTGCAGTAGGTCGCGATGTCGAGGTCGTAGCGCTGGCCCGACGCCATCGGGATCACGTTGGGGGGACACTCGAGAGAGGGGACGTCGTCGCCCACCACGACCGGGACGGACAGGATGGCGGTCACGCCGTCCTCGGTGGTGGTGGCGTCCTCGTTGCCGCTGGCGTCCGTCGCCGTCGTGACCTCCACGAGCACCGAGCCCGGTCCACGGAAGTCCGCCGGTGCCGACAGCGTGAACCGGTTGTCCCCCTCGGGGCCGACGGTGAGGGCGGTGGGGGACGAGGACCACGACCGTCGGCCGGATGCGAGGCGCACCTTGCCGCCGTCGGGAGCCGCGATGTAGTCGGAGACCTTGCCGCTCGTGCTGCCACCGGAGTCGAGCTCGATGAGCGAGCCGGGCAGCACGTAGGGAAGGCCGTCGCCCGTCGGCGGGACGTAGACGGACGCGGCGGCGGTCCCACCGTCGGCGTCAGCGACCAGGAAGGGCAGCACCTTGGGCGCCTCGCCACGATCGGCCCGCACCTGCACGCCCTCGACCACCCGGGCCGACGGGTCCCCGGACACCTCGACGACCTCGAGGTCGTCGACGGCACCGTCGGGGTCGTACGCGCCCTCGAGGACGTCGACGACCACGCTCCCGCTGTCGTCGGCGCGCCCGAAGGCGTCGTAGACGACCGGCGGGTTGTCGTAGTCCTCCGCCGTGGTGAGCGTCATCGTCGCGCGTGACTCGTCGATGCCGTTGGTGACCCGGTAGACCAGCACCGTCGGTGGCGCATCCGCCGAGCCGGGCGCCGGCACCGTCACCAGGTTGGTCTCGGGGTCGAGGCGGGCGCCGTCCGGGCCGTCGAGGATCTCGACCTCGACCGAGTCACCTGAGGCGATGTAGTCGTTGGCGAGCGGGTCGAACGTCGCGGTGCGTCCGGGCTCGACGGTGAGCCGGTCGTCGACCGCCAGCGGCGGCTGGGGCTGGCCCGGCTCGACGACGGCGACGCGGACCGTGCCGGTCGCGAAGGCTCCCTGGGAGTCGACGACCGAGTAGGTGAACTCGTCGGTGCCGACGGTGCGGGGGTAGGCCTGGTACTCGAGGAAGTTGCCGCCGACCGCCTCGATCCTGCCGAGCCGCGGCGCGGACGTGATGCCGGTGACCGTGACCGGGTCGCCGTTGCGGTCCACCCCCACCCCGGGCACCCGGACCTTCACGGTGTCGCCGGAGACGACCCGACCCTCGAGGGTCGGCGGCTCGGGCGGCTCGTTGGGGTCGTCGGTCGGCACCACGGTCACCTCGAGGGTGCCGTTGGCTCGCTTGCCGTCGAGGTTCTGGGCGACGTAGGTGACCGTGTAGGTGTCGCGCTCGTCGACCTCCTCCGGCGCGACGTAGCGCACGACGCGACCCGAGACGAAGGCCTGGCCGACGTCACCCGTGACGTCGATCGGGGCGACGACGGCGAGCCGGCCCGGGGTGCCGGTGCTCGGCAGGTCGTTGAGCAGGGTCAGTCGGTCGCCGGCCGGGGACATGTCGTTGTCGAGCACCGGCGCGGAGACGGAGGCGCCGGCGCGCACGACGACCTTGTCGGTGACGGTGATGGGGGTGTTGTCGGCCGGCGCCGAGCGCTGGGTGACCACCACCTCGCCGCGAACGGCGGAGCTGGTGCCGTTGCTGATCGTGTAGGAGACGGTCTGCGTCGCGGGCGCGAGGTCGGGGCCGGTCGCGGAGATCCGCAGCCAACGTCCGTCCACGATCGCCACGTCGAGCTGGCCGGCGCGCTCACCGGCGGCCCGCTGCACGACCAGCGGGCCACCCGCCGGGTCCAGGTCGTTGGCGAGCACGTCGACGATCCCGGGAGCCTGCCCGTAGACGGTGAGGGTGTCCGGCATGGCGATCGGGTCGGCAGCACGCTTGGGGCTGGCCTTGACGTCGACCCGGATCGTGCCCCGATCGAGCGGGGCGTTGCCGAAGGCCGCGTCGTAGCTGAGGAAGTAGGTGCCGGCCCGGTCACCGGTGAAGGTCAGCTGTCCGGCGTCGAGGTCGGTGGCCACCGTGGCGTCGGGCTGCTGCGGGACCTTGCCGCCCAGCGACAGCTCGGCATCGGTGGCGTTGGGGTCGGAACCCGGCAGGTCGTTGAGCAGCGGCCGGATCTTGATCGGCTTGCCGACCTCTCCGCGTACGACGTCGGGCTCGGCCTGCGGCGCGTAGGCCTTCTGGTCCTGGGGCGCCTGGACCTGGAAGCCCATCGACCTCGTGACCGGGGCGGAGCGCCCGTCGGTGACGGCGAACTCCACGCGGACGAGCTGGGGGCCGTCGGCCGCGCCCGAGGGGGCGGTGAAGCGGATCCGTCCGTCGGCCGTGGTGCGCGCGGCTGCCCCCGTCTCCTCACCGCCCACTGCCTTCGCAGACTCGAGGAGGAGGGTGTCGCCGTCGCGGTCGTCGCGCCAGTCCCCGAGCACCGGGACGGCCAGCTCCCCGTGGTGGGGCACCTTGTAGGTCGGCTTCTTCCATCCCTCCCGCGGGGTGGGCGGCTCGTTCTGCTCGCCGTCCCGGACATCGACGTCGACAGTGGCGTGCGCCGACAGGCCGTTGCGCCCGTCGTCGATGAAGTAGTCGAACCGGGCGGGCCTGGCGTCCTCGGGCATCTCGAGGACCAGCGTCTGGCCGTCGGGGCTGATCTCTACGCGGGAACCACCGGAGGGCTGGTCCACGTCGACGATGCTCAGCAGCCGGCCGTCCGGGGCGGAGTCGTTGTCGAGCGGGTGGAGCACGGTCGTGCGTCCCGCACGCACGCCGTACGAGTCGGGCTTCGCGCGCGGGGGACGCCGGTCGGCGTCGCTCTGGTTCTCGTTCTCCTGGTCGTCGTCCTTGTCCTTCTTCCTGGACGTGAACGCCTCCCAGTTGTCGATCCGGACCGGCCTGTCCTGCTGGACGTCCCAGACGGTGCCGCTGTTGGCGTCGTTGAGGACGATCTCCCCGCGGTTGACGCGGAAGGCCAGATTGGTGGCGTTGCCGGCGAGGTCGTCCTCCATGACGTCCTGGGAGCCGCACTGCACCGCGACCGCGCCGAGCCCGCCGGACCAGGCGCCGTAGACGCACGCGCCGAGGCGGACCGGCTCGACGGCGGAGCTGCCCGACCTGTCGGAGATCGTGCTGGCGTCGCCCGACTCGAGGTCGACGCTCAGCAGCCCGTCGGGCGCCCCGACCAGCACGGCGTCGTCGGCAGGCCCCGGCTGCTGGAGCCGGCTGCCCGGGGTGACCGACACGGTGGCACCGTCGACCACGCTGAGCACGCCGGCGTCGGAGTCGAGGGTGACGATGCGGTCACCCACCGTGGTCACCCCGGACACCTGGCCGGCGTCTGTCGGCAGGTCGCGCGTGCGGGGCTCGCGGAACCCGGCGTCGGTCGGCGCAATGGTCGTGACGGTGCCCCTCTCGGTGGAGGTCACCACGACGGTGCCCGTCTGGCTCACCGTGAGCGCAGCGCCCTCGCCGGACTCGGCGAGGGGCTTCGCCTGCCGGTCGACGGCGCTCATCACCGGCTTGCCCTGCTCGTCGTCGTAGCGGACGGCCCAGACCTCCCCGGTCTCGGCGTCGGCGATGGCGAGGGAGCCACCGGCCATCGCCACGTCGCCGGTCACCGGGATGGCGGCGGAGCCGCCGTCCTGGACCTCGAGACGGCTCGTCTCGATCACCTGCCCGCGGCTGGTGCCGGCGTCCAGGGTCACCACGGCGGCGCCGTCCTGGACCACGTCGAGCCGGGCCTTGCCGTGATCGCCCGGCACCACGCCGTCGAGCTGGTTGATCGGCTTGTTGAGCCGGCCGGACCAGCCCTTCTTGCCGTTGACCACCCACACGCCGCCGTCGTTGAGCTCGGCCTCGTGCGACTTGTAGCCGTCGGCCGACACGGCGTAGACGACGACAGCGGTCGTCGCGACTGCCAGCGCGACGCCGGAGGCGATGCCTGCCCGGTGTCGACGCAGAGCCGTCGCACGTGCCACGCCAGTCCCCCTTGGCCCCCGGATGAGGTACGCCCGCCGCACTCACCCCAGAGGGAGGGTATGTAGGTGCCGGAGGTTGGGACAAGTTTCCGACAAATCCTGACCATGTGCGCGGGACTGGGGCGATGGGTGATGATGACCGCGTGGGCGTGTACGAGGGGAGCCGACGTTGATCGTGGAAGCGCGGTACGCCAGCGGGGCTGGTGTGCTCGTCGGCAGTGGCGCCTACTGGGTGCTGCTCACCGACCCCCACGACGAGCGCGTGGTCCAGGAGATCTGGGACGCGCTGTCCCTGACGACACCCTCGGGTGCCGGTGTCGCCGAGCGCGTGCTGGCCATCGCCGAGAAGGCCTTCGACGGCGACCCGCCCGGTCTCGCCCTCGTCGACTTCGCCTCCGGTGCGTCCACGACGCTGTCCCGCGGCCGCGGGCACGTGCGCCTGGCCGGACCCGCACGCGTCCTGAGCCTGGACGGGGGCGCAGACCCGGACGGCATCGTGACGACCCGGCGACTCGTGGGCGGGGTGGTCGCTGCCGATCGGGTGGAGCTGACGCCCGTCTCGGCCCGCACCGCCCCGGTGCACCGCGCCCAGGGGAGTCCCCCGCCCGCGTCTGCCGCCCTCATCGACGGCATCCCGGACGCGATCCTCGCAGCCAAGGGTCCCGACGGCCCTCCCCCGCGCACCCGCGTACGACGCCGCGTCGAGGACACCGGGTCCCTGGTCGACACCTCCGAGCCCGATCCGCTGGTGATGCAACGCATCGAGGAGGGGGCGCACACGACGATCCGGCCCGCGTCCGCGCCCACCGGGGCGACCGGACCCGACGACCACGACGGTGCGACGTCGCTGCGTCCCGCCCACCTGGCCCAGGGCACCACGCCGACGGTGCTGGCCGTCAGCTGCCCCCTCGGACACCTGACCCCGCCGATCTCGCCCCAGTGCCGCGTCTGCCACCAGCGGGTCGCTCCGCAGGAGCCGCGACGTGTCGACCGACCGCCCCTCGGCGGCCTCCGCCTCCCCACCGGCGAGGTCGTCCCGCTCGACCGGGGCGTGATCCTGGGCCGCAAACCGGCACCGGCGGAGGGCAGCACCGACTGGCCCCACCTGGTCCACCTGCCGGCCGACCACTCCTTCGTGTCGCGGCGCCACCTGCAGATCGAGCTCGACGGCTGGGACGTCGTCGCCCGCGACCTCGACAGCCGCGGCGGCACCACGATCGCACCGCCGGGTCGCGAGCCGGAGCGCATGCGGCCCGGCGACTCCTACGTGCTCGAGGCCGGCACGGTGCTCGACATGGCCCACGTCTACAGCGTCCGCTTCGAGTCGGGGGCGGTCGCCCGGTGAGCGCGCCAGTCATCCCGGGCTTCGTGTTCGTCGAGCACCTCGGCAGCGGCGGCTTCGCCGACGTGTTCCTCTATGAGCAGCAGTGGCCGCGCCAGCGCGTCGCGGTGAAGGTCGTGCGGCCCGACGTCCCGTTGACCGACCGCGAGAAGTACCTGTTCACCGCCGAGGCCAACGCCATGGCGCGCCTGGCCGACCACCCCTACATCGTCTCCGTCATCACGGCCGGCGTCACCGCCGAGGGCGGCCGCCCCTTCCTGGTGATGCGCTACTGCCCTCCACCGGACCTCGGCGTGCGGGTGCGCGCCAACCCGATGGCTCCCGTCGACGCGGTGTCCACCGGCATCAAGCTGGCCAGCGCGATCGAGACCGCGCACCGCTCGGGGATCCTGCACCGCGACATCAAGCCCAGCAACGTCCTCGTCACGAGCTACCACGAGCCGGCGCTGACCGACTTCGGCATCGCCGGGCACATGGCCGACGTGGAGGGTGACGACGACGTCCGCATCTCCTACCCCTGGTCGCCGCCCGAGCTGCTCGACGGGCGGTCCAACGGCTCGGTGGCCTCCGACGTCTACTCCCTCGGTGCGACCATCTGGCACCTGCTGGTGGGCCGTTCGCCGTTCTCCATCCCGTCCGGTGACAACTCCACCCGGGCCCTCAGCGCGCGCATCCTGCACGCCGCTCCCCCGGCCACCCAGCGCCCCGACGTCCCGCCCGCGCTCGACCGGCTCCTCCAGCAGTGCCTGGCCAAGCGGCCGGAGCACCGGCCCGACAGCGCCCTCGAGCTCGCCCGCGCGCTCCAGCGGATCGAGTCCGCCGCCGGCTGGCCACGGACCGCGGTGGCCGTCGAGGGGGACCGCCCCGATGCCTCGGTCAGCGGCCCCCGGGCGGCCGGGCCGTCGGGCTCGGCGGACGGCTCGTCCTGGCCGTCGGGCTCGACCGGGCCGGCCGAGGACGCGACGGCGATGAAGCCGGTCACGGTGATCTCGGCGAGCGGTCCGCGACGCATCGCCGCCCAGGACCCCTCCCTCGTGCAGCAGGAGGACGAGGCGGAGCGAACCGGCGTGCCCGGCCTGGTGTGGGCCGGCGTCGGCGTCGCCGTGCTCGCGTTGCTGGTGGGAATCCTGGTCCTCCGCGGCAACGACCGTGAGGAGGACCCCGGCGTCGTCGTGCCGACAGAGGCGCAGACCCCGGGCGACGTGATCCCCGACGTCCTCACCGAGGCGGTGACCCTGACCGGCAGTCGTACGCCCCGCGGTGTCGTGTTCGAGTGGCGCCCGGCCGTGCCGGTCGAGCCCGGTGACTCGTTCAGCTGGCACCGCGACGACACCGACGAGTACGGCAGCACGTCCCGCAGACGACTGCTCGTGCCCACCGACGACCCGGTGTGCCTCGACGTGCGGATGACCCGCGGGTCGGACAACTCGCCCAGCGCGAGCCAGTGCGTGTCGTGACCCGCGGGGCCGCACGTCAGCCGGCGGTCAGCCGTCGTCCCAGTCGCGGCGCGGGCCGCTGACCGCGTCCTGCTCCTCCTCGGACATCCTGCTCGAGGCCCACAGCGACAGCACGGCGGTGACCGCCAGCGTGCCGACGATGACCACGAGCGAGAGCCAGATCGGGATCTCCAGCCACGGGTAGTCGAGGGGCTCGCCGCCGTTGATGAACGGCAGCTCGTTCTCGTGCAGCGCGTGGAAGAACAGCTTGACGCCGATGAAGGCCAGCAGGAACGCCAGGCCGTAGGAGAGGTAGATCAGGCGCTGCAGCAGGCCGCCGATGAGGAAGTAGAGCTGGCGCAGGCCCATCAGCGCGAAGATGTTGGCCGTCAGCACCAGGTAGGGCTCCTTGGTGATGCCGAAGATCGCGGGGATCGAGTCGAGCGCGAACAGCAGGTCGGTGGTGCCGAGCGTGAGGATCACGATGAACATCGGCGTGATCATCTTCTTCGCGTTGTCGCCGGTGATCAGCAGCTTCTTGCCGTGCCACTCCGAGGTGGCCGGGAAGCGCCGCTCGACGAACGCGACGAGCTTGTTCTCCTCGAACTCGTCGTCCTCGTCCTCGGCGCCCTCCCGGGCGAGCTTGATGGCGGTGTAGATGAGGAAGATGCCGAAGAGGTAGAAGACCCAGCTGAACTGCTCGATCGCAGCTGCGCCGACACCGATGAAGATCGCGCGCATGATCAGCGCCATCACGATGCCGATCATCAGGGCGTACTGCTGGAGCTCCTTGGGCACGGCGAACTTCGCCATGATGATGATGAAGATGAAGAGGTTGTCGATCGACAGGGAGTACTCCACCAACCAGCCGGAGAAGAACTCCAGGCCGTGCTGGTGGTCCCACACGACCCACACGCCGATGCCGAACAGGATGGCGAGCCCGACGTAGATCGAGAGGTAGGTCGCGCACTCCTTCATGCTCGGCTCGTGCGGCCGCCGGCCGACGATGACGAGGTCGAAGGTGAAGATCACGATCGTGAC
>Ga0247818_10003115_pt1 | contig 10709 bp, 8 predicted proteins | sample 13C_Glucose_Day1_FD_192424 | JGI IMG/M metagenome (GOLD analysis project Ga0247818, IMG submission 192424) | Soil microbial communities from agricultural site in Penn Yan, New York, United States - 13C_Glucose_Day1 | ecosystem: Environmental > Terrestrial > Soil > Agricultural land | place: USA...
AGGGCGGGGCGGGCTTCGTGGTGGGAGCGTCGGTCGTCGACGCGGCGACCGCGATCGCGGCGGACGCGCAGTAGGGCCCGACATCGGCGGGGCTCCCCGCGGCGGCGACGAGGTCGCGGTAGGCGGTCGACCGGTCGGGCGCCACTCCGTTGTGCCGCTCGGTATCCCAGACGCTGCACAAGGTCACCACGGCAGGAGCCCCTCCCGCAGTGGTGAACGTGACCTCTCGGGTTCCCTGCGGCGACGTCGGTGCGGTGGTCGAGCGGGTGGTCGTGCCCGGCGCGGCCGTGTAGGGGCGCTGCGGCTGCTGCGCCGCCGCGGCCTGGTCTGCCGGCGGTGCCCCGATGACGTGGTGCATGACCGTCTGCACCGGGTCGGGGAGAACCCCTTGGTACGCCGCGGCGCTGAGCGCCCCCAGGCCGAGCACTGCCGCCGATGTGGCAGCGGCCGCTCCGGCGCGGGTGCGCCAGGTGGGTGGGCGCAGCGCGATCACCCTGACCCCGGCGGGAGTCGTTCCCGCTGGCGTGGCGACCGCGTGAGTCCGGACCGGGGCAGGGGCGAGAGCTGTGGCGGTCGCGCCGTTCCTCGCCCGGCTCGCGGTGGGCGCCGGCTGGCCGAAGACGGCGCGGTAGACCGACAGCACCGCCGCCTCGTCGGCCAGCTCCACGGGCCGCGGCTCGGCGCTCAGGGCCCACGTCACCAGCTCGGCATCGATCCCCAGGCTGTCGAGGGCCTCCTCCTCGGCAGCGTGGACGGCGGGAAGGTTCTCGCCCACCAGCTCGGCGACGGCGTCCTCGGGCAGCAGGGCCGCTCGGCGCAGCATGACCACCTCGGCCTGCTCGGCCGGCAGGTCCCTGATGGCCTCGATCGCCATCCGCAGCCCGTGGGCGGGGCCACCCTCCAGCTCGTCGTCCTCGAAGGGCTCCTCGCCTGCCGGAAGCGGGCCGGGCACCACAGCCGGGCCCTCCTCGGGCTCGACCATCGCGTCCCACACCAGACGCTGGCTCTCGTCGCAGGCGTGCATCCGCGCCGTGCCGAAGACGAGCGTGCGCCAAGCGGTCTCATCGCCCTCGAAGGCGGGCAGGCGCCGCAGGACGGTCACCCAGCTCTCGCAGGCCACGTCGTCGGCGTCGGCGACCGAGACCACCCGCAGGTAGCGCGTCAGGACGGGGTTCAGGTCGGCCCACAGGCGCGTGAACGCCCCCACCCTGCCGCCCTTGGCAGCGTGGAGAACCCCCGTGAACTCCGCGCCGATCACCTGTCCAGTATGTGCCGACACAGGCTCCGATTGGGTCGTCCTTTTGGGCAATCCTCAGGTCGGGGCACTCACCCGTCGGACGTAGGGGAGGGGTAGAGCGTCCAGTCTCGGCACGGTCTAGGGTGCACCGGTGAGCACCCTGTACCGCGGCGGATTCGTCTACAGCCCGGTCGACCCGTTCGCCAACGCGATGGTGGTCGACGGCGACACCATTGCCTGGATCGGCGGCGACGAGGCCGCGCGGGTCCACGAGAGCGGCGTGGACGAGGTGGTCGAGCTCGACGGCGCGCTCGTCACGCCCGCCTTCGTCGACGCGCACGCCCACCTGTCGCAGACCGGGGCCGCGCTGCGGGGGGTCGACATCTCCACGGCGCCGTCGCTGGCGGTCGCGCTCTCGCGGGTCGAGGACGCCGCCCGCGCCCACCAGGGACGGCCGGTCTACGCCCCCAACTGGGACGAGCGGCACTGGCCCGAGAAGCGGCCCGCCACCGCCGCCGAGCTCGACCGCGCGACCTACGGCGGTGTGGTCTACATGCCCCGCGTCGACGGCCACTCCGCGGTCATCTCCTCAGCGCTCGCCGCCGCCAGCGGCGCACCGGAGCAGCCGGGCTGGAGTGGCGACGGACTGGTGACCAGGGACGCCCACCACGTCGCGCGGGAGGCGTTCAACGCCGCCATCACCCCGGCCCAGCGCCGCTCGGACATCGACCTGGCCCTGCGAGCCGCCGCGGCCGCCGGCATCGGGCTCGTCCACGAGAACGGCGGACGCATCCTGTCGTCGGCCGACGACTTCGCCGATGTGCTGGCCGCGGGGGAGCGCGGAGACGGCCCCCAGACCATCGGCTACTGGGCCCAGCTCGTCTCCGACCCGCAGGAGGCTCGCGAGGCCGCCCGGCTCGTCGGCGCGCACGGACTGGCCGGCGACCTCAATGTCGACGGGTCCATCGGCTCGCGCACCTCCAGCCTGCGCGAGCCCTACGCCGATGCCGCGGGCCACCGCGGCAACGGCTACCTGAGCGTCGAGCAGGTGCGCGACCACATCGCCGCCTGCTCCCTCGCCGGCCTCCAGGGCGGCTTCCACGTCATCGGCGACGCCGGTGTCGACACGGTCATCGCAGGCATCGAGGCCGCCGCCGGGCTCGTGGGCGCCGACGCCGTGCGGCGCGCCCGCCACCGGCTCGAGCACCTCGAGATGATCGACGCCGACGGCATCGCCCGGCTGGTGGCCCTCGGCGTCACCGCCAGCGTTCAGCCCGCCTTCGACGCGCACTGGGGCGGAGGAGAGGGCATGTATGCCGCGCGGCTGGGAAGCGAGCGCGCCGCAGGGATGAACCCGTTCGCGTCCATGCTGGCAGCCGGCATGACCCTCGCCCTGGGTTCGGACTCTCCCGTCACCCCGTTCGCGCCCTGGGAGGCCGTGCGGGCCTGTGTGAACCACCACAACCCCGAGCAGCGGGTCTCCGCGCGCTCGGCCTTCCTGGCCCACACCCGCGGGGGCTGGCGGGCTGCGGGGTTCGACGACCGCGGCCACCTCGACCTCGGGCTGCCGGCGACCTTCGTGGTCTGGCAGGTCGGCGACCTCGTGGTCCAGGCGCCCGACGACCGGATCCAGACCTGGAGCACCGACCCGCGCTCGGGCACGCCCGGCCTGCCGGACCTGAGCCCCGGCACCGAGGCCCCCACCACCCTGCGCACCGTCGTCCGTGGCGCGACCGTCTTCGACGCCGGCGACCTCGCTTGATCGGCAGGCGATTCTTCGGCACAGCCCGCCTGCTGCCGTAAGATCCACACCCAGACTGCTAATCTGGCGGAGTGTCTCCACGCGTGAAGCCTCTGCTCGATCTCGACCCGGCAGTCGTCCGCCGCGCCCGCTCCCTGGCGCGCAAAGCGGGCAATCCGGTGGTGCGGCTGGCCACCAGCCACACCACCGTCTCGGTCGAGCGGGCCACCCTCCGCCTCGCCGGGCTCGCCGGCGCCGACCACGAGCGCGTGCCCTGGGTCAACCACCTCGTCGACCAGGTCCGCGACCAGGTCGGCCTCGAGCACGGCGTGACGACCCCCGTCTTCGACGCCCTGCGACGCGGTGAGGCGGAGGACCTGCTCACCCTCGCCCAGAAGGCCGCCAGCGGCTCGGTCTCGTTCCGCCTGCCGCAGGGGCGGGAGGCAACCCGCGCCCAGGCGGCCGCGCGCCGGGAGGTGGGCCGCGGCATACGCACCATCGACCGTCAGCGCGTCGTCCGCGAGCGCCTCGTCAAGCGCCACGGCGACCCCAAGCAGCGGCCGTGGATCTACCTCATCGTCGCCACCGGCGACATCTACGAGGACATCCCGCAGGCCCAGGCGGCTGCCCGCGAGGGCGCCGACGTCATCGCCGTGATCCGCTCGACGGGCCAGTCGCTGCTCGACTACGTGCCCGAGGGCGCCACCCGCGAGGGGTATGCCGGCACGTACGCCACCCAGGAGAACTTCCGCCTGATGCGAGCCGCCCTGGACGAGACCTCCAAGGAGCTCGGGCGCTACATCCGGCTCACCAACTACGCGTCGGGGCTCTGCATGCCGGAGATCGCGACGCTGGCCGGCCTCGAGCGGCTCGACATGATGCTCAACGACTCGATGTACGGGATCCTCTTCCGCGACATCAACCCCGTGCGGACCTTCGTCGACCAGCGGTTCAGCCGCCAGATCCACGCGCGGGCCGGGATCATCATCAACACCGGCGAGGACAACTACCTCACCACCGCCGACGCCGTCGAGGCCGCGCACACGGTGACGGTGAGCCAGCTGCTCAACGAGTACTTCGCCAAGGAGGCGGGGCTGGAGGACTGGCAGCTCGGCCTGGGGCACGCCTTCGAGATCAACCCCGACCTGCCTGACAGCTTCCGCATGGAGCTGGCCCACGCCCTGCTGGCCCGCCAGCTGTTCCCGGACGCGCCGCTGAAGTGGATGCCGCCCACCAAGCACATGACCGGCGACGTCTTCCGCGGCTACCTGCTCGACGGCTTCTTCAACCTGGTGGGCGCCATGACCGGCCAGGGCATCCTTCTGGTCGGCATGATGACCGAGGCGGTGGTGACGCCGTTCCTGTCCGACCGCGACCTCGCGCTGCAGAACGTCCGCTACGTCATGAACGCCGCCGGCGGCCTGACGGAGGACTTCCACCCGCCCCGCGACGGCTTCATCCAGACCCGCGCCCGGCAGGTCCTCACCGAGGCGGTGGACCTGCTCGACGCCATCGTCCACGACAGCGACGCGGCCGGTGACCCGCCCCTGCTCGCCGCCATCGCCGACGGCACCTTCGGCCTGATGAAGCGGCCGGCCAACGCCGGGAAGGGCCTCGACGGCGTCGTGCGGCGGGCCCCGGGCTACGACAACCCCGCCACCACCCTGCTCGAGACGGGGGAGACGCGATGACCAGCGAGACCATGGCAGCCGACGCCACCGCGCAGCCCGACATCATCCGGCCCTACGGCGACACCACGGGTGACGGCATGGTGCAGATGTCCTTCACGCTGCCCGTCCCGCACGACAAGCGCGCGGAGGGGGCGGCCCTCCAGCTCGCCGCCAAGATGGGGCTCGACCCGGCCCTGCTCGTGCACGCCAAGGCGATGGGGCCCGACTTCACGTTCTTCGTGGTCTACGGCCGGGTGCACCACCTCGTCGACCTGCGCCAGGTCGAGGTCGTCGAGCGCGAGTTCCCGCTGCTCAGCCCCAAGGAGGTCAACCGGGCCATCAAGACCCGGCTGCGCCGCAAGCTCGTCGTCGTCGGCGCCTGCATCGGCACCGATGCGCACACGGTGGGGATCGACGCGATCCTCAACATCAAGGGCTTCGCCGGCGAGAAGGGCCTGGAGTACTACCGGGAGATCAAGGTCGTGAACCTCGGCGCCCAGGTGCTCGTACCCGAGCTGGTCGCCCGGGCCCGGGCCGAGAGGGCCGATGCCGTCATGGTGAGCCAGGTCGTGACGCAGAAGGACGCCCACATCCACAACACCACCACGATGTCCGCGGCGTTCCGCGAGGCCTACCCGGCGGGGAAGGTGCCGCTGCTCGTCGTCGGGGGGCCCCGCTTCGAGGAGGGCTCGGCGGAGCGGCTCGGCGTCGACCGCATCTTCGGCCGTGGGACGACCCCCGGAGAGGTCGCCAGCTACCTCGTCCACGCCCTGACCGCCCCCACCGCCCCGACTGCCAAGGAGACCAGCCGATGACCCGCTCGAGCCAGCCCGAGGCCGGACTCAGCGTCGTCCACCGCCGCTACGTGCCGTACAGCCACGCCCACTACGCGGGGAACCTCGTCGACGGCGCCTACTCCCTGGCGGCCTTCGGCGACGTGGCCACCGAGATGTGTATCCGCACGGACGGCGACGAGGGGCTGTTCGCGTCCTACTCGGACGTGCAGTTCAAGGCGCCCGTGAGGGCGGGCGACGTCATCGAGATCGAGGCACGCCTGGTGCGGGTCGGCTCGCGCAGCCGCGAGATGGAGTTCGAGGTCAGGGTCGTGGGCCGGGGGGCGCCGGAGCGCTCGGAGTCGGCCGCCGACATCCTCGAGCCGCCCGTCGTGGCGACCACCGCCCGGGGCGTCGTGGTGGTCCCGGCCAGAGCCTGAGGGGCCCGGGCAAGCCACCGGCGCCGCGTCCATCGGCCGAACGGAGGAGGGCCGTCGGCGTGTCGCACAGGACACGCCGGGAAATTGGAAAAGGCCCGCCGGGCAACAGGTTTCGCGCAACCCGCTGACCTGCGACGACGCACGTCTGTGCAGGTGAACCAAGGGTTGACAGCACGTGACGCGGCGGTAAGTTTGCCCACGGTCGTCCACGGAGCAGCTCTTCGGAGGCGACAGCAGCAGGGGACACGATCGACGGCATACGGTGGCTAGCGCGCGCAGCCACCGCTGCGCCAGCCGTCGAGCCGGGGCTCCGGCCGCTGTCCCCCCTTCGCAAGATGCTGGTGGATGGCCGCACGGCCCGCGCGCTCAGTAGACAACAGCCCGACGTCGATACCCGATCGACGTCCGGCTGGTCCCAACGGCGGCGCGGGCCGTGCTGTGTCCTACCGTGGTCCTGTGCCCAGCCCACGCCCTCCACGCCGAGCGCCCCTGAGGGCACCGACCGCAGTGACGGCCTTGACGGCATGGCGCAGGCTGGCCCTCGCCGTGGCCTCCGGGCTGCTCCTGGCCTGGGCGTTCCCCACGCACGACCACTACTGGCTGGCGCCCGTCGCGGTGGCGCTCCTGTCGGCCGCGGTGCTCGGCTCCTCCTGGCGCCTCGCAGCGGGCCTCGGTCTGGCCAGTGGTCTGGCCTTCTTCCTGCCGACGCTGTCGTGGTCCGGCATCTACGTCGGGGTCCTGCCCTGGGCCGCCCTGAGCGTCCTGCAGGCTCTCTACATCGCCGCCATGACGGCAGCCACCGCCGCCGTGCAGCGACCTCTGCTTTCCTCACGGCTGCGCCCGTTGGCGTATGCCGCCGTGCCCGTCTTCTGGGTGCTGCAGGAGACGGCACGGTCCCACACCCCCTTCGGCGGCTTCCCGTGGGCCCGTCTGGCGTTCAGCCAGGCCGACAGCCCGCTCTCGCACCTGGCCGCCTACGCCGGCGCCCCGGGCGTGACGGCGGCGGTGGCTGCGCTGGGGGCCCTTCTGCATGCCACGGTCGTGGTGCTGCTCCGTCAGGTCCGCGGGCCACGGCCCGAGGCGGGGGCACCCCCGACCGGCCGCACGGCATACGGCCTCGTGGGCGCGCTCGCCGCCCTTGCGCTCGCGCCGGCCGTCGCCGCCCTCGTCATCTCACCGCCGACCGACGGTCGCCGGGTGCCGGTCATGTTCGTGCAGGGCAACGTGCCGCGGCCCGGCCTGGACTTCAACGCGGAGCGTCGCCGGGTGCTCGACAACCACGTGCAGGAGACCCTGCGCGGCGTTGCTGCGGCGAAGCGGCCGCCGGGCCTGGTCGTCTGGCCGGAGAACGCCTCGGACATCGACCCGCTGCGCAACCCCGACGCCGATGCCGCCATCCGGTCCGCGGTCGATGGAGCCCGCGCTCCCGTGCTCGTGGGGGCCGTCCTGAGGGAGCCCGCGCCCAAGATCTCCAACGTCAGCCTGATGTACCGGCCGGGCGGCGGTGACCCGCAGCGGTACGTCAAGCAGCACCCGGTGCCCTTCGCCGAGTACATCCCCTACCGCTCCTTCTTCCGGAACTTCAGCGACAAGGTCGACCTGGTCACCGCTGACTTCGCGGCAGGCAGGGAGCCTGGCGCCTTCGAGGTGCCCACGACGTCCGGGGCGTCGTACTGGGCCATCCCCACGATCTGTTTCGAGGTGGCCTACGACGACCTGATGCGCGAGGCCACGCTGCAGCACGGCAAGACGGCCAACCTGCTGGTCGTGCAGACCAACAACGCCACCTTCGGCTACACGGGCGAGTCGGAGCAGCAGTTCGCCATCTCCCGGCTGCGGGCCATCGAGCACGGGCGCTCGGTCGTGCACGTCTCCACCGTCGGCGTCAGCGCCTTCATCCACCCCGACGGCAGCTACGAGGACAAGACCTCGCTCTTCACGGCCGCGGCCGAGCACGGCGAGCCGGTCATCCGCTCGCAGGTGACGGTGTCGGACCGCATCGGCGACGCCCCCGAGTACGCTGCGGCCGCCGTTGCCCTGTTCCTCGCGGGTCTGGCCCGGTGGCAGCGCCATGGGGCCGCTAGGGTTGCGGCGCAGAGCCGAGAGGAAGAGGAAGTCGCCGTTGTCTGAGCATGCCGTCGCCCGGGGGAGTGGGCCAGTGGACCGAGTCCTGGTCTGCATCCCGACCTACAACGAGCGCCACAACCTGCCGCTGGTCGTGGGCCGTGTGCGAGCGGCGGTGCCTGCCGCGGATGTCATCGTGCTCGACGACAACTCGCCCGACGGCACCGGCGACGTGGCCGACGAGCTGGCCGCAGGTGACGACCGCGTGCACGTCCTGCACCGCGCGGGCAAGGAGGGTCTGGGGGCCGCCTACCTGGCCGGCTTCGCCTGGGGCCTCGAGCGCGGGTACGACGCCATCGTCGAGATGGACGCCGACGGCTCGCACCAGCCCGAGCAGCTGCCGCACCTGCTCGACGCCCTCCAGGACGCCGACCTGGTCATCGGGTCGCGGTGGGTCCCGGGCGGCTCGGTGGTCAACTGGCCGCTGTACCGCAAGGCGCTCAGCGTGGGCGGCAACCTGTACACCCGGGTGCTGCTGGGGATGGGCGTCAACGACGCCACCGCCGGCTTCCGCGCCTACCGCGCCGACGCCCTGCGCGAGGTCGGTCTCGACAACGTCGCCTCGCAGGGCTACTGCTTCCAGGTCGACCTCACCAACCGCGCCGTGCGGGCGGGCCTGCGCGTGGTGGAGGTGCCGATCACGTTCGTCGAGCGGGAGATCGGGGACTCGAAGATGAGCGGGGACATCATGCGCGAGTCGCTGCAGCGCATCACCCGCTGGGGCCTCGAGCACCGCGCCGGGCAGCTGCGGGGCCTGCGGCGCCGGGAGCCCACGTGGCACCGGCTGTAGGACGCACGCCCTACGCCCGTCGGCGCCGGCCCCGCTGGCTCGCCGTGGTGTTTATGCTGCTCCTGGTCGTGCCGGTCCTCGAGATCGCTGCGATCATCGCGGTGGGGAAGGTCATCGGGGGCTGGCAGACGCTGCTGCTGCTGGTCCTCGAGTCGCTCCTTGGTGCGTGGCTCGTCCGGCGCGAGGGATCACGGGCCTGGGCCGCGCTGACCACGGCGCTCAACACCGGGCGCATGCCCAGCCGCGAGCTGGCCGACGCCGCCCTCGTCCTGGTCGGCGGCACGCTCCTGCTGACCCCCGGGTTCATCACCGACATCGTCGGGTTCTTCTTCATCCTGCCGCCCACCCGGCCGCTGGCCCGGGGCGTCCTCGAGACGGTCGTGGCGCGCCGCCTGCTCGGCGGGTTCTTCGGCGGTGGCCGGGGGAGTGGGGGGAGCGGTGGCCGTGGCGACGGCCCCGACATCATCGAGGGCGAGGTCCTCTAGGGACACGACGAAGGCCGCGCCCGGGGGGCACGGCCTTCGTTGCTGTGGTGTGGTCAGGCGGTGCGCTTGCCGCGCGGCTTCTCGCCTCGTGACTCGCGCAGGAGTGCCAGTCGCTCCTCGAGAAGTTCCTCCAGCTCGGGGATCGAGCGGCGCTCCAGGAGCATGTCCCAGTGCGTGCGCTGGTGCTTGACCTGCTTGGCCTCGGGCTCCGGCCCGCCGCCGACCAGACGCGCCTCGGCGCCGCAACGGCACTCCCAGGTCGCAGGAATGTCAGCCTCGACCGAGAAGGGCAACTCGATCTTGTGCCCGTTGGGGCACTCATAGGTCGTGATCTGGCGCTCGCTGGGCACGACGTGCTCGTCGGTCTCCAGGCTCAGCGCGCCCAGACGGGTGCCTCGAAGTGATCGTTCTGCCATGGGGGTTCTCCCAACGTGGTGGTCCCAGGCGCAGGACAGTTGCGCGGGTACACCAGTGCCAACGCCGCGGCCTGTCTGGTTGTTCCAACTCTCGCAACGACCTCCGCGCAGGGCGCCCTGTGGTGTCCGTCACACCTCTGGACCCTGCGTCAGACGACCCGGGGGACCTCGTTGCCCGCATCGATGATGCCCTGCCGGACGTCGAGCCGGGCCAGCAGCGCGCCGCCGAGGACGAAGAACACGACGAGAGCGATGATCGCCCAGCGGTAGGAGTGCGTGAGCTGGTGGACGAGCCCGAACGTCAGGGTGCCGAACCAGCTCGTGCCGCGTTCCATCGCCTGGTACAGGCTGAAGAACTCGGCCTCCCGGTTCTTGGGGATGAGCTGGCTGTAGAGCGAGCGGCTGAGCGCCTGGCTGCCGCCGAGGACGATGCCGATCAGGACTCCGAGGGCGAGGAAGGGGTAGAACGCCTTCTCCGGGACGAGGAAGGCCAGGGCCACGGTGACGGTCCAGAGCACCAGGGACAGCAGGATGCTGCGCCAGGCCCCGATCCTTGCGGCGAGCCGGCCGAACAGCAGGGCGCCGCCGAAGGCCACGAACTGGACGAGCAGGATGGTGATGATGAGCTGCTCCTGCTCGAACTGCAGCTCCTCGGCCCCGTAGAGGCTGGAGACTCCGATGACGGTCTGGATGCCGTCGTTGAAGAACAGGTACGCGAGCAGGAACAGCATCGTCTGCGGGAAGGCCCGCATCTCGGTGAACGTGTCCCGCAGCTGGCGCAGGCTCCCCCCGACGACACCTGCCTCCCGGGCCACCTCCGGGCGCTCCACGCCACGCAGGTCCCACATCCCCTTCACGGGGATGATCGTGAACAGCGCCCACCACAACCCGGCCGACAGCAGGCTGATCCGCACCGCAGTCTCGGTGTCGAGCCCGAACGGCTTGAGCGTCACGAGGGCGAGGTTGAGTGCCAGCAGCAGCCCGCCGCCGAGATATCCCAGGGCCCATCCGCGCGAGGAGACCGCGTCGCGCT
>Ga0247818_10003116_pt1 | contig 10705 bp, 12 predicted proteins | sample 13C_Glucose_Day1_FD_192424 | JGI IMG/M metagenome (GOLD analysis project Ga0247818, IMG submission 192424) | Soil microbial communities from agricultural site in Penn Yan, New York, United States - 13C_Glucose_Day1 | ecosystem: Environmental > Terrestrial > Soil > Agricultural land | place...
ATGACGCGCACATGGAAAGCCTTCAAAAAACCGTGTCGCTTGCACTTGTAGCGCTTTGGATTACGGGTATTGGCATTGTAGGGATCGACTATGCCGGCAAGGGGATGGAGTATTTTCTCAATCCAAAATTGCAAGCCAAGATCGGCATCGTTGTGCTGTTGACCTTTAACGGTTTCCTGTTGCATAGCGCTGTATTGCCGGCGCTGAAGAAAGCCGGTTCGCTACTGAATCTCTCCTTCAACCTGCGCATGCTGGCGCTGTTCTCCGGCGCCCTCTCAGGCGTGTCGTGGTTCTATGCCGCCATGCTGGGTGTTGGTCGTCCGCTGGCCTGGAAGTACTCGCTGGTGGAGTTGCTGGCAGCCTATCCGGTGCTCATCGTCGGTGGATTCGGGGCGATGGTACTGCTCACTGCCTGGGCAAAAAGCAGAGACGCGCAAGAGCGCAAGGAGCAAGGCACCTGGTCACCAGGAAACGCCGCCCTGGCTGGATGGTGAAGCCAGATTGAACCAGGAAGTTCTAGTTTTGCGAATAAATCCTGCTGTTATCTATTAACTAAATCTCACTTGAGGATACCCAAATGAAATCCATGAAAGCCCTCTTCGTAGTTGCCACTCTGACCGCCTCTTCTCTGGCGATGGCCACAGGTGGTGGTGATAAGACCTTCGCACGCATGGAGTCGGCCCGCAAAGTCTCGATGGACACCTACCAGGTAGCACAGAAACAGAAAACTGAAGGCGCTGTAGCTGAAAGCAAAGCCAAGGCAACCGATCGCGCCAAAAGCTGATCTGTGTAGCGCGCCCCCCGGTTAACTGAAATGTGCGGCCTCAAGTCTCAAATGCCAGTCTCGCAAATCCGTCCCTCACCCGCGCCCCTGCTCGAACCAGGAGAGACGGTGGTCTTGTTCGACGGTGTCTGCAAACTGTGCAATGGCTGGGTGAGGTTCTTGATTCGCCATGACCGCCAGCGGCGCCTGCGGTTGGCGGCGGTTCAGTCACCCGAGGGGCAGGCTCTGCTCGCATGGGCAGGTTTGCCCATGGATCAATTCCACACCATGGCGGTGATCCGCGACCGACGCTACTGGGAGCGTTCGCAAGCTTTTTTCGAAGTCATCGCCCAGCTTCCCCCACGCTGGCGCCCCGTGTATCTGCTGCGCATCTTCCCTCGTAAACTTCGAGATTGGGCATACGACCGCATTGCGCTTAATCGTTATCGGCTCTTCGGAAAATACGACACCTGTCTGTTACCGGATCCTGATCATGAACAGCGTTTTTTGAAGTCTTTGCCTGAATCATCGCGCAATTAATAACGATCATCCCTTCTAAGCAAATACATATCATTCCGATACACGTCATTGACGCTACTCAGGACGAACGTCTCGATTTAAATGCCAGAGACCCGCCTGGAGGTCGACGCAGCACCGCTAAAAGTGCGCCGTATCTGGCCCGACAACTGACAGGCTGGTCGACAGGGGTACGCTCTGCGTGACGTTGGCCATCCGGGTGATTTCCACCTGCACTTGATCCTTGCCGAGCAGGTAGTCGGCCAGCTTCTGGGAGAACGGCCAGTAGTTCAGATCGGCTGTGAGGGTAAGCGGCCCGACGGCGTCGGCCGGCACCAGGAAGGAGAACTCCCCGATATCGTAGCCCTTGGGCAGAATGCGGTTGTCCGAGAGAATCTGCGTGGCATTCCAGACCTCGACGTCCAGCGGATTGCCGTCCTTGTCGCCAATGTGCACCTTGAAATTTCGCGTGTTGACCTCGGTCTTGCCGTCCTTGATCGAACCCAGGCGATAGATCTCGCGACCACTGGCATCGCGCACCCGAAAATCGATCCACATCTCCCGCCCCTCGGGAAAGCCGGTCGGCAGCTTGTGCCCGGCGCCGACGTTGGTCACTTTGACCGCTACCGAGGTGTATTGCCCGGGCGTCATGGCTGCCGGCACTTGCTCGAACTTTATGTCCCCGGCGCGCCCGAGCATGTCGCGTGCGCGTTGCGCGCCCTCCTCCTGACCGAGATGCTTGAGCATCATCGCGTTGGCCCCGCTGAACCAATGCGAAGCGACCTCCTCGCGGTCTGGCCCCATGATCGCGGCCTTGCCCGCAAAACCCGGCATGTGGCAGCTCTGGCAAGTCACATTGTTCAGGCTGTAGGTGCTCTCCTGCCATTCATCATAGGTGCGCTCCACCGCCACGCTGCTGAAGGGGTGCGTGACGTTGTGGCAGGTGCCGCAAAAGTCCGAGCGGGTGTGCAGAGCGGAATAGACGGTGTCGTGATAGGGCGAAACGGCATCCCTGCGCGGGCCGAACTTGGTCGGTTTGCCGTGGGCCCGCGGGCTCAGGACATAGGCGCCGTTATCGAGGCCCGTGCGGGCACTGATGTTGTGGCAGGTCTCGCAATCGACCCCGGGCATCGGATGGTTCTTCGCACTGTCTTCAATCGAGGAGCGGTTGACTTGCGAAGTGATCTGCCCGGTCGTGAGACCGATCGGGGTATGGCAGCCGGTGCAGAAGTTATCGACCTTGCCCTCGGTGGCCGCACTCGCACGCTTGAGCAAGGCCCGATAGATGGGTTCATCCCAGGCCTGGGACATCATCGACGAGCGCCACTGCCTGTAGATCTCCGTATGACAGGCGCCACAGACCTGGGCATTGTCGAAGTCCTTCACATTCAAGACCAGGTTGCCGGTGGTATTGGCCCGATGGGGAAAGAACGGCATACCGCCAATCACATGCATGAGCCTGGAGCGTGCCGGCTCCACCCACTTATCGTTACTTTGATTGTCATTGCCCTGAGGCTCGTCGGCCGCCACCAGCGTGGCCGTCAACAGGCAAACCAGCAAGCACAACAGACGTCGCAGCGGCACTACCTTGGAGTGGATCATAACGACTTCCCCTGGACAGTTGCAGAGGATGACCGCAGCACGTCCATTGAGTCGCCAGGGGTGTCTCGTGATGCAACCCGACGGTTACATCGATCGTTCAATGGGGGTACTTGCAGCTCCACGGCGTCCCGACACCTTTCATGAACGGGATACCCTCGCTCAGCAATTACCCTGCCATTGATGTAACAAAATTTGTCGGCATACCTGAACGCCCCGCAAACATTGCTCGGAGTTTGAAATTCCCAAGCGGATGGAGACGCGAGTCTTGCCGGGGAATCGTGCCCATTAGCGGGGGGAAATCACGCCGAAATCGGGGGGATTCAGATCAAGGGTCAGTCCTGCGGTACAACCACCGCAGAACATCCGATAGCTGCATTGCCCTCCGGAGCTGGATCTCAAACTCTTCCTCCCACAGCGCAACCAGGGAGATGTATTGCGTGTAGGTCAGGCCGACGGCCATGTCGGTCGGCAGTGTCACGTTCATCTGTTGGGCGGCCAGCCCCACCGCTGCCATGTAGCAGGCCGACCATGCTCCGGCAAACAGTTGCTCGGCTTTCGGGTGCCCGCACCCACAAAAAACCCCTCACAAGGAGGGGTCTGATGTTTGAAAGGTTCAGACGGTTTCAACCGTCCTTTCCTGGATTCACGTCAGTTCAACGCAGCGCAGGAATTCCGGCAAACATCCAGGTAGATTCCTGAACCTGCGTTGCTGCGTTGCGTTTACGCGCCCACTGGGTCAGCGTCACCATCATCGCAAAGCCGAGTACGATCAACACCGGATAGGCCATCAGCAACTCGGTGAGCGAATACTTCCAGGCCAGCGGTCGACCGACACCGAGCATGGCGGCATACAACCAGGACACGCCTGACAGTGCGCCAGAGAACAGGGCAAACATACGTACATTGACTTGAAGATCAAGCAACGAACCGGCCTTCAACATTGCAGGCAATACATAGCGGTGCAACAACATGCCGTTGAACGTCAGCAACAATACAATAATAACTTTGGCTTGAAGTTTTGGATTGGCAAAATAGGTCATGCCTTTTTCAAGGTAATCAATGCCTATTACCGCAGCTCCGGTAACCCATAAGAATATCAACGCATTGGCAACAGACTTCTGCAGACTGGCCATATGTTCATTATCGTGCCCCGACGACACGCGACCTTTCAACAAGTCCTTCACCATTGCCGCATCGCTGGCAAACACCAGGCCAATAGCTACGCAGCAAGCCAACAGATGAACGTACACAACGCCTAAACGCAAAAACTCCATGGATTCTTTCTGGCCGATCAGGCCGATCATTGTATTAATATCCAAGACTACATCTCCACTTATAGCAGCAGTGCGAATTGACCATGCCCCAGGCGTGCGAATTATTGATTCGCACCTGCAAGGTCAAGTTGGCAAAGATTGAAGCAACTAAATAATTTGGTATTACAAGAGAGAGCGACTCGCCCAGCGAGTCAGTGATGACGGCATACTATCACTCCAGGTCTCAGGTAAAAAAAATCCCCATGTGCATTTCATTCAATGCAGATGAGGTATACGTCCATTTTACTAGTGAGTGCAGCGGGACCCTAAGGATCCGCCTGCTGGGAAATCAGAGCCCAGCATATCCCGTTCGTTCATTTTTTGAGCACAAACATCGACAAACGGTACTATTTCCAGCACTTGTGGACACCTGCCGCTTTGGCTGAAACCCGCGTCGCTACGCAGCTGAATCGTTTTTTGTTCCACGCCGAAAATAAAACCGCTTTTGCGCTGAACTTTCGTCGCCAGACCCGACCAGTGGCACAATTTCCTACCGGTTGCCAGCGCGCTCGAGTCGCCTGCAGTCATCAGCAAACCACTTCCAATCGAGCGCAAATTCAGTACTGGCAATACAGTATCCAGGATCGGAACTGCTACGTTTGAAAAGCAAAGCCGTCGGACGACTCCGGTGACGATGCGGTCTTTCTCTCGCGCAAGGAGCGTCTGTTCGCTGGTGAGCAACTACGCGAACGCCTGCCGCATTCGGTTCACGCCGAATGGAAACGACTCTTTCGCACCCACACTGAAGCGAGGTGCTTGAGAAGCTGTGCCCCAGGCTTGCTCAAGCCAGCAACTCGGTGATCCACCGGGCCTGCCGCGCGATGTCCTGCACCGCCTCCTCGGGCACGGCCTGCTGCGCTCGGGCAAAGTGGCTCAGGGTCTTTTGTTTCTGGCGCAACTTGCGCTGCCACTTGACCAGGAACGCCGGACTGCGGGCCTGCATTTGCAACGGACCGAAGTACAGTTCTTGGGCGGTGTAGATCACTGGTCCGGAGCGCTCGGCGACGATGATCTCGTAGTCGAAACGATTCTCCCGCAGCACCTCCTCGCAGAGGATGCGGTAGCCATTGTCCATCAGCCATTGGCGCAGTGGCTGCTCGCCGCCGTTGGGTTGCAGGATGAGGCGCTCCTGACCACTCAGGTACGCCTTGCCGCTGTCGAGGATGTCGCGGATGGTTTCGCCGCCCATGCCACAGACGCTGACCGCCGTGATCCCGTCTCCCGGCTCGATTGCCGCCAGGCCGTTGGCCAGGCGCACGGTGACCCGCGAGTCCAGGCCGTTCTCGCGCACGGTGCGGTTGGCCGCGTGGAACGGCGTCAACGCCACTTCGCCGGCCACCGCCGCCGCGATGGCGCCCCGGCGCATCAATGCCACAGGCAGGTAGCCATGATCCGAGCCGATATCGGCCAGGCGCGCACCGGCTGGCACCTGTGCCGCCACGCGTTCCAGGCGCATGGACAATGTCTGTTGGTTCAACTGCGGCCCCTTTCACCACGAACGTCCGGCGCCTTTGGCCGGATCGGGGCGTGATTCTGTCGAGCAATGCCGCGCATTTCAAATTTATATGACCAGGGCCATGGCCGCCTTCACGCAATCACTCGTGCATACACCGCTCTGTCGACGTTGCCACCGGACAGAATCACCCCCACCCTTTTTCCCGACATGGCTTCACGCTCCGAGATCAGCGCTGCCAACGCCGACGCACCGGCCCCTTCGGCAAGGTTATGGGTATCGGTGTAATACACACGCATGGCTTCGGCGATCTGCTCATCGCTGACCGATACGATCCGTGCCGCACCTGCCGCGTAGACGGCAAAGGCTTCGGGAATCGGCTTGCGTACGGCCAGGCCGTCGGCAAAGGTGTTGGCCGAGGCGGTTTCGCATATCTCGCCAGCGTCAAACGACAACTGTGCAGCCGCCGCCTCCGTGGAAACCACGCCAACCACCTCTGTTTGCAGACCCAACGCATCGCGGGCGGCGATCACCCCGCAAATCCCCGAGCCACAGCCAATCGGCACATAAACGGTGTCCAGGTCCGGCGCGGCGCTGAACAGCTCAAGCGCATAGGTGGCGACGCCTTTGACCAGCTCGGTGTGAAACGGCGGAACCAGGAACAGGTCATGGGTCTGCGCCAGGCGCGCAGCCTCTTCACGGGCCTCATCGAAATCGCGGCCATACTCGACCACTTCAGCGCCAAAGCCGCGCATGGCGTTGTTTTTTTCCACCGAGTTACCTTCCGGCACGACGATCAACGCCTGCAAACCCAGCGTGCGAGCCGCCAGTGCCAGGCTTTGGCCATGGTTGCCGCGGGTAGCGCTGACAATGCCCTTCGCGCCCGGGTGTTCGCGCTTGAGCCAGTGCATGAACGTGATACCGCCGCGCACTTTGAACGCACCGGTAGGCGTGTGATTTTCGTGCTTGACCCACACCGTGCAACCCAACCGTTGAGCCAGCAAGGGCCAAGGGTACTGGGCCGTGGCGGGCATGACCTGGTAAACCAGGCGAGCTGCCTGTTCGATATCGTCGCGAGTCAGTCTGTGCATGAGTGGTCTCCTTGAGATTTTGTCCAGTCTGAACAACGGCGCGGTACCGCGGCTTTCAAAAAACCGACCTGACTTTTGTCCCCCCTCTTCACTACTATGGTGTCCATGAGTCATCGAAATCGCCCGCCGCCACCCCTGCTGTCCGAACCGGTCTGTCGTATCGAGGCCGGCCCTTGGGCAATCGAATTGCTCCCCGGCTGCGCCTACGCGACCCGCTATGTCGCGACCCGGTCGGGAATCGGCTTCGCCTTCGACAGCCAGCGAGGCCTGCACGCCATCGGCAGTGACCGAATACGCCCCTTCGATGCCGTGCCCAACGGCCTGGCGTTCGTCCCCGCTGGGTGTGACGTGCTGTCCGAGTCCCCCCGGGGCGGTGAATACCTGCGGGTGATTCGCACCGACGGTATGGCGTTGACGGGGGATCGCGCCTTCAACAATCGCATCGACCAGCAGGCCACCGCCCTCGCGTGGCGAATCCGTGCCGCGCTGTTGCACCCTTGCGTGGAGGATGATTGGGAAGCCTGGGCACTGGCGTTGTCCGAGCGGGCGACGGGTAGCGAAGCGCTGTCGACAGCCCCCCATGGCTCGATAACCGGCAGCCGGATGCGCTTGCTCGATGAATTCATTGACGCTGGCCTCGATGGCCCGTTGAGCGTGCCGGCGATGGCGAGCCTGCTTGGATTGTCCGAGGGGTATTTCATGCGGGCCTTCAAAAACGCCACCGGCAAAAGCCCCCACAGTTACCTGATCGACCGCCGCCTCGCCAGGGCCCGCGCCCTGATGCGCGATTCGACCGCCACCCTGACGCAGATTGCCTACGCCTGCGGTTTCAACTCCCAGGCGCACATGGCGACCACCTTCAAACAACGCCTTGGAGTGAGTCCGGCGCAGTTGCGTCAGTCTTTGGGGTTACGTTAGCGCCCGAAGGAGATTGCAACCATGATCGCAATCAGCGTCAGGTTTTCTTTCCCAAGTCCCAGCACAAACAGGTAAATCAGCCCGAAGAAGAACGCAATGATGTTGGCGTTGATGCTCACAGGCACGGCCTTTCAGGTGATGTTGAAAATACTGTGGAACCCAGGGAATCGAACGGTGTAGCAGCGGTCCAACACGCGGCAGGGCAATGGACACAAGATGCCCAACGTATTGCCTGCCGATCGCCATTGCCCAGGGGAGAACCCATTGTCAGCTGTATTTTTGCGTCAGGTTTTCCGGTTAACGATAGTGTTCCTTTGCACTGGCACCTCATCTTCGGTTTTCGCCTGCCCGGCCGGCCAGTCCCAGGTCTGCATGGTCGCTTGTTTTTGTGCTCCAGATTCCGAAGAGGACGCTGGATCGATCTTCGACGACATGAACCAGATGGCCGCCTCTGGATTGCAGAGCTGGATTGTGCAATCGCGCGAATCCGCGGCAACGGGCGATATCCTGCCAATCCCGCTGAATATCCGGGCCCAGCTCGAACCCTGGTATGACATTCAAGTGCTCGATTCGGCTCGCTACAAAGTCGGCGATGATGTGGAACTGAACGCCGCAAACACCATGCTGCAGAATCCCGATATACGTGCGGTCACCCTTATCGACATCATCGTGTTTCGAAATGCCGAAGATGCACTGAACGATGTCGCGCTGTGGGCCCATGAGTTGAAACACGTGCAGCAGTACCAGCAATGGGGCAATCACGAGTTTGCCACCCGTTATACCCGTGATTACGAAGCCGTCGAGGCGCCTGCCTACGAGATTCAAGCCAAGGTCTCCAATACGCTGCGAGCCAGCCAGGCTCGGGCGCAATTGCCTCGGCTTCCTTGAGTTCAAAGGAGCAAGCCTGGTCAGGTAACCATGGAGAGCCGGCACCGGCCCCTCTCACGCTGATTGTCTGCGCCAGGTGCCGGGGGATGTGCCGAACTGACGTTTGAATGCGCGACTGAACGCGGCTTCGGAGTCGTAGCCAACGGCAAAGCCGATTTGCGCCACATTGCCGCGACCTTCGCGCAGCTGTTGGGCCGCCACGTGCATGCGCCACAGCGTCAGGTATTGCATCGGTGGCTGTCCGACCAATGCCGTGAAGCGTTCGGCGAATACAGAGCGCGACATGCCTACCTCAAGCGCCAGGGCTTCTGCGGTCCAGCCTTCGGTCGGGCGAGCATGCAGTAACGCCAGTGCCCGCCCGATATGCGGATCGCGCAAACCCGCCAGCCACCCGCGCCGCTCAGCGGGAAGGCTGGCGACATACTGGCCGACGGCTTCGACGAACAGCAGTTCCGATAGCTTGGCGATGACCGTTGCCGAGCCGACGCGGCCCGCCGCGATTTCACTGACAGCGAAACGGAATGAGCTTTCGATCCAGGTGCCCGAAGCCGTCGCCCGCAGGTCCAGCTTCAATAAGGAAGGCAGCGATGAAAGCAGTGGACTGAAGGGAGTTTCCGAACCGAGGAACCCGCACAACAACTGCGTGGCCTCGCCGCCCCCGCCGTACCTGATCCGTGAAATGCCGCCGACTTCTGGCGGCTGGATGACTTCCCGGGCCGGCATGGGCGCAATGCTCAGGTCGCTGCCAAAGGAATGGGCATCGTTGCGGGGAAGCAAAACAAGTTCGCCTGCCCCTACCTCGATGGCGGCGCCACCGTCGATTTGAATTTGCATGTGCCCCGCGGCGACAAAGTGCGACGCAATGATGTGTCGAGGGGCCGCCAGGAACGGCTTGCAATCATCCGTCGAGATTCTGCCGTTGATGCACCAGGGCGCAGTGAGCTCCGCCTCGAGGAAGACCCCTCCCGACAGCCGAATCACACGCAAGACATCAGAAAGCGCATCCAACACTTGATCGCCATCCTTTCCGGAGTCCGGAGCAGGTATTCAGGCGCAACGGTCATTCACCGCCTGGACTGCGACGCCTAGATTAGCACCAACGCGGACTCAGCGATCGAGATTGTCCCCAGAGGTTCACTGGCTCCGACGTCAACCGAAATTGCCCCATACCAACTCAACCAGGGCAGCAGGAGATCCATATGAACAGCGTCGTTACCCTACCCGGCTCAGCGTCAGGCAACACCGCCCGTTATGCGCAAATGGTCAGGTCTTCGAAAAAAACCGAATGGCAGATCGATCGCGATCTGCTCCAGGACCGCAGTTTCGACTTCTCGCGCAAATTCCTGCCCGACGGACTGTCACAGGTCGACCGCCTGACTTTTCTCGATGCGGCCGAGGCACGTCTGCTCAGTCAGATCCAGGGCCGGACCTACGCGTATATCTTTGGCCTGGTCGAGCGTTTCATCAGTGCCAAGATGCTCGATCAGGGTCGGGCCCATGTGTTTGACGATCAACTGGCGCTTGAAGCACTGGTGCGTTTTTCCAACGACGAGATCAAGCACCAGGAGTTGTTCCGGCGCATGGAGACGATGATGAGTTCGAAATTGCCCGCGGGATATCGTCAGGTTGCCGATCCAAACGAGGTCGCGCGCGCGGTACTCGCGGCCAGCACTTGGTCGGTACTGGCGCTGACCTGTCATATCGAACTGTTCGTACAGGCGCACTACGTGCAAAGCATCGCCCCGCGCGAGGAGCTGTGCCCGTTGTTCAAGGATGTCTTCAAATTCCACTGGAAGGATGAAAGCCGCCACGTGGTACTCGATGAACTGGAGTGGCGGGACGAGCACGTGAAACTCTCGCCAGCCGAGCGCGACCAGGCAGTGAATGACCTGATTGCGCTGGTGGCGGCCGTGGACACAATCCTGCAGGCACAAGCGGCAGCCGATGCCGACTACTTCATTGGTAATGCTTCACGATCGTTCAGTGTCGATGAGACGGCGCAAATCAAAGCCAGCGTGCTGAGCGCCTACCGCTGGCAATACATTATCTCGGGTGTACGGCATCCACACTTCGGCCGACTGCTGACGCAGATGACAACGCCGGCACAGATGTCCCGGATTCAGGCTGCACTGGCACCCATCATGAGCAATTGACCGACAGC
>Ga0247818_10003119_pt1 | contig 10701 bp, 10 predicted proteins | sample 13C_Glucose_Day1_FD_192424 | JGI IMG/M metagenome (GOLD analysis project Ga0247818, IMG submission 192424) | Soil microbial communities from agricultural site in Penn Yan, New York, United States - 13C_Glucose_Day1 | ecosystem: Environmental > Terrestrial > Soil > Agricultural land | place...
GTGGGCTGATCCGCATCAGCCGTACCGGTGTGACCCCGCGTAAAGGAGTGGCGCCATGAGCGACGATATCATTCTCTCGGTCGACAACCTGATGATGCAGTTCGGTGGCATCAAGGCGCTCAGCGACGTCAGCCTCAAGGTCAAGCGCAACCAGATCTTCGCCCTGATCGGCCCCAATGGCGCGGGCAAGACCACGGTGTTCAACTGCCTGACCGGTTTCTACAAGGCCAGCGGCGGGCGCATCGAGCTGAACGTTCGCGGCAGCCACACCAACGTCATCCAGCTGCTGGGCGAGCGCTTCCAGGCGGCGGACTTCGTGTCGCCGGCGCGCTTTGCCAACCGGCTGTACTACAAGATGTTCGGCGGCACTCACCTGGTCAACCGCGCAGGCCTGGCCCGTACCTTCCAGAACATTCGCCTGTTCAAGGAAATGTCGGTGGTGGAAAACCTGCTGGTGGCCCAGCACATGTGGGTCAACCGCAACCTGCTGGCCGGGGTGCTCAACACCAAGGCCTACCGCAAGGCCGAGAGTGATGCGCTGGACCACGCCTTCTACTGGCTGGAAGTGGTCGACCTGGTCGACTGCGCCAACCGCCTGGCCGGCGAGCTGTCGTACGGTCAGCAGCGTCGCCTGGAGATTGCCCGGGCCATGTGTACGCGGCCCAAAGTCATCTGCCTGGATGAACCGGCAGCAGGCCTGAACCCGCAGGAAACCGAGGCACTCAGCCGCATGATCCGCGTGCTGCGTGACGAGCACGACATCACCGTGGTGCTGATTGAGCACGACATGGGCATGGTCATGAGCATTTCCGACCATATCGTGGTGCTGGACCACGGCAACGTGATTGCCGAAGGCGCCCCGCAAGACATCCGCCACAACCCGACGGTGATCGCCGCCTACCTGGGTGCAGACGAAGAGGAACTGGTATGAGTGCGCCCATTCTCGAACTGAAGGACCTGGACGTGTTCTATGGGCCGATCCAGGCGCTGAAAAAGGTGTCGATGCACATCAACGAAGGTGAGACGGTCAGCCTGATTGGTGCCAACGGTGCGGGCAAGTCGACCCTGTTGATGTCTATTTTCGGCCAGCCTCGGGCAGCGTCGGGGCACATCGTTTATCGCGGCACCGACATCACCCGCAAGTCGTCGCACTACATCGCCTCCAACGGCATCGCTCAGTCGCCGGAAGGGCGCCGGGTGTTCCCTGACATGACCGTCGAGGAGAACCTGATGATGGGCACCATCCCCATCGGCGACAAGCATGCCGACGAAGACATGCAGCGCATGTACGAGCTGTTCCCGCGCTTGAAGGAGCGGCGTAACCAGCGGGCCATGACCATGTCCGGGGGTGAGCAGCAGATGTTGGCCATTGCCCGGGCGCTGATGAGCCGGCCGAAGCTGCTGCTGCTGGATGAGCCGTCGCTGGGGCTGGCGCCGATTGTGGTCAAGCAGATCTTCTCGACCTTGCGCGAGCTGGCCAAGAGCGGGATGACCATCTTTCTGGTGGAGCAGAACGCCAACCATGCGCTGAAGCTGTCGGACCGGGCGTATGTGATGGTCAACGGGCAGATCCGCATGACCGGGACCGGGCAGGAGTTGCTGGTCAACGAAGAGGTGCGTAACGCCTACCTTGGCGGGCACTGAGTTTCATTCGGGGCCGCTGAGCGGCCCATTCTCAATGTGGACAACTTGCCACGGACCTGTCTCCACATACCCCGGTTTCCTTCCTGGCCCCATCTTTCCACAGGCCGGATCTTTTCCACGGATAATGTGGAACCGCCTGTGGAAAACATGGTGGCATCTCGCTCAATCCCTTTGATACCAAGCCCTGCACAGGGTTGATCGTTTTTTGATCAGGCGCTCTTTGTGGATGATTTTTCAAGGTTTTTCTAAGCCCTGCAAGGACTTGGATGTCGCTGAAAAGCCTGTGGATAACTCTGTGAAGAAACGTTGGACAGACCGCTGCAGGCGGCATGCTTGAAAGCCTTGCGCCATCACTCAAAAGATATCCAACGACCACCTGTCGCTGAAAGGGTTCCGCACCGTGGACAAGTTGCCCCCAATCCGTGGGGAAAGCCTTGTGGATAACATGCGCATAGCTGGCGCCGGGCCCTCTGCTGCAAGGGTTTGCCGTAGATGAACAAAAAATGAACAGCCGCCAGACTGGCTTGCTGCCAGCGCCCGGCGCGGGCATGCTGCAAAGCTGCCATGACAACCTACCGTGAGGAACAGAGCATGACGTCCACCGTATTCATCACTGGCGCCACGTCCGGTTTCGGCGAGGCCACCGCCCGCCGCTTTGCCGAGGCCGGCTGGAAACTGGTGCTCACTGGCCGTCGCAAGGAGCGCCTGGACGCCCTGTGCGCGGAACTGTCGGCCAAGACCGAAGTGCATGGCCTGGTGCTGGACGTACGTGACCGCAAGGCCATGGAACAGGCCATCGCCACCCTGCCGGCCGGTTTCGACAAGCTGCGCGGCCTGGTGAACAACGCTGGCCTGGCGCTGGGCGTGGACGCAGCGCAGAACTGCAGCCTGGACGACTGGGAAACCATGGTCGACACCAACATCAAGGGCCTGATGTACACCACCCGCCTGCTGCTGCCACGCCTGATCGCCCACGGCCGAGGTGCATCGATCCTCAACGTGGGTTCTGTGGCGGGCAACTACCCGTACCCGGGCAGCAACGTGTATGGCGGCACCAAGGCCTTTGTCGGCCAGTTCTCGCTGAGCCTGCGCTGCGACCTGCGCGGGACTGGCGTGCGGGTGAGCAACATCGAGCCGGGCCTGTGCGAGAGCGAGTTCTCGCTGGTGCGCTTCGGCGGTGACCAGGCCAAGTACGACGCTACCTATGCCGGTGCGGAGCCGATCCAGCCGCAGGACATTGCCGAGACCATCTTCTGGATCCTCAACCAGCCGGCGCACATCAACATCAACAGCCTGGAGCTGATGCCGGTGAGCCAGGATTGGGCAGGGTTCTCCATCGACCGTACGGTCAAGGGTTAGATTTGATGGCCTATTCGCGGGTAAACCCGCTCCCACAGGGCTTGTGCAATACCTGTGGGAGCGGGTTTACCCGCGAAAGCGTCAGCTCAGGCGCTGCAAACCTTCCAGGCAGGTCGCCAAGTGGTAGGGCGTAGTCGAAGGCATATCATGCCGGCTGACATTACCTTCCCCATCCCGGCATTCATACCAGCCCGCTTCCCGCAGGAACCGCGCTTCCAGCGCCTGCATCTGGGTAGCCAATTTCGCCTCACCCGCCTCACGTAGCACCAGCGCTCGCAGGTACTCCGCCTGCGCCCAGATCCGCTGGGTGGCGTCGATCACCTTGCCCTCCACATCCAGCATCGCCAATACCGCCCCTTCTTTCACCCCGTATTGCTCGGCAAAGCCGAATGCCCGGTCGATGGACGCATGCAGCGGCGTATCACGCAGCAGCGGCGAGGTATGCAGCAGGTAGAACCACTCGAACTGGTGCCCCGGCTCAAACCAGTTATCCACAGCCCCGCGTGGCTTTTCCAGCATCAGGCCGTGGGCCGGTTCGATGAAGTGTGTTTGCAGTGCCTCGCACAGTTGCAGCAGCGACTGTTGGGTATGCCCGTCATCACGCACCGCCAGCACTTGCAGGAACGCTTCGGCCAGGTGCATCTGCGGGTTCTGCAGCGGGCCGCTGCCCAGGTCGGCCCAGTCTTCGCCCAGGCTGGCTTCGTACAGGCCGTCGTCACGGGCGAACTGCTGATCGATGATGTCCAGCGCGGCGTTCAGGGTGGACTCGACCAGGTTTTCGCGTACCTTGCCCCAGTAGTGCGCGCAGGCGAAGACGATGAATGCGTGGGTGTACAGATCCTTTCGGCTGTCCAGCGGTTTGCCCTGGGCATCGATGCTGTAGAACCAGCCACCGTGCTCGGCGTCGTGGAAGTGCTTTTGCAGCGAGCGGAACAAGGCGGCTGCGCGCTCGGCTGCGCCCGGTTGGCCGATACGGCTGCTGAACAGGTACAGCTGGCGTGCGCAGGCCATGGCCCGGTAGCGCTGCACTGGCAATGGCTGATGCTGATTGTCCAGCGCCTCGTAGGGCAGGGCCATGTCGGCATTCCAGCCCGGGCCTTGCCACAGCGGTACGATGCGCTCGGCGAAGTGCTGGTTGAAACGGGCCAGTTCGGGCAGGGTGTGGCGGGGGTTGGACATGTCGGCGCTCGTCGCTGTCGGGCAGGGCGCCATGGTAGCAGAACTAGGGTTGTGGGTTGCCCAGCCCTTGCCAATGCCGCGCCCCGACAAAGATGAAGCGCAATTGCTGGGTGATTTTTTCCTGCGGCGTCAGTGCCTGTGGATAACCCGGTTCCGGGCTGTCGATAAGCTCTGGCAGGGTGGCAAACACCGTTTTCACCACCAAGTCGGCCATCACCGCCAGCGCGGCGCTGTCCAGGTGCTGCCAGCGTTTCATGCGCGCAAGGTCGGTGGCCAGGTCGTCGCTGATGTCCTGGCGCAGGCGGGCAATGGCTTGGCGCACGGCTTGTGAACCTCCGTACTGCTCGCGGGCCAGGAACAGGAACTGCGCGCGGTGGGCGGCCACCACGTCGAGGAAGATGCGCACCGAGGCGTCGGTGATGCCGCCCAGTTCGAATTCGTTTTGCCGTACCAGGCGGATGGTCTGACGGAAGGTTGTGTCGATTTCGGCCACCAGGGCCAGGCCCAAGGCGTCCATGTCGGAAAAATGCCGGTAGAACCCGGTGGGCACGATGCCTGCCGTCTTGGCCACTTCACGCAGGCTGATACTGCCGAACCCCCGGCCGCTCTCCATCAGCAGGCAGGCGGCATCGAGCAGGGCCTGGCGGGTCTGTAGCTTCTGTTCGGCGCGCGGCAGCATGGTGCGGGCTTCTGTGACGGTAAGGCTGGGCACTCTAGTTAAAAAAACAAAGCCCGGTCAATGACCGGGCCTGGAGGGGAGCAAGCGTTGTGACATGAGTTGTTCTTTTCGACCATGGCGATCAGCTCACACGGCTGAGTTCAACCAGGCGATCCGAACCACCTTCAGCGACGCGGCCACTGCGTTCGATCAGGCGATCAGAACCACCTTCGGCGACGCGACCACTGCGTTCGATCAGGCGATCAGAGCCACCTTCGGCGACGCGACCACTGCGTTCGATCAGGCGATCAGAACCACCTTCAGCGACGCGACCACTGCGTTCGATCAGGCGATCAGAGCCACCTTCGGCGACGCGGCCACTGCGTTCGATCAGGCGATCAGAGCCACCTTCGGCGACGCGGCCACTGCGTTCGATCAGGCGGTCAGAACCACCTTCGGCTACGGTTTTCAGCGGTTGGGCGATTTCGGCAGCGCTGGAGCGCGATTCAGCGGTCAGGTGTTGTTCGGCGGCTGGCAGGGCAAACGCGTTGGCAGCCAGGATGGACAGGGTCAGGGTCAGCAGATGACGTTTCATGATTTCGGTGCTCCTCTCGGGGGCTGGAAAGTGGGTACGGAGCCAATGCTACGCCGCGTAACGCCAGAGAGAAGTTCATACGGGTAATGGTAACAATCGACCGCATTGATAGAGGTGGGAAACGGCTCTATTCCGTACCTTGCAGGGATAGGCGCGGCGAGTTTCCCCTGCTGCGGGCGGGTAACAGGTAGGGCCTGGCGCGACAAATTGCTGAGCAAAAGGCCAGGAAAAACTTCGCTATCATGGCGCCATCGATAAAACCCTGCGGGTTTTCATCAGTCCCAGATATCAAGTGCCACCGCTGCGCCCGTTTTGTGCCATGCCGCAAGGAGAACCCCGCAATGACGCGTCCCGCCAGAATTCTCGTCTGGACCCTCACCAGCCTGCTGACACTGCTGGCGATCCTGGTGGTTGTGATTGCCACCTTTGACTGGAACCGCGTCAAGCCGCTGCTGAACGAGAAGGTGTCCGAGGCCCTGCACCGGCCTTTTGCGATCAATGGCAACCTTGCCGTCCAGTGGCATACCGAGCCCGAAGAAGGTGGCTGGCGTGCCTGGGTGCCATGGCCGCACTTCATCGCCGAAGACCTGACGTTGGGCAACCCCGACTGGCTCAAGGAGCCGAAGATGGTCGGCCTGGAGCGTGTCGAGTTCCGCCTGGCGCCGCTGCCGTTGCTGTTCCAGCAGATCAGCATCCCGCGCATCAACCTCACCAAACCGACGGCCAGCCTCACCCGCCTGGCCGATGGCCGGGCCAACTGGACCTTTGACCTCGGGCCAAAAGACGAAAACGCAGAACCTTCAAAATGGCAGCTGGACATCGGCGCCATCGGTTTCGACCAAGGTAATGTCAGCTTCGACGACCAGACCCTGCAAACCAGCATGAAGGTGCAGATCGACCCGCTGGGCAAACCGATCCCGTTCAGCGACATCGTCGGCAAGGCCAGCGCCGAAAAAGTCGGTGGTGCCCAGGACTACGCCTTCGGGCTCAAGGCCCAGGGCCGCTACAAGGGCCAGCCGGTGTCCGGCACCGGCAAAATCGGCGGCCTGTTGGCATTACAGGACGCCAGCCAGCCGTTCCCGCTGCAGGCCGACGTGCGGATTGCCGATACCCATGTGGTGCTCGCCGGCACCCTGACCGATCCACGCAACCTCGGCGCCCTCGACCTGCGCCTGCGCTTGTCCGGCGCCAGCCTGGGTAACCTCTATCCATTGACCGGCGTGACCCTGCCAGACACCCCGGCCTACTCCACTGACGGCCGCCTCAACGCCAACCTGCACGCGGCGCAAGGGGCGACATTCAACTATCAGGGCTTCAACGGCAAGATCGGTGACAGCGATATTCACGGTGACCTGGCCTTCGTCGCCAGCCAGCCACGGCCCAAGTTGTCCGGCAACCTGGTTTCGAACCAGTTGCTGTTCAAGGACCTGGCACCGCTGATCGGCGCCGACTCCAACGCCGAACAGAAGGCCCGTGGCGGTGCCAGCAAGCAGCCGACGGGCAAGGTGCTGCCGGTGGAAGAGTTCCGCACCGAGCGTTGGCGCGCCATGGACGCGGATGTCACCTTTGCCGGCAAGCGCATCGTGCACAGCGCGCAACTGCCGTTCAATGACTTGTCGGCCCACGTGATTCTGGAAGACGGCCTGCTGCGTCTGGAGCCCCTGCGGTTTGGCGTGGCGGGCGGCAACCTGGCCTCGAAGATCCGCCTGGACGGGCGCAACGTGCCATTGCAGGGGCGTGCCCAGCTGACTGCACGTGGTTTCAAGCTCAAGCAACTGTTCCCTTCCTTTGCACCGATGCAGACCAGCTTTGGCGAGCTGAACGGTGATGCCGACATCAGCGGCCGTGGCAACTCGGTAGCGGCTTTGCTGGGCACGGCCAATGGTGACCTGCGCATGCTGATCAACGATGGCGCCATCAGTCGCAGCTTGATGGAGATTGCCGGTTTGAACGTGGGCAACTACGTGGTCGGCAAACTGTTTGGTGACGAGGATGTGAAGATCAATTGCGCGGCGGCAGATGTGGGGATCAAGGATGGCCTGGCCACAACGCGCCTGTTCATCTTCGATACCGAGAACGCCATCATCTACATCAACGGCACGGCCAATTTCGCCAGCGAGCAGTTGGACTTGAAGATCACGCCGGAATCGAAAGGGCTGCGGCTGTTCTCGCTGCGATCGCCGCTGTATGTGCGCGGGCCGTTTGCCAAGCCCAGTGCCGGGGTGCAGGCGTTGCCGCTGGCGCTACGCGGTGCGGGAATGGTGGCGCTCGGTGTCGTGGCCGGGCCGGCGGCGGGGTTGCTGGCGCTGATTGCGCCCAGCAGTGGGGATGATCCCAACCAGTGCACGCCGCTGTTGCAGCAGATGAAGGCGGGCAAGGCGCCGGCTGCGGTGAAAGGCAAGAAATGATAGGGGGCCGCGTTGCGGCCCAATCGCCGGCAAGCCGGCGATGGGCTGCAGAGCAGCCCCTTGCGATTACAGCCCTTGTAGCAGATCGGACATATCGTCCGCGTGCTCTTCTTCCTGCGCCAGGATGTCCTCGAAGATGCGCCGCGTAGTCGGGTCTTTATCGCCGATGTACTGAATGATCTCGCGGTAGCTATCAATGGCAATTCGCTCCGCCACCAGATCCTCCAGCACCATCTCCTTCAATGAATTACCCGCGACATATTGGGCATGGGAATTCTTGCTCAGGTTATCCGGGTTGAAATCTGGCTCCCCGCCCAGCTGCACGATGCGCTCCGCCAGTTTGTCGGCATGCTCGGCTTCCTGGTTGGCATGCTCCAGAAACTCGCTGGCCGCCACACTGGCCTTGATGCCGCTGGCCATGAAGTAGTGGCGCTTGTAGCGCAGCACGCAGACCAGCTCGGTGGCCAGTGACTCGTTCAGCAGGCGCAGGATCTCCGTGCGGTCGGCGTTGTAGCCCTCGGTCACCGCGCCTTGCTCGACATGCTGGCGGGCACGCTCGCGCAGGGTTTGCACATCGGTCAGTTCAACGTTGCTCATGGTTATCTCCAGACGGGTCAGGACGGTAGATCAGGGTGGGACTCAGGCGCCATGCAAGGCGTCGCTGTCCTCTTGGCGTTGTTTGCAGGTTTTGAAGCCCTTGGCGTCGACATGGCCGGTGGCGTCGAAGCGCACGTAGTAGGGCTGCTGTTTGCCGTCGCGGTTGAGGATGTAGTCGTTGCAGGTGCCCCCGTGCGGCAGGTCGATTACGTTCGACGGGCTGCCGCCGATGGCGATGACCTTCTGCATGGTCATGCCGTGTTCCACTTGCTTGACCAGTGGTTCGTCGCGGTAGGTGACGTAGTCCACCGGGTTTTCCGGGCGGCTGCCGCAGGCGGCCAGGGTGGCACTTGCCAGAAGGATTGCCAGGGTCTGCTTGTACATGGTCCCGCTCCTTGCAAAGGGTCTGTGTGGTTTGGAACCACAGCGCGCGCCAGGAGTTCGATTGCGATGGTCATGATGGCCGCTGTAGTGTTGGCCGGTCGTCCACGGAAAGGGGCTGGGGCAATGCAGCAGGAATTGGCCACGCGATACCCGTTGGTGCTGGTGCCGGGCATGCTCGGGTTTGTCCGGTTGGTGCTCTATCCGTACTGGTTCGGCATCGTGCCGGCCCTGCGCAAGGGCGGGGCACGGGTGTTTCCGGTGCAGGTTTCGCCGCTGCACTCAAGCGAGGTGCGTGGCGAGCAGTTGCTGGCGATCATCGAAGACATTTGCCAGCGCACCGGCGCCGCCAAGGTCAACCTGATCGGCCATAGCCAGGGTGCCCTGAGTGCGCGCTACGCTGCGGCCAAGCGGCCGGATCGGGTGGCTTCGGTCACCTCGGTGGCTGGCCCCAACCACGGCTCCGAGCTGGCTGACCACCTGGAGCGCACGGCACCGGGCGATTCCCCCCAGGGCCGTATTCTCAAGGCCGTATTGCATGGTTTTGCCGTGTTGCTGGTGTGGCTGGAAACCGGTTGGCGCCGCGACCCGCTGCCGGTTGATGTGCACGCCTCGCACCAGTCGCTGACCCGCGCCGGGGTGGGGCTGTTCAACCAGGCTTATCCACAGGGGCTGCCGCAGACCTGGGGTGGGGAAGGGGCATATGAAGTCGATGGCGTGCGCTATTACTCGTGGTCCGGCACCTTGCAGCCCGGCCTGACCGACCAGGGGCGCAACCGCTTTGACGGCAGCAACCGCTTCTGCCGCCTGTTCGCGCGCAGCTTCGTCAAGGAAAAGGGCCAATGTGACGGCATGGTCGGGCGTTTCAGTTCGCACCTGGGTCAGGTGATTGGTGACGACTACCCGTTGGACCATCTGGATATCGTCAACCAGTCGCTCGGCGCCGTGGGTAAAGGTGCAGAGCCGGTGCGGCTGTTCACTGAACATGCCGCCCGGCTCAAGGCTGCAGGGCTTTAGCGGCGAATGGGCGTGGTCCAGCGCTCGGCCAGCACCACCCCGGCCAAGGTCAGCAAGCCGCCGACCAGGTGATAGCGGGCCAGTTGCTCGTCGAGCACCACGGCGGCGATCACTGCGGTGACAACCGGCAGCAGGTTGAAGAACAGCGTGGTGCGACTTGGCCCCAGGCGATGCACAGCTTGCATCCACACCAGCGGCGCGATCATCGAGGCCAGCACGCAGGCGTACAGCACCAGGCCGATGTTGTGGCTGTTCAGGCCGGTCTTGTCCGACAGCAGGAACAACGGCAGCAGCACGACGATGGCCACCAGCACCTGCAGGTACAGCAACTGCAGGGGCGGCAGGCGCAGCTGCCATTTCTTCAGCAGGAAGCTGTACAGCGCGTAAGCCAGGGTGGCCACCAGCATCAGCAGGTCGCCGCTGTTCAGGCCATGCGCCAGCAGGCTGGCGGGATGGCCGGCGCTGACCACTTCCAGTACGCCAAAGAACGACACCACTGCGCCCAGCAGGGCACCGTAGCTCAGGCGCTGGCCCAGCCAGGCGATGGAAAGTGCCAGTGACATCAGCGGCATCAGCGAGAGGATGATGCCCATGTTGGTGGCGCTGGTAATGCCGGCGGCGAAGTAGGCCAGGCTCTGGTACAGCGCCATGCCCAGCACGCCCAGCACGAACACCTTGCCCAGGTGCGGGCGGATCGCCGCGCGGTTGCGCCACACGGCAGGCAGCAGGAACGGGGTGAACAGCAGGGCGGCCAGCAGCCAGCGGTAGAAGCCGATTTCGGCGGGGTGGATGGCACCGGCGGACATCTTGGTGACCACGGTGTTGCCGGCCCAGATGAGGATGGCGGTGAGGGGGAACAGGTA